>ERZ1048686.2200-NODE-2200-length-13768-cov-28.606578_pt1 | contig 13768 bp, 18 predicted proteins | sample MGYA00383099_ERZ1048686 | MGnify/ENA primary metagenome ERZ1048686 (study PRJEB29581, sample SAMEA5548369) | metagenome | biome: marine; feature: coastal; material: water | depth 25 m | study: Short-term variability in the microbial, nano- and picoplankton... | reverse complement strand
GATGGAATGAAGATTTCATAAGACTGTGATTTGTTAGCATCAGAGAAATCAGTAATTAACATGCCTGTACCTTTTAATTTACCTGAACGGAAAATCGCTAGATCTTGTGCGTTAACACCTTTAGCTTTTGGATTGTTGTTTAAATAACGCTCTAAAGTAAGCGTTAAAGGGTTTGAGCCTTTGGCTCTTAATATAAGTGCGGTAACCTCTTTGCCCTTTTTACCAATACCGTAATTGTCAAAAGAATAAAAATGATTAACAAAGTAGTTTTGATTAGCAACATCATTCGCAGATAATCCGCTAGATTTATAGGCTAGATCTTTTGACACTGTGGCTGTTGCAGCACCTGCTACAAGACTGGCTGCAACCGCAACCGACAAAGCGATTCGCTTCATACTTACTCCCCAAGAATGGTTATAAAAGAGCTTAATATACACTACAGCCACATGCCAACAAGGTGTATTTTTCTTTTTTGTTACAATTTGTTACTTTTTCCTTACAGGATTGTTTTTTTAAAGTGTTTCATATTGTGATTTTTTTGAGTGATTTAGAGCGAGCAAAGCTCACTCTAAATACTGATCACAGAAACAAGAAAAATGGTGTTATAATGTAAATACATCAATACATCATATTAGGAGTTATTATGCACAGAGTTAATCTAACTATTGACGAAGCACTCTACGAACAAGCGCGTACGCATAGCTTCGTGTCAAAGAAGTCTATCTCACAAATTATGCGTGAAAGCTTGAGTGCGTATCTAGACAGTAGTAGTAAAGCTAACCAGCAAACCAAGCTGGTTTTGGCTGCTGAAGATGAACAAGAAATTTTGGATATTTTGGCGAAAGATGACTTTATATCTAATGATGATTTTAAGAAGCAATTTGATTTGTGAAAATAATCTACGCCAAGAAATTTGTTAAAAAATTTGCCAAGCTTGATAACAAACTTCAAAAGAAAGTTTATTCTGCCATTAACAACATTCCACAAGGTGATATTAAACGCCTTAGTGGCAAACGCACGCCACCAATATACCGATTACGAATTTCCACCTATCGAATTCTGTTTAATCTTGAAGATGAAACTTTAAAAGTTCTAATTATCGATAGTCGTGGTGATGTTTATAAAAATATAGATAACTAGCCTAAACCTAACAATCCTTACTTATCAGGTTTGATAAAAATTTCGGAAAAAATGAAAATGGCGGTAAAATAGGCAATATTCACATATTGATTCTTGGGAGGAACGTGGAATTTAATTTATTTACTTTGATTTTTTTAATAGCAACACTGAGTTATGTTGTGACGCTTTTATGGCTAAACGTACGCCAAGATAAAGCAGTGGCTAAATCATTTGGCAGTGTACCTACTGAATTTCAAGAGAAAATCACCCTAGAGCAGCACCAAAAAGCAGCTGAATATACGCAAGCTAAACTTTCTGTTAATCATTTTGAAATTATATTTTCCACTATAGTGCTGTTAGTTTGGACACTAGGTGGCGGGCTAAATTGGCTTGATAATACCTGGCAAGTGCTAGGGTACGGCGCTCTAAATACCGGCGTTCTCTTTATTATTAGCCTTATGATAATAGGCAGCTTGATTGATCTGCCTTTTAGTATTTATCGTACGTTTGCTTTAGAAGCTAAGTTTGGCTTTAACAAAACCAACGCCAAGACCTTTGCTGGGGATTTGTTTAAAGAATTGTTATTAATGTTAATCATTGGCTTACCGCTAATTTACGCCATTTTGTGGCTGATGAATGAAATGGGTGAGTTTTGGTGGGCTTATGTTTGGCTGGTTCTTACTGGGTTTTCGCTTTTGATGTTTTGGCTTTATCCGACTTACATCGCCCCAATTTTTAACAAATTTAAACCGCTCGATAATCTCGAGCTAAAAGCTAAGATTGATCATTTGCTCAGCCGTACTGGTTTTAAAAGTGATGGTGTTTTTGTGATGGATGGCTCTAAGCGCTCATCACATGGTAACGCTTACTTTACTGGCATTGGTAAAAACAAGCGCATTGTGTTTTTTGACACACTACTTGAAGGCATGGAAGATGCAGAGGTTGAGGCGATTTTGGCGCATGAGCTTGGGCATTTTCATCACAAGCATATCCGCAAGCATATGATTTCTTCTTTTACTATCTCTTTATTAGGCTTGGCGTTTCTGGGCTATTTGATTACCCAGCCTTGGTTTTTTCACGGCCTGGGGATTGAAAACCCATCTAACCATACGGCGTTGATTTTGTTTATGCTGGTAATGCCAGTCTTTAGCTTTTTTATCGCACCGATTAGTAATGCACTCTCACGCAAGCATGAGTTTGAGGCGGATGCTTTTGCTGCTAAACACACGCGCGCTGAGGATTTGATTTCAAGCTTGGTTAAGCTTTATCGTGATAACGCCTCCACACTCACGCCAGATAAGCTGTATTCTGCTTTTCATGATTCGCATCCAAGTGCTTCGGTTCGCATCAACCATCTTAAGGCTGGTGAGCGCTAGATTATTAAGCTTGTTCTTATTGCCCACATTAAGCTGGGCTGTGCCTAATGTTTCTGATGGCAAGCTTTTATATGATGAAAGCTGTGCCAAATGTCACCATACACCGTATGAGTCGTTAGGCTGGAATGAGATGACCAGCAAAACTGAGCTTACAGGCATGGTTGAGGCTTGTAGCGATCATTTTCAGCTAAACTGGAATGAGCAAGATATTGAAGACACGGCCGGCTATTTAAATGCCGAGTTTTTCTTTTTGACAAAATAAGCGGTATACTTGTTATAAACCAACGGAGAGAGGTATGAAAACACTACTACTAGCAACCACACTATTAACAAGCGCTCTTGCATTTGCCGATGAAGATGGCAAAGAATTACACGATGAGTCGTGTCTTGCATGCCATATAGCAACTCATGATGAGGCGTTCTACACCCGTGATAATTCCAAAATGGGTACGCTTTTTGATTTACGCAGGCAAGTTAGCATGTGCGCCTCTAACTTCGAGTTAGGCTGGTTTCCTGAAGAGGAAAAAGCTGTACTAGATTACCTAAACAATCAATACTATCATCTTAAAAAATAATTGAGCCTAACACGACGCCAAAAATGGCGTATTGAAAAAATTCAAGCTGAACGTATCGCCAGAGCTAATCGAGTTGCTGATGAGCGTGATCCAGAGCTAAGCACTGAACACGCGCAAACCGGACTTGTGATTACACGCTACGGCCAGCGCTTGCTGGTTGAGAGCGAATCAGGCGAGCTCTATCAATGCACAGGCAGGCGCAATATTGAGCTATCAGTGGCGGGCGATCAGGTGATTTTTCAAACTACGGATAATGGCGAAGGCGTAGTGACCGCCCTACTACCTAGGGATAATTTTCTCACGCGCTCACAAAAACTCATTGCTGCTAATATTGACGAGTTGTGGCTGGTGGTGGCGATTGAGCCACACTATCAATTTGAGTTGATTGATCGGTATTTAGTGGTGGCTGAAAATGCTGACTTACCGATTAATATCGTGGTTAATAAAATTGAATTATCTGATAATTTTGATCAAGTTAAATACGATTTTTCAATGTATGAATCTGCCGGTTACAATGTTAGTTATTTGAGTGTTAAAGCGCAGACTAATGTGGCCGAATTTAAGTCGCAACTCAAGCACAAAACTCATATCTTTTTAGGCCAGTCTGGCGTGGGCAAATCCTCGCTCATTAATGAGCTGATTCCTGATTTAAACTTGCGGGTGAATGAGATTTCCACCAAGAGCAAACTCGGTAAACACACCACCACCAATACCACGCTCTATCACATCCCTTCAGGTGGTGATTTAATTGACTCTCCGGGCATTCGCGAGTTTCAACTCGACGAGCTAACTGATAAAGAAATTCTTAGTGGATTTAGAGAATTTAAGCCGTTTATTGGCCAGTGTAAATTTCGCAATTGTGCACACATTAATGAGCCCAAATGCGCCATCAAAACAGCAGTTGAAACAGGCGACATTCACTCGCTACGCTACCATAACTATTTGCAGTTAATTAACGCATAAAATGGAGGTTCAAATTGTTGATCAAATTAGTGATATTGATCGCACACAGTGGAATGCGTTGATTGATGACAACAATCCTTTTTGTAAGCATGAATTTTTAGCAGCGCTTGAGATGCATCATTGTGTGGGTGAGAAGTTCGGCTGGATTCCTAGACATGTGATTGTAAGCGAAAACGAACAACTAATCGGCGCTGCGATTTTGTATGAAAAATATAATAACTATGGCGAATTCGTGTTTGATCACGTTTGGCACAATGCATACGAAAAATATGGGGTGAATTATTATCCAAAACTCACCTCAGCCATTCCTTATACACCAGCAAGTGGCCCACGGTTTTTAGCAGCTAAAACTGACGAAAAGCGTGTTTTTCCAGTGCTACTAAGCGCCATTTACAAAATTTGCGAAAAAATTAACGCTAGTAGTTTTCATTGTCTTTTTCCAAACAATGAGATTGATTTTTTTAAGGAAAAATCGCTTTTTATCCGTAATGACTGTCAATTTCATTGGAAAAACCAAAATTATGCGAGTTTTAAGGACTTTTTAGCTCATTTAAAGCAAAAAAAGCGCAAAAACATCCGACAAGAGCGCTCCAAGGTGCAAAAATCTGGGGTTGTTATTCGTCAATTAGATGGAAATAGCGCTGGTGAGGCTGATTGGCAAAATTTCTCAAATTTTTACAATCAAACATTCTTAGAAAAAAGCGGTACACCAACACTAAATCTTGATTTTTTCAAAACCATTGCCAAAACTCTGCCCGATCAAGTGTTGCTATTCTTGGCAGATTTAGAGGGCGTGTGTATCGCTGGATCGCTAATGTTTAAAAGCGATACTCATTTATATGGACGCCATTGGGGCTGCTCTGAGCAAGTAGATTATCTTCACTTTGAGGCGTGTTATTATCAAGGTATTGAATACGCTATCAAACACAATTTGCAAGTGTTTGAGCCTGGCGCTCAAGGCGAGCACAAGGTTGCTCGGGGCTTTACGCCTACGCTTACTCAATCTGCACATTGGATTAAAGACGAGACATTTAAAGAGCCTATTAAACATTTTTGTCTGCAAGAAGCTGAACATGTTGAGCGCTACATACAGCAAGTAAACACGCATAATCCTTATAAAAATTCATGAAACAATACTCACCTTCTTGCGATCAAAACAAAGATCCGATTTTAGCGGTGATTAAACCGCTACTTTGCAACGCTACATCTGTATTAGAAATAGGCAGTGGCACAGGCCAGCATTGTGTGTATTTTGCCGAAGCATTACCACATCTTGTTTGGCAAGCGAGCGACCAAGCGATATACTTAAAGAGTGTTAATGCTTGGATAGCAGATGCTCAGCTAAATAACATCCCTCAAGCGCTAGAGCTTAATGTAGACGTTAGCTGGCCATCTGAGCAATACGACGCTGTTTTTTCTGCAAATACCGTACATATTATGAGTTGGGAGATGGTTATTAACCTCTTTCAAGGGCTTGGAGAAATCCTGCTTAAAGACGGGCTGTTTATCCTTTATGGGCCGTTTAACTACAATGGCGAGTACACCAGCGCCAGCAATGCTAATTTTGACTTGTGGCTAGCGCAGCAAAACCCGCAAAGTGCGATTCGTGATTTTGAAGCACTAAACCAACTCGCCAAGCAAGCAGGATTAGCACTTATTAAAGATTATGAAATGCCGGCGAATAATCGAATTTTGGTTTGGGAAAAATCTTAGATTGAAACGGTTTGGATAAGTTGTTTTATTCAAACTCCATTTGTTTGAAAATACGCTCTGCATTTTGTTTGTGCAACTCTCGGTAAGTGCCGCGATCTCTAAACATAGATTGATCAATATTGTAGGCTTCGTATAAACCGCCATCGTCCTCTAGTACCTTTTCAACCTCGCCACGCATATAGACTAAATAATCTTTAGTAAATTTGGTAATCGTGGCTAAATCGGTTGGTTCGCCATGGCCTGGAATGATAAGAGTTGGCTCTAGTGCTTCAATCTTATCCCAAGTCTCAATCCAAGCGGCGACGTTTGTGAGTGGGAATATTGGCAACATGCGTTCGTTAAAGGCCGTATCACCACTGATTAGAAGATTTTTCTCTGGCAGCCATAGCTGAATGTCATCAGGTGAGTGTGAAGCGCCAATATGCATCAGCTCAATCTGAGTGTCGCCCATTGGCAGGTTCATTTTCTCCTCAAAAGTGACATCTGGTCTGATGAGCTTAGTGCCAATTAATTTATCTTTTTGTACGCGTTGGGCGCGCGCAAAAATATCCTCGCCCCGGTGTTTGATTTCATTATCCGCTTCAACATGTGCAATAACAATTGCACCCTGCTGCTTCCAATAATTTGAGCCTAGGATCGCGTGACCTTGTGAATTCTCTAACACCACATATTTAACCTTTTGATCAGTCACTTTTTTGATCTCTTCGTGCAAGGCTTTGGCCACTAGGTAGCTACCACCAGCATTAAATACCAGTACGCCATCGGTGGTAACGATAAAAGACAGGTTGTTGTTATGATAGGCATTTTCGTAAGTATAGGGCTGTGTGGCGCCAATCGCAGAATAGACATTTTCTGCCACTTCTACTGGCAATCTGTACAGAATATTGCTCGGCTCATAATCACTAATTCTGACAGGATTAAGCTCTTCTTTCCAAGTAAAAAATCCATCAGAATAATTTTTAACATTGGTATAACCCATGTTTTCTAAAGTTTTAGCTGCGAGTGGCGAGCGCAAGTTGCGTCCGCAATAAACAATAATTGGTGTGTCTTTTGATTTGACATGATCGGCAATTTGAAACTCTAACCAGCCACGTACAATATTAATATTTTGGCCGCGTTTGATGGTGCCAGTGTAGTTTAGCTCGAAAGGCGAACGCACATCAATCAAGACAACGTTTGGATCTTCATTGAGGATTTTGTCTAATTCTTCGGTATTAATATTAACAATTTGCTTGTTAACCGATTCTAGCATTTTGTTGCCATCAACAATATCAATATCAGCTTGAGCGTTAAACATGGTAAGCGTTGTTATAATGGCTAGGACTTTTTTCAACATAATTATCAATAGAGGTAATAAATTATCTTAATTATCTCATATGGAGATGCACTGCGCCAGGATTTAAATCTTGATATAGAGGCCAAAAGAAAAAGTAAATAGAAATGAATGGCATTCTTACAAAACACTAAAGAGGATTTTTTTTAATTATGAGTCAAGAACAAATTATTAAGCGCCATCAGCATGCTTTTAAGCAGTTTGGACATCATCCTAATGCACTATTATGGAGTGGAGTGAAAATCCAATATTTGCGCTTCGAGCAGATTGCTAAGATTGGAATTCAACCAAGTGACTCACTACTTGATGTTGGTTGTGGTTTTGCAGATTTATATTTCTATTTAAAACAGCAAGGAATTGACACCCAATATAAAGGGATAGATATTGTCAAAGATTTTATTAATAAAGCACAATCAATTTATCCAAATGCTCGATTATCAACTAATGATATTTTCTCGCTCAACCCAAAACCTGAAAGTGTTGATTATTCAATGCTTTCAGGTACGCTGAATTATGTATTTGACGATGCGCAGACTACCGCCAAACAAACCATTGAAAAAATGTTTACCACTTGCAGAAAAGGCATTGCTTTTAACTTATTAGATAATGATGATCAATGGTCAAGCTCGCGTAACGACTTGCAAACCTATAGCAAGCAAGAGGTTGAATCTTGGGTAAAAAATCTCACCCCGAATTATCAACTCATTGATCACTACCTAGATAACGACTTCACCCTACTCGCTTGGAAAAAATAACGCCGTATTGTTGCTAATAATCTCAAGTCTTGCGTTGTGTGTTTTTGCTAAATACCGCAAGGTTTTTTCACTAAAAAAACAAATATGAGTCGGGTCATTTTTATAATACCAGGTTGCAAAATCAACTTCATTAGTTAATAGCTGAGTCATAACAGCCAATACCCCGCCAGAGTTTAACATTGAAAATAATCGATTAATTTCAAACTCTGGATCAGACAGATGCTCTAACACCTCAGTGGCAGTAATAAAATCGTACTGCCGATTAAAAACCTGGCTATTGTTGGCATAATATTTATCAAATAAGTCAACTAAATGATCTTTGTCTTCAAACATTTTTGATAGAGTTGGGCCAGGGCCACAGCCAAAATCCAGCCCCTTGGAATGAGGTTTAATATGTTTTAATACAGGATTAAAAACACTTGTCAAGAACTGTCTATAACCTGTGTCATCTTCATTGTTTTGATGAAGATCGTAACGGGATTTTTCATCCACATTATTTAAATGAAAACGCTTAGGCGTAAAAACTAAACTACACTTTGAACAACATAAATAGCTGGCATTTTCATTTAAATAATAAGGTTTTAACTTATCAGAACCACACAATAAGCAAGTATTCTCTTGACTCATTGCGCAGTAAAAGAACTAATTAATGAGAACAAGATCCTGTGTGAACATGGCCATGCTCTAACTCATCAGCAGTTGCCTCTCTAACGTTCTCAATGCTAACGTTAAAGTGCAGTGTTTCACCTGCTAATGGATGATTAGCATTAATCGTTACTGTCTCTTCATTAATTTTTTCAACACGAACGATGAATGGATTACCCTGCTCATCTTGTGATTGAAGCTCCATGCCCACTTCTAGGTTGTCAATACCTTGTAATGCTTCCATTGGAATCTCTTGAATACCTTCTTCATGATGAACGCCATAGCCATCTTCAGGTGCTACCGACACATCACAAGTTTCACCAACTTTCTTGCCTTCAAGCGCTGCTTCCAAACCCGGAATAATATTACCATGGCCTTGGATAAACGGCATAGGTTCTTTGCCTTGTGATGAGTCAATCACCTCACCCGCATCGTTTTTTAAAGTGTAATGCATTTCAACTACGGCATCTTTTTTTACAGTCATTATTTTTCTCCTTAAGTGGCTAAAGCCTGGGTTAATTGATACAAAACCCGCAAGATTGCAGGCGCCTAAAATTGGCTTGATTACTATATAGGGATGAATATTATTTATTCAACCATCTACCTTGTGAAAACCAAACAATCCATGAGACAACAAATATGCCAAATGCGCCATCTTGAATCCAAGGCCCAATAGGATACTGCTTAACCACTAAAGCAAGCAAAAATAAAGCCAACACCAAAAAGCCGGTTTTGCATTTGATGCGATCTTTTTTCAGTTCATGCCTCTTGCAATGCAAAATCACATCAACAAGATTTTTAAAAGGGTAAATCAGTAAAAAGATGATCAGTGGCGTCAAAACCACCGATATGGCAATAGAAAGCACGCCGTCCACATCCGCTTCAACAAAACCCAAATAAGCCCCTATATCCATTCCTGCAAGCGTTGAGATAATCCAATCTCCTGGGAACGCTGCCCAATCAATGGCTATTTGCCAGAGTTGTTCGCTAGTCTGAGTCTCAGTATTTAAAACTGCGTCTGTATTTTTCATCTTTAAATACCTTTTATCTATTAAAAAAACGCCTATTTTATAGACGAAAAAAAAGCTTTCAATCACTTGAAAGCCTTTAATAATATGGTGGGGCGTGAGCGATTTGAACGCTCGACCAGCGGATTAAAAGCCCAAGCTAAAACGCCTAAAAATAGCCTATATCGCCCTACTAAAGCATTTTTATATCACTCTAAAACGATATAAGCCGTTTTAGAGTGTTCTTTGTCGGCGTTTTGTCGGCTTTATTTTATATCCAGTTTTTTAAACTTTAGCCACCATATTATGACCCTTTGTTACAATTGCAATTATACAGATTTAGTAAAAAATATTTTATAAACAATGATTAATCTTCTATCACTTTATGGACCACGCCATGATCCTGCAATTCACTAATTGATGGATACCACATGTCCTCAGAATCTGCTTGATACATCTTGCTAGTAAACTCTTTACTAGCCCCTCTTTTTCTAAAAAATGCAGCATCCTTATTTTGGTCTTCAAATAAGTCTAAATCACTTAACTTCAGTTTTGGATAAGCATAGCTATATTTATGAAACCCTAAATAGGAATCCTCATGAATAAATCTCTTACTTCCTGAAATATAAGCAATGGTACAGGCAGATGAGCAGCCATTATTGGTATAGGTATTTAAACTATTAAGTAGTATTGTTTTGGATAGTTGTGAAGCTTCATAAAGCAGGCCACCATCACTATTTAAAACGATCGCTACAACACCTGGGTTCTGGTTAACTAATTTTTCTACTTGGTCTGAAATTCCATAATCTAAATCACCATTTAAAATCATAATATTGTCGTCAATCGAGACATCATAATTATGCTGTTTAGATAATACAAAAGCGTCGTGTACAAGCACTTTGTACCATTCAATATCTTTAATCTCGCCAGCTATTGAACCAAATAATCCAATAATAACCGTGAACTTAACAACCCTAGGCCAATCAGTTAGATCAATGGCTAAACAAACAAGTCAACTCGTAAAAACCAATTATCTGCCAAACATGTTTTTCATGTAGCTACTAGGCGAGGTAAAGGAATTTACACCTCGGTTCATATCAAAACGCATACGTTCCATATTTGGCCCCATAGTAGAAACTGATGGTGCCATTAGGTCTACCGAAGCCCTAAGACCGTCAAGATCTTCTGACATTAGCTGATACATGTCATACATGTGTTGGTCCACTTCTATAAATTCTTGTTTCATGACGGAAATGTCAGCTGACATGCTAGAAATATCTTTATTCATCAAGCTGATATTCTGATTCATTTGATCTATATTGCTGCCCATATTGACCATACTATGATTCATCATGCGTATGTCTTGACTCATTGTCTTCATATCGACCGACATTGCGGCCATATTATTATGCATTGAGCGCATTGACAACATCATGTCATACATCACAAAAAGCATTACCGCTGCACCCATCCAGGATCCACCAACAACAACAATTACTCCCCAATTTGTTTTCTTTGTTTCATTCATAAATAGCAATGTTACTTAATATAAATTACTTATTGAAGCCAATATTCTGTTTTATAGCTAATCATTTGGCTTTCTCTTTTTTCTTGATGAGCTTACCTTTTAAACTCGTGCAGTTTTAGATGTATAGATCTTTGTTCCGCACAAATAAGAGATATATAAATTCTCCCTAGCTTTTGGTACGTCATTCATTGCGGCTTTGGTAAGCCACTTGATAGATTGACGTTTGTCTTCATAGTGGACAGGTAAGCCTTAAGAATCGCTTCATGGAAGATGGTGCTGTGGCTACTTTAAAGTTTCCAATTAGATAAAAACCAGAATAGCTCTTAACATTAAAATCATTGTTTATAGTAAGTACGCACATGCACTATAACGCATTAAATATCATCAAATGTATTGAAATAATGTGCGCCTGATGTGCGCCTAGTATTTTTAAACAGACGAAAAAAAAGCTCTCAATCGCTTGAAAGCCTTTAGGTATATGGTGGGGCGTGAGCGATTTGAACGCTCGACCAGCGGATTAAAAGTCCGATGCTCTACCAACTGAGCTAACGCCCCCTATTGGTTTTTTCAACACTAAGTGCAAAAAGTGAAATTATACATTATCTCTATTTAAAAACAATCAAAAATTAGCCTTTATTTACCATTTCTTTTAAGCTTTTTCCCGGCTTAAAAAATGGCACGTATTTTTCCTCTACCTGTGTTCTTTCACTGGTTTTTGGATTAATACCTTGGCGGGCTTTTCGATGTTTTTTTAAAAAACCACCAAAACCTCTAATCTCAACTCCATCGCCCGATACAATCGACTGAGTAATCTTTTCCAAGATGCAGTCAACCGCCAATTTAACATCGGATTTTTGCAGGTTGTTATGTTCAGTTAAGGTTTGAATTAAATCGGTTTTTTTCATAATTTCACCATAAAAAAAAGGCCGCCTTGTATTGCTACTCAGCGGCCTTTTTAATCAATAAGATTTACTTATCTTTTGCTTGCTTAAGTAAGTCACCTAATGTTGAACCTGTTGCTTCATCAGAAGACTGCTTATTGTAGTCTGCCATAGCCGCTTGCTCTTCAACTGAATCTTTAGCTTTGATACTAACTGAAACATTGCGAGATCTTCTATCAACATTCATAATAACCACTTCAACTTCAGCACCTGTCTTAAGTACTGTTGTTGCATCTTCAACACGCTCTTGTGAAATCTCACCCGCTTTTAAGTAGCCAGTAATATCATCAGCAAGCTGAATTACAGCGCCGCGTGGATCAACTTCTAAGATTGTGCCTTTAACAATAGAACCTTTCTTATTAGCTGATGCATACTGCATGAAGTCATCTTCAGCAAGCTGCTTAATACCTAAAGAGATGCGCTCTTTTTCTGCATCAATGTTAAGAATAACAACTTCTAATTCTTGACCTTTTGAATAGCTAGATACTAACTCTTCAGAAGACTGCTTGTCCCAAGAAATGTCAGCTAAGTGAATTAGACCGTCGATGCCACCTTGTAAGCCAACGAATAAACCGAAGTCAGTAATTGACTTAACATTAACGATAATCTTGTCGCCTTTGTTTTGTGTTGCTTCAAATGCTTCCCAAGGATTTTCTAAAGCTTGCTTCATTGACAATGAGATACGGTGCTTAGATTCTTGCACGTCTAAGATAACCACATCAACTTCTTGACCTAGTTTAACAATCTTAGAAGGACGAGCGTTGGCATTTGTCCAATCCATTTCTGAAACGTGAACCAAACCTTCAACGCCGTCTTCGATACGTACAAACGCTCCGTAGTCAGTAAGGTTAGAAACCGTACCAGTTACCTTCTTACCGATTGGTAGGCGATCAGAAATACTATCCCAAGGACTAGCAGTAAGCTGCTTAAGACCTAGTGATACACGCATCTTCTCTTTATCGTAGTTAAGAACCTTAACTTTAATTTTGTCGCCAATTGTAAGTTTTTCAGATGGGTGATTAACACGCGTCCAAGAGATATCTGTAATGTGTAATAAACCATCAACGCCACCAAGATCAACAAATGCACCGTAGTCAGCCAAGTTCTTGACGATACCTTCGATTTCTTTACCTTCTTCAAGTGTCTCAAGTAATGCTTCACGATCAGCTGAGTTAGCTTCTTGCATAACTGCTTTTCTAGAAATAACGATGTTGTTTCTAACTTCGTCCATCTTGATAACGATCGCTTCAATTTCTTGACCTGTAAGGTATGAGAAATCTTTAACAGGGCGAACATCAACTAATGAGCCCGGTAAGAATGCTTTAACAACGCCAATATCAACTGTCAAACCACCTTTAACAGCACCAGTAACAATACCAGTAACTGTTTCTTTAGAATTCATTGCAGTTTCAAGTGACTGCCACAACTTAATGCGCTTCGCATCAGCATGTGACAAGAGTGTATTACCCAGGCCATCATCGATTGATTTAAGAGCGACTTCTACGATATCGCCTTCTGCAACCTCTAATTCACCTTTTGGGTTTTTAAATTCGTCTAGAGAGATAAAACCCTCTGATTTTAGTCCAACATTTACAATCGCTTTTTCACGATTAATGCTAACTACGGTACCCATTAATAAGGCACCTACTTTTACGTTTTGTTGTTCTACACTGTTTTCAAACAGTTCAGCAAATGATTCTGACATAGTTTCTTCTTTGATATTGACCGGTAATTTTTTAGGCTATTTACGGTATCCGCCTAATGCATATCGGGTTAGTTTATTTATAAAGCTTAACCGCTTAAGCTTTAACCA
>ERZ1048686.2183-NODE-2183-length-13824-cov-6.240322_pt1 | contig 13824 bp, 14 predicted proteins | sample MGYA00383099_ERZ1048686 | MGnify/ENA primary metagenome ERZ1048686 (study PRJEB29581, sample SAMEA5548369) | metagenome | biome: marine; feature: coastal; material: water | depth 25 m | study: Short-term variability in the microbial, nano- and picoplankton... | reverse complement strand
TCAGCCATAGTTAATATCCATCGAATTAAAATATTTCATCATATTATTCTACGGATTTTTGCGAGCAGAACTCAACATCAAGGGATTGATTTTTCAATGTTTTCCGCCGCCAAAAGGGCTAATTTTGTATGTATATCTTTAACCTTGGACAGCAAATTGCCCTTGTCCAATGAATTTTCAAGAACAAAATCTGCATATCGGACTTTTTCATCACTGGGCATTTGATTTTTGATTCTGTCAGCTATTTCATCTCGGCTCAATTCGCTTCGAGCCAGAATTCGGTTGATTCGGTTTTTCTCATCCGAATTTACGACAATAACTTTGTCCATTTTCTTATAATTCCCTGATTCTATCAGCAAAGCCGCATCCACAATGACCAGGGCATTCGGGTGCTCCTTACGTATAGCGTCATATTCAAGTCTTTCAAACTCAAATACCTTGGGATGGAGGATGTCTTCCAGAGTTTGTTTTTTTTCGGGGTCACCAAAAATAATGTCGGCAAGTTTTCTTCTATCTAAATTCCCCGATCCAGTAAAAATTTCTTTTCCAAAAACAGCCTCGATTTCCTTCCATGCGGCTTGCCCAGGCTCCACCAGTTTCCGACATATCAGGTCTGCATCAAGAATAAAGGCCCCCAAGTCTTTAAAAAAGGATGCAGACAACGTTTTACCCGATCCCATCCCCCCTGTAAGGCCTACCAACAAAGACAATTCGTACTCCAATCAACAAAGGTTTAAGCAACGCTCTCCAGCAATTCCGAATAAAGCCTCATCATTTTTTGAGTTATTGGCCCCGGTTTTCCAGATCCAACGGGTCGATTATCGAGTACTGAAACAGGCATAACTTTTTTCACGGTTCCCGATAAAAATATTTCCTCAGCCTTCAAAAGCTCTTCCCCAGGCCATGCACCTTCTTCAAAAGGCATCCCATTTTCATGTGCCAGTTGAATTATTTTTTCACGTGTGATCCCTGAAAGAATTCCGCAGTTCTTTTCAGGAGTTAAAAGCCGCCCTTCTCTTACAAAAAATAAATTACTTGTTGTGCCTTCTGTTAATTGTCCCCAAGGATTAACCATTATGGCATCTGCAGCACCCACTTTTTGAGCTTCGACTCTTGCTAAAACATTATTCAGATAATTCCCCGTTTTGACGGCAGGGTCCAGCGCATCGCGCGAATTTCGTTTGATGGATACCAACGCAACGGGAATTCCTTTTTCATAATTCTCATCCGGTATTTGAGGAATGTTTTTGACGAAGATAATCAGGTTGGGATGAAAGCAGGACGAGGGATCAATATCTACATCACCCACTCCCCGAGTGACAATAATTCGTATGTAGGACTCAGGATTACCTGCAGAATCCAATGTGGTTTGAATCTGATTTTTTATCCATTCTTGATCATGTGGGATTTTTAATGAAATTCCCGATGCAGAAGCATAAAGCCGTTTCAAATGCTCATTCAGAAAACAGGGTTTTCCCTGAGCTGTGCAAATTACTTCATAAACACTGTCTCCAAACAAAAACCCATGATCCAGAATCGAAACAAACGCTTCATCTTGAATATCACCGTTGATATTAATTTTGGTTGTCATAAAAAATCAGGGCGGTAAAAATATGTATTTATTTTTTTTCAACAGACTTTAATATATCCGTTAGTTTTTGAATATCTTCTTTAGAATACTGATCCTGAGGTTTCTCCCCATTCTTTGAGTTGCCCTCCATATTTGGCAAACTTTTTTTGAAGTCCTCAAACTGATCAGCCATTTCCTTGATTTCCTTCATTTTCTTCAATTCTTCAAATTTCTCTGTCATGCCACCCATATCGAAATCAGTCAATTTTTTGCGAATGTTTAGAGCATCAGGGTTTTGATTTGCAAATGCTAAAACTTTTGCCAAGTGAGGAGCCGTTTGTGAGTCTTTCATAAGCTTTTTACTGACTTCAGGGAAAAACTGTAGCGGAAAAGTAAGGGCAACCACTATGATTACACCTCTGGCAAAACCCACGAACCCTCCAGCTAATCGGTCAAATCCCGATAATTGGGTAGCAGACATGATAAACCCCCTCGCAATCCTTCCCATGAGAGAGATTATTATTGCGGTCATAATATAAATCCCCGCAAATGCAATCAGTTTTGCAATCGGCTTGCTAGGAATACTTTCCATAATAAGCTGAGAGAAAACTCCTTGATATTTGGAAGCCATAAGATAACCACCCAAATATGAAAGTAAGGAGAATATTTCTTTGACGAATCCCTTAAAAAGGGAAAATATTACACTTAAACCTAAAATGGAATAAACAACAACGTCAAAAGTAGTCATAGTTTAATAGAGGAATTAATTGAAAGCACCGCTCCATATTTTTTTAAAATCAATTTAAAAGACGATGTGAATTGTTCCGGATTTCTTTGAATTTCACGTTCAATAGTTTTAAAATCAAAAAATTTCCCTTCACTGATTTCATCCAAATTAATTTTTATTTCAGCATTTGTTTTACAGGTATAGATTTGAACATGTTCTTGATAAGTTTTCTGACAGGCTTCGATTTTATCTAAAGGATTTAAAGTTGCCTTTATGCCAAGTTCTTCCCATAGCTCACGATGCGCACAGTCATTATAGGTTTCTCCTGCATCGACATGACCCGCCGAAGAAGTATCCCATAAACCAGGGTTTTCATCTTTGGCCATAGATCTTTTCTGCAAAAACACTTCATTTTGAAAATTAAAAACCAATATATGTATGGAACGATGTAAAAGGTTTTTTTGATGAATTTCTCGTCGAGTAGCCTGACCGACCACCTGATCCATTTTATCTACAACATCATAAATCTCATCTTGATCATTGATCAGCTTAGTCACCTGAGCAAGAATAGTTTCTCAAGTTCCATCTGGCCTTAAATAACTGAGCTTGCGGGGAAACTCACCCTCTTCACAATAATTATGTTGAGAAAGAACTTTCACATCCTCAATCGCCTGCTTCGAGCCCTCAAATTCTACGGTTTTATAACCCTTATCTGCAAGAGCTCCTCCCGCCTGCAAAAGGCTCATAACCGATTTGGCATTATACTTATCACCATCAATAATCATATGCAGATCACCTTCATACTGACGGGCAATGAGAGAAATATAAGTCGAAGGTCGAGCATGAAACCCCAAGGGTTGAGGAATGGTTACTTCAGCTCGAACATTACCCACAAAACTTTTGAGAATAGCGGTAGCAATTTTATCTCCTTCACGCAAGAAATGTTGGCTGAAGTTAAAGCCAAAATTTACAATATGACTGAGAAGTTCATCCTTATTGACCATTCGAGAAATGCTCTGTTTACATTCGCCATGGCGGATATCATCTTCATGCCGTTCATAAAAATGGCATAGCCAGAGTATCACTTCCAGAAGATGCAAAGGCATGGAAACATAGCCTCTGAAATTGCTTAACTCCTTATGCTCTTTCTCAAGGGATGTATTTTTCACATACGTGTCATATTCTGACTGCACACTATGAATATGCTCTTTATACATACGAGCAATTTTTTCATCCAGCTTGGACGGAATTAAAGCTCGAAAAGTTTTAATATCTTCTGACTTTTCAATTTTCACTTCTTGAATCAATTTAGCTATCTTTCGATATTTTTGACAAAGATCTATTACCCGTTCCCGGTCTTCCTTGACCTCATCGTCCAATATGTTTTTTGGAAGCCGCTTGTTGGACTCGATCTTAAAAAATTCATCGTCCGACCACTTATCCACAGCGCATTTTAATCCATTAATTTTTCCTTTACGGACAACTTCTTCTTTCAAATTCAGAATTGATTTGTTTATGAATTCCAGCAAATGGTTGGCAGCTAAATGAAACTCTTCATCGATCTCCTTAGGTTCCTTTAGTTTGTAATAAGGATAACGATCAAGAATATGTTTGATATAAAAAGCGACAATCGCAAGGTTTCGAATGCAGGCAATATATTCAGAAAAAAAAGACCATGCTTTATTCTCACGAGCCCCATGTTCATCCAGAACACTTTCCAGATATTCAGACTCCTGCATCAACCTTGAATAAATTTTCCTCGAAACATCATCATTCCCTGCAACAATTTTTGCGAAATCGTTGCCTACCATAAAAAACAGTTCGCAGGGCTCTTGAACTATTTTCAAGAACTCCTCTTCGGAAATGATCTGGATAAGTGATTTGGGTTCCATAGTACCTGCTGGACTAGTTGTGCAAAAGAAAAAACAGTAACAACTACAACCTTATCATATATATAATTCAAAGAATGCTAAAAGCTTGAAGTTTTAGCAAGCATTTTTTGAGGGATGTACTTTTGCCAGGTTTCAAGATGGGAATCTGGACTAGGCGGGATAATAAAAGGAACAAAACTATAATCGGGCTTGGTTGGTTTACACTTCAACTTCATATTGATTTCCACGGGCGTGCGATTTCCTTTTCGCAGATTACAACTTTTACACGCTACAACCACATTGGTCCAATTGGTTTTACCACCTCTCGACTTAGGCATAATATGATCAACCGTCAAAGGGTGGTTGGAGGTACCACAGTACTGGCAGGTGTAATTATCGCGGCGCAATATGTTTTTCCTGCTGAATGAAATGCCATTTTTATGGTTGCGATGAACCATTTTCAGCACCCTAATCACAGTTGGAATCGCAAAACTTGTAGCGGGCGTTCGAACGCAATAATCAGAATTATCCAATTCTTCGGCTCTACCACCAAAAACCATAATCAGAGCATGGCGGGCACTGCAAAATTGCAGAGGCTCATAGGAATAGTTTAGTATCAGGCTTTTAAATGAATCCAGCAAAATTCCACACCTCATAAGGCTGAACAGCATGAATTAATTTACTCAACCACGCAATTCTAAAAATTTTACTCTTTCTAGTATTCAGCTGTCAACCGATTAGGAATCTCAGCCCTTCAAAGAACATTTCCTCTACCAAGCCTCGTTTGAGGATCTAGGACATTTTTAATTTTTTTCAAACCCTCAATACTCTCCTCTCCAACCATTTCATAAAAATATTTTTTCTTCTTCTTCCCTATTCCATGCTCAGCAGACACCGTCCCATCCCATGAAATAATTTTTCTTGCAAGTTCATCATACAAAGACTCGGCTAGTTTTTCTTGCGAAGAATCTGGAAGCAGATTGATATGCAAATGATTGTCGCCTAAATGACCAAATATAACGTATGGAAGCCCCTTGCCGAAAAGAGTCTTGTTATAAAACGTCATCATATCGTCAAAATATTTATCCGGTACCGCCATATCCGTTCCAATTTTTTCCCTGCCTGCTCTAGAATTTTTCTCATTTACCAGCATTGGAATTTGATGCCTGAATTCATGGAAAGCTTGAACATCCTTTTGGTCATGAGCAAACCAAGACTCATCCATAAGAATATTTTTATCGGTCAAAAACTCGATACATACTTCAAATGCGGCATCATAATCTTTTTGATCTACAACATCTTCTTCAAAGAATAAAGCAGCTTCAGCCTGTAATGGGATATTTGGATATTTTTCTCGCAATAATTCTAACGAAAAACGATCAAAATATTCAAGTGAGCAGGGAGAAACAAAAGTTGTCGATTTAATTTTGGAAACCAAGTCCCAACAGTATTTTTCTTTTTCAAAAAACAGGACAGCGCTTAAAAAAGTATCTGGACGAGGAAGCAATTTCAAACATATATTTACAAATATTCCCAAAGTGCCATCGGAGCCGATGAATAAGTCCAGCCAGTCCATTCCAGGTTGCACAAAATAACCCGCAGCGTTTTTGCAGTTTGGGGTGGTATATTTGATTTCAGGAAATCCAATTTCACTGCCATCATCCATAAGGAGTGGTTCCGTTATTTTATGGCCACGTTTTACCATCACTCTTCTTCCATCCGCCAGAATACAATCTGCCGCATTAACAAAATTTCGGGTCACACCAAATTTGTAACTGCGCGATCCCGAAGCATTGGTTGCTAAAGTGCCGCCGATGGATGCATTGGTTTCTGTGGGATTAGGGGGATAGAACCAGTTGGTATTTTTTAGATGTTCTTGCAGATTCAGCAATGTCACAGCTGGGCCCAGCCAGATTTCTCCATTCTTAACAGTCCTCATTTCATTGAATCGCTCCAATGAAATGACGATACCTTCGGATGGAATTCTGGAAGCATTTAGTCCAGTTCCCGCTCCAGAAATGGTGACAGGTCTTAAATCATCTTTGAGAGCACGGACGAGTTCATCCACACTTTCAGGAATAAGCACTTCCTCTGCTTTACCACCAGAATAGTTGGAAGCATCCCTCAAATAAGGTGCTATGCTTTCTTTGCTGGTCTTTCGTATCATTTCGAAGTGAACAAATAAAGTATTATGGGTTGTTTTCGGAACTTTCCTCTTGCGGGGCAGTTCCTTCTTCTTTCATTTTTCTACGTTCGGCTTCAACCTTGGGTTGGACATGGATGAACTTGGCATACTTCACCAATAGGATCATCATTATTCCAGCAAACACGACGCCCAACCAAAAAAACAGATCGTCCACTAAATATTTCTCCAGGAAGTTAAAAGAGTTATTATAACATCCTTGGCGATTTCAAAAAAGAGAGGGTATGTAAAGTTACAGTGCCAAACTAAAGCCGCATCACTTGACAGTAACAGCTATCAAAAAGTATCCTCTTCCAATTATGAATAAACACATTTTAAGGAATACATTTTGAACAACGAAAATTCCATAAAGAAAACAATAGTTATTGATGGTACTACCCTGCACCTGAGCAAGCCAGACAAGACTCAACCCACTTGGATAGGGCAAGATGAAGTGTTGAAGCAAATTCATGCTTGCTGGCTGGTAGTTTCTGATAAGGATCACCCACTTTCACCAAGAATCACGGGAATGCCGGGGACAGGTAAAACCACTTTGGCGATGGTTGCGGCACTACAACGCAAACAACCTTTATATATATTTCAATGTACCAGTGACACACGTCCTGAAGACTTGCTAGTGACCCCCGTACTTTCGGAAAAAGGGTCCATTTCCTATCATGCATCGCCTTTAGTTTGCGCCATGATCACAGGCGGCATATGTATTCTGGATGAAGGCAATCGCATGAATGAAAAAAGCTGGGCTTCTCTCGCCCCCTTGCTGGATCATCGACGCTATGTAGAATCTATTATCGCGGGCATACAAATTCATGCCCATCAAGATTTCCGTACCTGCGTCACCATGAATAATGACGAGTCTACTTTTGAGATTCCTGACTACATCCTTTCTCGACTGCAACCCACTTTAAATATGAGTATGCCCAGCTACGCCGATGAATTGGAAATCCTGCGATATCATCTACCATTTTCTGAAGAAGAGCTTTTAAAAATGACCGTGGAATTTCTACAAAAATCTCATCAATTGGATTTAGAGTTTTCTCCCAGAGATGGAATTCATATACTGCAATACGCCCTAAAACGTCTGAGTCAAGAAGCAGATCATCCGCTTTCCAAAGATGAGTTCTGGCAGGAAGCGGTCAGCAAGGTGTTAGGAGATGACGCGCTCGACTTGGATAGTCTTGCCGCCAGAAACCAAAGGTCTCTCCAAGACGAAAGAATGCCCATGGGACTCGGCGATTTCTTTTTTAACGATGACAATCCTTTGCACCCAGATAGCGATAAATAAATCCTCGATATGGACAAAATTTTCAGACTCAGTGATCGTGTTCGATTTCTTCCTGCCGTTCACGGCAGTGGAAGTTTTGCCAGGGAAATCAGGAATCGTATTTTATCAACAAAATGCGACTGTCTTGCGGTTGCCCTGCCTCCCGAATTTCAGAGTTCTGTGGAAGAAGGCATTGATTTGCTCCCGCAAATCACATTGGCTACACAACTGGAACCAGAAGGGTCACTTAATTATGTCCCAATAGATCCCAGCCAACCCCTCATCGCTGGCTTGCGGATTGCAAAGCAAGAAGGAATTGACCGCTGCTTTATCGACTGGAGCACCTCTATTTATGAAACCAGGCATACTCATTTTCCCGACACTTTTTCTTTGCAAAAAGTCTCATATGAAAAATTCGCAAGCACGTTACTTTTAACTCTAAAGCGGCCTGAAGAGAAATCACAACATTATTGGCGTGCTTATTGGATGGCCTACCAGCTTCACTGCCTTGAAATGGATTTTTCCAATATACTAGTCATTTGTTCAGTCCTTGATTGGCCTTGGATAAAAGAAGCCTTCGATGAACGCAAGCAGTACAAAAAGCCAGCAGATGGTATCGCCACACCTTCTCTCAACCGTGTCGATAAAAATACCTTGTTTTTTGCACTAACCGAGTTTCCTTTCATCACTTATCTTTATGAAAAAAAACGTCAGGAAATGCGAGCGGACAGTAACGCTCCAATAGATGGGGTTAAAGAAATTTTATTGCGCGCACGCGACCTGTTTCTAAAAAAACATAAAGTTCGTTATCACAATCTTACTTCGCAAACATTCCAGATACTCTTACAATATTTGCGCAACCTGACGCTTATGGAATCGAGGTTGTTGCCTGATCTCTACACTCTAGTCAACTCGGCAAAACAATTTGGCGGTGATCCTTTTGCCATTTCCGTTCTCGAAGCTGCGAGAGACTATCCATTTGAGGAATCTGATATTGATGGCTCCGATACCATATCCTTGGGAATAGACAAGGGAGTTTTCGACGCAGAAGATTCTACGCCCACAGGAATGAAGAATCGTCTTCTAGAAACTCAGTTCGAGTGGCGGACATTGGATTTAAAGCCCGAACCTGATTTAGACAAAAAACAAAACTGGAAACATAAATGGGATCCGCACGGGCAATGTTCCTGGCCGCCAGAAGATGAAAAAATAGAAAACCTCAATACTCATGTTCGCGAACAAACTCGACTTCTGCTAGGCCATGATCTGGCAAGGACAGAAAAGTTCACCTCATCGGTCAAAGATGGAATTGATATTCGCGATACACTTCGGCATTGGTATACAGGCGATATTTACGTGAAAGAAATTCCTCCCTCACGCGGCGAAGTTGAAATCATCGTTTTTCTGTTTGATCCCGAACCCGACCCAAATCGATATAACTGGCGGCAGACCTGGTATGCAGAACATAAAGATGAGTCCACACTCTGTTTTTATGCAACGGAGTATATGGAAAATCTGATCGGCCCGGGAATAGGACAAGCTAATTACGGAGGTTGCATGATGCTTTTTCCACCCCGCCCTATTCTCGATATCTGGCAGGACCCACGTCTACGGTTTTCGGAAACTCTGGAAGAAAAAATTTTAGAAGCGGCTTTTTTTCATTCCCGCGAAAAAAATATCACTGTGGTTTCACCCAGTTCTCCGCAAATGGCATGGCGTCGCCTGGCTCGTCGCTATGGGAAAAAGATCATTCATATACCCCTTAAACGCTTTTCCAATCAGACAATAGAAAAAGTAAGGCGTTTCCATGTTTTAAATGGAAAAGATATACGCTCTTATGCAAAACGATTTATTCAAGATTTATAAGTTCTATGCCTAATGACATAAAAATAAGAAAAGCCGTCAAATCCGATATACCCGTTATCGCCGAATTCAATCAGGCTCTTGCCAAAGAAACCGAAGACATACAACTTAACCCCGAAACACTAGCGTCGGGTATAGCAAATGCCTTAGATAGAGATGAGTGTCATTATTTTATAGCGAAATTAAATGGGCAAGTTATAGGGCAAACCATGATCACTCATGAATGGAGTGATTGGAGAAATGGGATTATGTGGTGGTTTCAAAGCGTTTACGTGCAACCAGAACACAGAGGAAAAGGAGTTTTTCGTGCCATGTTTGATCATGTAGAAAAACTGGCACGAAACAACCCAGAGGTGAAAGCCCTGCGCCTATATGTCATGCAAAACAATTTGTCCGGAAAAAACACCTACGCGGCCCTTGGCATGACCGACTCAGGTTATGTGGTTTACGAGAAGGAAGGCCTGAACTAACATTTCAGTTTAATTTATAGGGGGCTGTTCGACCCAAAAATATTTGCTGGACCGAATCGGGAAAGTTCTGGTCGCATTCATTCAAATATTTCATCACGGAAATCATCCAATCCGATTCATGTGGAGAGCGGATAATAGCAATATTAGCCGCTTCATATTCCTTGCAGATTTTATCTTCACTTTTTTTACCAGAGTATTTGTCCTTTTTTATGATGTTCAGAGGTCGCAAAGGGTCGACCTGGACAATTTCCAACCCCTGATATTTCTCCGGCACATCTTCTTCAATAAATTCTTCAATCGGAATCCCATTAACATTGGTCAAACCCGATTGCGCCAGAGAGGCAATATAAATAGGTGCGCGTTTAATGGTAGCGTGTTCAGCGAACCCTTCTCTGAAAACGGTTTGGTTTTTTTCAGAAGCACCAAACACAACAAAGTCCCAGCGGCCTGCGGTTAATTGCCGTTGTCTCTGAACAATTTCAGTTTTTTCATAGGCCTCCGTGATCTTGTCAAAGACAACCTGATCTTTAGCTCGTAATTTAAATTTGGGCACTTACAGCTCCATTTTTATATATTTTCCTATTATATTATGCTGATAGTAGTAGCATTTTTTTGTATTTAATGATCTCAGCTTTGTTATACTACTTTAAGTGAAACCTCGGAAATTTTTATATCCCCTCCTTCCCTCCAGATGAAAAACAACGTAAGCAAAGCTGCAGGTGCCGTAAGCGGAATGACACTTCTTTCCCGTATTTTCGGATTCGCAAGAGATATGTTTATTGCTATGGCATTTGGCTCTTCTACAGCAGCAGATGCTTTTTTTGTGGCCTTCAGAATCCCCAATATGCAAAGACGGGTTTTAGGCGAAGGTGCCGTGGCATCCGCATTTATTCCTGTTTTTTCAGAAACCTTAGAGAATCAGGGCCAGCAGGCAGCCCAGGAACTCACTGCAAATATTTTTAACATTCTGTTGATCCTGTTGACCGTGACCTCTCTGGCTCTCTTTATATTTTCTCCGGCTGTGGTCACTCTTTTTGCGCCAGGTTTTCTGGATGATCAAGAGAAATTCAATCTCACTGTCGATTTAACCCGCTGGATGGCACCCTATTTGTTCTTCATTGGGCTTGCGGCTTTTTCCATGGGAATTTTAAACTCTCTTAAAGTCTTTGCACTACCCGCAGCTACTCCCATCCTGCAAAATGTTTCTATGATAGCCGCAATCTTGATTTTGGTGCCGCAAATGGATGAACCGATTATGGGTCTTGCCATCGGTGTCATTTTTGGTGGGGCTCTACAGACCCTAATCCAATTACCTACTATTATTAAAAAAGGTTATGGCTGGAAAAAACGTCTCCACTTCAAACAACCCGAGGTTATCAAAATTGCCAAATTAATGGGCCCGGCCATTTTAGGGTTGGCAGTTTATGAGTTAAATCTTATGGTAGATACCTTACTCGCATCCACACTTCCTGAAGGGTCAATTTCTTATCTATATTACGGCAATAGATTGGTGCAACTTCCATTGGGTGTTTTTGCGGTGGCTCTTGCAGTGGTGTTATTGCCCACTCTTTCGGGCCATGCTGCAAAAGGCGAATTGAAAGAGCTTGTGCAAACGGTAAGTTTTAGCATTAGACTCATCCTCTTCATTACTATCCCCGCCACGATAGGATTTATCATTCTCAGAGAACCTATTGTTAATACGTTATGGGAGCGAGGCGAATTTTTGCAGGCTTCGACTCAGGGAACAGCCATAGCTCTACTTTATTATTCAATAGGGCTTTGCGCTTATTCTGGAATTAAAATTATTGCTCCGGCATTCTATTCCCTTCAAGACACCAAGACCCCTGCGAAAATCGGCATCTATTCAATGATTCTTAATATTGTTCTCAATCTCATTCTCATGGGGCCTTTACAGCATGGCGGGCTGGCTCTTGCAACATCTCTGTCAGCTCTATTTAATGCAGTGCTACTAACCTATTTCCTTCGAAAACGTCTGGGACTACTTGGCGGAAGGAAGATTCTGCGAGCAACAATTAAAATGGGGATTTCTGCGAGCGCAATGGGTATTGCAATTTATTTTTGCAAAGAGGCTTGGTTTAATTTAAGTGATCCCATTGGTGTTCGCATAACGGTGCTACTGACTTGCATATCATTGGGAATACTGGTATATGCCTTAATCTCCTATCTCCTAAAAAACGAGGAATGGAGTTACTTGCTAGAAATAAGAAGAAATAGAGCTAAATAAATATCAGCCAATGCAACTTGAAGACGTAAAAAGGAAATTTAAATGATTGTAGCTTGTCTTGATCTTGAAGGAGTATTAGTACCGGAAATCTGGATTGCTTTTGCAGAAAAAACGGGCATTGAAAAACTACGCCTGACCACTCGAGATATTCCCGACTACAATGAGTTGATGCGGGGTCGATTAGAAATTCTTAACGAAAATAATTTATTGCTATCGGATATTCAAGAAGTGATAAAAGGAATTGCCCCTCTAAAAGGTGCAAAAGAGTTTCTTTCATGGCTCGAATCGGAATTCCAGGTGATTATTCTTTCTGATACTTTTAATCAGTTCGCTGGGCCACTAATGGCACAGCTCGATTATCCGACGCTTTTTTGCCATGACTTGATCATCGATGAAACAGGAAAAATCAATGACTTCCAACTTAGAATCCCCGACGCAAAAACAAAAGCGGTTAAAGCATTACAAGGGCTGAACCTGAAGGTTATTGCGGCGGGTGATTCTTATAACGACACAGGAATGCTGAAACAAGCAGAAGCAGGAATTTTATTCAGAGCTCCTGATAATGTTATTGAGGAGTTTCCTCAGTTTCCCTTGACGAAAACTTACGAAGAGTTCAAGCAAACATTTATTGAAACAGCAAAAAACCTTTAAGTAAACACTATTTAATTTCTGAGTCGAGAAGTTTTGTGGCGATCCAGCCTGTTTTAGCTTCTTCTCCTGCCTGCGGCTTGAGTTTTACGTTTGACCAAACTCTATCGACCCCCAAGACCTCCACCTGATCTCCCATTCTAAGCGAACCAATGATCTTGCTGGTTTTCATGTTTGGCAGGTTTCTCAAATTAACCATCTTCGTATTGACCTTAAAGAAGACTTTAAAATCTTTATCCTCTGAAACTTTCAAGGGGATTTCCTGTACGCTGGATGAAAAACCATCCATCAACTTTAAATCCAGCTTGTAAAAAGCGATTACCAAAAATAAAAGAGTCAAAAGGCTGATTCGCAACATCGCCTGCGAAAATTTAAGCTCACCCTCGGAATCCGATCCCGGCCCCTGAGGGGGTTCGCATTGCACACAATAATATCCCGGTGCAGGCAATAGCGAATTGCAACTATCACAATATAAATATTTGCGTTCAGGTTCATTCGCAAAACTCTTTAGAACACTTTGATCCATAAAGATATCAATTGAGCTTATAAATTTTTCGATATTTTTTCTTTAGATAATGCAAAAATCCGGTTGGATTTAAGTCATCCCCCGTAACCTGTTTGATAAGGTCGTCAACAGAAAGCAACCGCCCCTTCTCATGAATTTTCTGATTCAACCATTGCCGTATCGTTGTCAGGTTCCCAGTTTCAATCTCATTTTCCAAATCCGGTTTTTCCTGCTCTAACGTTTGATAAAATTGACTGGCATAAATAGCTCCCAACGTATAAGAGGGGAAATAGCCAAATGCAGCCCCACTCCAATGCGTGTCCTGTAAAACACCCAAAGTATCACTTGAAGGCTCAACTCCTAGATATTCTTTCATTTTAGAGTTCCATAACTCGGGCAAAGTATTAATTTCTACAGAACCATCGAAAAAACCCTTTTCAATTTCATATCTTAAAATGACA
>ERZ1048686.2179-NODE-2179-length-13841-cov-5.260554_pt1 | contig 13841 bp, 11 predicted proteins | sample MGYA00383099_ERZ1048686 | MGnify/ENA primary metagenome ERZ1048686 (study PRJEB29581, sample SAMEA5548369) | metagenome | biome: marine; feature: coastal; material: water | depth 25 m | study: Short-term variability in the microbial, nano- and picoplankton... | reverse complement strand
GAATCTCTGAGCAATCGTTCAATCGCAATGCCTTCCTCGCCTCGTGCCCGTAGTGAATCCGCAGTTTCAAATCCACGGCCACCGCGGATTTGTAGCGTCTGCTGCAAAATTTCATAGTGGGCGACGGTGTTGAACAGTTTTGCGATGGCTGCTTCGAGCCGAATGTCAAAGTGTTTGTTGTCTGCCATCGTGGAGGCCACCTTCCAGACAGCGTCCATCGCGAATGTGTCCGAGGCAATCTTCGCCTGCTTGCCAGCAATCGTTTCATGTTCGCCAATTGGATGTCCCCACTGAACGCGTTCATTCGTCCATTTGCGATTGATCTTCATGCACCATTTGCTGCTGCCAGTAACGCCAGCTGGTATTGAAAGTCGTCCGGTGTTGAGTGTCTTGAGCGCGAGGCGAAGGCCATCGCCCTCTTCTAGAATCATGTTTTCCTTCGGGATTTTGACGTCTGTAAATCGGATCACACCGTTGTAGAGCGCCTTCAGTCCCATGAAACGGCAGCGGTGCACAACTTCGACACCTGGCGTGTCCATTTCAACAAGAAATGCTGTGATCTGCTTACGTTCTTTACCTCGCACAATCTTTGGCGGTGTGACGGCCATAACGACGATAACGTTCGCTTTCGTGCCGTTCGTGCACCAGAGTTTCTCACCGTTGATGACGTAATGCGTACCGTCTTCTGTCAGTGTGGCCGTCGTTGTCATCGCTCGTGGATCGGAGCCAGCGTTGGCTTCTGTCAGTGCGAATGCAGAAATTGCCCCGTCACGAAAACGAGGAAGAAATCTTTCTTTCTGCTCGTCTGTGCCAAACATCAGCAGCGGCTGCGGGACACCGATACTTTGATGTGCGGACAGCAGGGCGGTTAGGTTGCCGCAGTAACTTCCTGTCAGGTGCAGGGCCCGATTGTAGTTGACTTGGCTTAATCCCAGCCCGTTGTATTGCGTGGGGATCTTCATCGCAAAACATCCGAGTTCCGCAAGCCCCTTTAATACGCTCTCAGGAATCTCACCCGTCTTGTCGACTTCATCAGCGTTGTAGTTTGCTTCGAGGTATGCTTCAAGCTTCTCAAGGAATGCGTCGCCAATCTTTTTATCTTCGTCAGACTGACGAGGGAACGGGTGTATCAGATCCCACTTGACCTGCCCCTGGTACAACAGTGCAGCAAAGCTAGGATGAACCCATTCGGTCTCCCGCGAATCCTCAGCGAATTCCAGCGATGCCCGCGCTTCTTTGCCAATGTTTTTATCGAACATACTCATAATGCACCTGCCTCTTTCCGTTGTGTTGCACATGGTTCCTGTGTGATTTGCATAGCTTTACGACGGGTAAAATGTGCCGTTCGTTTCCGCCATGCTCAACAGCAGCTGACTTGGTTCGAATCGATGCTGATCGAATCGGTCTTGGAATTCTTTGAGGTCTGCAACGATATGTTTCGCGCCCACCGAATCCGCATATCGCAACAATCCGCCTCGGAACGGTGGGAACCCAGTGCCATAAATCATCCCCACATCAATCGTGCTGGCAGACTCAACAACGCTTTCTTCAAGACATCGGGAGGCTTCATTAATCATGATATAGACCAGACGTTTGAGTGTGACGTCGTCGTCGAGTGTGAAAACGGTATTCCCACGCATCTTCTGTACGTTGCGGCTGACCTTTTTGTGCTTGCCTGTGTGGGTGTAGAAGCCCTCGCCCGACTTTTTACCGAGCATTCCGGCCTCATATACAGTTTTCAGGATCTCAGCGATACGCATGCGGTTGCCATATGCGCCTTCTAGAATTTGGGCGACGTGATACCCAACGTCGATTCCCACTTCGTCAGCAAGTTCCATTGGCCCCATTGGCATGCCGAATCGCTTGACGATATCGTCTAATCGCTTCGTGTCGATTCCCTCTTGAAAAAGGTATGCCGCTTCGTTCATGTACGGCAGTAGAATCCGGTTAACGATGAAGCCCTCTTTGTCTTTGACAACAATGACCATCTTGCCAAGTTGTCTTGCGAACGTGACTGCAGTGGCGATCGTTTCTTCGCTGGTTTTTTTTGTGGCGATGATCTCCAGCAGCGGCATACGATGGACCGGATTGAAGAAATGGAAACCACACACTTTGTCCGGTCGATTTGTGCATTGGGCCATTTCTGTCACAGATAGTGACGACGTATTGGTCAACAAACAGGCACTTGGCTGGGCAACGTCGTCCAGTTCTTTGAAGACCTGTTTCTTGACATCCATGCGTTCCACGACGGCTTCAATGATGACATCAGCATTCTTAAATCCGTCATACGTCGTTGTTGGCGATATCAGACTCATCTGCGCCTCAACCTGTCCCTTTTTCATGCGACGTGTCTTCAATAGATACATGTAGACGCCGCGGGCGGTTTTCAGTGCAAGAGCGAGAGCCTGGTTACGAAGGTCTTTGATCCGACAGACGACGTTGTTTTTGGCCAGCAGTTGTGCAATGCCACCACCCATTACGCCAGCGCCGACAACGCCTGCTTTTTTGACATGCGTAAGAGTTGGTTCTGCATCGTTCCATTTTTTCTTTTTGTACTGTTCATCAAGGTAGAACACGTGAATCAGGTTCTTGGAAATTTCTGACGCACCGAGTTTGCCAAACCCCTCACTTTCCAGTCGGAAAGCTTCCTCTCGTGACTTCCCCACGAGATTCTTGATTGTCTCCAGCGCAACCAATGGGGCAGGATAATGACCAAAGGTTAATTTCAGGACGTTCTTTCGGGCCTGGCTGAACAAAACGCTGCGACCGACCGGGTTTCCCTCCAACAGCCTGTCGACAAGGGTCTTCCGTTGCCGTTGAACCTTTTCTTTTTTCGAGAGGACAGCTCGTGCAAACGCTTTTGCCTGGTTAACAAGGATCGGGTCGTAGAACAATCGATCGACCATTCCTAATTTGAGTGCACGATTTGCATCGAGGACTTTCCCGGGCAGAATCACTGACAGAGCCTTGCCAATACCAATGAGTTCCGGAAGACGGACACAGCCACCAAAACCAGGAAGAATACCCAGCCTGACCTCGGGCAGACCGATTTTGACGCACCCAGCGAAACCGGCAACGCGATAATTACAGGCCAGCGAAAGTTCGTAACCGCCGCCGAGGCATGCTCCGTTGATTACAGCGACGGTCATCTGCGGAAGTTCCTCAAGTTTGTCAAACACCTGCTTGCCACGACTGCATTTCTCACTGGCTTCCTGAGGGTCAGTAATCGATTCAATTTCTTTGATATCCGCGCCCGCGATGAAAATCGATTTTTTCCCGCTCGTAATCAGCAGGATCTTGATGTCTGAACGACCAGCAATTTCATCAAGATGCTGTTCCAGTTCCGTCAAGGCGACACTGCTCAGAATATTCACGCTGGAATCCGGAGTATCGAACTCAAGAGTTCCGATATCGCCATCGATGGTTTGTTTAAAATAACTCATGGCAGTGCTGACTAGTCAGTTGTAGTAACGTGTTCATTGAAGCCAGTAATCTTTAATCGCTGTAGGTTGGTACGAAACGATGTATTCTGATATGTGCTGGGTGGTCGTTCTTGTGCTTTGATTCTCTGAGTGATCAGGTTTTCTTTCGGTGGGTAACTTTGCGTCCTCTATTATTACGATGCTCGTTCTAGAATGATCGCTCCACCTTGTCCTCCACCAATACACAGTGATACCAGCGCATGCTGGTCACCTCGGCGTTGAAGCTCTTTCAGAGCCGTCAGAATCAGGCGATTGCCAGTGACGCCAACGGGGTGGCCTAGTGCAATGGCCCCACCATTGACGTTCAGCCGATCGAGTTTGAGCCTGCCGACGGCTTTGTCTCGATCGAGTTCATTTTTTGCGAATTGGTCAGACTCGATGAGCTGAACGCATCCCAGAACCTGAGCCGCAAAGGCTTCGTTGATCTCGACAAATGACATCTGATCCAGATCCAAGCCAGATTTTTTGAGAACCGTCGAAATGGCATAGACGGGGCCGAGGCCCATTACCGCGGGGCTTAGCCCTTCGTACGAATACGAGGTGATGTAACCTAGCGGCGTTAGTCCGAGTTCATCGGCTTTTGATTCCTTCATCATTAAAAGCGCACTGGCTCCGTCAGTGATTGGACAGGCATTGCCGACTGTCACAGTGCCAGACTTTCGATCGAAATAGGGTTTGAGTTTCGCTAATGCTTCGAGTGATTGCCCCTCGCGTGGACCGTTATCAGTATCACAGATTGATTCATACTTCGGTTCCACCGGCACGGCCATGATCTCAGCGGCAAGTTTGTCTCGATGTGCCAACGCCTTGTTGTGACTGGCGAGAGCAAATTCGTCCTGTTGCTCCCGAGTAATCCCACACTGTTTTGCAATATTCTCGGCAGTCTGTCCCATATTCAAACCACATACAGGATCAGATAATCCACAGACTACGCCAACAATCGGTTTCAGGAAATGCGGACGGAAAGCCAGTATTGTTTTCAGTGTTTGAAATCCTGTTTTTGAACGCATCAGCCCTGCAAACAACCTCGTCATGTCCGCGTTGTAGATGAGCGGAATGTTTGTCATTGACTCCGTGCCACCAGCAATCACAACCTCATCGAATCCACTGACGATTTTTTCGTAAGCACTGGTGACCGACTCGAATCCTGAAGCGCAGTTGCGTGAAACCGTGTAGGCGCGAGAGCGTTCGGGCAGACCAGCCATGAGAGCGGCTACACGCGCAACGTTGGCTGCATCGACCGGGTTTGCAACACAGCCCATAATAACTTCATCAATAAGTTCTCCATCAAGTGACAAACGGTCGAGTAGCTCTCGGATAACAAGTGATCCAAGTTTCTGCGCTGAGAAACCCTCGAGGTCAGTGCCGGCCTTGCAGAACGGTGTTCGTATGCCATCGACAATTGCGATTCGATCACTCATGGTTCAGTCTTCCTTCGGAAGTGATTTGATTCGCCGCGAATGCTGGTACAAGGAAATGACGGCGGTGTTTTGAGATCATCAGATGGCTGGGTTTTGGTTATCGCTTGAATTTCTCAAGCTGATCTCCCCCACAAGCTGATCTCTCCCAGATGTGTCCCTTTTTCTTCACCTGAATATGTTTCAGAGTTAGAGAATTATTCACTTGTCGCCGTTGAAAATCAAATTGCAGACCTGAATAATGTTCATGGTCAAGCATAATTGTCGACATGGACGAACTGCCAGTTTCGGGTCAAGCCGAGTGTGCCCTCTGGTTGCAATAAAGGTGTTGGAACAGAAGGTCTAATTCGTACGCACGTTGTCACAATGTCTGGTTCCAATGCAACACTTGCCGTGACATTGGTTTGAATGTGTGAAGCAACGTTGGTCAGGTACACTAGTTGGCGTTGTGACCGTTGCCAGTCTCAGGAATAAGCCGGGGTTTTCAGGTGAACGTATTGGTTTTCAGGTGAATGTCCGGGTTTTTACGTGAACGTATTAATTAGCAAACTCACTGGAATAAAAATGACTTATCCGAGCATCAAAAAGTTCTTTGTTATTTTCTTGTGCCTGACACCTTTCACCGCTTTTGCTAGTAATGAACTCATTGGGGATTGGTCGCTTCAGATGGACTCAGGCACGCCCGCTTGGATGAGCATTCATAAAACAGATGGGAACTGGGATATTAGAATGCGGCTCTATGTTGGCTCCGATGGACCTCACACGGATGTCACAATGACGGATGAACGGCTAGCATTCAGAATTCGTCAAAATAAAAAATCAACGCACGCCAAGACAGTCAACGTCGGTCTGATAAACGGATCTCTTGATGGCGTGGTCTGTACGACCTCACCAGACGGTTCCGTTCAGCACGATGCATTTACGGGCACAAAGATCCCACCCGTTTCGTCGACGCCACCAGATCTATCAAAGGTTCGGTTTGGGCTTCCAAGAGTACTCTTCAATGGCAAGGATCTGGCAGGTTGGCAGCCTTACGAATCTGATAAAATAATGGGATGGCACGTTCAAGACGGTGAACTAGTAAATACAACTCCAAAAACGGACTTCAGTGCCACGGGTGCCTACGCAAACCTACGGACGGACGCGGTATTTGAGGATTTCTGGCTGCACGTTGAGTTCAATATTGGTGAAGCACGTAATAGTGGTATCTATTTGCGGGGAATGTATGAAGCCCAGGTTGTTGATCGAAACAGTAGGATGCAGGGTAAACAAGGCGTCGGTGCCATCTTTGGAAAGATCGAGCCATTAAAGAATGCTGGCAAGGAGGGCGGCACCTGGCAGACCTATGATCTTACGCTTGTTGATCGTCACATCACTGTCATTCTCAACGGTGAGAAAGTTATTGACAACCAGCCTATTGCCGGGCCCACGGCGGGTGCAGTTTTTACCAATCCAACACAGCCTGGCCCGATTTACCTGCAGGGTGATCATACAAGCGTAAGGTATCGTGCGATGTATCTGGCGCCCGTAATGAGGAACTGAGGTAAAACGTGCACTCCCACGGTATAAATCGCTCCATTGTAAAGGAGTATTGGGTGTAAAGGAGTATTGGGTGTAAAGGAGTATTGGGTGTGAAGGAGTATTGGGTGTGAAGGAGTATTGGGTGTGAAGGAGTATTGAGATGATTGTTTTAAGCGAGGCTTTTGCCGAAGTTCAATATTTTATTGTGGCTGAAAACTTTCTTGAAAAACCAACTGCATTTGGTGTGCCTCTTGGTGCTTTGCTACTCTTTTTCTGGGTAATGCGAGCGATACAAGAAAATAAATCTTCTGGTCAACAATCAAACTCGACAAGGCGATCTGTGCACGGAGGTTTCTCACCAAGTACTGAATCGATTCCACTTGCTGGAGAAGTCGATGATTCTGTGGTGACGTTCTCAGCAAGTGCAACGAAAGAATCGGGTGGAAGAAGCACATTCTCATTCACGATCAAGCTTCGAGAGTCGGGTACCTTTTTCGTCGCGGCAGGTCAATTACGAAGCGGTCGTCTGTCTCGGGAGCATTACGGCGTGACGCAGGTCACAGGCAGCCGGGGTGAAACGATCTCTGGTACTGTAACCAGCCCAGGGTTCTCATCTGGGAAATGGGCAATTGGTGCCTATCGAACAATTCAGGATGTTGAACTCGCCTGAACATACGATGAGATGTTTTTCGAAAGATTGAAAGACCTTCTAAATAACACGAGAATATGGCTATGAAAATTCTGACACGAATTGCGTGTTTTCATATCTTGCAAGGTTGTGCACGCAATTCCTTTCGAATGTCTCTATGTTCTTTCGTGCCGAAGGCGATTGGGTGTCTTCTTTTGCTGTCTCTCGGTGTTGTGTCGAATGCTGCTGCACACGAGCAAAAAAGTGATTCACCAGCACGTGTTTTTGAAAATGCAGTCAATTTTTTCTTTGATGGTGAACCAGATGCATCAGTCGATGCTTTTGATCGTCTGATAGAACTTCAACCAGATTGTCAGCCAAGTTTGTGGCAGCGTGGCCTTGCGCTGTATTACGCGGGTCAATACGAAGCTGGTCGCCAGCAGTTTGAGCTCCATAAAACGGTGAACCCCAATGACGTTGAAAACCCTGCATGGCATTACCTGTGCGTCGCACGGGCAACGTCAACAGACAATGCTCGTCGGAATATGCTCGCCGTTGGACGGGATTCACGTGTGCCTATGAAACAGATACTCAGTCTGTATAAAGGAGAAGGCAGCAAAGAAGAAGTGCTTTCGAATGCAGCACAAGGAAGTGCTCAGCAGCAACGCAATCAGTTGTGTTATGCCCATCTGTATCTAGGCCTTTTTGCCGAGGCCAATGGTGATCATAAGGATGCGAAATACCATATACTGAAAGCCGCAGGCCCATACAGTATGGATCACTATATGGGTCGAGTTGCCAAGGTGCACGCCAGGGTGCGAGGCTGGCTGCCGCTTAGTGAGTAACCTGCCGTCTGGTCGATAAATGAATCGTTTTGTTCAGGTAGGCAAGTCTTGGTTGGGTGTCGTTTGAAAGAGAGGCCTTCCGGGTAATACGCTCAGGCACACGGGTAATACGCTCAGGCACAATAGAACCTACAAAAGAGATTCTTTTTTATGAGTGCTCACGACGATACGACAACACCGACCGGCCCACCACTGCTTTCACAGTGCCTCGTCGCCGAACTCTGCGCAACTTTTGCCCTCGTTTTTATTGGCACAGGTGCGATGGTCGTCAACGACATCACGGCAGGAGAGGTGACTCATGTCGGTATCGCGCTGACTTTCGGTCTGACAGTGCTTGCAATGATCTATGCGTTTGGTGATGTTTCTGGCTGCCATATAAATCCAGCGGTGACACTCGGATTCTGGGCGGCAGGCCGGTTCGATGGGCGACGTGTTCTTGGGTATATATTCATGCAGTGTATGGGTGCCCTGGCGGCAAGCGGTGCTATCCGTGTGCTCTTTCCACTGAATGAAACACTTGGCGGGACTTTGCCACGAGGGTCAGACTTCCAAAGTTTTGTGCTGGAATGCATTCTGACGCTTCTGTTGATGTTGGTAATCCTGAGCGTTTCCTTTGGGGCGAAGGAAAAAGGGCTGTTAGCCGGCGTTGCTATCGGAGCTGTGATCACGTTTGAGTCACTGTTTGGCGGCCCGGTGAGTGGTGCCTCGATGAATCCCGCGAGATCACTTGGGCCAGCACTCGTTGCTGGCGATTTACACCACCTATGGCTCTATCTTATCGCGCCAACACTCGGTGCATTGCTCGCGGTCCCTCTATACTGGGTTATTCACCGGAATGGTACGAAAGAGTAGCAAACTGGCGTCACGTTCACGGAAAGGGCCTGAAGTTTTCGTCAGCAAAGTGCGATGAATAAGGGACGGCGGCTATCTGACATAATTATGTTAGAAGATCGTCAGGCCGGCTATTTCTTGTATAATTTAGATCATTCCAATTTCAATAACGAGGGCTTTCTCACTTGGGCAACAGTATGAACAATAGAAGTGTGGCAGTAATTCTTTTTGGCATGTTTCTTGGTGGTGTCGCCGTTGTGCTTTCGGGCCATACGCTTGCCGCGGAATCAGAGATTCCGGGATTTGTCTCTGGAGAAAAGAATCCTGAAACGGATCCACCAGCTGTGCGATACAAAGATGGTTGGCTTGTGCCCTATGAAGAGACTATCCCCGGTACAGATGTCACATTCCGCATGGTGCCGATCCCAGCAGGCTCTTTTCTTCTTGGTAGTCCGGGTGACGAAGTTGGTCGCGAAGAAAAAGAGGGACCACAAGTTGACGTTGCCGTCTCACCATTCTGGATGGGTGCCTGTGAGGTGACGTGGGAAGAGTACAAGGTCTTCATGGGCATGCTGGATTTGTTTGTTGCACTCGAGAGTTCCGGCGTCCGTCTCGTGACAGAAGAGAATGAAGTTGATGCGGTTACTGCTCCGTCAGCCCTGTATGATCCAACCACAACATTTATAAATGGAGAAGAGCCAAAACAGCCCGCCGTGACAATGACGCAGTATTCTGCACGGCAGTACACAAAATGGCTCAGTGGTTTAACTGGTCGATTTTATCGTTTGCCAGCTGAGGCCGAGTGGGAATACGCCTGCCGAGCTGGTACGAAAGCTCCTTTTTCATTCCTCGAAACAGGTTCAATCAGTGATCATGCGTGGTTTGTTGAAAACTCAGATGACACGACACATCCAGTAGGTGAAAAAAAGCCTAACCCATGGGGGCTGTTTGATATGCACGGCAATGTTGCAGAATGGGTAATTGATGAAATGACAGCGGATGGCTACGCCACTGCTGCTGGGCTGTCACAGCCAGTAACTGCAGCAGATTCCATTCGATGGCCAACAGATCTGGAATCACGAGTGGTTCGCGGAGGTGCCTACTTCGATGAGCCGTCGCAGTGTCGTTCGGCGGCACGACGAGGATCAGAAGACGAAGCGTGGAAAGACGTCGACCCCAATCTCCCGAAGAGTCCTTTCTGGTATACGGAAGAGCCTGCGTTGGGTGTTGGCATGCGTCTGGTACGTCCCGTCGATATCCCTGTTGCTCAAGAGAAAAAAGCACGGTGGTGGAAGGCAGATGTCGAAAGCATCGAGTTCGATGTGAATGACAGAGTTTCTCAGGGACGTGGTGCGCGTGGAATTGCTGATGCCTCACTGCCTGAGGAGGCGAAGGAATTGGGGTTCGCTGAATAACAGTCTGTGTGCTGATGGCGGCGTTATTTCTTTGGAAGTGGTTGGTACAGGCGCAGTCCGGCTGGGTTTAGTCCGGCTGGGTTAAGGTTAGGGTTCGAGTCGTCCATGCTCTTTGATTGCTGTCCGGCCCCGTGGTTCTGGCCCCGTAGTTCCGGCCCTATGTGTATTCGTCAGCCACTACGGTTCACGGAAGAGCGTATGATCTCGTGCGGTCGTTGCTTGTACGCGGGGATTCTGCTCGCGCGTATTCTGTTCACACGTATTCTGCTTAGGAGTGTGTTAGTTTGAGCATGCAGGTTCTAGCGTGAGGGAAACCGGAGTATTGTGATGTTCGAGGCTCGGGACGATAGTTGCTCAAAGCAGGGTGCGGCAATGACTGCAGGGAGTGGTCCAATCATCACCGGTGTTCACACGGCATTGATTGATGTCCCACTTCGTCAGAGAACAATTACAGACAGCCAATCGAGCGTGGAATCTGTTGAATTTCTTCAGGTCACTATTGAAACCGATGCAGGTGTTACCGGGTACGGCTTTAACTGGAACTACACTCGAGGTTTACGGTCGGTACAGGTCATGATCGATGACTGCTTTGCTCCAGTGGTACTCGGCAGGTCTGCGTTTGATCGATCCGCTGCTCACCAGGCAATGCATGCCACCAGTCATTTCATTGGTCGTGTTGGTGTTGCGCAGGTTGGATTGTGTGCAATGAATCTTGCCCTTTGGGATATCCAGCTGAAGGTAGAGGAACAACCATTGTGGAGACATCTCGGTCCTGTCAGAGATCGGGTGAAGGCGTACAACACCGACGGTGGATGGTTGACATGGACAGTCGATGAGGTTGTTGATGATATGCATCGGATCATTGCCCGTGGTTTTGATGCGGTCAAGATGAAGCTCGGAAGGTCAGATCCACAAGAAGATTGTGATCGGGTGCAAGCTGTGCGCAAGGCAATTGGGAATGACATCAAGTTGATGGTTGATGTGAATACAGTGTGGGATCTCAAGACTGCGATAACCTATGGCCAACGGCTTGAAGAATATGACATTGAATGGCTCGAAGAGCCTTTGCATCCGTTTGATGTGCAGTCGCACGCGTCGCTTGCCGACGCAATACGGACCCCCATTGCGGTAGGAGAGACGGTCTACACCGTTCATGGATTTCGTGAATACATTCATCAGCAGGCGGCACATGTGTTGCAGGCAGATGTCACAAAATTGTCGGGTATTGAAGAATGGCTCGATGTTGCAGCGCTGTGTCAGTCACATGGGCTGCCAGTAATCCCACATACGAATGTGCAGCAAAATGTGCATGCGCAGCTTGCTGCGGCAACGGCGAACACCCCAATGATCGAGTGCTGCTACGAATCGCTATTCGATATCTGGGAAAACCCAGTCGAGGTTGTTGACGGGCACTACACTCTTCCAGAAGTTTCCGGTATCAATGGGAAGTTGACGAATGCGGTTCTTGAAAAATATCGAGTCTGTTAATGTGATTTGTTCATGCAGTGAACGTGTGTCTGGAAAACCCTAGGGTTGTGCCATCATTCAGTATTGTTTTTCAGGATATAAGTTTTGTTCAACGAAGTCAGGTGATTTAAAGGTTTTTGTCATGCGAAATGTGTTTCTTGCCACTCTTTGTATCCTGGTTACGTCATGGGCTGCTGTACACGCCCATGACGAAATATCTGAATCAAAGCGACATGTTGTAAATACGGAGATGGTTACTCATGCGCAGGCTTGGCTTGGCCTTTTAGATTCACAACAGCGTGAGTCCGCGTGTTTTGCATTCGAAAGTGATGAACGACTCAACTGGCACTTTGTGCCGCGTGATCGGCTTGGGCTGCCACTGAAGGCTATGAATCTTCAGCAACGTCAGGCGGCGTACGTTCTTTTGCAGACGGGCCTCAGTCATGAGGGATATCTCAAAGCAACGACCATCATGAGCCTTGAAAGCGTGCTGCATGAACTCGAGAAAGATCGTCGGGGGAATGATGATCGTCGAGATCCTGAAAAATACTGGTTCTCTGTTTTTGGCACTCCCTCGGCATCCAAGCCATGGGGGTGGCGGCTTGAGGGGCACCATCTTTCAGTAAATTTTAGTTCCGTGGATGGGGCCGTTGCTGCTGCAACACCGTTATTCCTCGGTGCCAGTCCAGCAGAAATTCGAAGTGGACCCCGAGCAGGACAGCGAGTGCTTGCTGCTGAAGAGGATCTTGCCAGAAAGCTGGTCGTATCTTTGCAGGATAATCATGCAGAGAAATCAGTCATGCTGCCAAAAGCTCCAGAGGAGGTGTTCACAGTCCCTGATGCATCGCTTGAGCTGGGCACGCCTCAGGGGGTTTTTGGCAAAGAGATGACACCGTCTCAGCAGTTTCTTTTTCAGCAGGTAGTTGAGCAGGTTGTGCGAACGCTTCGCGGAGAGCTTGCTGACGATGTACGGGCAGCAATCAGTGGTGATGCACTGAGAGAAGTGTCGTTTGCATGGGCAGGAAGTTTCGAACGAGGCAAAGGTCACTACTATCGGATTCATGGCCCTTCGTTCATTATTGAATATGACAACACCCAGAATGAAGCAAATCATGCCCATATCGTGTGGCATTCATTACACGACAACTTTGGCCTTGATACTCTTCGTCGACATTATGCAAGTGAGCATGCTCCAAGGAACACAAAACCGAAAAAGAGTGGGCTTTAGCTCATCGCATTGGAGGCGTTCAGAGTTTTGTTCACGATCAGTTCAAACGCCTGTTGTTCCTGTTTGCCCGCCGTTTTTGTAACAAGCGGTCGAAGCAGTTCAAGGTGTTGTTGAATATGCTCTCCGCCAAGGAACTGAATCCTGCTAAACAGGATGGCAGCCTCAATCACGGCGTGGGAGGCTCGGTTGAATCCCCGAAAGGGACGTACGGAATGAGCTTTCTGAATCGTAGCGTACAGTTTTGAACGGTCATGTGACGTGTCTGATTTTTCAATGCGAAATTCAAAGGCTTCGCATACGTCTTCTAGAATCCATCCACGCACTGTGTCAGCTGGACGAATTCGAAGATCGTGACTGAGTGTCCCGGTCACGGCCTGCGCAAAAAGGAGAACGTTATCGGTTAGGTGAAAGACTCCCTCTGGTAGAGCTGACAGGAGATCGCTTGTTCTACTGCTCTGGAACGGCTTGAGGATCAGCTGGTTTATCGACCGAGTGTCAGAAACTTCCGGACCCATGGCGGCGGTATGAACGCCATCGTCCTCTGTTTGTATCGTGAGAAGACCTTCGAGAATCATTGGAATCGAACCCCGTGAAGATGCATGGTAGCGGACCAAATGTAGCTGTTTTTTATGATGGTTCAGCCAGATGAGCTTTTAAGTTTACACTGAATATATAATGGACGCCTCGCTTGCCGGAAAACATATTCATTTCGTGACAGGAAAGCTGTCTGAGCATGCGCTTCGAAATATGCTTGAGCGACTGGCGAAGCAACTTGGATTCAAGCCAACAGTGCAGGTGCTGAAGATCACGGTTGCCGCTCTGATGACCACCGACTGGATAGCCCCGCGAATTGAAGTGCCAGAGGGCACGGACTGTGTGGTTATCCCTGGGTTGTGTAAGGGCAATATGAAACTGCTAGAGGAGAAAGCCGGCGTACCTGTTGAGCGAGGGCCGGAAGACTGTCGCCGTCTTGACGAGTGGTTTGGGCAGAAGCGTCAGGATCTTG
>ERZ1048686.2178-NODE-2178-length-13847-cov-4.416473_pt1 | contig 13847 bp, 13 predicted proteins | sample MGYA00383099_ERZ1048686 | MGnify/ENA primary metagenome ERZ1048686 (study PRJEB29581, sample SAMEA5548369) | metagenome | biome: marine; feature: coastal; material: water | depth 25 m | study: Short-term variability in the microbial, nano- and picoplankton... | reverse complement strand
TTATGATTTCGCATGTGATCATTCTAAATAAAGTGCAAGCATTAGTCTGGCTGGATCTTGGCTTTATTGCCACAATTCTTGCTACACTCGATCTTGTGATATCTTATTTTGCTCTTGGAGGTTCTCTGCGTAATTTGACACGGTGAAACAGCCATCAATCAAAGTATGCCCCTGCGAAATATGCTAGTCTCCGGTATTTAATTGTAGCCTGATGACCTCCCCGTTACTTTCATCATGTTTTCTTTGATTGTATGTTCGTTAATGAGAGACGATGACAATCTCAAGCTGGTTACAGGAAGTTGTAAATAGCCCCTTCTAACCGACATTTTTTCAGTTCATGTAAAGGTCATCATGGATTGTTGACGATTGATGCAGCTAATTGCATAACCTCATGAATGCTCGGCAAAGGGGCCGGTTAAGCAGGTTTGTTGACCTCGATGGATAGCCCCACGGTCACGTCCCCTCGTACGATACTGAAATTTGAGGGTGCGCCTACATACAAGCCAGTGGATAATCCCATCCAACGAGAGGGGATTTCAGAGAAATGGTTCCACACATCCTGCCAGTTTGTGTGAAGCATCCTTGCTGCCCGCGTTATTCCTTCACTGGGTCTCAGGGCGGATCCAGCAAAGTTGCTTTGACCAGGTTGACGGACAATCTGATCATCACCTACCTCTACCTCGATGTTTCCAATCGTGTATCTGCCTGGCGCTGCTCCCGCTGCTGACATGGCATCGGTTGTATAATAAATTTGGTTCAGTGGAATCAGTTTATGAAGTATACGAAATAGAGCCGGCGACACATGGACACCGTCAGGTATGATTCCAGTCATCCAGTTTGCGGAATCAAGTGCTCGAAATATGAGATTATCGTGTCGATCCAGTTTTTGAGGACAAGCATTACCTAGATGTGTGAACCCCGTTGCACCTGCTCTGGCTGCAGCATGTAAACAAGCCGTATCTGCATTTGTGTGTCCCAAACTCACGCGCATTCCCAGTTGAGATGCGCGAAGTATAGATTCCATTGAGCCAGGTCGCTCGGGTGCCAGGGTGAGGAGTGTTGGATCTGTTTGTATAATTTCCCTCAATGCCTGTATTTTTTCCGGGCTTGGATCTTCCATGACCGAGGAGTCATGCGCACCACAATAACCAGGCTCTTCAGATAAAAAAGGGCCTTCTACATGCCAGCCTGCGATACATTCACGCAAAGTTGAATTATTATCACGCCATGTTTTGATACGCTTGAGTTTGCTCAGAATAGATGGCCAGTCTGAGGTTGTTAGTGTCAAAAAAAAACGTGGGCAACCGTCTCTATTCAAAGCTTCAACTGCCTTCATCAAGGATGCCTCGGTTAAGCTTTGTTTTTGAAAGTCAATGCCTCCATAGCCATTTACCTGAAGATCAAGTAAGCTTGGAGCTAACCATGGAGCATTCCTTGATCCTTGGGCTGCACTTGAAACACTCAGGATCTTTTTCTGATTGAACTCGATGCTTATCCAATCGCCTGTTTCCCAATGTCTGCCCGTAATGGACTGGATGTGAGTGGACATGCGTTCTTTATGATGGAATCAGGTGCTTAAAACGAGCATCTATCTGAAATTCCGAGCAAGTATTCAGAAAGCGTTCCAAGGTTTCCATGGAAACAAGCTCAGTAGCGCCCGATTGAGTTGCGACCAGTGCACCTAATCCGCACCCGACTTGACAACACTTTTTCAATAGATCCTTTTTCAGATAATGGTCAATAAAGCCCGCAGTGCATGCGTCTCCCGCTCCCACTGGTTCTTTCAATTCGACTTTGAATCCCGGTTGGTAAATCGTTTCGCCGTTCTCATCAAAGGCCAGCGCCCCCTTTGACCCGAGGGTGATCAAGCAACATTTCAGATTCCATTGATTCACGAGGTGCCTTCCCATTTTGATCAGGTCTTTGTTATCCAATCCAAAAAAGTTCGCAATCTCATCTGTTTCCTCATCGCTGAGTTTTAATATGTCTGCCTGCAATAATGATTCTTGGATTGTTTGCTTGTTGTAGCAGTTTTTCCGCAGGTTAACGTCATACACTTTGATAGCACAGGTTGGTGAATGGTTGAGCAACCAATGCAGAGTATCCCTAGATCTGGTTGAACGTTGAGCAAGTGTACCGAAATAAATGACGTCCACCTCGCTGATAATCTTTTCGAGATAAGGAATGAGCTCTATTTGATCATAAGCCACCCCGGGAACGATATAATAGTTCGGGTTGCGATCTGCATCCAGAGAGACCTCTACCGTTCCCGTGGGGAATTTTGAAACGAACTGAAGCCCTTCCAGCGGCAGGCCAAGTCTGATCAATTCTTTTTGAGCCTTTGTGCCATTTGTATCTGAACCCAGACTCGACACCATGATGCTGCGGTGCCCCCCGTTATGCATCCGGAAGGCGAAATTGCATGGTGCCCCTCCGATGACGGCACCTCCTGGTAGCAAATCCCATAAAACTTCGCCAAATGAAAGAATGGTCTTTTGGTTCATTGAATCAGGTGGTTTCAAATAAATTTCTTGATTCCTGGTATTCGAAGGATCAGGTCTGTTGCGATGTAGGATGCTACAAGGCTTAGGATTGTCAAAATAGCCGCGGCTATCAGGCGACTGGTGTCTGCGATGGAATTGCACACAGGAGTGAACGCAACCATGATCGGTGAATGAAGCATGTAAACTCCAAAACTTCTTCTTGATAACCAACTGGCAAAAAAGTGGGTGGTGTTGCCCAGCTTGCGAAACCAGAACATGAGGCCCAAAGCAAGTGAGAGTCCGGTCAATTGTTCCCAGAAAGAGAGACCAAAGGCCCAGGGATTCCACCCGCCGCTGTAGGCAATGGTGCCGTCCTGCGGTGGAGGCCCACCTGCTGCGACTAAACCAACCAAAAACAGAGGGCCAATGATGAGCCCCATCCATCCCGCTGAGCGCGCATGATTGGAAATGACCAGTGCCTCAAACCATCCTTTTCGGTCCGCAATAATTCCGAGACTGAACACAGAAATGTATTGCGTGAAAAAACCTAATTGCATGTTGAAAATGTGTGAGCCCAGCGGGTATGCAAGCCTCACCAGAAAGGAACAGCATACAAGGCCAAATCCGAAAAGCCACAGATCAGAGGGCTTTGGCGGTTGTGAGCGAGGTGGCATTAATCGAATTTCTCCATCGAACATCTGTTTTATTGCATATACACAACAAAAAATCCACAACGCCACGGCAAACCACATGGGCCCGCTCCCTCCCAGAACACTGCCTGACCTCAAATACTCGTACCAATAGCTCATGAACGAGGAGAGGTCTGGACCTTTTGGTTTCTGGAGCGTTGCATAAACGATCAAGGGTTGCATGCAAATCATGTAGAGCATGGAAGGTATCCCAAGCCTGATCCAACGTTCTTTCATAAGTCCCCCAATCCCACGCTTTTTCATTGTTCGGTGTGCAAACACTCCAGCAATAAAAAAGAGCAAGCCCATGAAAAATGACTGGAGGTGAGCTTGCCAGAGAATAAATATGATCTGCTCGAATGGAGAAGGCCCCGGAGGATAGTTGATGTACCATCCTCCAACATAACTATAGGTCACACACGCATGCATGCTGACGACAAGGAAAATGATGAAGGTCCGCAGGTTATCTACCCAGGCCAGCCGGGAGTGATTCTGCACCTTGTTGATTATTTTTTCAGGCATGCTGGTCCACAAGTTATGGAATCTCCATTGTGTCCAATGAGGATTCCCCTCAGCGATCTGGTTTTATGTATCAAGCTCAATCCAACCTGATTGACTTTAACTGGAATCCTAAGATAAAACTGGTACCAGAAACTCAAACATAGAATCGCCATGTTTCATGGTTTTTCTGCATTCCCACCACGGGGTAATGGTCACATCATCTCGCTTGGTGTGCCCCATCAGGAAAAGGCCATCAGGACTCAAGATCCTGGGTAATTCGGCCACATCCAGTAAACGTTGTGACAGTGATTGGGAGCGTTTGTTTATGTTTTTCTCGCCAAAGGGTGGATCCGCCATGATCAGGTCAAATTGTGTGCCCTGTTCAACCAGCTGTTTCAGTGCAGGGAAAACATCCTGAACTTTCATCTTATGTCGGTCATTCGGGATGCGACATTCCTTGACATTACCCTGAATCCATCGTGCGTGTTTGATCGATTTTTCAATGCTCAATACGTATTCTGCACCGCGACTCAAACTCTCAAGGCCCAGAGCTCCGCTCCCACTGAAGAGATCAAGCACTCGTGATTCCAGTATTCTAGGGCCAAGGCTATTGAATAAAGCCTGTTTGACCAGGTCTGGAGTGGGTCTTACGCCCAGTCCTTTCGGAACCTGTAAAATACGCCCGGCGGCAATGCCTCCTATAATCCGCATGTGATCAGGTTTCGCGCTGAATTGGCATCCACACATCCTCAAAGGACATGTCCACGATCAAAACATCTCCGCCGTGTATGTGCACAACGCGTTTTTGAGGTTCATTGTGATCTGGTGTCACATAAACCACATGGGAGGTGTTGATGATGATGTCGCGGGAAGCCAGATTTTCTCCGGATACCTGCGGTTGTCCTGAAACTCGAATCAATGCCATGTCCTCCTTAATATGAGCATCAGAGAAGAAATGCTCAATCTTTTTAGAAAAGGATTGGTCCATTGCCCAGGAATTGAGAACATTTGAACATGTCGTTCAAAGAGCAAAAACATTTAAGTCCGCTCGAGAGGGAAATCTACAGTTGGCAAGTTGACGTTGATGGGTTCGGGCTCGATGGCCAGGAAAAGCTTAAGAATGCCACCGTCATGATCAGTCGATGTGGGGGGCTTGGTGGTGTGGTTGCCTATGAATTGGCTGCTGCTGGCGTTGGTAAAATGATCCTAGCTCATGCTGGTAACATCAAGCCAAGTGATTTGAATCGCCAATTACTGATGACGCGCGAGAGGATTGGGTATTCGCGAATGAATTCCATTGAGCGTCGGCTCAAGGAGCTTAACCCAGACCTTGAAATTCAGGCATGCCCAGAAAATATTTCCGACAAGAATGCCGATATACTTGTCCAGCAGGCGGATGTCGTGGTGGATGCTGCTCCTCTTTTTGAAGAACGCTACGCCATGAATGATGCCGCGGTCAGGCATCGGAAGCCGATGATTGAATGTGCTGTTTTTTCATTGGAATCACATATTACAACGATATGGCCAGGCAAGACTCCTTGCCTGCGCTGTCTTTATCCTGAAAAATCAACGACATGGAAGCGTCGGTTTCCTGTGTTCGGGGCTGTATCCGGCAGTCTTGGTTCGCTGGCCGCCATGGAGGTTATCAAGTTAATTGGCGGATTTGGTAAACCGCTCCTTAATGTGCTGTTAACTTACGATTTGTCGGATGTGTCTTTCAGACGATACAAGATTCACAGAGATCCTTCATGTTCCGTATGTTCTCAACTGGAATGACAAGTTGATTTAAAGGGTTTAACGTGTTAAAATTTTTTCAAATGCACCCAAAGTTTCATCTATTTTCCGGCAAAATAATGCGTACCACGGTGTTCTCCATGTGTGTGGCTTCGGCATTGCTGGGGCACCTTGCTCATGCTTGCAAGTATTCTGTCAGAGACGTGGCTTTTGTGGATCTTACACAAGAATCGTATGCTTTTCTTACCATCAGCTCTGGTTCGGATCTTGACGCTATCAAAGCACGGATTCAGCCTGTTGCCACTGCCGTATTTCTCGACTCAAATATTCGTACAGGATGGTTGTCGTCTGAGGATGCTGTGAACCATCCTGGATTTCAATCCCATCAAGGTCGGCTTCCTTTTACTGGAGCATTTCTTTATCGCGATGGCCTGAAACCGTTGCCTTTGATGATCCCTGATGAAGTCAATGATGTTGATACTAACCGCAACTGGAGTCGAATGGAGCGAGCGGTTCATTCCCCGATTCGTCAGCAAGCGGTAGAGCACTTGCTATCAGCGTATGCCGTGATTCTGGTAGTCGAAACAAAGGATGTCCAAGAAAATGCCCGCGTTAGGCTTGCGGCTCAGTCTGCCGCTGCTACCTTGGCAAAAATGATCCCGGAAATGCCCAAACCGGTGGATGTTCCCCCACAAATCGTTGTAGTTCCCTACGATATGATCCAAGCGGAAGAGGCGATGCTCTGGGGCTTGGAAATGACTCACTTGAAACCGGACAAACCTCAAGTGGCTGTCTTGATCGGCAGGGGGCGGCGTTTAGGGCCGACGCTCAAGGGTGATGAAATAACTGCTGGCAAACTGCAGCAAATACTCGCAGTTGCCGGTCAGGATTGCGAATGTGATTTGGACCGATCATGGATGCAGGGGCCCATGATTCCCGTGCGTTGGGGGCCTGAGCGGCAGCAAAGTGCCTACAACAATCTAGGATTTGATCCTGACAACCCGCTAGTTAAAGCAGAGATCAGTCGTATCCTTGCAAGAGGCAAAAATCCGATCCGCGTCAACGGCACAGACAGTATCGGTAGTGATTTGGACATGCTTCTACTCGGTTACAGTGAGGAGGTTCTGTCCTTTGATGAATCAACGATTGGATCCTCTTTGACACCCGCTGAACCGGATGCAACCGAGACAACAACCAGCTCAGGCGTTTCGCCGATAGTCGAATCAGAGGGTATGGACAAAAAATCTGTCTCAGGTATCTCGAAGACGGGGGAAAGTCGGGACACTTCCAGCACGGAGACGCATCCTTTGTCAGTTGCGGCAGATGAACAAACCCCCTCCTCAACGCGTAGCGTCCTATTCATGCTGTCTGGCTTCTGCATTTTTGCAATAGTGGGCGGACTCGTTGTTCTGATCACGGGGCGAAGTCGAAAGTAGTGGAAAGCTGATGTTGCCACTCATTCTCAGAGAAATATCGTTTCGCAAGGGGCATACCACTATCATGCTGTGTGGGCTTATTTCAGTCACGGCTTTGATGACTGCTTATCTTTCCACCGAGTCTGCGGCTGAGCGTGAAACTAAAAGAGTTGCTCGCGATTTAGGTTTCAATTTGAGGATTCTGCCCAAGCAAACCGACATGGATCTATATTGGTTCCAGGGGTTCTCGGACCAGACCATGCCTGAGGCAACGGTCGAAAGACTGGCTAATTATCAAGGGGTGTTTATGACCTATAACCATCTCATGGCTTCATTGCGGCAGAAAATCACCATGGGAGGCGGGGACGTGATTCTTGTGGGAGTAGCTCCGACCATCACATCTCCTGACAAAAAAAAGCGTCCCATGGGGTTCACCATAAAAGCTCGAACACTTCATCTGGGTTATCAAGTAGGTCAGCGATTGGGATTGAAATCAGGCGATACACTCCAGCTCTCAGGTCATGATTTCAAAATCGAAAAGGTGATGGTTGAATATGGTACTGAAGAAGATGTCTACGTTTATGGAACATTGAAAGATGTACAGGGGATCGCTGACAAGCCGGGCCAGATTAACGAAATTAAAGCGATTGACTGTCTGTGTTTGACCGCGGATCAGGACCCGATCAGCATTTTGCGTAAGGAGCTGGAAAAAATACTGCCTGAAGCCAAAGTAATTCAAGATAGGGTTCAGGCAGATGCTCGTGCTCGCCAGCGCCAGATGGTGCAGAGAAAGTTTGAATTCCTAAGCCCTTTTCTAATGGTTTGCGGAGCCATTTGGGTAGCAGTTCTTTCGGCGTTGAATGTACGTGAACGCCGATCTGAAATCGGTATTTGGCGTGCACTAGGTAAAGGGGGGGGCTTTATAGCCGGGCTTGTCATTGGAAAAGCAATGATCATTGGTTTCTTCGGTGGTTTTATTGGGTTCTGGGTCGGTAATTCAATGGCTCTGGAAGTGGGGCCTTCAATCTTTCAAATCACAGCAAAAGCGATCAAGACTGAATGGTCGTATTTAGTTTGGTCCCTCATCCTTACTCCATTACTTGCAGCTGCAGCCTCCTTTATTCCTGCCATGCTGGCAGTTACCCAGGATCCTGCTGAGACTTTGAGAGAATCATAAGATCATGTTGACCTGCGAATCATTGTGTAAGTATTACCAATCCTCCAAAGGCATGGTAAAAAGCCTTGATGAGATTAATCTAAGCGTTTCCAAGGGAGAGTTTCTGGAGGTTAGAGGGCACAGTGGAAGCGGTAAGACAACATTGCTCCTGACGCTTGGTGCAATGATGCACCCTACCCACGGAAAAGTAGTGTTCAAAGGCACAGACCTTTACAGACTGAACCGCGCGGAACGAGCCAGAGTCAGGTCAAGTTCCATTGGATTTGTGTTTCAGATGTTTCATTTGATTCCTTATCTGGATTTAGTTGGCAATGTGCTGGCAGGAGATGATGGGAATCATTCAGGTGCGCATTCCAAATCTGAAGCACTGCTTCAGGAATTGGGGTTGGGCCATAGGCTGAATCACTTGCCCAACCAGCTCAGCGCGGGAGAAAAACAGCGAGTTGCGCTCGCGCGGGCGATGGTCGCATCACCCGACCTTATATTAGCGGATGAACCCACTGGTAATCTGGATCCGGAAAATTCCAAAGAAGTGTGCAGACATCTCAAACGATATCAGGAAAAGGGAGGGACAGTGATTGTCGTCACACACGGTGATGCTGTTCATGACTTTGCGAATCGCACTATTGATTTGAAAGCGGGGGAAATCATCTCAGGACCTTCACTTGATCATCAAGCGGATGAGGCATGATTGAAGGAGACATTGCTACTTATCTACAAATTACCCACCTTATTTTGAAATGGAATCATTTTATATGAAAAAAAGGACCGAGCGGTGCCTTCAAAACGGGCTGTCGGTGATATCGTTGTTTCTTGTTGAAACACTTTGTCTCCACGCTGCAGCCACAGGGGATTGGCCTACTTATCAAGGCGACAATGCCCGAAGTGGCATTCAAATCGAATCGGTGCATCCCCCCTTGAAGGAATCCTGGGTATTCAAAGCCAAGCAACCGCCCCGTCCGGCCTGGCAAGGCGAGGCTAAATGGGATGGTTGGAACAAAGTTTATGACTTGAAAAACCGTCAGGATTTCGATCATGCATTTCATGTAGTGGGTGCCGATGACGCTATTTATTTTGGTTCCTCATCGGAAGACAAGGTGATTTGTCTGGATGCCGAATCTGGTGTCTTGCGCTGGGTCTTTTATGCAGAAGGCCCGGTGCGACTTGCTCCAACATTGCACAAAGGTGATCTTTATGTCGGATCCGATGACGGGTTTATCTATCGACTGAAAACATCGGATGGTTCACTGGTATGGAAGGTAAGGCCGGGCCCGCGCGATTATCGCATACCTGGAAATGGTCGTATTATCTCTGCCTGGCCTGCTCGAACGGGAACTGTCGTTCAAGATGGTGTCGTTTATGCAGGGGTAGGTATGTTTCCTTCCGAAACAGTTTACGTATGTGCATTGAATGCTGAGGATGGGTCCATTCTGTGGAAAACCGAACAAACCGACCTTCCTGCGCAAGGTTATCTGGTATCTTCGAAATCCAGGCTGTATGTGCCTACCGGCCGCAACAATCCGGTGGTCCTCTCCATTAAAGATGGTAAACGGGAGCGCGTGTTGGATGGCGAGGGAGGAAGTTATGCGTTGCTCAGTGATGATGCCTTGGTGTTTGGTCCGGGGAAAACGGGGCAACTTCGATTGGTGGAGGAGGGCACCAAAGATCAGCTTGCTACGTTTCAAGGGAATCACATGATTGTTTTTCGTGGGAAATCCTATCTTCATTCCGATTCCGATATTCAAGCAATCGATCGTCAGCAATACCTTGAGCTTGCTCGCAAGCGGCGTGACTTATATCAGTATCGTACTCAATTAAATAATCGTGTGAAAAAGCTGCGTGAACAAAAAGAGAGTGATCATGCCGCCGACATCAAATCGATTCAAAAGGATCTGGTTGAAATCGCAACTGAGTTGGACGCGATAACAGATCAAATGAAGGCGTGTCTTCTCTGGAAAAAGCCTTGTGCCTTTCCTTTAAGTCTCATTTTGTCTGGCGATGTTCTCTATGCTGGCGGGCGCGATGGTATGGGGGCTTTTGATGCCACCACTGGAGACCTTCTCTGGGAAGGCGCGGTCAATGGCAAAGTTCTTGGATTAGCATCCATCAATGGACGCATTTATGCCAGTTCGGACAGTGGATACATTCACTGCTTCTTGCCTGAAACCCTTTGATTGGTGAATGGATTACAGGTTGTCCGGTGTTTCCACGATGCAATATAGTTGTGACATGGTCCTGATGAAAAGTCTTCCATTTGCCATTGCAGGTGTGGCCATACACATTTCGTTCAGACTGTTGACGTGTGATATTTCGAAAGAATCACCTGCTTTTACTACATAGGTATCGCCATCTTCGCTGAGGCAGAAAATATGATCCTGGTAAGCCCAGGGTGAAGCTGTGAATCCAACGCGACCCCTCGGTTTGAAACGTTGTTTCTCATACACTTCCATCCCGTCAAGAGCTCGCCTGCTGCTGAAAAACCCAAAGTCCCAAAGCACGTAAAACCGGTCTTTGTAGAGGATGGGGGAAGGATTGTAAGGTGAGGATTCGGGTTGCATCCAGTCAATGAACTCACTCGATGAAGTTCCGTTTTTAAGGGAAATGTCCCCGGATCCACCGGGCTTGATTACATAAACCGGTTTGTTGGGGCGTTCTTTGTCTCCAACATATCCCGCAGCAACATACAGACGATCTCCAGCCGCAAAAGGTGTCGGGATACAAATGGTAGACATCCCTTCAAAGTTCCAAAGGGGTTTCCCTTCCAAATCATAGGAGCGAGTCTTTTCAACTCCGGTTGTGATGATTTCATTGCGCAGGCTATTTTTCCAAACGAATGGAGTAGAGAAATTGGTAGGCTCTTTCCTTTCTGTTTTCCATTTCAATTTCCCTGTTGTCTTGTCAAACGCTGCGATATAGGAATCCTCTTCGTTGTCGTTGACGATGATCACCTTGTCATCATGTAAGATGGGGGAGCTGGATGTGCCCCATCCATATCTTGTTTTGAATGGATCCCAATTGTGTTTCCATATGACTTCACCTTCCAGATTCAGGCAGTACAACCCCATGTAGCCGAAATAGACATATAGATGTTTCCCATCTGTAATCGGTGTTTCTGATGCGTAGGTATTCTTGATATGAACTGTCGAGGAAGGGGGTGCTTCTTTGAGCTGAGTCTGCCAAAGGATTTTTCCCGTCCTTGTATCAAGGGACAAAACCATCCATCGATGCATATCCTTGGGCGGTTCAGGACGTTCTCCTCCGAAATAGAGCCCTTTCTTAGGCGCTTCCACTTCGCCGGAACTGATCACTGTCGTGATGAAAACTTGATTGCCCCAGATAATGGGGGAAGACCAGCCTCGGCCGGGAATTTCTTTTTTCCATGCAACGTTTTGACTTTCGTTCCAGGACAAGGGGAGGTTAGAGGCACCCGAGATTCCACGTGCAGATTCGCCCCGAAAGGCCGGCCAGTTCTCCTTTGCTGCAAGGGTAGTTGTTAATGTCAGGATCCATGTCCAGACTCCCCATGAAATGTTTGAATATGAAATCATCAGTACATGTCAACAGCTTTGCAGTCATTAATCAATTGTGATTCGAAAGGAATCCAGATAAATTATATCATTTACAATCAATCACACTGGAAAAAATTTTGAGTATTGAAAGATAACACAGATTGACAATGAGCTTTGTATGAATGCAATTTTGTGAGGTCGAATCAACTGGTGCACGTTTTCCAAACCTCCCGATGGCAATCATTATGTTAATTCATCAAAACGGACCCTTAGAAGCTACAAAAGGAGACGGTTATTGGTTGGGCGCCGTGAACCAAGGGTTATTTAAATCATCTGTGCTGTGTTGCGAACATATGTTTTGAACGATGTCTATCCTGGCAGTTTTATTCGTTTTCTTTTTTGATTTGGTTCTCGTAGCAGGTTTCCGTGTCTTTCACAAACAACTCAGTGATCGTTTCTACAAGCGGTGTGCTATAGCGTTTTCTTTTGAAGCCTTATCGACTTTAATACTTTTCTTGCTCCCATTTGAAGAACGGCGATACTTTTCACTCACCCTTTTATTCGACCTCCAGTGTATCAAAGGATTAATGCTCTGGTCAGCAATCAGAAGCCTCGATAGTCCAACATCCATAAGTGGTGGGTCCCTGTTGTTTTTTTTGGATAATTTTTGTTGCTGTTGGCAGCTGGCCTATTGGGCTTGGGTCAGTTTGTTGTTTCACAAATAGCGATTATATTGCCCTGATCTTCAACCTAATGCCCGCATGGACGCTTTATCGAAGCCAATGGATTTCTTGGAAATCATATCAGTAATTTCTGAGTTGTATTTTACTTTCTCAAATTTTGTTTGCAGCCGTGGTTCAAATGGGGGATCTGGATGCGGAATGGACGGCTTTGCTCTATTATTTGAATGTGGTGTCGAATGTTTTTGTCGGGCTTTCTGCAATGGTTATTGGGATGAAGCGTTTGCATGCTCGTCTCGAAAAAGCGCTGAAAACAATTGTATCGATGCGGAACCAAACAGAAGCCATTGTCAAAGCCTCGATGGATTCGATTTTAATCACGGACATCGAGGGTAGCATTCTATTTGCTAATCCAGTTGCTAAATCTTTTTTTATTGGCGGCGCCAAAGAACATCCCAATTTATTTGAAAATGAATTTCATTCAGAAGCAGAAGACGAAGAATCATTTTCACTGGAATCAATCAATCGAGCATTGAATTTGGATAACAACGCCTTTGTCAAATATCAGTGCATGATGGAACATCAAACTCAAGGCAGAATTCCCGTAGAATTCACCGTTGTTCCCATACTGAATGACGAGAGGAAATTGCTCTCTTTCTACATTCGCGACCTCAGGGAGCAGCGTCAAAATGAGGTTGCCATTGTTCAGGAGCGTGACCGAACGAAGCAACTCAACAAGCAGCTTTGTGTGGCTCTTGAACAAGCAAAACATATGACTGAAAAGGCCGAGCAAGCAAACGCTTCCAAGAATGATTTTCTTGGTATCATGAGTCATGAACTTCGAACGCCTCTCAGTGCCATCATTGGAATGGCTTCCATGATGGAGCAGGAACCACTAACAGCTCAGCAACGGCAAAGCGCTGCCTCTATCAATTATTGTGGGCAAAGCTTATTATTGATCATCGGAGATATTCTCAATTATTCGAGAATCGAAGCTGGTCGGGTCGAGCTGCTGAAGAAACCATTTTCATTAAGGCAAAATCTTCATCAAATACTTACTCTGGTTCGTAATCAATGTAACCAAAAAAAATTGCGTCTCTATGCTGAATTGCATCCACGTTTGCCGCTCGAAATCGTCGGTGATGAAGGCAAGATCCGCCAAATAATGACGAATCTTGTCAATAATGCAGTCAAGTTTACTGAAAAAGGCCATGTCAGCATCAACCTTCGAGTGGTTGCATCCGATAAGAAGCATCTTTCACAATTGGAAATCACAGTTGCGGACACAGGTATCGGGATTAACAAAGAGCAAAAAGATCGATTGTTTGAAGCCTTTTATCAGGCGGACTGTTCGACAAGTCGAAAATATCAGGGAACTGGTTTAGGACTTGCCATTAGCAAGAGATTGATCGAGGCGATGGGTGGAGAAATTCAAGTCGACAGTATTCCGCAAAAAGGTTCCACTTTTACTGCGCTGATTCCATGCAGTCACGTCGATGCGGACTCTTCAGAGGTCTTTAATTTTGAAGGGAATGTGATTTACGTGGACCCGGATGAGTCTGGCTTGTGTTGGTTCAAATCAAATCTTTCAGCCTATGGGATCGAAGTGAAATGTTATTCGTCTGTGGAAAGCTTTCTCCAGGGTGAAAGTGCGGAACC
>ERZ1048686.2156-NODE-2156-length-13920-cov-4.748792_pt1 | contig 13920 bp, 12 predicted proteins | sample MGYA00383099_ERZ1048686 | MGnify/ENA primary metagenome ERZ1048686 (study PRJEB29581, sample SAMEA5548369) | metagenome | biome: marine; feature: coastal; material: water | depth 25 m | study: Short-term variability in the microbial, nano- and picoplankton... | reverse complement strand
ACTTTCCCCTACACGGGGTCGGCTTTTAGTGGGGCTTTTTTGGTGAAGTTCAAATCTCCCTCTCGGCGCTCGGTTATTGAATTGAAAAATTCGTGTTATTTTTACGCTATTTTTCCCTACCTTTTGTAATGCAAAGGGTACCCCCTGCTTCGTACTGTATAAAGTAAAAGGGATTCGACGCCGACAGGTATTAACAGTTTCATTTTCTACCTATATTCATGCGAAAGAATGCTTTGACCCTTACTCTGATTATGATTTGCGCTAGTTTATCTGGTTGCCTAGGTGAAGATATAGTAGATATTGAAGAAGATCCAAATGATCCAAATCCAGCAGGGTATATTGGCTTCATGGACAATACCTCTGTCAATGGATTTCGATTTAATGGAACGACTCTAGAAAGGGTCATGGTCTTCACTGAAGTTGCTTGTAACGCATTAATAGCAGAAGCAGCAGCTAATCCAGATGCTGATTTCGATGTTCATTGGGATTCCACAGAAAATGTTTGTTTCGGCTGGTACGCTTATGAAAATGCTTCACATCCAAGCGAAAATCATGTATATGATCTCCAAGATGAGGAAGTATGTTTCTTCAAAGGTTTAGCCCAGGAGTACTGTTTTCCAATAAAAGTCTCAGGTAGGGTGATGTGGTTTGATGCATATGGAACTTCTGTCATGGGTTCAGATGGATCATCTGATGGTGGACACCCAGGCCATTGTGGAATCTACATAGAAAGTGAACGCTTGACACTTCCAGGTCCAATTGTAATTGGTGAGGGAGCAATGAACCAAACCACCCAAGATTGGAATGAGAGTATTCTAGATCTAATGGCAGACCAGCAATATATTGACTGGGATTTGGATAGAATGAATGCCTATGGTCAGGAATCTGCTAACGCTCCATCATGGTGTACAGCACCTGTTTTCAGCGAATATTGGTGGGCTAGCCAACTTGCTGAATCAAACAACCCAGATCCCGGCAATCCCATTTCGGTGACGGTAAACGATCATGCTGATGCCATTACAACAGGTGGAAATGATAATCTGTTTTTGCTGAATCTAGATAGCGCTGATGCTAATATCTCAATTGGTAACCTCGGAATTGAGTTAGAAGATGGTGATGGTAATGTTCACGAACTTGCTGGAAACATCCTCATCGGTTCACAATCTGGAACTGATGACTCATGGTGGGAGATTGGAGAGACAATCACTCTGATTGAGAATGGTGTTGATATCTCGGGTGATGGCTCCACCCAATCGACATTCACAGTACGGGTTATTGATGGGAGTACAACATACCATATCGGACAGTTCACTTTAGCATGAAATTTGTCTTCCCCTTGGTATGCGCATTGGTTTCAAGGGGTGAAACAGTGTGTTGTGCACGTAGCACTGAAGGTCTGAGCAGTGACTACCCACTGATAAGGCATTTTCAAAGGAGCCCCTTTGCAAATCAACTGGTAGAATGTATCTGATTAGTCGTGTTCCCTACAAATGCTTCATGGTCGCTTCAAAACACTCAACCATCCACGCCACCAGAAATAGATCATCATCACCAATGCAAACGCTGACATTAAGCCGATGATACCCCAAAACCCCCCAATTGCATCTTCAGGAAGATCTTCGTTATTCATTCCAAAGATACCAGCAATTAGTGTCAAAGGAAGCATGATAGCACCAACGATGGTTAGTGTCGTCATTACTTCTGAGAGACGCGCATTGCTTTCTGCTAGACGTAATGATACATGGCTGAGGTATGTGTCTCGAGTTGATGTAGCTCCAACAGAATAGTTGTTGCATCGCTTCACCAGTGTTGTTACCAATTGCTGTGTATCGAGGAAATAGCGTTCAGTTTCTTTGCTGATGAGACGTTCACCAGGTTTGAGCATCCGTATCAGAATAGAGTGAAGAGATTCAATCGATTTGTATGCTTCACGTAACTGACGCTTGAGGCTATGCAACCCTTCCAAGAGATTATCATAGGTTTCTGAGGGATCAAAAACTTGGAATTCAAGGCGATCTAATTCATCGGAATATGACGCTAACCGAGGAGTCCAGTCGTCAGCAATACTGTCGAGAAGTTCATACAGAAGAAAGTCAATACCGAGTTCTAAGTCTTCTGCATCAGCCTTCTTCATTCGTTTCGAGAACACGTCGATTGCAGGAATTCTTGTGGAGCGAATTGTGATGAGCAATGAATCCTTCAGGATAATAGCCACTGGTTCAGTATCTAGTCTGTTATCGGAATCACGTACTTGCAGTGTAATGAATCGATGGTCATCGAATCGTTGAATCGTTGTGGAGGCATCTCCAAAAATGTCCTCAATAACCAGTTCATCAACGTTCACTGAATCAGAAAGGAAGGTTTGAACCTCTTCATCTGGGCGAAGAATATCTACCCAAGTTAAGCCACCTGTTTTCACGATATCAAAAATAGAGTCAAGTGTGAAATCATCGCCTTTGAAGATACCATCGCTAGAAGTCTGTAATCGTACTTCGGCCATGGTAAGGCTATGCGCTTACCGTAGATGATGCTTTCATCGAGCAAAAAGTATCATTTCGTCCGTAATGAATGCCTTTGACGTTTCTCAACTTCTGCGAACTTCTTTTTGATTTTCCAGATCAGAAATCGAGCAGCAATGGTTACTGCAACAATGTTGATAATGAGTAAAAACCACTCAATAGCACCCCATTCTTCAAACATATCATCGCCTCATAATGGTGGCCGGACATCGATATCAACATCGCCATTTGGACATCCAATACATCCGAGTCTTGCTCCGTCTTTAACGACATCATCATCTAAGCCGGGTGGTAATGTCTCTGGTAATGGAACGTCACCAGACAAAAGTGTCACCATGCACGTTCCACATGTTCCAGAAGAACAGTTTGTTGGAATCGAAACTCCAGCATCTTCTGCTAATTCTACAAGAGTAAAATCAGCTTGTACAGTTGCTTGTCCAAGCAATTGAATTCCTCGGAAGAACCGAACAACTGCATCAGATGAGATGGTTTCACCTCAGCGACCAGGCTTGTTTCGAGTCCAACGACCCGTTTGCTTGTTGAAGAACAATCCTGCCTTCTTCATCCACTTGTTGAACTTGGTTGCACCTGCTCCAGTTCGTAGAATGAAGTCTTCACGATCTTCTTGCGCTTGGATGTAGCCCTTGACAGCCAATGTCTGGTCAATCCAATCGTTAATGTCCATGAGTCCTCCAGTGAGTCCAGCGGATTCAACTTCAGCACTGATGAGGTCAGCGGTTGCTCCTGTTGCTTCCAAATCCTTTCGAAGTTGTTCATTTACATCGTTAAAGCCAAGGTTTGCAGGCTTCGGTGGAACTGGGTTTCGAGGTGCTTTGTCAACATCAATAATGATACGAGAGCCGTTGTCGAGTTTTGCTTCTGCCATGTCACTCAGTGATGGGGTGAAACTTGTTTCACATTCCCAACAAATCAAAGCATATTCGTCATTTCGATCAGGATCTCTCGATGAACGCGGATCCATTTCATCTCCACATTCAGGGCATGCATGGAAAATGAGTGCAGGAACGTGCTTACGTCGGAAATCGACGATGTCCTGAGGTGTGCCTTCAAGTTCGAGAAGTTCGTGATCACGTGCAGCTTCAAGCCCACGAGTTTCGAGTTGATCACGAATTTTGACTTTCTGATCGTCTTTGCCTTCATCGTTGAGACTGTTCTCAAGTTTGACAATTAATTCAACAGTCTTACCAAGACGGTTCATGATGAGTTTCTTGTCTTTGAATGCAGTGACCTTGGCCAACTTGATTCGTTCCTTTTGTTCCGCAAGTTCAGTCAGGACGTCCTTCTGCTTACGCTTGAACTTCATTTCTTCAATTCGGCTTTCTTGCTTTCGATCTGGAGCGAGAACCTTTGCAAGGAACCGTTCTTTACCGTGACTCTGAGGTCCAGCAGTGATGATGCTGATGACACCTTCTGCGATGTCAGGCTTCAAACCATAATTTTCAATCAGTTTCTCTGAGTCGATTTTCTTCAAATCGCCTATTTTGAGACCCGCGTCAGCGAGTAGTTGTGCAGTTGTATCATCGATTCCTCGACGAAGTAACGCGAGATATGTGTCCTTCTTTGCCATAACATCCCCTCCGACAATTCAACCCGAGGTAGCGTTCCTAAGAAAACCCTCCCCCGTAACTGTTCGGTAATAATGGCTCTCAATTCGAGCCTTTTTCAACCCCCACAGCGAGATTTACCCAGTCTTCAAGTTGAAGTGATTCGGGTCGTAAATCCATTTGTTCCTGATCCATAAGTGATGAGATGGAATCCTTCCATCGCTGTGCGTGCCAGCCTTTGAGCCTTGAAATTCTTCGAGGAGCACGTTTCAACGTACTTCTGATTTTCTTTCTTCTTTCTGCAAAAGCTTGGTGAATCATCATACGAATTAAGCGCTTATCTACAGGCCAAATAGTTTGATGCGGATGAAGTGAAACAACTTGTGAGTGCACAGCCGGCTGTGGGCTGAAACTGTGGGGGGCTACAACATGGTGTTCCTCAACGTTCCAATCCAAAGCCACGGTCATGCCGAGTGAACCAACATCACTTGGATGTCGCATTGTCAAGCGTTGAGCAAACTCCTGTTGAACCATTAAGACTACAGAGTCGAGAGATGTTTGGTTTAGTGCGTTGAATTTTGTTATTTTCTCAATCAAAGGCGATGAGATCTGGTAAGGAATATTTGCCACAATTTTTGTGATTGATTGTGGCCATTCTTCGACTAAAGCATCACCATGTAGGAGAGTAAGAACTCCGCTGTTTTGTTGTTCTGAAAAGACGTTATCAAGATGAAGTACAGGTCCATCATCAAGTTCGATTGCTGTGATCATTGCCCCCGTTTCCAAGAGCACTTGAGTTAAGGTACCTGGACCGGGCCCGATTTCGAGAACATGGTCTTTTGATGAGACATCTGCTAATTCAACCATGACGTTGAGAAGTTGATCATCAATGAGGAAATGCTGGCCTAAGTCCGTATTTGGTGGTTGATAAGCACGCAAGGAATCAATCAAGTCTCTTGCTGATTTCATGCATTCACCGGAAACAGATGATCGATCAATCGCGGTTGGAGTGTTCTATCCTCAATCTCAGAGAAGAATCTGCGTGCGAGTAATTCTGCAGCATCAATGCCACACTTTTCGTTGAGTTCAGTCATTGAAGCGAATCCAGATGAGCCACGAAGTTCAACCATCTGCTGTGCCTTCTTGTTGCCAATCCCATCGAGAAGTTCAAATGCGTGCTGTTTAAGTGAAAGGTTTCCTGCTTTGTTGAAGAAGGATTGAACGAAATGCATTCCAAATTCTTCAATAAACAACTGGATGATAAGAGGGAAGTCGAGTTTTGCTGAATTGCTCATTCGATCGAGTATTGCTCCACCGAGAATGGTTCCCTTTGGAGCATTTCCTTCTTCGTTGCCGATGTAGATTCGTGTACTTGGAAGAATAGGTTCTGAGGTTTCAATACCGATTCGACATGGAATCAGAGATTCTTCTGTAAATCCTGTAATAACCCCTGCTCCAGCGTCAAACTCAACGACTCGAGCCCATGAAGCATCATACAATGGTGAAGCATCTTTTCGACGCTGTTGAGGTCGTTGTTGACGTGGTCCTCCACGAGTGCTACGTCGTTGTTGACGTGGTTCTCCACTAGACTGTTCTGGTTTCTTCTGAGGCTTTGGAATCTCTTTTCTTCCAGTTGCCGGAGGGGGCATACTGGTGTCAACATTAGGAGTTGACTTGTTGAATTTACGAGGGGTATAATCGCGGCCTGGGCGGCTCATGCGTGTTCACTTCCTTTGGTTTTCACTCAACACCGATATGTTGACGCACAAGTTCGAGAACTGTGTTGACATCTCCGTCATCTATGGAAGCACGGCGGCTTGCCATAACGGCCTTGATCTCAAGTTCTGTCATTGGCATGAGTTCGGCAAGCTTAGCAGCCAACTCTGGGTATTTCTCGAAAGCAGGTACTTCTGCAATAGCGGCTTTTAGTTCTTCAAACACAGCAGAATCTGTTGGGTATCCATTTCGTTGATTACTTGCAGCCCATTCAGCATGGAAGAGAGCAGCACGTTGTTCGTACGTCAAATCTCTTCGGCGTTCTTGAGCGCCCTTGAGCAAGTCACGGACGGTAGCAAAATCAACAATCTTTTCTTCTTCGGTCATGAAAATCACTCACTCCAGTGGGCGGAGGTGTTCAGGACGGGCGATGACAGTTTTCTGCATGTTTCCGTCTTTGACTGCGACAATCCAAGCAACACCTTGACGGCGTGTGATGAATCCAGTTCTTCCATTGAATCGGCGATGAGGCATACCCATTTGTTGTCCACCGTCAAGAACGATAGCAACACGGTCGCCTTCTTCGTAGTTGTGCATTACACGACTGATGTGTGTGCGGGAACGGTCTTTTCGTCGTCGACGTAGAACGCTTCTTGTACCTACTCTTTGTCCCTTGGATCGCTTCATTTTAGTGGCCTCCAGTTGTCGAAACCAGCATAAAGCCTGTTCCAAGCAACTTTGCGACCGACCCACTGCATATAAGCACCGCGATGAATCAATACGCTTCAATCTGCGTGAATATCTCCGACATCAAGCCATTCAACAGTGCATTTTGCTTTGATGAGAGAAGCCATGGATGGTTGGGTACGTCCATCGTCCCCATGGATGGTTTCTTTGACATACGTTCCTGATTCACAACGAAGTGTAAATTCAACTGCGATGTTTCCATTTTCGAGTGTTTCAACACTTGGATTATTGGTTTCTATGACCTTTCTGCGACGAACGAGATCTGCTCTACGATGTGCTACGCGTTCAGGTGTTCTTTGAGCAAGATTGACGCCTTCTAACGTCTCAACAATTTCCAAAATCGTGGCCTCATCTGGAAGTGGAAGCATCTCAACAGGTTCAGGATTCGTTGCAAGAAGTTGTTCAATGAGGACTGCTTTTGTTCCCTTGGAATCACATGAGCGTTCTTCACATAATGCAACAAGTTCGTCTTTCTTCAGTTTCTTTAAGTCGGATTCGGCAAGAATTTTAACTTCAATCTTCTGAAGAGGTTTCTTTGGATTATCTCTCTTATCGCCCCTTCGACGTTGCTTACGTCGACCTCGTCCTCCTCGTTGTTGCACGTCTTCTTTGGTCATATCAAGAGGTGCTACGAGGACATCATAGTCAGGTTGTGAAATTGGTTCGACCAGGAATCGTATCGTATAGGATTTCTCAGCCGGTGTGTCTTTTACACGTACGACTTCGCTTCGGTTTGATGAACGGAAATGCGAAACTTCGATGGCTCCATTTGCTTCCTTGTTGACAAGATTCATCGCTTCTTCGTAATCGATCGACCATCGCTTTGGTTCTTTGATTTCAAAGACGAATGGCCGACCGCTACCAAGACAACGTACATCGATATCTTCTCGTCCCATTCCATGGAAGGCGTGTTCGTTACCATCGAAGAATTTGATGAGAGGTTCACCGATGAGATCTTGCACACTGGAAGGATATTGCTGGCCGGTTTGTTCGCAACTTTGACATCCTCTTCCTTTACAAGCCCGACAAGGCCATCGGGTCTGAGGAATACCACGAGCAAGTTTTCGGTAACGCCCGTAAATGTAGGCACTTCGAACATCGAGTGTGACTGTTAACGTGAGGACATCAATGAGGGCTAACACATCTGGTTTGTCATTTACGATATTGATCGATTCAAAGTTTGATTTTACAATCGATGAAACCGCTGAAACAAGGGACGGTTTGAATGGATCTGAACCCCCAGCTCCATGCCTTTTACGAATGAGTTCTTCATGCTCAATTTGGTCCTTAGGAATTCGTGCACCGATTTGCAGTTTATTGATTTCAAAGGACTCGAGAGCATCCTGAATCAATTCAGCAAGGAGTGAGGCCTCTTCGAATAAATTCTCACAAAATGGGCAGAGAGGAATTTCTTGTCGGATATTGAGCAGGCGCTCATTCCCTTCACTGATTGTTGAACGAATGACTTGGCCCGATTCTTCATCTGTTTGTTGAAACGATCTCTTTCCACCCAATCTACCAAGACATGAATCACAAGTACCCATGCGTAACAAATGCTTCAATCCAGCAGGAGACGGAGCCCGTGAAATTTCTTCAGTATGTGAGTCGAGTTGTTCAGGTTCCTCTGATACACGGTCTTCTTCTGTCTGTTCTTTGACCTCATCCCAAAGGGAATAGTCGGTTGAACCAAAGCCAGAATTGGCGTACTGCATCCAATCTTCGTCGTCATCTGGTGTTGTTCCATCAACCATATTCTCACCTACCGCCGGTGGGACAACCCATTCGACCGCACTCTTCCGTGAGCGCTTCCCTTCAAGAACACACCGATTCTATTCTTCCTCATCTTTTCCAGATTTTGAGAACTGATGGAGCAAGCCAAGGGCAGCAGTTGTGAGCACAAGACTCGCAATTAATGAGAGGAAGATCATTGCAGCTGAGAAGATACCGAAGTTGCTAAACAAGCCCATTGGAGAGAGAGCGATAACAGAGAATCCAGCAATGTCAGATGCCGCACTTCCGATTAATGCAAGTCCACAAGCGCCGCCAACTGCATGAAGTGCTTGCTTGTGACTTTCCCCTTTTTCTCGACTTTCGCGATAACGTTCCGTAACGTGTATACAATAATCTATTCCAACACCAAGTGAAATGGTTGCAATCGTAACCGTGACAATGTTGAGGCTTGCCCCTGCAACCTCCATCAACCCATATAACCAAACAACAACTAAGAGAATTGGTCCAAGAGTAACCAATGCTTGTTTGATGGAGCGGAAGCCGATTGCAAGAGAGATGAAGACGAATACTGAGCCAAGAACAAGTGATGATTGCATCTCATTTTGCATTTCAGTAGATGCAACAAATCGCGTAACTGGCCGCCCTGTTGTCATGACCCAAGTCAATGGCTGTTCTTCGGTTGGAGCAGTTCCTGGCTCGCCTCTGGTCCCTGTTGAGAGGTTAGTGAAAACTTCCAAATCTCTCCACAATTCCTCCATTGCATGGCCCATACTAGGGAAATCTTCAGGACCAGTAATTCCGAATCGAATGAGCATGTGGTTGTATTGAGCAGGCTCTCCATTCACATCGAGCCATGGCTGAATTGGATTCAATTCAACTTCGGGCATGATGTAGAGGCTAACGATGCTTGATGGAATCGAGGGAATAGGACCGATACCAGGAACTCCTTCAAGGGAGAGGAAGCCGAACATGAATGCTAGGCAATCTCGATCACTCGTCTCTAGGAATCCGATTTGTGTTGTTGAGCAGTTCATGCCATTTCCATCAACATCAGGATTCCACCCTCGTGCTTTGAACGGCTCAGGATTAAGAATCAATGAACCTTGAGCAGCAAACAGAAGTTCGTCTATGGCAAGAAGATCGATGTTACCATCAGGCGTACGTGTAATTTTCTCAGGAACACCCTCCTCGACGTAATTCATTTCAGTTCTGAACGTATCGATGCCTTCGTACACTCTCGGGTCGAGTACATCACCCTCAATCAGCAGCATTGCGGGTTCCCCTTCATCAGAAAATCGTTCGTTGACGATATTTACTCCCTGAGCGAAATCAGACGATTCATCGAGGAAGTCTTCGACTGCAAAGTCTCCTTCAAGATTCGACATTGCAATACTTGCAGGTATCGTAATGAGGAGAGCGAGTGTTGCCAAAACAAGCGAATTCCGGAATCGGCCACTTTGAATCGTTACCCATCGCAACCACTCTTCAGGGACGAGATGAGTGATGTTCTTCTCCTTGAATTTCTTTTCTTTCTTCTTTTCGAGCCACTCATCGACACTCAATCGAAGGATTGGAACCCATAATCCGGTGAGAAGGAAAGCTGCTAGAATACCCATTGCAGCCTCAACTCCAAAGGATCTCAGTGCAGCGATATCTGAGAATAGATTTGCTGAAAATGCAGCCATAGTTGTAACTGATGTGAGTAGAATGGCTCTGCCAACTCGATTGAGTGTGATTGTACCCGATTCGACTGGAGACTTCCCATTCTTACGTTCCTCTTTGTATCGATGGAGGGCATGCAATGAGTCATCAATACCTAATGCAAGTACGAGAATAGGTAACAAGTTTGAGAATTGAGATCGAGCAATTATGCTGAATCCAAACATGCTAGTAAAGGATGAGAAATGGCCGATGAGGCCCTGCATCCACAACAGTGCACCTCCCAATGCCACGACGACGATGACGACATCACTTAGTCGCCTTAAACTCACATAAAGGAGGCCGAGAATTATCAGGCCCATCAGAACAATCAGTCCAGTTGATGATTGTAATTCTCGGTTGACTTCAACATTCACTCCTTGGCCGACAAGAAGCGTGAGTGAGGTGCGATCATGGGATCTTAGTGTCCCTTCCAAATCCATGTAACTCCATTCAACGGAGCATCCTGTTCCTTCTTGTTCAACAAGTTCTGTGCATGATCCTTTGTCGTATTGTGGCGGGTGAAGGACAAGTTCGCTGTTGGACAACCGATAGCCTCCGATGACAAACCCATCATCGGTTGATCTGATTGATTTCTCTTGTTTCGCATCTTTCCATACAACTTCCCAACCTTGTTCTTCTAGCGAAGCCCTGTCGAGCTGAACCAGAAGCCATGAGGCAGAGCCACTCCATCTTCCGAAACCATTTGTTTCATTTTGCCAATTGCCTTCGCTATCGAGTGTTCCTCCAATTGGACCTTCTTGAATTGAAGTTGAATCTGAAATGAATCCTCTGTCGAGTGAAATCCATCGAAGAAAATCATTGTTACTTCCTTCAGCCATTCGGGCAGCAGCCATATCGATGTGGGCTTGTGTGATGTTTTCATCATCAAAACTGAGGCAATTAAGTGGGAAACAATCTGTCCAATTCGTTGGAGGAGGCGTCTGAATACCAAGAGGTGAAAGACCTGGTTGAGTCAGAATTGAGGTGTTATTCATGAATCCCCTAAAGATGTCAGCCAGTGACATGACACCAGTAGTTTGGTGGCCAGTAACCTCGTTCACAAGTGGTTTGAGCGAACTTCCTAGGGGATGTTCAAGAACGAGCTTTGCTTTTGCATCAATCTCTTTGAGAATTGTAAGGTTGAGAATTCCACCATCCGGTTCTGAGACTCCTTTCCAAGCCTCACCTGGTTCAATGATGTCTGTTATCGGTGGAATGGACGAGTAATCTGGAGTTCCTCCGTCGATGGTTGGTACAGGACTCCACTCGTCTAACGGTTCAACTTCGCTTGGATCTCGAACCACAACCACAAACCCGAGAATAATCTCACTGGTTGGGAACTCATCATCGATGGTTGTTTGAGCAGAAAGTTCTGGAGATTCCATCTCATAGGATTCCATATCGATGGGCTGCAAAGCAGTAAGCGCCCCTGGAATCATTAGAAGCGTTAGAATAAAGACGGCGATGTGGACTCGTTTTCGATGGGCAACTAACCTCGTTGCGACCTTGGAAAATCGACTGCCCATGGTTTAGCCTAACCTTATCCTTCATCAATGGATGTATTTGAATCAAGAAACAAAATGGAGGATTATTCTTTCCAAGTGCCGTGGAAATTCTCTGCATTGTCAACACGAACAAAGAGGTCAAGTGATGACCAAACAAGACTATTGAATCCACTTTCCATTCCTTCCTGTCCTCCTGCCTTGGCCGTCATGAACTCCAGTGTGTCCGAAGGAGAATGCCATTCTTGCCAAAAGGAAATATCGCCACCTGGACTGAAGAAATTGAATGTGGGAAAGCCTGCTGAGAAGAAGGAACAATGATCTGATGCACAAGATTCAGCTACTTGCCAAGTGATTGGATTTGCATCGACTGGTTCGTAGGCTAAATCCTCGTCAATTGTGGTTCCAACCCAATCATACATTCGATTCATATTCTCTTCATTTGCACCTGCAATGCTGATTGTCCAATCATATTTGGTTGCCGAAAAGATTTCTCCACCTGGACCTACCAAAGGCTCACTCAGTGGAACAATCGGATAGTTCAATGAGACCATATCGAAATTCATGTATGCGCGTACTGAAACATTTTCTGGCAGATGATTAACGTAAGCCGCAGAACCCAACAACCCTTCTTCCTCACAAGCCCAAAGGCCAGCAACAACAGTGTGGTCAAATTCCATCTGGGCGAGTGCCTGTGCCATCTCAAGAGAAACGGTTGACCCAGAAGTATCATCGTTCGCCCCCTCGTTTGTGCCTCCTCCTGGTGGTGTAAACACATAGGCGATGTCGAAGTGCCCTCCAATGACGATGTATTCGTCAGGATTTACCCGTCCCCAGTTGTATCCAACAACATTGAGTTGGTCAGGAGCATCATCATAGCGAGTTACTTCGACATGATCAAAGCCCATATCCCACATTTCAACAGCCATTGCTTCAGCCGCCGCTTCGTAAGCAGAGCCACCTTCATGGACAGATGCGCTTCCACACCATCTGTTGTTGTGTTGTGAGGTGAGCATATCGATTGTCTCGTACGCTCTTCGTCCATCAACGAGCATTAATTCATCACTTTCAACCAAATCAAACGTTTTGTTTTCGATAACGTCGCCTGCCATGATGATGAATTCAAGAGATGTTTGTTCTGTATCTAGGACCATAAATTCAACGCTTTCCACAGATGGATCAAACGTCATGTTCATGGCATCTCTAAATACGCCAAATTCATCGATAAAGAAGGTACCTGCAGGACGTTGAATGGTAAATTCAACGTTTGATTTCACTTCAAGTGAGAAGGGTTGCCCACGTGGAAGAGAAGTGACATTTGAATCCTCAAAAACGGAGAGTTCTGGCTCTGGGACTTCTTCACTTTCTTCTCCAAAACAACCTGAAAAAACAGTGCATAGAAGCAAACAAAGCACAAAAGAAGTTTGTATTTTCCGGATGCCTTTGGCCATAGTTCACCCTCACATTCGCCTTTATTCAATCTGTTTATACCATGGCCTGTACAAAAAGAATCTCTTCTATTCAAGATTCAATTCATATTTCAGGGCGTCCGCTAAGGTCTGATACTGTTCGATATAATTGTACAATTGTGCAGAAATTCGTAGATACCGACCTGCTGGAGAAGGCCACGACCAGACTGGAACCTGGATATTGTATTTGCTTGAGAGTATCTCATGCAGTGGGTCAGGTTCATGCATAATTTCGAGAGGAAGTTGCTTTCCTGGTAATTGAAGCGTTGAGATACACGCAATCATCGAATCAGGACACGGTGTTTCGATTCCTAAGGTCTTGCAGAGGAGATTGCGACCTTCGATTGCAAGATCATGATTATGTTGCATTATCGTGTCCCAGCCTCCTTCAACCATTTCCTCCATTCCGCTAATGACCTTTGGAAGAGCACACCATCCAGAGACATCTTGAGTCCCAGTCCAATCGAATTCATGACGGAATCGAGTTGTTGTACCTAGGGGGAACGTGTGTCCATGACTAATCGTGAGTGGCTGGATCTTGTGTTGCTTATCTTGTCGAACATGAAGAAAAGCAGTTCCCTTTGGCGCACACAACCATTTGTGGCAATTACTCGTGACATATGAAGCTCCAAGTTCATCCAGGTTGAGGGGAATCATTCCAATCCCGTGAGCTGCATCGAGAAGCACCTCAATCCCTCTTGTCTCGAAGAGTTGTGTCAACTCTTCAAACGGCATACGTAAGCCAGTAGGGCTGGTAACGGTATCAATCATCACCAGTTTCGTCTTCTCTGTAGCCGCATTTAACATCAAATCAATAACAGTTTGAGGTCCATCAATCGGAAACGGAATCGGGACGGTTACGACAGTAGCACCCCAACGTTTTGCAACGAAGTCAATGGCGTTTCGGCATGCCTGATACGCATGGTCGGGAACGAGAATTTCATCATCTTCACAGAATACGAGCGATCGA
>ERZ1048686.2149-NODE-2149-length-13959-cov-14.205552_pt1 | contig 13959 bp, 12 predicted proteins | sample MGYA00383099_ERZ1048686 | MGnify/ENA primary metagenome ERZ1048686 (study PRJEB29581, sample SAMEA5548369) | metagenome | biome: marine; feature: coastal; material: water | depth 25 m | study: Short-term variability in the microbial, nano- and picoplankton... | reverse complement strand
GCTTTGCAGACATTTCCAATTAATTCGGGCTTAGAGGCAACTGAAAATTTCTGATAGCGGAGTACTCGTATTTGATATCTCGGTGGAAGGTACTGGCTGTGTGCACAGTCTCAAGCTAGCCAGTCTCGCCCTAAAATTCCCTAATAACAGGGAAAATACAGGGAATAATCGCCGTATTTGGCCGAAAATGCGCGAGTGAAGGCAAGTACTGCCTTTAAAACATGGCTACTCGGGCAATTTTCCTAAGATAATTAAAAGGGAAGTCAATACGCCTAACAGGGAAGGAACTCTGGGATAACAGGGAACTAAAAGGTGATTTGGGCGGGAAGCAGACTTTCGCTGCGAACTAGGTGTTGTCACGTAAAGTGAGGCCCCGCGAATGGACTTCGGTTTCGACTTTCAAGCCGCCGCCGCCGCGATGTTCCAGGAATCGAATGCTTCAAGCCTGTGGTATCGAATTGTTAGAGCGGAACGGCGGCAGGTCGGGACAGAGAAGCAATTCCGTATAGCGGAGTGTATCGAAACGGCATTGTCACGTTAACTGGACGACTGGTCCACAGTTCATTAATCGTGTCTGAATGAGCAGCATTTCTTACAAGCGTCACCGATACCCGCCCTCCATAATTCAACGTACCATTTGGCTCTATTTTCGCTTTTCATTGAGCCTTCGTGATGTTGAAGAAATGCTGGCGGAACGTGGGATCAATATCAGCTATGAAACGATCCGCCGATGGATTTTGAAGTTCGGCCCATCTATTGCCGCCGAATTAAGATCCCGAAGAGTGCAAGCTTCTGGCACTTGGCATTTAGACGAAGTTTTCGTCCGCATAGGTGGCAATCGAACATATTTGTGGCGCGCTGTTGATGGTGAAGGAGAAGTACTCGAAGTTCTGGCCCAATCTCGTCGAAATACGCGTGCAGCCCTGAAACTCATGCGGAAACTCCTGAAAAAGCAGGGCTACGTACCTGATGAGATTGTCACTGACAAGCTGGGTTCTTACTCAGCGGCACTTCGGAAACTTGGCTTGTCGCATCTTCATGTCACAGGTGGTCGATTGAACAATCGGGCCGAAGTATCGCATCAGCCGACGCGCCGACGAGAACGCCGAATGGGAAGGTTCAAATCGTGCGGATCAATGCAACGTTTTCTGTCCGTTCACGACGCCATTTACAATCACTTCAACATACAGCGCCACCTGATCTCCCGCAAAACCCTCCATAAAGCACGCGCCCAGGCGTATGTAGAATGGCGGAAAATAGTTGCTGCTTGATTTCGGGAAATAGGCGATTTGTTTGGTAATCCCAGTTAACGTGACAATGCCCTATGAGCCCCCTCCTTCTAAGGACAGCCGCGTCTGTCGCCCGTGACATTAGGGATGCACGCTCTAAGAAGGCAGCGGAAAAGGCCCGGACCCGACCGAAGTTCACAGACGGCTTAAGGTGCTAAACAAACCTCTTAGGAAACCCACTGACGGCAATAAGCGTGACTGTTATCAGTCTCTTCTCAGCTGAAATATCGGGCGCATCAGAATTGCGGTCAACAGAACTGGAAACTGGTAGCATCCCAGAAATATCAAGAAGGCTTCCGATTTTGCCACCGGCAGTGCCACCAGAAAAAGAGCGATATTTCGGTTTCCCGCAACCACTGCAATAGGCACTGCGACGTTTGCCCTACCAACGAATTGCATCACTTTGAACGCCGCGAATTGCAGTCCTAAATTACCGATAAACGCAAAGCCCATCCACTTTGTTACCGTCCAAGGGTCTCGAACGATCGCTGGGCCTAACGCTGCCATCAATCCAACAGCCATTGCCGCCAACGTGGTCGCCATAACCCCATCCAGAGCCTCGGTTTTTGCTTGGCTGAAATCTGGAAATGCAAATGCGCGCAAAAGGAACGCCGCTAGAATGGCCAACCAAATGGTTCCTAGCAATTTGAATGAGGCTGTCAAAATCGTGCCAAACCCACCCAGTTCAGGGGCCAGCCAAAAAACTGGAATGACGGTCAACGGCAACAATGCAGTTCCGAGGATCAACACCCGCAGCGCAGGCTCTGGCCTGCCCCCGAGCATTATGGCTAGGTTTGGACCACCAGCGAGCGGCGCGGCAGCGAAGAGTAAAATGGCTGCAATGGAGTACATTGATCCCGAAAGGCCAAACGCCTTGAAAACAACTATCGCAAGTAGCGGTAGCACCAGCTGATAAACCAGTACGACCTTCAAGGTATCGGCAACATCCGCCAATTCACCGAGAGCTTTTCTATGACCGATCCTGAACGCGGTCAAAAACAGCAGAAACGCAACCATCGACGGCAGCCAAGGCTTTAGAAATTGGGCAACGTCCTGCAGAAGCAAACCGGCAATCAGTCCTAGCAAAAGGATATAGCGGCCGTTTTGCGCAGCAAATGCCAGTGTTCGGATCACCCAGAGAACCCGGGGGGCTAACCCCCGGGACCTCTTCGGATGTTATCGGGCAACCATGTTGCCAGCTCTGGCCAAACAACCAAGATCACAACCATCAACAACATCAATGCGACCATCGGAATGGCTGTCTTTGCGATGTAAGAAATCTCGTGTCGGGTCATCGCCTGCAAAACGAACAAGTTGAACCCGATTGGCGGCGTGACCTGCGCGGTTTCAATGACCACGACGAGGAAGATACCAAACCAAATCACGTCAATTCCTGCCTGACGGATCATCGGTTCGACGATTGCCATAGTCAGAACGACCGACGACAACCCGTCCATAAACATGCCGAGGATCAGGTAGAAAATCGTCAAAACGGCTATCAAGGCAACTGGCGAAAGGTTGTAACTGTCTATCATCTCAGCAAGTGCACGTGGCAGGCCGGTGAACCCCATGGACAGTGACAGGAATGCTGCCCCCATTAGGATGAACGCAATCATCGCAGACGTGCGGGTGGCACCCAACAAGCTTTGAACGAATGTCTTCCAGTCCAAAGACCCTTGTACTGCTGACAAACCCAATGCGCCCAAAACGCCGACAGCGGCGGCTTCGGTTGCTGTGGCATAGCCCATATACATTGATCCGATGACGACAAACACCAGTACAAACAACGGAAGAAGAAACCGGCTTTCCGCCATCATTTTGCGGAAAGACATCGAAGGCTCTGGCTCGGGTCGTTCGCCTTTGCTGAAGAAGTGCCAGAACATAATATACATCATGAACAGCCCAGCTAGTACCAAACCGGGAAAGACACCCGCCATGAACAACTTGGTGATGCTTTCGTTGATGGTGACGCCGTAAACGATCAAAGTCAGAGATGGCGGGATCATCAATCCAAGGGTCGCAGCACCGGCAAGCGTACCGATAATCATATACTCGGGATACCCCCGCGAGCGCAGCTCAGGGATCGACATTTTACCGACCATATTCAGCGTCGCTGCAGACGAGCCCGATACGGCTGCGAAAATCGTACAGCCAGCGATATTGGTATGCAGCAAACCACCGGGTAGGAACCGCATCCAAGGCGCCAACCCGCGGAACATGTCCTCGGATAATCGCGTTCGATAAAGTATTTCGCCCATCCAGATGAATAGAGGCAGCGCGGTCAACGTCCAGCTAGAGGCCCCTGTCCAGATCGTGGTGATCATCGCATCCCCGGCAGGGCGCACGGTGAACAGCTCCATCCCGACCCATGCGACACCCATAAGCGCGAGGCCAATCCAGACCGAGCTGCCGAGCAGCGCAAAGAGGACGAATAGAAAAATTCCGGTTGCGTATAGTTCGGTCATTCCAGAACCTCCCCTTCGATGCTTGACTTGCGAAAGACCATCAGCCGCATCAGGTGATCCCAAAGGGCGATGGCAAGAAGTATTGTTCCAATGGACATGGGCAGCTGGGGCAACCAGACGGGGGTGTAAACCCATTCCGAACCGGTTTCAGCCCACATTTGCCCCCACTTGGAAGGTGAATTTACAAACATCGAGAAAAAGGTGATCAACCACTCGGGCGTGAAGTCCTGCCCCTGTGTGCGATCATTCAACATTTCCGACATGATGTTTGTTTTGATAGCGTAGCGCGCAAAATATGTTGCCGTGATCGAGGCAATGAGCATGGCAAAAGCGTCTAGCCAAAGCATGGTAAACCGGTTGAGGTTCAGGAAAATCGAAACCCGAATATGCCCACCTTGCGTTAACGTATAGGCGAGCGCAAAGAACGATGTCGCGGCCATCGCATAGCCGGCATATTCAGTTGAGCCGGGAAAGGTCATGGACGACCAGCGCGCAGCCATCTGAGCGACGATCAACAAAAGGATCAGCACCATAAAGCACGAGGCTAGATATCCAGCGAATAGGTAGATCCGATCAAGTAGTTTCCAGATTGGCCTTAGAATCCGACCTGCGCGTTGCCCATGGATCAGACACAGAGCGACCAATATCGTCGGAAACACAAACAGCCATACCCACAAAGGTAAGCCGAGGAAATTTTGCCAGTCTCTCATGTGATATCCCCTCCGATATAACGTGACATGGCCCCAGAATTTCGTCTACTGGGGCCATGTTCTTTGCCAATTTTAGTTGGCGTTGTAAGCGTCCAGAATGGCTTGACCGTCGTCACCGGCTGCTGCCAACCAATCAGCGGTCATTTTTTCGCCAATTGCTTGAAGTTCAGCCAAGAATTCTGGGCTGGCATCTTCAACTGACATACCGTTCGCGGACAGTTGCTCAAAATACCAGTTGGCTAGGTCTGCAGATTTCGCGGAACAGGCTGCGCCAGTTTCATCTGCGGCTTTTTGAATGGCTTCTTGCGTAGCGCCGCCAAGGTCTTCCCAGATGCCTTTGTTGACCATCACGTAGTTGCGTGGCAACCAAGCGTTGACTTTGTAATAATGGGTGAGAGATTCCCACACCTTACGGTCATATCCGGTTGATCCAGATGAGATGAAGCTTTCTGCAACACCTGTGGCCAATGCCTGTGACAGCTCAGCAGCTTCCACCTGTACGGGAATCATTCCAAGCGCTTCGGCAAATGTCGCCGTCGCCGTGTTGTATGACCGGAATTTCACACCCTGAGTATCAGCTGACGAGCCGACTTCTTTATTGAAGTAGAAACCCTGTCCTGGCCATGGGCAAGTATACAGCGCCACAAGGTTCAGATCCGAAAGCTGTGCGTTGACTTTGTCTTTTGCAGCGGCCCAAAGCTTGTCATTCGCTTCGTAGGTCGTTGCAAGAAATGGTAGGTTGTCCCATCCAAGCAGAGGCGCTTCGTTGGCGTGAGCCGACATAAAACGTTCACCAATTGGGGCTTGCCCAGTTTGGACTGCGCGCTTGATCTCGCCACCTTTGAACAATGAGCCACCGGGGTGGACCGTAATATCTATGTCGCCTCCGGTATAGTCACGAACCTTGTCAGCAAAGACAACGCCCATTTCCGAATGGAAATTGGTTGCGGAATAAGCCATCGGCATATCCCATTGGTCCGCCAGCGCAGCGCCGGTGGTCAGTGTCGCGGCAATTGCTGCCGACATTGTGATGTTTAGTACCTTCATGGTTAGTTCTCCCTAGTAGATGAGTACAAATTAAGTTTGTCAGGCCCCTGTTGCGAACCGTTTGGGTTCATAGGGGCTCATATCGTTATTGGGGTGTTTGCCGGTAATCAGTTCTGCCACCAAACGCCCAGTCTTAGGGCCGCCCGTCAGCCCGATATGGTGATGACCAAAGGCGGCAAATACGCCCGTTTTCCCAACCTCCCCAATCAATGGAAGGCTGTCGGTTGGGGCAGGTCGAAATCCCAACCATTCTTCTTCACTCTCTGCGGTCATATCCGGAAAGAATTCCTTAACCTTCTTGCGAAGTAACTTAAGAGGGCCTTTGGATGGGGTGTCAGACAACCCACCAAACTCGACTATTCCTGCGCAACGCACCCCTTGATCCATTGCCGTGGCAACGAATTTACCAGCCGCCAACATCATAGGATTCCGCGGTTGTTGACTGGGGTCTTTATAGACGATGTGATACCCACGCTCTGCTTCAAGCGGCACGTCTATTCCCAGCTTTTTCATCAAAGGTTTGGACCAAACACCTGCCGCAAGAACGGCATGCGTACAGTGAATTCGTCCGTGATCCGTGTCGACTGCTGTGATTTTACCACCGCTGAGCTCAAAATCCTTAACCTCGGCCTGAACGAATTTCCCGCCCAGTTCCTCAAGAGTTTTGACAAGATCTTTGACGTAATTTCCTGGATTCAAAATAAAGCCGTGGTTCTTGTTCACCGCCAAAAGACCCGCGTTGTCGCTAAGAATTGGTTCATGCTCTTTAACGGCCGGACCTTCGATAATGTCCGGTACAAAACCAGCGTCACGACGCAGCTGCCAGACGAATTTGTCCGCCTCAAAAGCTGCGCGGTCCTTATAGACAAAATTGTATTCGCTTTCCCGAATCCATTTTGCGGCAGGCGTACCGACAGTCAGGGCTTGGTGTTGTTCTAGGCTGTCCCCAACGATAGTCGACAAACCCTGAGAAATTCGTCGTGTATCGGTCTCGTTTGCGTTGGACAAATAGCGCGTAAGCCACGGCACCAGTTTCGGCAGATAGCCCCAGCGAATGAACAGGGGGAAATTAGGATCAGCAAGGTACTTGGGACCCTTCATAACAAGCCCCGGCGTTGTCACAGGAACAACTGAACAGCTTGCCAGAATGCATCCGTTGCCAAACGAAGCCCCCATGCCGGGTTCTCCCCTGTCGATCAGAGTCACTTCGCAACCTGCGCGCCGCAACCAGATCGCCGCGGCTGCGCCGACGATTCCAGCCCCGATTATGACAACATGCTGAGATTGCATCCGTGGAAAGACCCCTCAATTTCGGATCGTTCCACCATGAAGGGGCCTCACCATCATTTCAAATATAATATAGTGGCATTACCATCACAAAAAATGATACTTGAAGCTATGAGACTGCGATTCAGACAACTTCAGGCGTTCCACGCCATTGTAGACACAGGCACCGTAACCGGCGCGGCAGATTTGCTGGGCATATCACAGCCCGGTATTTCGAATCTCCTAGCGCTGCTAGAACGCCAAACGAATTTCAAGCTGTTTGAACGGGTTCATGGCCGTTTGGTTCCCACCCCTGAGGCAGATTTATTGTTTCAGGAAATCGACACCGTCGTTCGCGGTTTGGATCACGTTACCCAGACCGTTCTGGATTTGCAGAACAAGAAAGCCGGCCAATTGCAGGTGGCATCCCAGCATTCTATGTCATTTGGCTTTGTGCCAAAAACGATTGCGAAATTTGCCAAGTCCCGTCCTGATATGAACATCTCGTTTCAGTCACAGTATTCCTCAAAAATCCAAGAATGGGTGATGTCCGGATTGTTTGAGATTGGCATCTGCGAAATGCCTCTGCTTTATGATGGTCTGAAAAGCCACCCCCTGCACGTTGAGACCATGTTGGCGATGCATGAAGACAACCCCCTTGCAAGGCACGAAGTGTTGACGCCCAAACTGCTTGAACACGAGCCTTTTATCGTAATGGGCCCAGATCACATGACGCACCGACGCCTACGTGAGGCATTCCACAACGAGGGAATACCCCTAAAAACGCGCGTTCATTCTCATCTGTTCAAGAACCTTCTCAGCTTCGTGAAAGAAGGCATGGGGGTCTCGATCCTTGACCGCTTTGTCTTGGATTTCGACTTCGAAGGTGGATTTATTACCCGAAGGTTTCAGCCGACCATCATGATGAACATGGCCGTCATTACCTCAAAAACCCGCCCGCTGTCGCAAATCGGGCAAGAGTTTCTTGCGTTGCTGTTGGAAGACCTGAAGCCCTATTCAGACCCAGATTATCCGCCGATGAACCGTCCTTGATCGTGTGACACCTGCATCTAGCGACGTTATCCCATCCAGCGCCGAACCGGTGCGTTGGTTTCTTCAAGGGGTTGCGTGACGATATCAATAAGCGTTGGACCGTCATACTCAACCGCTTCCTTTAGGATACGTTCCAAATCGTCTGGATTTTCAACACGCCATGATTTCACACCGTAAGCCGAGGCGACGGCGGCATGATCGACGCTGTTGAAATCAACGTTGTAATATCGTGCGTCCTTGTCGGCAAACTGGCTGGCCTTGATCCAACCGAAGTTTGAATTTGAGAACACGATGAAGGTGATTGGGGCGCGACAGCGGGTAACGGTCTCTAGCTCTCCACAGGTAAAGCCGAACGATCCATCCCCCATCATTGCCACGACCTTGCTGGTCGGGCGTCCGAACCAAGCGCCCAGTGCAGCAGAAAGAGAGTAGCCCAAAGCCCCATGGGCGCGGTTGGTAATGAAGTGCCGTCCCTCTGTGGGCAACTGGTAGTATGCCGAGAAATAGGGACAAGACGTGCCCGGGTCTGACAAGATCGTGGCATCCGTCGGCAGGACTTTCATCATTGTGCTGATCACGCGTTCAGGACGGATCGGTGTTGCATCACTGGCGGCAAACTTCTCAAAGACTTCAAACTTTCGGCGTTTCTTGTCCGCAATCGCGGCCGCCCCGCCAAATGTGTCGCCCCCTTGATCCTGTCCATCAAGAACTGCGTTCACCTGCTCAAGGGCAAGGCGCAAATCGCCCACGACTCCGACTTCGGTCTGATAGTTTGCCCCGATCACCATTGGATCAACGTCGAAATGAACAACCCGTGTGCCGGGTTTGGGTGCCTCCCATCTGGCGGTCGTGGTTGATCCGGCGCGTACGCCCATGAACACGACAAGGTCCGCGGCCTCCATCATTTCCCACGTTTGGTCAGTGCCGCCGTTTGACCCAACAACTCCGAGACAATTTGGGTGAGTTTCCGCCAGCGAACCTTGTCCAGAAATTGACGTGGCAACCGGAATGTCCAGCCGTGTTGCCAAACGGCCCAACTGCTCCATCGCGCCAGCAATCACAACGCCGCCACCGCAAACGATCAACGGGTTCTTTGCCGAGAGTATCGCATCCACCGCAGCCTCAGCCCCGCCGGGTTCTGGGGCCTGTGGATAGGCCGGATAGTTTTGGGTTTTGGGATCGGCCCAGATATCTGAAGGATCAACCGGATCATATTGGACGTCATAGGGCAGACCCAAATGGGCTGCACCCGACCGGCCTGTCGTCATAGCTCGAAAGGCACCGCGTACCATCCGCGGGATATGATCGGCCCGCTTGATCACAGTGTTCCACTTGGTCAGAGGCCGCATCAACGCTTCTTGATCCACCTCGGTCAGGGGATATTTGCCGTAAGTACCGACCGAGATATCCGTGGTTATGCCCAACACCGCATAGGAGCTTTCTGAGGCCTCGATCAAGCCCGGCAAAATATAGGTCGCCCCACCGCCTGACGGACCCTCGGCCACGCCCACACGTCCCGTTACACGGCTGTATCCATCAGCCATATATGTGGCGCAGCGTTCATCGCGCGTCAAAACGTGGGTAATGTTGTGATCCAACCTCAGCATCGCGTCGTAAACCGGCAGAGTCGTGTCACCACACAAGCCAAAGATATGCTGCACGCCCTGCGCTTCAAGCATGCGCACCATAGCCTCGGCACCATTCATTGAGTTTGTCATCGTGAAGTTCCTACATCTGTGGGATATTAGAATCGTACTCATAATTGCATACAGTTTAGTATATTGAGTTGCACGCGATAAAAACCCCTTCTATCCTGTGCGTGAAAACTTGACCCACACGGCGGATTTCCATGCCCAAACCAGCCAGCAACGTTGATCGTCTCTATCAGCAGCTCCGACAAATGGCTGCGGACTTTGCTTTCAAACCTGACGAACGGATCAACGAAAGTGAACTGGCCCTGCGCCTTGGCGCCAGCCGAACCCCGATGCGCGAAGCCTTGAACCGCCTTGCGGCCGAAGGGTTCCTAACCCTCCAGCCCAGACGCGGTTTTTTCTGCCGCTCTCTTAGCCCCAAGCACATTCTGGACCTCTACGAAGCGCGGGTCGCGGTAGAATGCGAAGCCTTGCGCCTAAGCTGCACGCGCGCGTCGGCGGAAGACATCTCTGATCTGGGTGACTATTTGCGGGCGGTAGAGCCGCGCTATGTAAACTCGACCGACACCGACGAATTGCTGACAATCGACGAAGAGTTTCACATCCGGTTGGCGGCCCTTTCGGGCAATGCTGAACTGATTTCGATGCTGAAGAACCTGAACGACCGCATTCGATATATCCGAATGATTGATCTAAAGCGAATGCGTCGCGGTGATCACCCAGAGCACGAAGTTGTGCAATTATCGGCGCATTGTCTCATTCTGAAAGCACTTGAACAGCGCGACATTCCGGCGGCAGATAACGCTATGCGCAACCATATCGAACGCCGCCGAGAACAAGCCATCGAGGCCGTGCAATTGGCCTATGCACAGCTTTATGTGCCAACCGATTGAGGAAAGGACTAGGGGAATGCAATTGGAACGAGGTGGGAAAACGGTCTACGGGGCATCCGTTGGCATTTTGATGCTAGAAACCCAGTTTCCCCGCATTCCCGGCGATATCGGCAATGCCCTCACATGGCCTTTCCCTGTGCAATACCGCATAGTCCGCGGCGCGACCCCCGACAGTGTGGTGCGAAATGACCCCACCAAGCTGGTCTCGGAATTTATTGAGGCTGGGCAAGAGCTGGTGCGCACCGGATGCGATGGTATCACCACGAATTGCGGCTTTCTGTCTTTGATACAAGATCAGATAAAAGAGGCGCTGGGCGTGCCCGTCGCAACCTCATCCCTGATGCAGGTGCCCATGATCGAACGCCTTTTGCCTGCGGGTCAACGGGTAGGAATTCTAACGATATCAAAGGCTTCTTTATCAGACGCTCACTTAAAGGCGGCTGGCGCGTCGGCTGATACACCCATCGTAGGAACGGATAACGGAAGGTGCTTTACACGCGATATTTTGGGCGATGCGTCCGAAATTGATTTTGCCGCCTGTCGATTGGATCTGTTGGATGCGGCCAAGGAACTAACCGACTCGTATCAAAACGTTGGGGCTATCGTTCTTGAATGCACAAATATGGTCCCTTACGCCAATGACATCCGAAAACTGACAGGTCTGCCTGTGTTCTCGATTTACTCGTTCGTCCAATGGTTTCAGGCAGGTTTGTTGCCTAGAGGCTTTGCTCATGAGTTAGACGATCCACGATGGTGATTCTGGTAGGCGAAAGCCCAACGCAGTGATCAGTCAGTCAGTACAAACACTGCAACCTGTAATGGTTACGAGAGCCACCGACCGCCGATATTCATGTTGTGCGTTCTTGTGACGCCGAAGGGCGCACACTTACGGTATCCCCGTGGATCACTAGCGACATAAGCTATTGTAATGCGTTTTCTGATATTGGTTGCGGGAGTAGGATTTGAACCTACGACCTTCAGGTTATGAGCCTGACGAGCTACCGGGCTGCTCCATCCCGCGCTACCGATGGGCTTCGTCTACGGGTGAGACCATAGTCAGCAGCGGGTCGTCCACGATTTCAGAAGGAAATCCGGTCTTTCCGATAGCGATGGCAGGGAAAATTACCGCTTAGTCACAATAGAGCCAGATCACTATGCTGCGTTCGATCACGGTTATGCCTGCACCATCCACAAATCACAGGGCGCAACGGTAGATAATGCTTATGTGCTTGGTTCAGGCACAATGGATCACCATCTTTCTTACGTCGCTATGACACGCCACAGGGATGAAATGCGACTTTACGGCGAGCCTAAAGCTTTGCGCCGGTTAGAGCGCAACCATGACAATGAAGCTGAGCGATCAGTCCTTCATCTAGATCATGGGCATAAGCGATCTGGGCCAAAGCGTTAGTTTTAGATGCGCGCCTCCGTCCGTTAAGTGTAGGCATACTCTAGCGGCCAACAAAGCGGACACACAACAGGTTAGGAAAAGTTAGATATTCTCCTAAATCTATGCTATATATAGATAACATTAGAAATTTAACCGGGCAACAAAGCGGACAAATAGCAGGCAGAACAATGAGAGATGAAGGCGAAACCATAGGATTATTTGAACCACTCATGGTTGGGGAAGGCTCGCCCAAGCGCGCTGAGCTGAACGACCTTGCGTTGGAATTGGCGACAATCTCGGCTTCGTTCAAAAGTAGCCTGCCAGAGTCGATTTCCTCTGCTTTGTCTGACCTTATCCGCTCAATGAACTGTTATTACAGCAACCTGATTGAAGGCCATAACACACATCCTGTGGATATCGAAAAAGCCATGCGGGATGATTATAGCGCTGATCCTAAAAAACGTGACCTGCAACTGGAAGCTAAAGCACATATCGCAGTGCAAAAATGGATTGATGAAGGCGGGCTGGAAGATCGCCCAACATCGCCGGATATGATCATGGAGATTCATCGACGGTTTTGCGAGCTGTTACCTCCTGACCTGTTGTTCGTTGAAAACCCTACCACTGGCGAAAAAATTCCAGTCATTCCGGGAGAATTGCGTGATAGGGACGTGGAAGTTGGGCGACATATTGCCATCAGTCCCGGCGCTGTGCCGCGCTTCTTGGAGCGCCTACAGACAGCCTACGCAAACTCAGGGCGCATTGAGGCCATTCTTGCTGCCGGTTGTGCGCATCATCGTTTGCTTTGGGTTCACCCGTTTCTTGATGGGAATGGCCGCGTTGCGCGCCTGATGTCCTACGCTATGTTAAAAACCGCATTGGATACCAAAGGCTTGTGGTCGGTGGCGCGTGGTCTCGCTCGTAATGAGGCTGAATATAAGCGTCATTTGGCCGCTTGTGATCAGCCGCGCCATGGGGATCGTGATGGGCGGGGAACGCTAAGTGAGGGTGCTTTGGCCAATTTCACAGCGTTCTTTTTGCAAACCTGTATTGATCAGGTGAAGTTCATGGAAGGTTTGATGAAGCCTGAGCGCTTGCGTGACCGGATTATGATCTGGGCAGAGGAAGAAATTCGCGCCGGAAACCTGCCAGCAAAATCGGACACGATTTTGCGCGCGGTTTTGTTGCAAGGCTCATTGGCGCGCGCCGATGCCGTTGCCTTGCTGGGTGTCAATGAGCGCACGGTACGGCGCATTACATCGGCATTGCTGGAGACTGGCGCGCTGACCTCAGACAGCACGCGCGCGCCATTGCAACTCGCATTCCCTGCCAAGCTGGCAGGACGTTGGATGCCGGGGCTATTTCCTGACGAATAAGGGCGGCTTTCGCCAGTCAGGAAGTTTTTCAAAATAAACTCATTTGCTGCGAAGCAAATTCCTTCGCCTTCCAAGTTTTGCTTTTGGCTTCATGCTCAAGCCAAGCGCGAACATAATCGACTGCTGTTTCAAACTCCCCCAAACCGCCAGTGGGGTAGATCTGCAGAAATCAACGCACTGGCCCTTTGTAAAAGGGTTTGCACGTCGTCCCACTGCTTGTTGCGTGCCGCTCGACGTAAGCGTCGGTTTTCGGTTTCAAGGGCCGCAACCCGTTGATCGATATCTTCATCAGATATTGGGCCCGCTTGGTTTTCTTCAGCGACCATCTTGCTCAATTCACTACGCATCGCCTCCATCAACACTGCTTTGGTGGTTTCGGGGCTCAGGTTCTTTTTGGTCAATGCGTCCACGAATTCTATCTCCTTTTTCTCGTAGACCGAGAGCAGCCTTGCGGCACGCTTCACGGCGTCGAGGAGGAGATGGGTTCGCAAGGAAAGACAGACAAATTGGTTTGGAGAGAAATTTGATGGCCCTGCTGGCAGGCGTTTGCGGAAATAGAACATCCGCCCTCTACGAATCAGGTACGGGCCAGCGTGATATTTGGGCTTTTTTCGGGGTTTTCGGCAGGCTGAATCGCGCCGCTTTTGGGCGTAGCGCGCAAGACCATGTGTTACACCCTGTGTCACAGTTTCAGAATACTGTGACACACAGGTCGTTTCGGGCTGGGTTAAGCCATTGTATTCTTGAGTATCTCTAAGAAAGTTGGCTGGGGTGGTAGGATTCGAACCTACGGTACACGCTACCAAAAAGCGTTGCCT
>ERZ1048686.2146-NODE-2146-length-13962-cov-4.319839_pt1 | contig 13962 bp, 10 predicted proteins | sample MGYA00383099_ERZ1048686 | MGnify/ENA primary metagenome ERZ1048686 (study PRJEB29581, sample SAMEA5548369) | metagenome | biome: marine; feature: coastal; material: water | depth 25 m | study: Short-term variability in the microbial, nano- and picoplankton... | reverse complement strand
TGGCATGGGGTATCAATCGAAAGAAGGCAGCCAGTTAATTTATAAAGTACGCGAAGAGAACGGCGCACTGAATATCGATCTCCGCCGTGGCTCTATCCGTTTCTGGATGAAGCCAAACTGGAGCACGGGAGATGTGGGGCACCCTTTTGGCTCGCGTGTGCTGGAAATCGGACGAATCAACACACGAAGCAGTCAAAGCGAAGGGTGGTGGGGGCTCTATATGGACCAGGACCGATCCACCATGTATCTGGCATCTCAAGCACCGAACGAACGTCAGTGGCATGTTCACCTGACATCCGACCGCTTGGATTTCGAAAAAGGTCAATGGTATGAGATTGAACTTAATTATGGTCCACAGACAGTTTTTGCATACGGGGTTAACACCCCTCAAAATGCTCAAACATTCGCGAATTCCTTCCTGTACATTAACGGAATACAACGAGGATCCGGCCCCGGAATAGATCCCATTACGCTTCCAGGGCCTGAGGCGTTGGCGAAAGGATTTGCCGTTGGCAGTCAACTCGATGGAACATTGAATGTGGATGCCACTATTGAAGAACTTACGTGCTATAACTTCCCCCAGAATATTTGGAATAAAGTCGTCGTCCAGGATCGATCATGGGCTGCTGAAACATCCCTGTCGCCACCAATGGTTCGCCTCTCAAGGATCAATAGAGTTTCAGCAAAAGGGCTCAACTCGGTTTACATAGAGCGGAGAAGATTAGGGGAATATGAGTGGCATATCTTGGAAGAGAACTATACAGAGGCTTCCTGGATAGATGATGACATTCAAGAAGGGGGCATTTATGAATACCGCTTACGCGATACGGATTTCGACAATGCAGATTTCCGCAGAGTTACACTGACAGTAGGCATTAATTTGCAGCCTGTACATTTCAGGGGGAATGTCATTTTAGTCTCTGAGGCTGGCTTACCTCAGTCATTGGACTTAGATTACGAGCAATTCAAATCAGACCTGACGGGAGATGGCTGGCACCTGATTGAATTGGTTGCGCAAAGTCATAACGAAACCAACTGGCTGCAAAATGCCACGGAAATTCACCGTATCCGCGCAGAAGCAAGGGCTGTTTACGAGAGAGCTCCGGCGTACCCGAACGTCATGTTGCTTCTAGGGCATGTCCCCGTTCCTCGCTCAGGTCTGGAGGCGTTTGATGGTCATGAAAACCACCGGGGCGCCTGGGCCGCCGATAGTTATTATGGGAGTTTCGATGACGATTTTTGGACCGATAAAGCAACTCGCCTTTCACGGTCAAACCCGCGCCTGGAAAACCGACCTAACGATAAAAAATGGGACCCCGATTACCTTCCGCGGGTTATTGAAATTCCGGTTGGTCGTATTGACTTTTCAAATCTTCACTCGTTCGGAGAGTCTGATTTCCTTGATCTCAGCGATGAAAAACCTTGGACACTTGAAGTCGCATTAACCCGCCAATACCTGCAAAAAAACCACCGTTACAGGCACGGTCTGACTCCTGTGGAGAAACGCATAAGTTACTTCAATGGCCTGGGTTTCCTGCCTTTGAACAACGGGGAGTTCCAAGCCGTCAATTTGGCTTCATCTTTATTTGGTTTGGGCGAAGCACATGCCGTTGCGTCACGCCCCCTGTATGAAAATGTGCCCGTCATGTTTGGCTATCACGAAATGCGTGCATCACCTTTCGGCATCCAATTAGGCTGGGAATATGGGCGCGCCTCCAACACCTACAACCATTACACCTGGCATTTGAATCAAGCACAAAACGAACCATCAATCCTGTTCTACATGATGTTTGGTTCTTGGTTTGGTGACTGGAACCTGACTGATGAAAACTGGCTGCGTGGTGTCCTGGCAACACCTAACTATGGCTTGATATCCGCTTACTACCCAAAATTCTGGAAACTGCAGAAAATGGCACTGGGTGCCCCCTTCGCTGTGGCCATGCTTGAAATGGGTGATTTAACGGACAATTACAGAGAAGCACCTCGAATGCTGAGCATCATGGGCGACCCTACACTGAGAATTCATACTCTGACACCACCTCGTGAGGTCACTGCGAGACTTGTCAATAACCAGATCGCGTTGAATTGGGAGGGCTCGACTGAGGAAGGATGCCGCTATTTCATCTACCGCAGGCATCCGGCAGAGGGATATCAATTACTGAACGACACACCAACAGAAGCCACTTCTTTCGTGGATGATAATCCTTGGTTCGTGGAGCCGAAGTACATGGTGCGTGCGATGAAACCTCAATCAAGCGGAAGTGGGAGCTACCGTAATTTAAGTCAAGCTGCCTATTCAAACATGGAGTAATCAAGGTGTAAGAAATGCCACTTTACTGCGATCATCGCGGCATTCTTTGATCAATTTTTGATACGTTTGTCGTGCGTGATCATATGCACTCAGTGCCTCCTGCATTTCATTTTTTGCAATGAATCGCTCTTTATTTTTCCAGCATTGATTCACCCCGGCCAAACACCATTCAGCGCTTCGGCGACTTGCTCGAATGGGTTTGTCATCGACAATCACAAAAACGGGGTTGGTGTGTGCACTTGGCAGGATTCGAACAGCGATCCAGCTACTGAACTGAACTGGCACATTGAATTCCAAATCATTCAACTTGCCATCAGCAACAATATCCTGCCGCGCAACAGGGTAACCGTTGACGATCAATTCAACCGGGACTGTTCTGGTGTCACCAATTCGAGCGCGCTCTACATGCCAATAAGGCTTTTGCTGATAAGGTCGGTCCCTGAGGCTTGGATTTATCTGCTCGTCAAGGCGTGCTGCAGCACGCACTTTGACAGAAACCTCTTTTCCCGTATCCAACTTCAATTCACTACCCAATTCGCCCATGGCACGGTTTTCCACTTTGAAATCCATTAAATGACTGAGGCCGTCACTCACATAGTTTTTCCCTTCACGAATTCCTTCACACCAAGCTTCGTAATTTAACTGACCTTCAAGTTTGACATAACTTCGCCCCAAACCAACGCGCTCCCCGTAAATGCATGGAAAGTCCGTCTCACCGCTGATACGAGTACGATAACCGACATTCAATGTATGATACCAGATATTCAACTCCCAGGCATAAGGCGTATCTACCGTGGAAATAAAATCCACCGCTGGCACTAAACGCCCATCAGGATCAGGAACCTGATGAGTAACATCAACGATGTATTCATTGGCACCGATGCCATTGAACGGTGGCACTTCGTAATTAGGCAAAGCAGCGCCTGCCACTTCAAGACCCCAACCTGAATGAGCAGGGCCCACCAAAGCACCTTGGGTTTTGGCCCATCGGAGTGTGTTCAAACAAAGCGTTGGCCAATGGTGCTTGGAATCACCTCCAGGATAAATCTGTTCCTTCAGGCGCAGTAAACACAGATGACCCGATTGGTGCGACCCGAAACCCGAAACCTCAACATCATAGCGGAGTAAATAGGGATAACGTGAAACCGCATCGTCTTCTCCGGTAAAAAATTGTTTCTGGTAATCAAAACAGGGCCCCCAGGTCAAGTTCGCCCCCACTTTCAAATCTTCTCCCAGAATATGACGCAGCATGTCAGGCGCATGCACACCCTCAGTGGGATCTGTGTAATGTGCGCACCCGGCAGCATGGATATGGTGATCACCGCTCCAATAACCAAAAAGTGAGGGGTCAATCCATCGCTGGACTGAAAAATACAAATCACGTGTCTTTTCAGTGACCTTCACAATCCGCTTGGTCGGAATTGATTCTGGCCCGCGAGCAAATTTTATTTCATAGGTACCGGACGGTAACAGGAGCTTCTCGCCATCATTTCGATAAATCTGGGGATGAAAGGAAAAATCAGGAGCAAGGCGTTTGGCTTGAGAAGGGTAAACCCGCCCGAGAGCATCACGGATTTCAAACATTCCTGTCGTGGGTTGCCCTTCTTCGTCTTTGACATTGAGCGTAATTTCAACTGCCGGACGACAGGTAAACAAAATATCAATCTCATTTCGAAAACCGATGTCCTGTGTCCCCTGCCCCACATTGAATCCCATCCTTGCTTCACGCTTGCCTGCATCGCGGCTGTAAAGCTGAACCAATCTGTACTCAAGCTCCAAACCTGACAGGGTTTTGGTCAGGGGCTGAGCGTCGAATGTTTGAACCTCCAGCCAGCGATCGTCAACCGCTTCTGCGGGTGAGTTATGAAGCCGGGCAGCATTGGGGCTCTGAGTCTTCAATGCTGCTGTGACTCCAGCCTGATTATTGACTTTCACGAGGAACTGAGTCCATCCGTGCTGCATGAGGTAGGGATCTGCGGGTCCCTGGGCTACTTTCACTCGCATCTCGGGATTGATATTGACCAAGTAAAGACAGTGCTGGTCTAGGATCGCTTGAATCTGACTGGAACCATATTCTGGATCCTTTGCCTTCATGGCAGATTCGATGGCGTTTTTTTCTGCAGTGGAAAATGGAACGCCCAGATAATCAGTCGCTTCAATCAACCTCCTGACCTGAGCTCTCAGTGGTTGCCATGCCACACCCGGGATCACAGGTAATTCCGCAGAAACCACGGAGAAGGCTGGGATTGTCAGTGATAAGAAAAGCATCCAGACAAGAACGCTACTTCGGGAGAAAAAACATTGATTCCGCATGGTAATTTGATTTAGGGGACGGGGAGCATGATATCAGGAAATAAGGGATTGTCATGGGTTTTTTTGAGTTGCGCGAGGGTATGACACATACCTTGTGGCCCCCCTTTTCTCTCGATGTCAGTATAAGCAGCCCTTGTATCCGGACTCAAATGGGGTTATCGGTGTACTCTGAATGGAAACGAGATTTAGATCTGCAACATTGATATTGGCCATACACGGTTCTACCGAAGACACTCGGCCTGAGGAGGCCGGAAACAGCCTTGCCGCTTCTATTCGTAGCAAGGGCATCTTTGGTGAGGTTAAAGCTGCTTTTCACAAACACACTCCATTACTTCTGGATTCATTGACTCAAGCAAATGGAAAGCTGGTCATCATCGTTCCCATGCTGATGAGCAAAGGGTATTTCACTGAAAAAGTTTTTCCCGACGCCTTCCAACTGCAGGCAACACCCGATGTGGCCTTTCCTTGGGTTTCTATATTTGAAGACAAAAAAGTTATTTATGCAGGACCTATAGGACTTCATCCAGGTATGGAAAGCCTGGTGCTCGAATCCGCAGATCGAATACTGAAAGAGCATCCATTCCCCATCAAAGTCCCTTTATCCAATGCATCCATTGCACTGATCGGACACGGAACCTCGCGTCATGCTAAATCACGCGAATCAGTGGATAAATTAGCTGGAAAGTTGGCCATGAACTCAGAAAAATGCCAAGGGGTTCGCACTTTTTTCATCGAAGAGGAACCCGCCATTGAGGCGATCTATGAATGGAACACTCCCAGCGAAAACGTCGTCGTTGTGCCTTTCATGCTCGCGGATGGACCGCATGCAGCGCAGGATATTCCCGTTGCGCTCGGACAAACGGAAAAAGAATTGAAACGAAGTCTCAAGCAAGGGACCTCGACTTGGCGTAACCCAACAGAACGTCACGGAAAACGCATCTGGATCAGCACCCCTGTAGGTTTATCTCCGCTTTTGCCCGATCTGATATTGGAATACGTTTCCGGCGAAATCTCAGGAATTTTGATGGATTGATTCGTTCGTTGAATCCATATAGTCTTTGGGCTGCGTGGGGGATTTCTTTGACGAATACTGCAAATCACCCTGCCAGCAGGACGATGGAGTGGAACAAAGTTAGTTTATTGGGATTAGGCCTTTTGGGAGGCTCTCTTGGAAAATCACTGATCGCCGGCAACCATGCAAAAAGGGTCGCCGGTTTTGTGCGTCGTAATGAACGCATTCATGAAGCCCTTCATGCCGGAGTGGCCCACGAGGCTTCCATGAATCTGGAAGAAGTGGTGAGGGACGCAGATCTGGTGGTGCTCTGCACTCCGGTGTTGAAAATGCTGCCTGTCACCGAGGCAATGCAAAGCTACTTGAAGCCCGGGGCACTCGTCACGGACGTCGGGAGTGTCAAAGGCCCTCTAGTTCAATTACTTGAACCTTTAGTCACAAAGGCAAACGCCACTTATATAGGCTCACACCCTATGGCCGGCAGTGAGCAGCAGGGGCTTGCGCACGCCAGATCCGATCTTTTCCAGGGTGCTACCTGCGTGGTTACTCCAACACAAAATTCACCCGAGAAGGCCATCGAAAAAATTCAACTTCTGTGGAGACAAGTAGAAGGTATCCCCGAACTCATGGACGCGAAAGAGCATGACATCAGGGTAGCACGGTGCAGCCATTTACCCCACGTGACTGCAACCATCTTGGCGGACTGGATACTGGCCCCGGAACACGACGATCAGCAGGCCAAGCTCTGCAGCACTGGATTCAAAGACACCACGCGTGTCGCATCCGGTTCACCCGAGATGTGGTGCGACATTCTGGCATCCAATAAGGTCGCACTTTTAAATTCATTGGATTCTTTCGAGGAACAGTGCCAGAAAGTCAGAAAATGGATCCATGAAGAGGACGATGCCGCACTCTATCACTGGCTGAAAGAGGGTAAATCCAAACGCGATTCCTGGCTGAAAACTTTCAATGAACGCAGACACAACCAGGATGTGAAATAACAGATTATTCAGACCACTTCCACCCATTCTTCATTACTGTTATGCCACTACCTGAAGCCATCCTCCTTCACCCGATACAAACACCTGCGAAAGTCAGGTTAGGCGTACCTGGATCAAAAAGCATCACGAACCGCGCCTTGATTCTCGCCGCCCTCAGTCATGGAACAAGGACCCTTGAAGGCGCTTTGTGGAGCGAGGACACGCAGGTCATGGTCGATTGCCTTCGTAAAATTGGATTTGAGATCAACCTTTTAGAGGATTCGAGTGACGAAGCCAACCGCCGAATCCAAGTTCACGGCTCAGGGGGTCGTTTACCATCTCAAGCATGTTTGAGCAAACCACTGGACTTACATGTGGGAAATGCTGGAACAGCCGCCCGTTTTCTTCTGGCAATGACTTGTCTGGGCCATGGTCAATACCGGTTGTCCGGTGTGGACAGAATGCATGAACGTCCACAGAAGGAGCTGATCATGGCACTGAGAGAACTTGGATATCAGATTGTTTCCGAAAACGGAAATCTACCAGCAATCGTTCATGGTCAGGGTCCCAGACCTGGTAGCTCATGCACGGTTTCCATACGGGAAAGCTCTCAGTTTGCCTCTGCCCTGTTACTATCCGCCAAAGCAGGCGGATGGGACATCAACACTCCGTTGGAACAATCAGAACACGCACCTTACGTGGAAATGACTCGATCCATGATTGAGTCATTTCCACAAAATGAAGGTGCTGCCTGTCAAATCGAACCGGACGCATCGGGCGGAAGCTATTTTTGGGCGATCAAACACTTGATGAGCAAGTACGGAAGCAATCCCTCTGAAAATATTCAAATCACTCATTGGCCTCAAACCGATTGGCAGATTGATACAGAATTCCCCAAGTTCCTGCCATTGCCGCCACAGATTTCGCGTGAGCAAGACCTAGGTGACAGCATCATGACATCTATTGTGATGGCTCCATGGTCGTCTCATTCAACCACTTTTTCTGAGTTGGGACGCCTGCGTGTTCAGGAATGTGAACGTGTTAAAGCACTGAAAACAGAACTTACCAAGTGCGGCGCTCAAGTAGAAGAGCATGGGGACACACTCAAGATTCACCCAGGTCGGCTGCACGGGGCCAGTATTGATACTTATAATGACCATCGTATGGCGATGTGCTTTGCAGTTGTCGGGACTCAAATACCCGGCATCGTCATTAAAAACCCTGCTTGTGTGAAAAAAACTTTTCCAAATTTCTTCCAAAAGTTAGCTTCTCCTGCCCCGGAAGGACTGAGCATGAAGATTTGTAATGCTTCAACCGGGGAGTTACTGAGTCCGAACGATTTGATTGCCTGAAAGAACCCATGAAGAAAACATCCCCCAATGTGATTGCCATCGATGGCACAAGCGCAAGCGGCAAGAGCACCAATGCAAAACTTGTCGCCAGTAAATTGGGTTTTACTTATGTGGATACCGGCGCCATGTTCCGCACCTTGGCTTGGTATTGCCTTAAATCTCGCGTCGACATCCACGATCCGAAAGCCGTGGCTCAACTCTGTAAAAAGTGGAAAACCAAATTGATGTGTATTGATGGCAAGGTCAGATTGCTGGTAGATGGATATTTTCCAGAGTCAGAGATTCGGACTGCGGAAACAAGCGCAGCCGTCCCTCATGTCGCCGCAGTGCCGAAAGTGAGAGAATGGATGAAACTCAAACAGCGCGATTGTATCGATTTTGGTTCTCTCGTGATGGAGGGACGTGATATCGGTACTCAAATTTTCCCTGAAACCGATCATAAGTTTTATCTGGATGCCAATCTGGCAGAACGTTCCAAACGACGTGAAGCTGAAGGTGTGCAGGAAGATCTTGCCAAACGTGATCAAAGAGACAGCCAGCGATCCACCGCTCCCCTGATGGTCCCTCTGGGAGCGCTGGTGGTGAATACATCCGGCTTGTCACCTGAAGAATCCAGCCGGCTGATCATTGATGCCATCACTGAAAAAGCTCCTGAAATTAAAGAAGCTTGCAAAAACCAGGCGCGATAATGAAGTTCGCGATCAAGCATTAAGCAACGATTAAGATGGATAGAAAATGCGGTTCGGTTATTTTTTATTTTGGTGTGCTTTTCGAGCAATGTTCAAGGTCCTCTTTGATTGCCGGATATATCACGCAGACCGTGTTCCACTGAGTGGACCGGTTCTGCTTGCAGCCAACCATGCCAGTTTCATGGACCCTCCCTTGATTGGCTCCTGTCTAAATCGCGAAACACATTACCTGGCACGCAACACTTTATTTCGTTTCCCAATATTCAGAAACATACTGAATTACATTAATGTCATTCCCGTTGATCGCAATGGAAGAAGCCCAAAAGGACTCAGGGCAGTAACAAATAGCCTGAAAAAAAACCATTCTGTGATCCTGTTTCCAGAAGGAACCCGTAGCCATGACGGCAAATTACAGCGAGCAAAATCGGGTGTGGGGTTATTGGCCATAAAATCCGAGGCTCCTGTCGTGCCAATCCGCGTATTTGGAACTTTCGAGTCTTATGGGCGCCACCTCAAGTGGCCAAGACCAAAGCGTTTGCAAATCAAAATGGGAAATCCTATGTGGCTTAACGATTTAAGAAACGAAGCAAGAACCGCAGATAAAGAACGAACGAAGCAAATTTACCAGGAAGCAGCGGATCAAATCATGACTGCTATCGATAAGTTGACACCTAACGCAGATTGCAAAACTTTCGGAAATTAATGCAGCGCGGGTTGTCGCTTGCTTCCATTTCTTCTCACAGGCAGGATTCCTAAAAATATGTCCGACAAAAATAAAAAATTCATCCATCTGACATCACATGCACACGAGCTATCCTGGAAAACGGAAGTCATCGGTGAGGCAGATACATGGATTTGCCTGAACAAGCAAACACACCTCGGAACGGAACATGACCACCATCATCAAGATCGTCCACACATGCAGGCAATTGTTGAGCAGGACATCAAGCGGCAGGCTGGATGGATGCGTGAGCGTGGTATCGACTATTTGAAACCAGCAAACATCCTGGACTTTGAAACGACAGGAGCCAGCTTGTGGGGCAAAAATGAATCTGGCGCGCTAGCCTTGAAAGATTGTATCCATTCCGAAAAGACTAATCGTTTCTTCCATGCCCTTGTTCACGGCAGCCCTGAAGAGGAACAATTCGAAGTCGACCTCAAGCTCACGCCTCATCGTTTTCAACCCTGGATCATGAAGGCGAGCAAAGAAGGTAAAAAAACCGTCACTCAGTTTGAAGTTCTGGAGAAATTCCAGGGCTACACTCTATTAAAATGTATTCCCGTCACAGAGCGCTACCATCAGGTCCGGGCGCACCTGGGATGCAGACAGCTTCCAGTTGTAGGAGATGCAATTTACGGCGGAGGTGTGTTGATGCTGTCGGAAATGAAACGTAATTACCGCCAAAGGAAAGATCGCCCCGAACGTCCACTGCTGGACCGGGCCGCCATCCATTTGGCAGAATTACATTTCCCTGACCCCATTTCAGGTGAAGATCAGAAAATCCAGGCCCCCATGCAGCATGATTGGGAAGTCGCTTTCAAATACCTTCGAAAATACGCCACTGGCAATTGATCCAACACACTTCTCAGAGTCGAAAAAATGCTTTGGCATTATACGAAAGTATTTTCTGTCCAAGCTGAAGTGCTTGCTCCGCTTGCAGGTAACCGTTGGACACTTTTTCATCCAGAACTTCGATCAACAAACTTCTGAAGCTTTGCATGGTTCCAACCGTTTCTTCAACGTGCCAATTGTCACCACCTAACATTATCCTTCCCTCGTCCGGCAATATCTCAATAGCTTCGTGCAACGCGAGTTTAAAATGTGAGGGGCTCAGCAGCCAGGACCAGGTAAGATCAATCCAGATATTTCGATAAACAAAGGCCATACCAAGCAAATCACGGCTCCAGGGATATGCCAGGTGCATCAGCAGGAATCGTGTACCAGGATGGCGTTCAATCAAACCCGCCACATGCATGGGATGTGAACTTCGTATGAGAGCCGTTCCTAGATGCATCTGCATGGGAATGTCCATTTCTGCCCCAAGGTGACAAATAAAATCCACCACATAATCTCCAAAAGCTTGTTTTTCCTCTTCACTTGGATGACTTTTTCCCCAGGCACGCTTGGCTAGTAATTTATTTGGCACCTGAAATTCAATATTGCGATCATAGGCTAGCGCATTCTTGAAGGCTACCTGCCCGCGTGATTTCATTTGCCCGGCCAATCCACGAATGGCTTCCAGATAATCTTCGAAAGATTCAGGGTGAAAACCGGCTTTACTCAAGATAGCAGCTGCCGAGTTCCCATTATGATCCTTGGATTTCGAATGCCACCCCAAAGCAAAAGCATTTATCCTGACCACAGATTGATACTGCGATCCCAGAGATTCCCGGGCATTCAGCATTGGATTCGTATAATCATCCGTGATCACCTGAGTCACATTGGACTGGAAAAGAGATTTTGATTGAAAACCAATTTCAATGCGGCTTGCGATGACACGTGCATTCACTGATTCCCAATTGCCTTCATCGATCCAGATCCAATCGGAATTTCCATGAAGTGCAAGGATCCCTTGGGTCAGATTCCGAACAAAATTGTTGGAACCCCGATCCACCAGATAGGGCCTCAGGTCATCCCAACCGAAAGGTTTCAATGTGGGGCTCAATGAGGATTCCTCGTGGGGTTCACTTGGCAATGGATAGGGTCTTTTCACCGTCCATCCCGCGTAGCTTTGTTGAAACAATGCTAAAAGATTTGTCTTGGATGACAAATATACTTCAGGGATGTGATGTTCATGTACATCCAGTATAGGTGCGTTTCGCAACGATTCATGCCATGACTCCTTGGAATGCATCATCGAGTGTAAAAATAAAACTTACCACCGCTGGTTCAACGATAAACAGCTTTGTATGATTCAGTTTTTGAATTTGAAGATCTGTGATACAGATCTCACATACATGGAATCCTCGTCAAACGCAGGCGTTGAATGGGTTTTTGTGTCGAGATCAATGCGATTCAGTATCTCAAATTGATCACTGGCTGCAGTCACTACAATTTCGCCCGTGGTTGAGACGCAGGCGATTTCGCTTCCATTGGATACAGGGGACCCAAAGTACCTTCCACGAACGCGCTCCTGATAATGGATCTTACCACTTTCCGGGTTGGCACATGTCAGGATACCTCCATCACTCCAGAAAAAAGCCAGACCATCGACGGCGATAGGTGTAGGAACATAATTCGCGGAACGCTTGATTGTATAGGCAAGCTTAGGTTTTGCCTGTGGAGCGCCTGCAGGAGGATCGATCGCAACGACGAAATTACCACCACCACCACTACCACAGGAACCAAAAATCCGGCCTCCGGCAACGATTGGAGAGCTACAACTGCGCTTATCAAAGGCATCGGCATAAGACCAAAGAACTTTTCCATTATCTGGATCAAGACCGCTGACACCATCGGCTGCGCTGTTAACAATTAATTGATTTTTCCCATCAGGTCTGTGGTAGACACAAGGTGTCGAATAGGCAGCTTTATCACTTCGTCTTTTTGTTTTCCAGAGGGTACTCCCACTTGTTTTATCCAAAGCAACGATAAAACTCTGTCCCAGTTGATCATTTGCGATGATTAATTTATCTTGATATAGAACAGGAGAAACGCCCACACCGTGTTGGCTTTTAAAGGGCCCCAGGTCCTTCTTCCACAACCATTCTCCAGCATGATCCAATGCAGCAACAAAGTAATGCTTGGGTGTGGCCCAGGATAGATAAACCCGATCTTTATCAACCGTAGCTGAAGGCGAGGCAAAGCTGTTGAAGTCATGCTTTGAAAACGTCTGATAGGCCATTTCACGACTCCAGCTGATATTGCCAGTTTCTCGATGAATGGAAAGCACATGAAAATTGGATGAATTTTCATTCATGCAAGTCAGGTAGAGAAAGCCCCCCCAAATCACTGGCGAAGAATGCCCTTTACCGGGAAGATCTAATTTCCATGCGATATCGCCTTTTTGAAGGTCTCTTAGCTTGATAGTTGAATCTGCGATACCTGTTCCATTGGGGCCACGAAAACGATTCCAATATTCTGCCGCAGAAGAAAAAAAAGGTGTCAATATATGGAGAAAAACGCACACCCAATGAAGGAGGTAAGTCTTACGTGTTTGCATTGGCTTCATGGTGGATAATAGTCGCTACCTTGAGCTGAGAATCAAGGTAAAACCGATCGATTAGACCCACTTGAGCAATCCTTCTTGTACCCAGTTTGGACAATTGGCAGCGCAGATATCAACCATTCAGAATTTCAATGAAGAAAGCGTCAGAGACCAAACCTGGATCAGGGTTTGCCGATAACCCTTGATTTTCCGTCACTGCCATGAGCTTCATATCGTCTTAAGGAATCTCGCCAAGAACTTCTCACTGGTGATTGAGGTGAGAAGTTTTGGGGGATCAATCCCCCAGATTGAAAAGATCACGTCATGAAATGCCGCTGCAATTAATGGTGTGTTCAAATTGAAGTGTAAACGCGTTGGGGAATTTTTATGGCAGTTCACAAACAGCGGTGAAACTACCCCCCCCCAAAGGCACTCGTTGTAACCGGGAGAAAGTCAACTAGGATGATTTTTCCGCTGAGGGTAATTCAACATCGTTGAGCTGAGCCCCCACTTGTTCACCGGCAATCATGGCATCACGGATTTGACCTGCCAGATCATTCATGTGCCCGGGTGAATGAGGAATCATGATGGTATTTGTTCTGGATTGGTTCCCCAAATCCTTCAGGGTATCAAAATACTGGGTCATCAACACCATGTTCATGACATCAGCAGCACTGGCTGAACGGATGGTCTTTTGAAATTCGTCCACGGATTCCCTCAACCCTTCAACAATCGCCCGCCTTTGATCCGCAATGCCTTTACCCGAGAGGGCTTTGCTTTCGGCTTCAGCTTCGGCTGCTTTGACACTCAAAATCTTGTCTGCCTCGCCTTTTTCAGTCGCTGCGACTCTGAGGCGCGTGGCCGCGTTGATTTCGTTCATGGCTGCCTTGACCTTGGCATCAGGATCAATGTCAGTCACAAGTGCTTTCAAGATACCATATCCAAAATCATCCATCACCTGCTGAAGTTCGTTTTTCACGACATCGGCAATTTCATCTTTCTTCTCAAAAACATCGTCCAAACGAATCCTAGGCACCCGTGCACGTACCACATCAAAGACAAACGATTTAATCTGCCGTTCGGGATTTTCAAGTCTATAAAAGGCCTCGTAAATTTTTTCTGGAAGCACGTAAAATTGCACAGAAACAAGCACTTTT
>ERZ1048686.2145-NODE-2145-length-13965-cov-6.666858_pt1 | contig 13965 bp, 16 predicted proteins | sample MGYA00383099_ERZ1048686 | MGnify/ENA primary metagenome ERZ1048686 (study PRJEB29581, sample SAMEA5548369) | metagenome | biome: marine; feature: coastal; material: water | depth 25 m | study: Short-term variability in the microbial, nano- and picoplankton... | reverse complement strand
CAAGCCGCGGCCCTTTATCAAGCTGCGGCCCTTTACCAAGCCGCTGCATTTTGGCAAGTGTCAGCCACGATAGCAGCGCAACAATGACCTTCCACTACTCCAACAAGTGTAAGCATCATCGTCCCAGAATTGAGCGCGCGACAAGTTCACGCATAATCTCAGAAGTTCCGCCATAGATCCGTTGAATGCGCGCGTCAGTGTAGTAACGAGAAATAGGGTATTCGGCAGTATAGCCATAACCGCCGAACAGTTGCAGACACTGATCAACCGTTTTGCATTGCATTTCGGTTGCTGCGTATTTGAGCATCGCAGCGTCATCGGCTGAAAGTTCGCTGCTCGCGTATTGGTTCGCACATTGGTCGTAAAAGGCCCGGTTCAAGGCGATCTCAGTCTTGACGTCAGCCAGGGTAAAGCGAGTGTTTTGGAATGACCCCACCGTTTGCCCAAAGGCCTTGCGCTCCTGTACGTAGTCCACTGTGATCTGTAACGCGCCCTCAGCAGCGGCGACGGCCTGAGCTGCAATTCCCAGTCGTTCCCTGGGAAGTTCCTTCATCATGATGACGAAACCCTTGTTGAGGTCTCCCAGCAGTGCATTGGCTGGTAGACGAACGTCCTGGAAAAAAAGCTCCGCGGTATCGGAAGCGTGTTGACCAATTTTTTCGATTTTTTTGCCTTTGTCGAAGCCTGGAAGCGAGGCGTCCACCAGAAACAGGGATGTGCCTTTAGCGCCTTTGCCGGGGTCGGTGATTGCGGCGACGATCACAAGGTCTGCATGGATGCCATTGGTAATAAAAATTTTGGATCCGTTGAGCACCCACTCGTCGCCATCCTGAACCGCGCTGGTACGAATGCCCTGAACGTCAGAACCGGCACCGGGTTCAGTCATTGCCAGTGCGCCCACGGCTTCACCCGTGACCATCTTGGGCAGCCACTGCTGCTTTTGCTCCTCTGTCCCGAAGTGCTCAATATAGGGCGCGACAATATTGGAGTGGATTCCATAGCCGCTGGCAAGGCCACCGAAACCCATGTGTGATAGCTCTTCGATCATAGCGAAGCAGACCTGAGAGGAAGTGCCAGCCCCGCCGAAGGCTTCTGGCATGTCAGGACAAAGCAGTCCGGCCTCGCCCAGTTGATTCCAAAGGTCTCGGGGTACCAGGTGCTTCTCTTCCCATGCTTCGTAGTGGGGAGAGATCAGTTGCTCAAAGGCGCGTCGGGCCATATCGCGAAACAGGGTAAGTTCTTCGTTATCCATGAAACTACTCCGATGAATTGACTAAAATGCGCGCGGATTGTACACCCCAATGTGGTCATACCCAAACCTGAACAGACGACTTAACTGAACGCTTTGTGTGGCGCCCGGCATGACGGCAGTGACATTGTCAAAATTATTAGCACCACTGAAGGCTATGGCGTACCCTTTACTAAAATCACGCCGTCCGGCAGCGGCTGTGAAGGTGGCAAACATCGACTCATCGCTTTTTGTTGAGCTTGAAACGGTGGACTGAAACGAGGAGCAGAGCCTGACATGGCAAATTTCATACTGGCAATTGATCAGGGAACAACGGGCAGTACTGTGGCTCTGATGGACTCATCCGGCAAGCTATGTGCCAGTGTTAATCATGAGTTTCCACAGTTATATCCCAAACCAGGTTGGGTTGAGCATCGGCCTGCGGACATCTGGAAATCTGTGCTCAAGGGTGTTCGCGGTATCATGCGCAAAGGCGTTTGTAAGCCCACCGATATCGCTGCAATCGGCATTACCAACCAGCGTGAGACTGCGCTGTTGTGGGATCGTCACAGTGGGGAGCCATTAAACAACGCAGTGGTATGGCAGTGTCGACGCACTACAGATTTTTGTGAACAGCTGAAATCTGAAGGTCATGAGAAAGTCGTGCGCCGCAAGACAGGGCTTGTGCTTGATCCTTATTTCTCTGCCAGCAAATATCGATGGTTACTGAACAATACCTCTGGTCTGTCGCGTCTGCGTCGAGCGGGCAGGGTGGCGGCAGGAACTGTGGACAGCTACCTGATCTGGCAGCTCACCGCGGGTGAAACTCACGTTACCGATGTGTCTAACGCGTCACGCACCTCACTAATGAATTTGAAAACCAGGCGCTGGGACAGACAGTTACTGGACTTGTTTCAGGTTCCGGAAGATATTCTGCCGCAAATTTCAGCGTCCAGTGCTGTGCTTGGTCATACCCGCAATGTGCCGGGGCTGCCCGATGGTATTCCGATTGCCGGCGTGGCAGGCGATCAACAGGCAGCGCTGTTTGGTCAAACCTGTTTTTCTCAGGGTGAGGCCAAGTGCACTTTCGGTACAGGCTCATTTATTTTGATGAACACCGGGTCAGACTTGCTGCAATCTCGGTCTGGTTTGTTGAGTACTGTGGCCTGGCAACTGGGAGAGAAAGCCGAGCCAGTGTATGCGCTTGAGGGCGGCGCATTTGTTTGTGGTGCTGCTGTCCAGTGGCTGCGTGACGGGTTGCAGCTGATTAAACGTGCACCTGAAATTGAGTCCCTTGCAGGCAGCGTGACTGATCATGCGGGGGTCGAATTTGTTCCGGCCCTGACAGGACTGGGAGCGCCCCACTGGGCGCCGGAGGCCAGGGGCACGCTGACCGGCCTGACACGCGGCACCGAGAGGGGGCACATTGCGAGAGCGACGTTGGATGCTATGGCATTGCAGAATGCAGATATCCTGCGGGCCATGGAAGCAGATTTGGGGAAGCGGATGAAGCCGCTGCGAGTCGACGGAGGAGCTGCGGCCAACAACCTGCTAATGCAAATACAGGCTGATGTGCTTGGCCGAAAACTGATTCGGCCCCAGGTTATTGAGACTACTGTTGCAGGCGCTTGTTATCTGGCAGGACTGGGCATTGGTCTCTGGCAAAGCCCGGCTGAAGTTCGGCGCATATGGCAGGCGGAACGGGAATATGCCGTTCAAATGAACGCTTCAACTCGCCGCAAAAGAATGGATTCCTGGAACTGTGCTGTGCAACGCACACTGTTGTAATCCATGGCTGATGTTATTCCCTTTCGTCAGCCTTCGCTTAAAGAGCGGCATAAAGGCAAAGTCCTGTGCAAGCACGGTCACCATAAATGGGTGGTGGATACGGCAAAGCAATTTGATGTCAAGCAGGGCAAGTTGATTACCAGTTACCGATGCGTTCGCTGCGACAAGCGCAAAGTAAAAGCACATTAATGGCCATCGAGCAGCAATGTGTTCCCCTGTTAGCCCCGGGTCTTGAGGCAGAGCTCGCCCTGTACATTCATCCAGAGCAGGACAAGCATGTTTCCCGCAGGATACGAGAGGAGGGGATCTGGGAGCCTTACGAGACATCACTTGTGCTGCAGTTGTTGCAGCCCGGGCATGTGTTTGTCGATGTGGGTGCCAATATTGGTTACTTTTCGTTGCTGGCAGCTACCCGGGTAGGTGGCTCCGGCGCGGTCTTCGCCTTTGAACCTGATCCGGGCAATTACGCACTTCTCGCGGCGAGCGCTAATCACAATCATCTGGCACACATTATCTATGCGGAGCAGGCCGGACTGGCGGAGACGGCGGGTGAAGCAAAACTCTACCTGAGTGAAGATAACTTTGGTGATCACCAGATTTTTGCGACGGGAACAGCAAGAGACAGCAAACCCATTAGCTTGCTGCGCGGTAGCGACTTTCTTAGCCCGCGAACACAGCGTCTGGATTTGTTGAAAGTGGACACCCAGGGTTCGGAGTTTGGGGTGATGAAAGGTTTGATGCCCTTGCTTCAGGAGCAGAAAGAGCCTACGCGCATAATCATTGAACTGACCCCCCTGTCGTTGCGGCAATGCGGTAGCAGCGGTCGGGCCTTGATTACGCTGTTGGCTGAACTTGGGCAACCGCTGTGGATTATTGATCATATCGAACACCGCATGGTGCAGTCTTCAGCCGATGAACTGTGTGTCTGGTGTGACAACGTAGACGCAGTGCCGGGGGACGAGGGTTTTATGAATATTATGGTAGGACCGGCACTGCCTTAACGGGCACAAACTCGCAGTTTGCTGCTATTATTGCCGCTCGATTTTTTGCGATATCGGTTATGAACGACATAATTCAGTTTCTCCAGCAGAGGAATTCTGCTCCCAAGTTGACGGCTCCGGCACCTTCTCTCGCTGAGCGGGAAAGTATTTTCAGTGCAGCAATGCGAGCACCCGATCATGCACGGCTGCGGCCCTGGCGCTTTATTTCGGTGGATGAAGACCGTCGCCAGGCCCTCGGTGTATTGTTCCGCGATGCTTTGCTCGCGCGCAATCCGCAGGCCGATGAATCGGCTCTGGAGAAAGCGGAAAAATCGCCGCTTAGAGCACCCCTCATTGTAGTGGTAGTCGCCAGTGTCAGCGCGCATCCCAAGGTGCCGCCTATCGAGCAGAAACTATCTGCTGGATGCGCCGCCCACGGCGTGTTGCTGGCTGCGCAAGCGCTCGGTTATGCGGGCGTCTGGCGAACCGGTGATGCGGCCTTTGACCGCAATGTCATGGACGGGCTTGGCCTGGCCAATAATGAAGAGATCACCGGCTTTTTGTATCTGGGTACGAGAGAGGGTGACCCTAAGCCGCTGCCATCCCTGGCTACTACTGACTTTGTCAGTCAATGGTGACAGCGTCTGCTGGTGTTTACCCAATTTAGTGACAGGAGTTAATCAATGAAGTTTCTCGCCAGGCTTAACCGGCCCTGGATGCACTTCCTGGTGCTTGGAGCAGTCCTGTTCTGGGCCCAGGGGAAGCTCTTTCCTCAGCCACCCGTGGTGATAGGTCCTCTGGCTGACGTGCGCGTTGAGTCTTTACAGCAGCAGTGGACATCGACCGTTGGTCGGCCTCCGGGCGAGGATCAGTTACAACGAATGATTATGGCAGAACTGGATCGGGATATGATGTTCCAGCGAGCACTGGAACTAGACCTGCACCTTTATGATTCGGTTGTGTATCAGCGACTGCTGCGCAACATGCATTTTTTGGGTCTGGCCGATGGTCGGAGTGACGAAGCGCTTTATAAGCAGGCCCTTGAGATGCGCCTGCACCTGGGTGATGAAGTGGTTAAAAGGCGGCTGATCCAGATTATTGAACAGCTCATGCTGGCGAGTAATCCCCCGGGGGCAGCTACGGAAGCAGAGATTCTCGCTGAATTTGAAAAACGCCGGGAAGAGCTTCGTCGCCCGCCCCGTTTTTCGATCGAGCACATCTACTTTAATCGCGAGCGAGAAGGTGAGATAGCTGCTGCTATCGCAACGATTGGTGAGCAAAACTTGGGTCCTGAGCAGGCCCGAGAGCTGAGCTCGCCCTTCCTGCCGGGTTACCGTTTTAAGTATCAGACGCCTGAACAATTAGCGCGCCATTTCGGTGCGGCTTTCGTGGTAAACCTTGAGCAGACCAAGCCTTCTGCCGGCCAATGGGTCGGCCCGGTTCGCTCCACCTATGGCCTGCACTATGTTTACGTCGGCGAGTTGGAACCCAGCCGCGATGCCACTCTGGATGAGGTCAGGGCCGTGTTGGTTCGGGACATAGATTCCAGGGCGCGCAGTACAGCCCTGCTCAAAAGCACCCAGCGAATGCGTGAAGATTACGAGATGATGCTATGAATATCTTGAGAATTGTTGCGGTCCTGCTGCTGGGTCTCGGGTTGAGCTTGTCGGCGCAGGCCCACCGTTTTGCGCCCTCATTGCTGAAGCTAAATGAGATTGCAGCGGGGCAGTATCACCTGGTTTGGAAAACACCGGCGCAGGCCACCAGCAGTGTGCCCATGCGTCCCGTCTGGCCTGATTCTTGTGAAGTGACCCAGGCTAATGCACCTCAAATGGAGGGTACAGGCAAGGTAAGCAGCTTCCAGTTGACCTGTTCAGGTCTGGGAGAGGATGGTCTGGTCGGGGAAACTCTGGGGGTGGATGGACTGGGTGCCAATCAAGCGTCAGCGATGGTCATGATCAGATTATTAGACGGACGTCAGTATCAGCAAGTACTCAATGCAGAGCAGCCAGCGTTTTTGGTCCCCGCCGAATCCAGCTCCGGTGAGGTGATGAGCGATTACACTTACCTTGGAATGGAACATATTTGGGGAGGCATTGATCACCTCTTATTCGTGTTTGGTTTGTTGTTGCTGGTGGGCGGTGGCTCTCGGTTATTGTGGACTATCACCGCTTTTACGCTTGGGCATAGCATCACTTTGTCGTTGGTGACTCTCGGCTTTTTCGATTATCCGGTGGCGCTGGTGGAGTTCACTATCGCTGTCAGTATTTTCGTTCTGGCAGTGGAACTGACCCGCAAAGAACGCAATGACGTCCTATGGCGCAACCCCTGGTGGCTGGCTGGCGGGTTCGGGCTGCTGCATGGAATGGGTTTTGCTGGCGCACTGGCAGAGACGGGTTTGCCACAGGACAACGTCCCGTTGTCACTGCTGTTCTTTAATGTCGGTATTGAAATAGGCCAGATAACATTCATTTTCGCAGCGCTGGCGCTGTGGTGGTTAGTGCGTAAGCCACTGACACCATGGGTGGATCAACTGCGCTGGGTGCCAATCTATGTGCTGGGCAGTCTCTCTGCCATGTGGTGCATGGAACGGGGCCTGGAGGCGCTAGCCTGACAGCCCCGATCGCCGGGAGACCTTATGGGTTGCCTGGCCATCTCTCCATTTCAATCAGCGGGTGAAAGGCCAACTGCACTCCTTCCATGATGAAATCCTCATTCTCAAGCATGTTACGGCGCCGGGTAAAACGACCTGTTGAAGAACGTGTGTCGATGGCTTCAGTGGCATCCATGCCGCCTCGACTGACAAACACGCGCTGCAGGTTCATATCGAAAACACTGATCTGCAGGGAGGCAACTGCCGCGGGCTTATTCCAGTCGAAGTCAGAGGATACGCCCGAGCCTGGACCCTGTAGGGAGGGCTTACGGCTAACGCCGTCCCAGCGAGCAAGGTGCTTCAGACCACCGGAAAAGGAGACTTCCAGTTCTACCAGGTCGGTGAACACAAAAGCGTCCAGCTTGAATTTTTTGATCATTTCATCGCGCACACTGGTCATGATCTGAGCGAAGGTCTTCATGTTTACGCGGCCGGTAGTCGGATCCACAGGGTTGCCAAAGGCGCGCTCTGCGGTATTCCATAACTGCTTGAATTCACGTTGATCAATGACCTTATAGCCGTTGTCCTTGAGGTAGGTGCTGACAAAAGCGTCGATTCTTGGGGATTCCTTCTGCAAATACTTGCGCGATGGAGCACCCAGGTTAACGTGAGGTATCACCACAGTCTTGATTTCATCAGCAGCGAGCTTTTCCTCGTTTATTTCAAAGGGGAATGTGGTCGGGTTATAGCTCGGGGTGCCGGCGCAGCTCGCGAGCAATAGGGCTGCTGCAAGCAGGTAGCAGGTTCTGTTGTTGAGAAGGGCAAATACACGCATGCTGGAATCCAATCCGTTATAGTGGAACGCATGGTAGCAAAATCTCCAATCAGACACAGCATTACCGGCGCAGGACCACCAGTGGTTTTGCTACACGGCCTGTTTGGCTCCGGTGGCAACCTGGGCGCATTGGCCCGGTCGCTAGCGGAAACGTATACGGTATTCAGCCTGGATCTCCCTAACCACGGGCGTTCTGAATGGTTGGAGGAGGCAACCCTTGCGCGTTTGGCCGGTGCAGTGCTGAAATGGATGGACCAGGAAAAACTGATATCTACAGCATTTGTCGGGCACTCCCTGGGCGGCAAGGTGGCCATGGAAATTGCATTGTCATTCCCGCAGCGCTGCGCGACTGCAGTAATCGCAGACATCGCCCCGGTCAGTTACTCGCCGCACCACGATAGTGTTTTTGCCGCGCTGGATGCAGTGGTCTCCGGCGGGGTTAAATCTCGGGGCGAAGCGGCGCAAATTATGTCCGAGTACCTGAAGGAAGAGGGAGTCATTCAGTTTTTGCTGATGAGCTTGCAACGTGCTCCAGATGGGAACTACGGTTGGCGTTTTAATCTGCAGGGCATAAAAGATGACTATCAGGCGGTGAGGGCAGGGCCCGATGTGGAACGGCCTTTTGAACGTCCGGTATTATTTATAAAAGGAGGGGATTCAGACTATATCCTGCCTGAACACACAGAGCGGGTGCTACAGTTGTTTCCAGCCGCGCAGGTTAAGGTCATGCTCGATTGTGGTCACTGGCTCCATGCGCAGCAACCCGCTCTTTTCAATAGTATTGTAGGTCGCTTTCTCGAACGTCAGTATTTGACCTAGGGTCTTAGCAGATCCTGCAGCAGGCTCACTTGTGCTTCGATAGCCTCAGCGGATGCGAGGTCCAGTCCGGTGGCGCGCAGCGTCATCGGTGCTACCAATGAATTGTAGGTGAGGGCACCCGAGATCAGATGCAACAGGTGCTGTGGTGAACCTTGGCGTATGAGTCCCTGCCGTTGATATTCTTCGACAAAAATAGCGCCAATCTCGTAGTCCGCACCCATGCAGTTTTCCAATAGCCAGGCCTGACGTTCGCCACCAGCTGCCGCCTCGTGAAACATAAACCAGAGCCATTGGGGTTCGCTCGCGTTGGCGCTGGCGGGAGGTTGGCGTAACAGAATATAATTGAGCTGGCATGTTAATTCACAATACACCCGGACAGTGAAATTATATACGCCGAGCCTCGCTACCAGTAAGCTAGGGCTTGGCTGTTAACCCTAATGAAGGAACAAACGTTGTACTTTAGTCTTGGAGAAGTGCTTGCCCTGCTGGTATTTGGTGCTCTGTGCGTACATTTTCTTGCTGCAACTCGTATCCGTGAGTTGGCATTGCAGCACGTCGCTGTTGCGGGGAAGCGGGATGATTTCCAACTGCTGGATCAATCGGTTCACATTCAACGTTTTTCATTGAGTCGGGATTCGCAGGGGCGTTGGCGAGTTTGGCGCCAATTTCGTTTCGACTACAGCATGGACGGTGTGGAACGTCGCCAGGGCCATGTCATCATGCTGGGCAAGAAGCTGCAGTCGGTGATAGTCAGTGAGCAGCCAAGGGTCTTACACTAGCAAGCCACGCTTACCTGCAATGCTAGTGCTAGTACTCCTCGTAAATTGGTTTATTTCTTAATTTGTGACTCCAGCATTTTTTCTACTTTTTGGCCGAAAGGTGGCAAGGTGCCTGCCAGTTTTGACAGGTTTACCCAGCCTTCCTGGTAGACAGAGCGAGCGTGGCTGAAGGTACGGAAGCCATCTCGGCCGCGGTAGCTGCCGATGCCGCTATGCCCTATTCCGCCGAAAGGCAGGTCGTCACAAGCTACGTGCATGGTTACGTTGTTTACTGTCACACCCCCTGAAATTGTGTTGTCCAGCACCTTGGCTTGTTCGAGTTTGTCATTGCCGAAATAGTAAAGTGCCAGCGGGCGCTCGCGCTCGTTGACAAAGTCTATAGCATCCTCGATTTCAGAATAGGTTTTGATGTTCATTACCGCGCCAAAGATCTCATCTTGCATACAGGCCAGGCTGTCGTCGGGATCAATAACAAGGTGCAGCGCGATTTTATGCTCATCAGGGCTTGAGAACTCTTCGCCCTGGGGGCAAAGAGGGACGATTCGGGCACCCTTGTCGCGGGCTTCATCTATGTAGCTTTTCACCCTGTCGAAGTGTCGGGTGTTGATGCAGGCAGTGAAGTCGGCGTTGCCTTGCACTGTGGGGTATTGCTGGGCAATGACTGAGCGGCACTGCTTAACGAAGGCCTCCAACTTCCCTTGCGGCACGAAGCAGTAATCGGGGCTGATGCACAGTTGACCACCATTCATCGCTTTGCCGGTGATAATGGATTCTGCAGCTTTATTGATATCAACCTGTTCCGAGATAATCACAGGGGATTTTCCGCCCAATTCCAGGGTGACGGGCACCATGTTTTCTGCAGCGGCCTTCATGACCAGGCGTCCTATGGTGGTGGCGCCAGTGAATATGATGTGATCAAAGCGAAGTGAACTGAAGGCTGCGCCTGTTTCAGGACCACCGGTAACCACACAGATTTCGGTTTCCTCGAAATATTGTGCGAATAGGTGCTTCATTAATTCTGCTGTATGAGGGGTGAACTCGGACGGCTTAATCATGGCGCGGTTTCCGGCGCCTAGAATGTCAGCCAGCGGACTGAAGATCATGTTCACCGGGACATTCCAGGGCGTCATAACGCCCACAACACCCTTGGGTTGGTGTTTGACATAAGCCTTGCCGCCGAGAAAGTTCATTGGGATAAAAGGGGTGCGTTTCTCGGGCTTGATCCATTTTTTCAGATTTTTTTTGACGAATTTCAGACTGCCAACGGAGGTCATGATATCTGTCATTAAAGTGACGTGTTTTGATCGACTGCCAAAATCTTTGTCCACCGCCGCGCAAATAGCTTCCTGGTTGTCGACCAACATGGCAATACACCGATCAATGCGATCGACGCGGGTTTCAAGTGCTACCGGTCCTTCCGCTTTGAAGGCGCTGCGTTGGGCTTCCAAAATGCGGTTCAATTCAATCTCTGCGCTGTGCTGTTGTGTGGGTGCGTTCATGATCCGGTGTCTCCTGGCTTATCCGTTAGTGGCTACGGCTTTTAGACGCGCCTTTGTCTGGGTGTTATCTTCATTCGATTCAAGCCCCTCGGGGAGGACGACTTTAAGTCCAGCATCCTGCAATAACATGTCCGCACATCTTTCAGCGATCATGACAGACGGAGCGTGAGTGTTTCCCGAGGTAATGCTAGGCATTATCGATGCATCTGCAACACGCAGTCCCTGCACTCCATGCACACGCAGGCGGGAATCAACAACAGCATCGCTGTCAATTCCCATCTTGCAGGTCCCTACCGGGTGATAAACTGATTCAGCGTCTGACCTGATGTAAGAAAGAATTTCATCGTCGCTTTGAACCTGGTCGCCGGGCAGGAATTCCTTGCCCAGGTGTTTGTTCAGGGCAGGCGCCTGGAATATTTCTCGCACTTTGCGGACGGCCGCAATCATGGCGCTCTGATCATATTCAGCGTCGAGGTAGTTTGCCTTGATGCTGGGATAATCTCCGGGCTGACTGCTGGTGATATGAACACTGCCTCGACTTTTGGGGTTTAAATGACAGACCGTTGCAGTGGTACCCGGTTTAGCTTTCAGATTGCCATTTTTGTCCGGCTCACTGGCGGCGGGCGCAAAATGAATCTGTGCATCGGGTGTTTTCAGGCTCTCGTTTGAGCGAAAGAAAACTCCGACCTGGGCGGCGGGGTGCGCTAACAAGCCGTTGCCTTTGGTAAAGTATTTCAATAAATTTTTGACCAGTGCCAGGGGTCGGGTTTCCTCGTAAAAAGTACGGATGCCATTGATTCCCTGCTGAATATTGATCGTCAGGTGGTCCTGAAGATTTTCGCCAACACCTGGGAGGTCCGCCAAGACGTCAATTCCAAGGTCTTCAAGGCGTTGCTTTTGGCCAATGCCCGATAGCTCCAGTAGTTGCGGAGAGTTAATCACGCCGCTACTGAGAATGACCTCGCCGCTCGTAAAAGCCGTATTGGTAACGCCATTACGGCTGTACTGAACACCGACTGCCTGTTGATCCTCAAACAGGATTTTTTCGGTTAATGCGCCAGTGAGTATGGTGAGATTGGGTCTTTTTTCGCAGGCTTTTAAAAATGTGCGAGCAGCACTCTGTCGCTTGCCCCTACAAATGTTGCGCTGATAATCTCCCGCACCTTCCTGGCTCGCACCGTTGAAATCTTCATTAAAGGGCAGGCCCGTTTGTACAGCAGCCTGGACGAAAACATCTGCTAGTTCGAGTTTATCCTCTACGGCGCCACCCTCCACCCACAGAGGGCCACCATAGCCATGATACGCGTCCGGGCCCTCGGCCTTGTGCTCGGAGCGTTTAAAATAAGGCAGCACTTCATCATAAGACCAACCATCGTTGCCGGCTTCCGCCCAGGCGTCGTAGTCTTCTTTCTGTCCGCGTATGTAAACCATACCGTTGATGCAGCTGGTGCCGCCCAGGACCTTGCCGCGAGGCCATGAAATTTTCCGGTGATGCATGTTTGGTTCGGGCTCGGTCTCGTAGCACCAATTGATCTTGGGGTTCTTCATCATGAAGGCAAAGCCAAGCGGAATATGGATCATAGGGAAGCTGTCTTTTCCACCTGCCTCCAGTAGTAGCACTTTGCGGCTCGCCTCCCGGGAGAGCCGGTAGGCCAGTGCGCAGCCGGCGGACCCCGCGCCAACGATAATGTAATCGTACTTGACGGTTGTATTTGACATATTTTTTCCTGGCCTGCGGGAGGCGCGCATAGACAAATGAACAGAATGTGATTATTGTTCATTTGCTATCTCGAATCAAGACAGGCTTTTGACATGCACGATGCCCAGTTCAACACAGCAGACTACGCTGACCCTATGGTTATCCGCATTCTGGATGCCGGGGAACAGTGTATTCATCGCTTCGGTATTAGGCGCACATCGATGGGCGAGGTGGCGAGAGTAGGTAAATTGTCCAGGGGCTCGATCTACCGTCATTTCGGAGATAAGGATAGTCTGATTCAGGGCATATTCAGACGTCGTCAGGCGCTGTTTCTGAATCGTACCGAGGCGGCCCTGGAAAAGTTACCTACCCTTGTTGACAAGGTGACTCACACGGTCGTTGCCGGACGTAAAGATATCAAGGAAGGCATATTTGCCAGTCTCGCTCAGACAGAGCCAGAAACGGTAGCCAGCATGTATCTCGATCCGGCTTTTTATAACAGAAGTGTGGCGTTTTGGCCGCCACACGTCGAGCAAGCGCAGGCACATGGGGAAATAGCTAGAGATCTGGACGTCTCGGCAGCAACAGACTTTGTGATGCGCCTGGCGGTTTCTATGACCTTATTTCCGCATATGGGTCTGAAGTTGACATCCAGTGCACAGGTCAGGACTTACCTTGAGCGAATGTTGCTTTGTGGGCTGGGCAAAGGACACTGAGAATGGCTCTTTAGCGGATTATCTGGCGAGATGTTCAGTAACAGCAGCCTGGATAGTTTTCCACAGATTCTGTGGATAAAACGGTGGATATATTGTTAAGCCAGTCTTGTGGGTCTTTATTTACAGTGCTTTTCTCCAATTGGTCAAAAAACGAACAAAGTATATTTATTCAATATATTCAACAAGTTATGAGTTATTTTTAAAGTCTAGAAGTTAAAGTGTCGGGTAACTGTGTGATAGTTTTGTGGCGACTGGTGGTATGTGTATAACATTGTGCCGGGTGCTACCGCAGGTAACTTAAAGCGATTTTTGGAAACAATTGCTACCACCAAGCGACATTAAGAGAATTGAGGGATTAACTTGAGTGCTCTATTTGTAGATCCCCCGTATTCGTCAAGCATTATTCCATGTGTTACCGATTTATTTTCCTGTTTCTCAGTCTCCTTCGTAAATACAACCGCTGGTGCAGGTTTCGCGGATTTCTACCCGGCTTAGCGCGGGGAGTGCAGGCTTAAGGTGTTGCCATATCCATCGGGCAATATTCTCGCTGGTAGGGTTTTCTAGCCCGCTGATATCGTTCAGGTAGTAGTGGTCCAGTTGCTCGTAAATAGGCTTGAACGCACTTTTGATTTCGCCAAAGTCCATTACCCAGCCACTGGGTTCGGGGGCGTCGCCGCGCACTGACAAACGCACCTGAAAGGAATGGCCGTGCAGTCGAGCACACTTGTGGCCAGCGGGAACATTGGGCAGGCGATGCGCTGCCTCGAAGTGAAATTCTTTGTAGATTTCCATAGTTTATACCTGGCAGTTTAGGCCTTTTCGGCCTGTCTTTAAGCGCCGCTTAAAAGAGCAGCTGACCATCAATTTTACTACTAAAATCAACGGCTTTTAATAATTTAACAAATTTGAATTTATTTTCCCTGGAACGTTTGACAGCCCAAGACAAATCTCTATAATGCGCGTTCTCGGTTCCGGGGTGATTAGCTCAGCTGGGAGAGCATCTGCCTTACAAGCAGAGGGTCGGCGGTT
>ERZ1048686.2132-NODE-2132-length-14027-cov-8.379903_pt1 | contig 14027 bp, 12 predicted proteins | sample MGYA00383099_ERZ1048686 | MGnify/ENA primary metagenome ERZ1048686 (study PRJEB29581, sample SAMEA5548369) | metagenome | biome: marine; feature: coastal; material: water | depth 25 m | study: Short-term variability in the microbial, nano- and picoplankton... | reverse complement strand
TCTTTAGCACCGGCGATGTAACGGGCAACCTTGACAATGCCTGCTCTATTCTTGACCAAAAATCCCAATTTGCCCGCGCCTTCAAAGCAACCAAGCGCCGTTGGGGCGTGCCCGTCAACGTTCAAATGGCGATCATCCATCAAGAAAGCCGTTTCAAAAGTAAGGCAAAAACGCCGCGAAAATATATTCTGGGCTTCATTCCAAATGGCCGCCAAAGTTCGGCATTTGGCTATGCACAAGCCCTGGATGGCACTTGGAGTGAATATAAGGATGATACCGGCCGGATCTTAGCCCGCCGCAGCAATATTCGTGACGCATCGGATTTTATGGGCTGGTATATGACCAAAACAAAGCGGCGCAACGGGATCTCGCTGGCCGATACACGCAATCAATATCTCGCCTATCATGAGGGGCAAACCGGGTTTGCTCGCGGCAGCTATAAGCGCAAAAAATGGTTGATCAATATTGCCGGCAAAGTGGCCAATCGCTCAGATATGTATAAGCGGCAATTGTCACGCTGCGGGCGGCTTTAACGCAGCTTGCGCTTCTCAATATTCAGCAAAATATTGAACATAGAATCTTTAAGTGAGACACCTTTTTGTAAATCCTCAAGCGCAAGTAACGTTTGATCGCCTTCAGGCGTTTCAATAATCCATTGCGCCAACTCTAATGGGTTATGCCGCAACACAAGCGTGATTTCACCGCGCTCGGGATGTTGCGGATGCTGCAAGGACAACGATGTTCGCTTTCCGTCATAACGATGATCCGTAATCAAAGCAGATTTTTGAAGATCAATCCTATCCTGCAAAATCAGGGAAAGCGGCGTTCCAGATGTTGTGAAACTGGTTGGCTCACCATCGCCTTTAGGATCAAAAATCGCCATTTGTCCGGCAGAGACCAGCACCAATACTTCCGATGGGATTTGATATTCAAAGCGCAAGCGCCCCGGACGCTTCATAAAAAACTGTCCCTGCGCAGAGGATCCGTCAGCGCCAATTTGAACAAACGTCGCCTGAATGCTGCGCAAGCTATTTAGATGCGCGGAAATATCCGCCAAAGAGGCTTTTTCTGCATGACCAACGCCGGCTAACCCAAAAAAAATACCAAGCGAAATTGAAAATATACGTTTCATATATGCAGTCTAGTCATCCCAGAAGCCACCGCCAGCGAAAGTCGCAATTTTGTGACCTCTCGCGCAGGGTTACGGTTGCTCTGGCACCAAAATATCACGCTTTCCAACATGGTTTGCAGGGCTAACAAGGCCTTCCTCTTCCATTTGCTCAACCAAGCGGGCCGCCTTATTATACCCTATGGCAAGCTTTCTTTGGATGTAGCTGGTCGAGCATTTGCGATCCTGCAAAACGATGGCCACGGCTTGATCATAGAGCACATCTTCGCCCTCAGATGCCCCGGTCAACCCCAGCACAAGGTCAATTGAGTCAGATTTATCGTCATCTGGCCCTTCAACGACACCACTTTTATAATCGGGCGGGCCGAAAGATTTCAAATGGCTGACAACTTCTTCAACTTCGGTGTCGCTTACAAAAGGCCCATGGCAGCGGGTGATCTTTGAACCGCCCGCCATGTAGAGCATATCCCCCATACCAAGCAGCTGCTCAGCTCCCATTTCGCCCAGAATCGTACGGCTGTCGATTTTACTGGTGACTTGAAACGAGATCCGGGTGGGAAAGTTGGCTTTAATCGTTCCCGTAATCACATCAACTGATGGGCGCTGCGTTGCCATGATCAAATGAATACCCGAGGCACGCGCCATCTGAGCAAGGCGCTGAATGCAGGCTTCGATTTCTTTACCGGCCACCATCATCAAATCCGCCATCTCATCCACAATCACCACGATATATGGCATTTTTTCAGGCAGAAATTCTTCAGTTTCAAAAACTGGCTCGCCGGTGGCATCATCAAACCCGGTTTGGATCGTGCGGCTGAACATTTCGTTTTTGCCTAAGGCATCCGCCACGCGCCCATTATAGCCGTCAATATTGCGCACGCCCATTTTTGACATTTTCCGGTAGCGCTCTTCCATTTCACCAACCACCCATTTCAAAGCCACAACGGCTTTCTTAGGGTCGGTCACAACCGGGCTGAGCAAATGCGGAATGCCATCATAGACGCTGAGCTCCAGCATTTTCGGATCGATCATAATCATCCGGCACTCATCGGGCGTGAGCTTATAGAGCAAGGACAAAATCATCGTGTTGATCGCGACAGATTTGCCAGATCCGGTGGTGCCTGCAATCAGCAGATGCGGCATTTTTGCAAGATTGGTTACCATCGGCTCGCCGCTGATATCCTTTCCCAGCGCCAATGGCAGGCGGTGGCTGCTATCGCCAAAGGCTTTCGCCGAAAGAATTTCGCGCAAAACCACTTTTTCGCGTATGTCATTGGGCAATTCTATCCCGATGATAGACCGGCCCGGCACCGTGGAGACGCGGGCCGATAAGGCCGACATTGAGCGCGCGATATCATCAGATAAACCGATCACACGGCTGGCTTTTAAACCCGGCGCCGGCTCTAATTCATACATCGTAACAACCGGCCCAGGCCGCACGCTGACAATATCCCCCTTCACCCCATAATCATCCAAAACAGATTCGAGCAGCCGCGCGTTTTCTTCCAGCGATTCATCAGACAATTGATGCCGCGCTACGCTGATCGGGCTGGCCAACAGGCCCAAAGGCGGCAATTCAAAATCGGTTTTGGGGTCTTCAAATTTTAAGCTTGGCTGCGCTTCTTGCTGCGCGCGCGCCGATTGCGCTTGAGACACTTTCAGTGGCGGGTGAACGATTGTGCGCGCCTCGGGGCGGGGTATCGCGGAGCGCAAAGAAAAATTGGTGTCCTGCTCGCCATATTCGGGCTCTGGATAAAGCGGTTGCGCATCTTCATCTCCAGCGCTTGAAACCAAAGCTTGCCCCTCTGTCTGAAAGACTTGCGAAGATCGATCCGCCGAAAGCTGCGGCTCGCGGCGTAATCCGGTTAAAAGCGGTTCGCCCAGTGCAAATTGTGATGGCACTCCAGCAGCGCCTTCTGGCGAAGCGTCTTGAGGCTGAAACACGTGCGACTGAGCCTCAGATGCGGCATCCTCAAAGGCGGGTTCAACCCGTAATCGCGATTTCACAGCATCACTGATCCGCGCCTGCAAACGGTCTTCCGGGCCAGCCGGCGCAGAGCTATGCGCGTGGCTATTGAGCGGCGGTTCTAGAGGCGAGGGATCTTCTTCGCGCTTGATAAATCCAGGCAATCTGGAAAATAAACCCCGCTTCACCTCTGTGTGAGGCACGGCCAAATCTTGGGAAAACTCAGATGGGGCCTGGGGCACAAATGTTACGAAACCTCCGCCTCGGCGGATAATATCCGAGGGCGCAGAGGCATCAGCCTGTTGGTTCCGTGCTGCAAGCAAGCGCATACTACCCCGGCCAAGGCCCCTTGCGACTGCGCGCCCGGATTGCAACAAACCCCCGCGCAGGAATCGCAGCGCATAGCCAAGCTCGCGCTTAGAGGCGCCCAAACAATACAACCCAATCAGCAACAAGGTGATCCCCGTTGCAAAGGATGTATAGGTTAAGGTGGGTTGCACCGGCAAAGGTGACAGCCGCAAAAGCGTTTTCAAAACCGTATCGCCAAACAAACCACCAAGGCCAAAATTATTACCCCAGCTGGCAGGTGGCACAAGCCCAGCGGCGTAAATTGCAAAAACCGCAACGCCGAAGGGCGCAAAAATCAACCGCCCCAACGCCCGATGCGCGCCGCGATGCAATAGGCAGCGCAGCCCCCAGACGGCCTGTATCGCGACCAACGACCAGGCCGATAGACCGAAAATCAACATGATCGGGGCCGCAATCATCGCCCCAAACGAGCCCAGAATATTTTGTACCGGTGCATCAGAGGCGGAAAGCCAACTGGGATCTTCAGGTGCATAGCTGGTGAACATCATGGCGGTCAGCCCGCTTAGAACCAAAAGCCCTAGGCCCAAAAACTCTACCGCGCGCCGTTCCAGAGCGGCCTGCAACGCGCTGTCAAAAATGGGGGGTCTTACTCTTGCAGAAGGATATGCCATTGGGGCCTCTTAGGTGTAAAGACATGCATGCAGCCGCGTCAGCGCCTGCTCAGTTATTGATTTTGGGGCCACCAAGGCAACCCGAATGAAACCATGCCCGGGATTTCCGTCGGGCGTGTCGCGCGCCAAATAGGCACCCGGAAGAACGCGAATACCGGTTTCGCGCCATAATTTAAGCGCAGCCTGTTCTCCATCCTCAACAGGCAGCCAAAGGAAAAATCCGGCCTCTGGGCTGATATAACCGGGCACAGACCCGAAAAGTGCATCCGCTATGTCGAATTTTTCTTGGTATAATCCGCGATTTTCGATCACATGTTGCTCATCCGCCCAGACCGCTTCTGCCACCCGCTGCAAAGGCAATGGCAAAGGCGCCCCCGAATAAGCTCGCAAATGCTTCATCCGCGCGATCGTTTGCGGCCCCGAAGCGGCAAAACCCGAGCGCAGCCCGGGCAGATTTGAGCGCTTTGACAGCGAATGGAACACCACCACCCGTTCAGGGTCAGCGCCAATCTGATTTGCAATCTGCAACGCCCCTGACGGCGCGCCCTTACGATAAATCTCCGAATAACACTCATCCGCGAAAATCTTAAAATCGTAGGTTTCAGCCAGTTCAATCAGAGATTTCAGATAGGCGGGCGAGGCCACTGCCCCCTGCGGATTGGAGGGCGAGCAAATATAGGCAATGGCGGTTCGATTAAGCACGTCAGGGCTTAAACTGGCATAATCAGGTAAAAAGCCGTTTGCAGCCCGCGCGGTCACCAAATGGGGCTGCGCCGCGACCGAAAAGGTTGCCGCAAGATAAACCTGATAAAAGGGATTGGGCAGCAAAACCAATGGCGGTTGTCCGGCTTTGGCTTCTGGGCATAACGCCATGGCGGCGTTGTAAAGCCCTTCGCGGGTGCCGTTCAAAGATAAAATATCCGTCAGTGGATTGACGCAAACGCCATATCGCCGCGCAATCCATGCCGCGATATTGCTAAGCAATTCGGGGCTGCCATCATTGGGCGGGTAGGCGTTGAATTCAGACATATGCACGAACAAGATATCTTGAATCCACGCAGGAAAAGCGTGCTTGGGCTCACCAATTGACATAGCAACGGGTTCGCCGCCCGGAGGGTGCGAGTCTAACAGCGCGCGCAGGCGCGGAAATGCATAAGCGGGAAGGTTCGAAAACCGCTCAGGAAACGCCATATATGCCTCAATCAATCGGGATCATTTTGCCCCGTTAGATTCCAGACTACCGAAGCAAAGCGCTTTCGTCTATACAAAGCCAAAAAAAATAAACAAATAGGGCAAAAAAACGTTTTTTCGCTCCTAGGGTGCGCTCTTTAAGCCAAAATTGCAGCCTCAGCAGCCTGTGCAAGGCGCAAAAGCCCCTCTTCTGCGCCTGGCGGTCCCATCAGCATCAGCCCACAACTTGGTGTGCCACTTGGTAAGGTAATCGCGCATAATCCCATAAGATTGCCGATCCGTGTATTGCGCAGCGCCAACAGGTTTTCCTTCACATAATAGTCAGCATCTTCCATCAGCCGCGCGGCATTGGGCGGTAAAATCGGCGCGGTTGGGCATAAAATGGCGTCATAGCCAGCCGTAAGCGCAAGATAGTCCTGCCGCAACGCCGCAAGCATTTGCGAGGCGGCGATATAATCGCATGCGGCAAAATCAGCCCCCCCCCGAAAGCGATTTAAAATTTCTTCAAACATCACCTCGGGTTGCGCTTCAATCACCGTTTTCCACGTGCCATAGGCCTCTGAAGCAAACAATATCGGGCTTAGTGGCATCGCTTTGGAAACCGCCTCGATTTCAATATCCTCAACCATCGCGCCCGCTTTGATCACCTTTGCCAATGCCGTTTCAAACCCTAAAGCTGGGGCCTCTCGCAGCTCATCAAACGCAACCGTTTGCAATATACCAAGGCTCTTTCCACGCAAACTGCTCGCGGTTAAATCCGCTGGGGTCCGGCCTTCCAAAGCCGCCAATAACAACGCGGCATCTTCAACCGTTTTGCTGAGCGGGCCAACCGTGTCAAACGTAGCACATAGCGGCACCACCCCCTGAACCGAGACGCGGCCAGCTGTGGTTTTCAAGCCCACCAAATCATTCCACGCCGCTGGAATGCGCACTGAACCGCCCGTATCCGATCCGATCGCTCCAGCGGCCAAATCACACGCGATAGACGCCGCTGCCCCCGAAGAAGATCCGCCCGCCACCGCCGCTGCATCATTGATGCAGGCTGGTGTCGCGGTGACAGGGTTCAGACCCAAACCGCTGAACGCCAGCTCTGACATATGCGTTTTGCCCAGGCAGACCAAACCTTGCGCCGTCGCGTTTGCCAAAACCTCAGCATCCTCCGCCGGCACCCGCCCCGCCAAAAGAGCCGAGCCTGCCTCGGTTGGATATTCGGCGCTGTCAAATAAATCTTTCCAACTGATCGGCACACCATCCAATGGCGATCGCAATCCGCCAGTTTTCGCCCGCTGTTGCGCCGCTTCAGCCTCAACGCGCGCGCGTTCAGGCGTTTTGCAAGCATAAATTCGGCTTGTATCTGCATGCGCGTTCATCTGCTCAAGATAGGCCTCAGTCAGCTCAACCGGATCCACACGGCCTGCGGCGATCGCCCTACCTTGCTCTGCAGCACTCATCTTTAAAACTGAGCTCATTCTTATATCCCCACCATATGTTACCTCTAGACTAGCGTCATCACCGCGCATGGACAATGCGTAGAAAAAGCCCATATTACAGCGCATGATGAAGAACGCAGATATCGCAATTGTGGGCGGCAGTTTAACCGGCGCCGCCACGGCCTTGGCCGCCGCGCAAGCCGGGTTTCGGGTGGTTGTTGTTGATCAGCTTGCGGCCCATACGCAAGTCGAGCAGGGCTTTGACGGGCGCTCTTACGCGATGGCTCTTACCTCTGTGCGGTTGCTTAAGGCCTTGGGGCTTTGGGCGGATCTTGCAGAAACGGCCCAGCCTATTTTGAAAATCAAAGTTGCCGATGGTAGCCCCGGCACAGGCCCCTCGCCTTTATTTATGCAATTTGATCATGCCGAAATTGAAGAAGGTCCGATGGGGCATATGGTAGAGGACCGTTTCTTGCGCCCCCTGCTTCAACGGGCGATGGCGCGCTATGAGACCATTGAGTATATCGCTGGCACCGCGCTAATCGAGCAGTCGATATCGGGCAGTGAAATGCAGCTGACCCTGTCAGATGGTCGCCAAATTTCAACCAGCCTTTTGATCGGGGCAGATGGGCGCAAAAGCCCCTCTGCGGGCCGCGCCGGAATCAAACGCATCGGCTGGGGATATGGGCAAACAGCGCTTGTTTGCGCAATACAGCATGAGATCCCGCATGATGGGGTGGCCTGCCAATATTTTTTACCGGCCGGCCCTTTGGCGATCTTGCCTTTAACAGAAAACCGCGCATCCATCGTGTGGAGCGAAACCGCGCAAAACGCCAAACAGATCATGGCGCTGAGCGAGGCCGATTATCTGTCGATATTGCAGCCCCGTATTGGCGATTACCTAGGCAAAATCAGCATGGCCGGCCAGCGCTACAGCTACCCGCTTGATCTGACTTTGGCGGAAAGTTTCGTTGCGCCAAGGTTGGCTTTGATCGGCGATGCCGCGCATGGCGTGCATCCCATTGCGGGCCAAGGTCTGAATGCGGGCCTGCGCGATATCGCAGCGCTTGTGCAAGTTCTGAAAGAAGCAAAATTGCGCGGCGAAGATATTGGGGCCAGTGCTACGTTGATGCGCTATCAAGAATGGAGGCGCTTTGACGCAACCAGTCTGGCTTTGGCAACCGATACATTCAACCGTCTATTCTCAAATGATAATAGCCTGTTAAGATTTGGGCGCGACATGGGGATGGCCATGATCAACGCTGTACCTAAAGCCCGCCGCAGTTTCATCCGCGAAGCCGCAGGATTGACAGGCACATTGCCCGATTTGATGCGCTAACAGAGCATCCTGAAATGCCTGTTTGAAAAACATTTTTCAAACACACCCCACAGCCCTAATCACTGTAGTTTGAGCCTTGAGGCAGAGCATAGAGTAAGCCGCGTTCACGCTTAACTCTTAGATTGTGGCTTGATTAAAATAATTTATAACTGCCCATAGCCCAGCAACCAAACAGCGTGTTTCTTATGACTCAATCTGTCGACAAAACATTGCGCGACGCCGCCGCGTTGCACAAAGCCGGCCGCATCGCTGAGGCCATAAAGCTGTATCAAGCGGTATTAACAAAATTCCCCAAAAACCCGCGCGCATTAAAAGCCCTTGCTATGCTTAAAGGCGTATCAGCCCCTGCAAGGCCAGGGCAAATGCCCCTGACAGAGTTCAATGCGCTCAAAGAACAGTATCAAAAAGGAAATTTCATTGACTTGGCAAATCAAGCACAAGGCCTGGCAAATGCTTTTCCAAAAGACAAAGCCTTACTCAACTTGCTTGGATCTGTGTTCAACCAACTGAACCAAGCTCAAGCAGCCATCACGTTGCTGAGTGGCGCCTTACGCTTGGATAGGTTTTTTATCGACGCCCAATTCAATCTGGGCATCGCCCACCAAAAAAATCAGGATCTGGCAAACGCGATTGCCTGCTTTCAAAACGTTATAGAGCTTGCGCCAAATAACGGCGCGGCACATTTTAAATTGGCCAATGCTTTTAGGGCAAATTCTGAATTTCAAAAAGCGATTCTACATTATAAAAAAACGCTTACTTTAGAGCCGAACCATGCCCCCGCGCATTGCAATTTAGGGCTCTCATTGCAGGCAATCGGCGATATCGCGCAAGCTATTCGCCAGTATCAAGCAGCGCTTAAAATTGATCCCAAATTTGTTCCAGCGCAGGGTAACTTGGGCAATGCAATGATGGCACAAGGCGCGTTTGAAAATGCAATTAAAGCATTTTTGAAAACGCTAAAGTTGCAGCCTGAAAATTATATCACCTCTTTAAACCTTGGCCGCGCGTATAAAGAAAACGGTGATTTCCAAGCTGCCTTTAACGCCTTTAGTAAAGTGATTTCGATGCAACCGGAATTTTCTGAGGCGCATAACGATCTTGGCTTAACGCTTTATGGCCAAGGAAAATTGGAAACCGCGCTTAAAAGCTATCAAAAAGCCGTAGACCTAAATCCAAATTACGCAGATGCCTATAACAATATGGGTGTTGCCCATCAAGAATTGGGCGCAGTGACGCGCGCGATTGAAAGTTATCAAAAAGCCATAGCGATAAACCCGAACCATCTTGTGGCATATGGTCAAAAAATGTTCCAGCAAGCCAGCCTATGCGATTGGAGCGCGTTGCAGCAAGACCGAACGATGATTGCAACACTCGGTGTGAGCACACCCGATGTTACGCCTTGGAATATGTTGGGGTTTGAAGATCATCCAATGCGCCATTTGCAGCGTTCAAAACTTTTCGCTGAGAAAAAATATAATCAAAAACCCCTCGCCGAAGCCGCGCGCCCTGCACAGCGCGCTAAACCGGTGCGCATCGGATATTTCTCGGCAGATTTTCATGATCATGCAACCATGTATTTGATGGCGCGCGTGTTTGAAAAGCATAGCAAATCAGACTTTGAAATATACGCCTATTCTTATGGGCCAAACACCAATGATTGCATGCGCAAAAGGCTTACAGCCGCCGTGGATAAATTTCACAATGTGCGCCAGTTGAGCGATTTTGACATCGCCGCTTTGGCGCGCGACCATGAAATTGATATAGCGGTCGACCTAAAGGGCTATACGCAAAATACCAGACTTGGCATTTTCGCCTTCAAAGCAGCCCCGATACAGATCAGTTATATCGGGTATCCGGGCAGCCTTGGAGCGCCTTTCATCGACTATATTATTGCCGATCCAGTCGTTATACCTCGCGCATATGAAAGCGCTTATTCTGAGAAAATTATCTTTTTACCGCATAGCTATCAGGCCAATGATGATATGCGCCCAATCGCAAACACCGTTTATAGCCGATCCCAGCTTGGCTTGCCTGCAGACGCTTTTGTGCTCTGCTGTTTCAATAATTCGTATAAAATAACCCCCTGTGAATTCGACATTTGGATGCGCGTGCTATCGCAAATCGAGGGCAGCGTACTGTGGCTGCTGGAGGCAAATAAATGGGTCTCGCAGAACTTGCGCAACGCCGCCCAAGCCCGCGGGATCGATCCAAGCCGTTTGATCTTTGCGCCAAAGCTTGCCCATGACGAACATTTGGCCCGCCATAGCTGCGCCGATCTTTTTATAGATACGTTCAACGTGAACGCCCATACCACGGCCAGTGATGCGCTTTGGGCCGGCCTTCCGCTGGTCACAAAAGCCGGTAAAGGCTTTGCAGCACGGGTTGCCGCCAGCCTGTTAACCGCCATCGGACTGCCCGAGCTAATCGTAGAAACCGAGGCGGCCTATGAGGCGCTTATTCTTGATCTGGCACGCTCGCCCCAGCAGCTTCAGACGGTTACAGAAAAGCTTGCGCAAAACCGCAGAACCAGCCCGTTATTTGATGCAGGCTTGCTTACTAACCATTTGGAAACAGGCTATCGCGCCGCCTATCAGCGCTGGGTTGAACAGAAACCACCCGCGCATATACGTATTGCCCCCTGACCCCCGAACAGATCCCGTGCAGAACTGCTTGCAGAGCAACCTGCCCATTGCACGCGCTTTTCGTGGGGCCAGATTGGCTTTATTCGCAGCCTAAAATACGCTTGTTTTAATTTTTATCGACGCTTTGGTTTCAGCGCCAAGCCAAGCGCATAATCTCAGCGCGCCGCGAGGCAAAAGCCTCACGCCAAAGGGCGCGCTTCATCAAGCAGTAAGACCGGAATACCATCGCGAATTGGATAGGCCACGCCCGCGGCTTTTGACACCAATTCTTGACGATCGGGCAAATATTCAAGCCGCGTATGCGTTTGCGGGCAAACCAAGGCTTCGAGCATCCGCCGATCTGCCTGCGCCGCCGCATCAGTCATTGCAACATCTCATCAGAATTGCCACCGCGCATACTGTATTCAATCAAGGTGATTAGCGTTTCCCGGCGCGTCATCAATGAGGGGGCTTCGAGCAAAGCTTGCTTATCTTCGCTTTCAAACTCAAGCAGCATCGACAAAGAATTGATCAACAATTCATCATCAGCGTCTTTCAAGGTTTCCCAATCCGTCGATAAACCGCGATTTTCAAAGTAACGCTCCAACAATTTGAAAAACGTTTGACGTCTAAATCCGGGATCTTTTTCAGATTTTGCAAGGTCACCTTCAAAGCCCGTCCAAGAGGTTTCAAAGCGGCGATAAGGGGTAAACCCGTCTACTTCTGCGCCGATACGATAGCGTGATACCCCACTCAGCGTCACCATATAACGGCCATCTTCAGTTTCCGAAAATTGGGTCACGCGGCCGGCACATCCAATCGCTTGCATGCGGTCCGAGGCTTTTTTCCCGCGGGGCTGTATCATACCAATCAAGCGATGCGGTGTTTTCAAAACATCTTCGATCATCGCAAGATAACGCGGCTCAAAAATATGCAAAGGCAGACGCGAGCGAGGCAGCAACAACGCCCCGGGCAAGGGGAATACGGGTATGATATCGGGAAAATCAGAAGAATTTGTCATATGCAAAGATTAGCGCCCGATACCGTTCAGGCAAATATCATCGAGCTTAATTTGCGTCGGCCCGCCAAAACGATCGGATCATTTGGCTTTAACGCATCAAATATGGTGAAAAGCTGCGCGCGGGCGGCGCCTTCATTCCACTCACGGTCGCGGCGAAACAGCTCTAAAAGCTCGCTCACAGCCGGTTCAGCCTCACCAGCTGCATATAGCGCCTGCGCAAAATCTAACCGCGCCTGATGATCATCCGGATTTGCCGCAACCGCGGATCGCAAATCCTCAAGCGGGCCGGCATTTTGGCCCTGTTTGGCCAGCTCAAGCTGAGCGAAAGCGGCTTCCAATTCTGGGCTCTGCGCAATCTCAGCAGGGGCTCCGTTCAGCACAGCTTCTGCTTGTTCTAGATCGCCCAAAGCAATATGGGCACGCACCAAACCGCCATAGGCAGCCGGATTATTTGGCTCTTCTTCCAGCACGGCGGCAAAGGTTTGGGCGGCATCCTCCGCAGCACCTTCGGCCAGCATCTCTTCAGCCGCCTCGATCGCATCCGCCAAACCGCCCCCCGGCACCCCATCGCCAGCGGCCACCACGCGCTCTACAAATGCTTTCACCTCGGAGGCGGCAACCGCGCCTTGAAAGCCATCAATCGGCTGGCCTTTCCAAAATGCATAAACCGTCGGAATTGACTGCACGCGCAGCTGCTCAGACACCATCGGATTTTCGTCAACATTGACTTTCGCCATTTTTACGGCGCCATTGGCGGCGTTCACCGCCTCTTCCAATTGTGGCCCCAATGTTTTGCAAGGCCCGCACCATGGCGCCCAAAAATCAACAATCACAGGAATAGTATTGCTGGCCTCGACGACTGCGGTCATGAATTCGCTTTCGTTCACATCAGCAATCACATCAGCCGCTGCCGGCGCACTGGGTTGTCCTAATTCAAGCATTTCCTACCTCTTTAATTGTCTTTAATGGTTATATGGCGATTGTGGCGCGAAATTCAAAGGTCAAAGCTGGCAAAAACCGGCGCATGATCACTGGGTTGCTGCCATCCGCGCACGTCGCGCAGAATTTTTGACGAATGGGCAAGCGGCGCAATATCTTTGCTGGCCCAAATATGATCCAACCTGCGCCCCTTATCCGCTGCGTTCCAATCTTTGGCGCGATAAGACCACCAGCTATATAAAAGCCCCTCCGGGATATCCTGGCGGGTCACATCCACCCAATCACCCGCAGCTTGAGTTTCAGCCAAAGCAGCAACTTCTATCGGCGTGTGGCTGACCACTTTCAGCAATTGCTTATGGCTCCAAACATCATCTTCGCGTGGCGCGATGTTTAAATCTCCCACAAGTATTGATTTTTGCGGCTTGGCGGCACCAAAATAATCACGCAAATCCGCCAGATAATCCAATTTCTGACCAAATTTTTCATTCACAAGCCGGTCCGCGACATCGCCGCCTGCCGGCACATAGACATTATGGATCGTCACCCCGTTTTCCAAACGTCCGGCAATATGGCGGGCATGGCCCAATCCTGCGAAATCTTCTCCGGCGGCTTCTTCCATCGGCCGCTTGGAAAAAATCGCAACGCCATTATACCCCTTCTGGCCCCGTGCAACCATGTAAGGGTAACCGATTTCGGCAAAAACCTCGGCCGGAATTTTCTCAACCGGCGATTTACATTCTTGCAAACACAGCACATCTGGCGCCTCTTCTTGCAGCAGGCGCGCCACCAGATCAACGCGCAGGCGCACAGAATTAATGTTCCATGTGGCAAGCGTAAAAGACATCGCAAAGCTCCTTTCAAATGTGCTAGAAGGCCTCTAGCACAGGGCCCGTTGATGCAACAGCGCTATTCAAAGAAATAGCTGGCCACTTCATACTCAATACCGTCAAAATCGCGAAAATAAAACCGCGACCCTAGTTCATATTCTGCATGGTCACGGGGTGTGAACCCCGCTTTTTTCGCGCGGGCTTGGCAGGCCACAAGATCGCGCACGCATACTCCAATATGATTCAAGCCGCCTAAAAAACCATATGGATCAGACGGTGTTTTCTGCAGATATGCAGGGCACTACAGCGCCAGATATTGAGCTTTTGTTCCAACGTGAACCGTATATCCAGTATTTATTACTGGACCGTGCCAGCGTGTGCGCTTCGCAAAAATTGTGTGCATCCGAGCCGCGGTTTTTTCAGGCTCAGAAACCGTAATATTCGTATGCTCTCAACTTATATGTTCCGCCTTATACCTCGCACCATAAAAAATACCTGATTCCTCGGATAGCGCTTCAACCATGGTTGAAGACAAATGGTTTTTGAAAGATGCAGGAAATTTCCATCCGCTTTCTGGCAAGGCG
>ERZ1048686.2130-NODE-2130-length-14029-cov-7.205739_pt1 | contig 14029 bp, 12 predicted proteins | sample MGYA00383099_ERZ1048686 | MGnify/ENA primary metagenome ERZ1048686 (study PRJEB29581, sample SAMEA5548369) | metagenome | biome: marine; feature: coastal; material: water | depth 25 m | study: Short-term variability in the microbial, nano- and picoplankton... | reverse complement strand
GCTCATCAATAAGTGACTGAGCTGATGCTAAAGCCTGATCATCCCCCTCCTCTTGATATGCGTCCTTTAGTTCTTTATAAAGTTGGCCTTTTTTTGTGCCTAATTTCTTTATTGCTTCTTCAGCTCTTTCTTCAAATCCTTTTTCTTTTCCATACAAATGATTAAAGCGTCTTGCCACTTCTCTTGTAAATTCAATATGTGGGACCTGATCTTCCCCTACAGGAACTTGCGTTGCTCGATAAATCAAAATATCTGCACTTTGAAGCAATGGGTAACCTAAGAACCCATAAGTCGATAAATCTTTTGAAGATAACTTTTCTTGCTGATCTTTATAAGTTGGCACTCTTTCTAACCAACTCAATGGTGTGATCATTGACAAAAGCGTGTGAAGTTCTGCATGTTCCGGAACTTTTGATTGAATAAAGATAGTTGCATTTGCAGGATCAACTCCGGCAGCAAGCCAATCAATGACCATACTTGTAACATTTTTTTCAATAATTTCAGGTGCGTCATAATGAGTAGTTAACGCGTGCCAATCGGCGACAAAAAATAAGCACTCTAGCTCATGTTGAAGATCTACCCAGTTTTTTAGAACGCCATTGTAATGTCCCAAATGTAAGCTACCTGTAGGCCTCATTCCAGATACAACTCTCTCTATTGCCATTTTCTAAAATTCCTTTTAACCAAAAATTGCGAAAATAATGCCTTCGCTGACATTTATTAAAGGAAACAGTATCGCTCCTAATAAACCTGTTGCAAGTAAAAAAATTAAAATAAAAAAACCATATCTTTCCAATCCTGCTAATTTACTTGACCATGGGTAAGGAAGCAAGCCAACTGCTACTCTTCCCCCATCCAATGGCGGTAGTGGTAATAAATTCAATACCATTAATACAACATTTATGCGAATACCCCATCTTGCCATTTCGAATATAAATTCTTGTCCTACATTAGGTAACAATAAAAAGTTTGCATAGATAATTGTCCAAAAGATCGCCATTATTAAATTTACACCTGGACCTGCCAATGCGACCCATACCATATCCTTTTTTGGATTTCGTAAATTTGAAAAGTTGACAGGAACTGGCTTCGCCCAACCAAAAACAAATCCACCCAAAGAATAAAGAATAATTGGTAATGCAATTGTACCAATTGGGTCGATATGTCTTAAAGGGTTTAAGGTAATTCTTTTTAAATGAAATGCAGTCATATCACCAAAATACTTGGCAGCATACCCATGCGCTGCTTCATGGACCGTAATTGCAAAAATAATCGGAATTAACGCTGCTGAAAATTGTTGAATATTTATATTATCCATAATATTTTGATTAAAGTTTTAAGATTAAAATCATAATTAATGAAATAATTTTTGTAAAAGATCCCATTTTGTCCATATAGGAATAGAATTGTCAGGGAGTTGACTTATGTTACCTAACGCCCGATGAGAAATACCTTTTCCGTGAAAATCTGATCCACATGAAGCATATAAACCAAAACTTTCTGCAAGATTGGAAAAATAATTAGCTTGTGATGGGTCTTGGCTTCCTGACATAACCTCTACACCCGCCCCACCCAAGTCTTTAAATTCTTGAAATAACCGAGGATAGAGCTTGCTGCCCATATCATAACGTCCAGGATGGGCAATAATTGCATTGCCACCTGCCCCGTTAATTAGGGTTATTGCTTCTTCCAAAGAAATCCATTCATGATCGACATAACCTGGCTTACCGGGGGTAAGAAATTTTTTAAAAACTGCTCCAATATTTTTTGCGTACCCTTGCGAAACTAAAAATTGCGCAAAATGAATTCTTCCTATTGTGCTACTTTTGGCATAAGTTTTAGCACCATCCAAAGCCCCTTGAATACCTGCCATACCTAAGCTGTCTGACATTAACTGTGCTCTTTTAAAGCGACCATCTCTTATTCTTTTTAAACCCTCAAATAACGGCTTATCATCCTTATCAAAATTTAAGCCGACTATATGTAGCGTTCTTTTATTCCATGTGACCGAAATTTCTACACCATTAATAAAGATAATATTTAAATTTTTTGCAGCATCGCCCGCCTCTTTTAGTCCGGCAATATCATCGTGATCTGTCAATGCAATTGCTTGAACATTATTTTCAGCAGCATGTAGCATCAAATCAGCAGGGGTCAGAAGACCATCAGATATATTGGAATGGGAATGAAGATCTATTATAGGTATATTCATATTTACACTATAATTATATTAGTTATTAACCTTCAAGAATAGAGAAAGTTTTCCCAATGAAATTTTTATACGACCTTTTACCTGTAATTCTTTTTTTTATTGCTTATAAAATCTATGATATTTTCACTGCAACAGCTGTGGCTATCGTAGTTACTCTTCTTCAAGTATTTTATGATTATTTCAAAAATAAAAAAATCGATAAAATGTTACTTTTTAATGGGGCTACTATTACCATCTTAGGTGGGCTAACTATCATTTTTCAAGATAAAACATTTATCATGTGGAAACCCTCAGTCTTATATTGGCTTTTTGCAGTTATTTTATTTATCTCGAACTCTTTCTTTGACAAAAATTTAATTACGCTTGCGATGGGTAAAAAAATAGAGCTCAAGAAAGTTTTTTGGAATCAGTTGAATAATGCCACAGGGTTATTTTTTATTATGCTTGGATTTATCAACTTATATGTTGCCTATAATTTTGAAGAAGATACCTGGGTAAATTTTAAGCTTTTTGGAATTACGGGTATTTTATTCGTCTACATCATTCTTCTTACTATATACATTTCAAAGGTCAGCAAAAAATAAATTATGTGGTACGTTATTTTATGTAAAGATCAACTTAATAGTCTTCAAAAAAGACTTGAGAGCAGAAATGCTCACCGAGAAAGATTAACTAGTCTTAAAAATGAAGGGCGATTGCTAGTAGCCGGTCCTTTCCCTTATTTGGACACATCAGAACCGGGAGAAGAAGGTTATACAGGAAGTATGATTGTAGCTGAGTTTAATTCTTTAGATGACGCTAAAGAGTGGGCTAATAATGATCCTTATCTTACGACTGGTGTATATGAAAATTTTGAAGTAAAACCTTTTATTAAAGTACTTCCTTAAAGAGAGATAAGATGACAGAAAACATTATTAGAGAGAGACTTAATTTTCTTAGCCCAAAAAAACTTGAAATTATTAACGAAAGTCACCTTCATAAAGGACATGCAGGTAATAATGGCGGTGAGCACTTCAAAATCAGAATTCAAAGTTTGCTTTTCCAAGATAAAAATATGGTTGAAAGACACAAAATGATATACAAAGCATTGAATGATTTAATACCGCAGACAATTCATGCAATAAGTATTAAAGCAGAGGTTCCTGAAGGTTAATTAAAAAAAATCTTATTTGATATTTTCAATCTCTTTTATAGCATCAAGAATTACTTTATAGCTTCCATCTATATTTTCAGTTGGAACAAGTTTTGGCCAAAGAACCGATAGTGAGTCTATAACCTTTATTATTTTTATAGCTTTAGTTTTGTTTGAATTATCTTCCGTATTAAAATTCACCATAATACCTTTAGCCATCATAGTAAAACCTAAGGCGTCTTGATACTCATATTTATTTTCTACTACTCCATCAATAATGCCAACAGAATATTCGTCAGCTGCGACCTTAAGTAATGAAGTAACTAAATTAATTTTTTCATTTAAATTCTCACTCTCTTTTCCGACAAATTTTTCATTTTCGTCGATAGCTTCAAATAAATTTTGATAATCTTGATTGATAACTGCTAGATTCTCTTCATTTTCTACTGATAATGCAAGCCTTTCTAATTGATCAGAAAAACCTGGAGCTCCTTTTGCTTCAAAAGTTGGAATAATGAATTCATACAATTCACTCTTAGGATGCTTCATATGTCTTTTTGCATTTTCTAGGTAATTTTCTTTATATAATTCAACACCAACCCACAAGTGACCTTTCATTAAATTAAGGTTAGTCAGGTATTCGTTATCACTAGAAAATATCTCTGTAACTACTTTACCTTTATGGTTATGTTCATTATCAGAACACCCAATGAGTGAAAATAAAAAAGAGATCGCTATAAGATATTTATTCATAATTTTTAGTTATTATTTTTTTTTAAAGTAAAAACTTTTCCACATTGTAATACCAAATAGCAAAGATAATAACCATAATATTACTTCAGGCCAGTTAGGGTTACTATTGTAACCAAAAAAACCTTTCAAGAAATTACCAACTCTCCCATTATCATGGAGTAAATGAGTATATTTATTTTTGCCCTTTAAATTGTATGAGTAAAAGACTGTGTTATCAACTTCATCTTTGGGTTCCAAAACATTCCACGCTCTCGGAATTTCTCTTTTTTGTTTGATTCCAATACTTTCTAGATGATTTCCCTTAACAATAAATTCTTCAATCTCATGGGTTCCATAAGCAACCATTCCTGAGGCAAAAATTACTAACATAAGAGTTGTTCCTCTAAAGAATGCTCGCAGGTTTATTTTTCTACCTTGAACTACTATTCCGTAACCAATCAGTATCGCACTTATCATCCCTGCAAAAAAACCTAAGTAAGAAAAACTACCAGACATATTGAAGCTTCCCATTAAAAATAGTGCTGTTTCAAATCCTTCCCGTAAAATTGCAAAAAATACAACTAAAAATATTCCCCATCCAGCTGTTTCAATTGCTTTTCTAGTTTTATCTTCCATTGCAGACTTTTCACTTACATGTTTAGATAGCCAAAATATTACGTACCATAACAGTATCGCGGTTACGTACATACTTAGACCCTCGAAGAGAGATTGAATAGCAACGTTACCTATTGACTCTTTTGCGTAATTTATACAAACGGCAACAATACCACTAGCAATGATTGCAGCAAAAACAGCTAGCCAGAGTTGTTGTAACTCTCTTTTTAAATTATTTTTTTCTAATAGTGTATAGATAATCCCAACTATTAAAGATGCTTCAAGGCACTCTCTGAAAGTAATGATGAACTCATTCATATTTGAATAATTTTTTTATAATAAGGTTAATAGATATTTTGACATATTTTAAATGAGAATAATTCTCATTACAACGGTCAATAGCTAAATACAAATTAAATGACTTCATAAATCTTCATTGGTTTAAAAAAAATTCATTTAGTAAAGTCAGCACTGAGCAAAAGCTTAGTAGATTTTGAGAAAACACTGTTAAAATTACTATAAATACACTCTCCTTTTAGAACTAAATATATATTGAAATGCAAAAAAAAATAATATCTTCTCTTATTGGCAATAAAATATATTCAAATTTCAGAGCGAAAAATCTCCTAAGAGTTATTCAAGCAAAATACCCATCAGTTATTGGTCTAGCATCAGCTTATCTTCATATTTTTGAAAGTAAAGAAAATTTAAATAGTATTGAATTAAATAATCTTAAACGGATTTTAGATTATGGTGAGAGGACTAATATTCCAAAAAAATTCAATAACGTATTATTTATTGGACCCCGGATAGGTACAATTTCACCATGGAGCTCACGAGCTAAAGATATTTTAGTTCACTGTGGAGTTAACATTAATAAGATAGAACGATTATCCAAGGTTTTTTTTCAAACTGATAATGTTATTTCAAAAAAAGAAATGATTTTAATTGGAAAGATTATATCTGACCAAATGACAGAATCTGTTTTTCTTGATGAAAAATCATCATTTCAGTTATTTTCTAATCCAAAACAAAAAAAAATAGAATATATAGATTTTTTAAACAATGGAAAAAAGGCAATAGAGGACTACACTAAGAAAAATGGGCTTGCACTTTCCGATGAAGAAATATTATACCTATCAGATTATTACACTAAATTAAATTCCAACCCAACTGATGCTGAATTAATGATGTTTTCTCAAGCAAATTCTGAACATTGCAGGCATAAGATTTTTAATGCCTCATGGACTATTGAAGGCAAAACTCAAGAAAATTCGTTATTTGGAATGATTAGGAATACTCATAAAGCATCTCCCCAAAAAACAATAGTAGCTTATTCTGATAATTCGTCAGTAATAGAAGGATCTAAAATTAATAGGTTTTATCCAAATAAAAGTGGATTATTCCAAGAGAATTTAAAATTAACTCACTATATTATAAAAGTAGAAACACATAATCACCCAACTGCAATCTCACCTTTTGCAGGAGCTGCAACAGGAGCTGGAGGAGAAATTAGAGATGAAGGTGCAACTGGAAGAGGATCAAAACCAAAAGCAGGTTTATCTGGTTTCTCAGTATCAAATTTAGATATTCCAAATTTTAAGCAGCCTTGGGAAAAAACTAATATCGGTTTTCCTGAGAGAATTGCCACATCATTAAAGGTTATGATAGATGGCCCGATTGGAGCAGCGTCTTATAACAACGAATTTGGGCGACCTAATATTTTAGGTTATTTTCGTTCACTTGAAACACAACACAATGGTAAAAATATTGGTTACCACAAACCTATAATGCTTGCTGGAGGGGTCGGAAGCATAAGTGATAACCATACAAAGAAGAAATCCATTGCAGATGGAAATCTCCTTATACAGCTTGGTGGCCCAGCAATGCTTATAGGTTTAGGTGGAGGAGCAGCCTCAAGTATGAATACTGGAACAAATCAAGAAAGTCTTGACTTTGCCTCAGTTCAAAGAGGTAATCCTGAATTACAAAGAAGAGCCCAAGAAGTTATTGATACATGCTGGCAAATGGACTCAGAAAACCCTATTTTAAGTATTCATGATGTAGGTGCTGGCGGTTTATCAAATGCCTTTCCTGAGCTAATTCACGACGGAGGCATTGGTGCAATAATGGATATTCGTAATATTCATAATGAAGAGTTAGCGATGTCTCCAAAAGAAATTTGGTCAAATGAGGCACAAGAAAGATATGTACTAGCTATTGAAAAATCAAGTCTTGAAATGTTCTCATCAATATGCTCTAGAGAAAGATGCCCTTTTGCAATAATAGGAGAAGCAAAAAATCAAAAAAACCTTATAGTTAAAGATAGTCTTCTTAATGAAGATGTAGTTAATATGAATCTTGATGTATTACTCGGAAATCCCCCTAAGCTTAAAAAAAATGTCATAAAACCAACTTTAGAACAAAATATTGAACATGAAATTGATGAAAATAATCTACTTGAGTCCATTTCTAGGGTTCTACATTTCCCAAGTGTCGCAAGCAAGAACTTTCTTATTACTATTGCCGATCGCTCGGTAACGGGTTTAGTTGCAAGGGATCAGATGGTAGGCCCTTGGCAAGTCCCAGTATCTGATGTTGGGGTTACAAAAAGTACGTTTAATTCGATATCGGGTGAGGCAATGGCAATTGGAGAAAAAGCTCCTATCGCTATTACCAATGCAGCGGCGTCCGCCAGAATGTCTGTAGCAGAAGCAATTACAAATATTGCAGCCAGTGCCATTAAAAATATAAACTTAATTAAGCTATCAGCCAATTGGATGGCAGCCTCAGGTGAAAATGATCGTGATTACGAGTTATTTGAAGCTGTTAAAGCAGTTGGTATGGAGTTATGTCCTAAATTAGGTATAAGCATTCCAGTTGGTAAGGACTCTATGTCTATGCAAACTTCATGGAATGACAATGATTTAAAAACAGTTACATCACCTCTATCACTAATAGTTTCAGCTTTTAGTGAAACTTATGATGTAAACAAAACACTTACACCGCAACTCAATCTTGAAAAAACAAGTTCATTGATCTTGATCGACCTTGGGAATAGCAAAAATAGGATGGGTGGGTCTTGCTTCAATAGTACAAATAATATTAGTGGCGGAGTTACACCTGACCTAGATGATCCAAGTTTAATTAAAAATTTCTTCATTGGTATCCAAAATTTAAATAAGAAAAATAAAATTCTTGCCTATCATGACCGCTCCGATGGAGGTCTCATTACAACAATCCTTGAGATGGCTTTTGCTGGTCACTGTGGTATCGATTTAAATTTAAAAGTTAAAGATGAAATTTTTAAATTTTTATTTAATGAAGAATTAGGCGCGGTTATACAGATCTTAAATGATGATGTAATTGAAATTTTAAAATATTTTAATGATGAATTAGACTTAAGAGCCCAAATTATTGGAGCTCCCAATAATAATCAATCTATTAAAATTTATAATGAATCAAATTTGATTGTGGAAAGCTCGCGAGGGAAATTACAACAGGATTGGGCAGAAACAAGCTATAAAATACAATCTATTCGCGACAACCCAAAAACTGCTAAGGAGGAGTTTGATTTAATTCTTGATGACTCCTACGAAGGCATTCAACCAAAGATTAATTTTAATATCCCAAAATCAGTTAATATAAAAAAAACAAAACCAAAGATAGCTATCTTAAGAGAGCAAGGGATTAATGGACAAAGTGAAATGGCTGCTGCTTTTAATTATGCTGGCTTTAATGCTTTTGACGTTCATATGGCTGAATTAAGTCATGGGGTTAAAAATTTACGTGATTTTCAAGGATTGGCAGCATGTGGAGGCTTTTCATATGGAGATGTTTTAGGGGCTGGCAGAGGTTGGGCAAACTCAATACTTTTTAATGAGAAAGTTCGTGATTCATTTATACAGTTTTTTGAAAGAAATAATACAATTGCCCTAGGTGTATGTAACGGTTGCCAAATGATGAGCCACATTAAAAAAATTATTCCAGGTGCTGACTTATGGCCAACATTCATAAAAAATGAATCTGAACAATTTGAAGCAAGGTTTTTATCTGTTGAAGTTAAAAAAAATAACTCTCTATTTTTTGATGGAATGGAGGGTAGTATTGTCCCAGTAGTTGTTTCGCATGGAGAAGGAAGAGTTAGTTTTTCTGATGATAATAACTTAATTGAAATGTTAAAAAATGAACAAATTACCTTAAAATTTGATGACAAAAATGGAACTTTATCATACCCAAATAATCCTAATGGGAGTATTAAATCTGTTACAGGTATGAGCAGTGATAATGGTAGATTTACTATAATGATGCCACACCCTGAAAGAAATTTTAGAGCCGATCAGAATTCATGGCGGCCAAAAAATTGGGAAGAATTTGGCCCTTGGTATAGAATGTTTGCCAACGCTAATAAATATTTTAATTAAAAATAGACAGGAATTAATTATGAAATCAATAAAACCCTTAATCGCTTTACTTACATTACTGTTCTCATCATTTACATTTGCTTTAAACGATGATCAAGAAATGGAATTTACTGGGGCTGTTAATGTTGGAGATATTAAAACGGTTAAAATGTACGTAGAAACAATGAACGTAAATCTTGAAGATTCTTATTTTGCCTGGACCCCTCTCTTAATGGCAGCCGCAAAAAATCAACAAGAAGTTTTAGAATACCTTGTCAAGAAAGGTGCTGATATTAATTATGTCCACCCAGTAACACGTTGGAATGCACTAATACATGCTGCTTTTAACAACAATCAACAGATGGTGTTATTTCTATCTAAAAATGGAATTGATATGCAAAAGAAACTTAAGGGTGATGTTTCGCTTATATTCGCTATGAGAGATCAAGGGAATGATGAAATGGCTGAATATTTATTATCCCTTGGTGTTAAAGATGACGGATGTAATCCAATAGAAGACGTATGCTTCTGAAATAAATTTTTTCAAAATAAAATAGCGTAGTCAACTACGCTATTTTTTTGTCTACAAGCCAATAAGGTTCTGATATCATGTAACTTTCTACGATTTCTGACTAATGAACCTACACGAATACCAATCAAAAAAGTTACTAAAATCGTATCAAATCGATGTTCCTAACGGTCATGTTGTAAACTCAAAAATACCAAATGACATAAGATTACTTTTAGAAAAAAATAAAACATTTGTTTTTAAGTCGCAAATACATGCTGGAGGAAGAGGTAAGTCAGGGGGGGTTGAGTTAATTAGCGACCTAAGAGATGCTGAAAGTTTTATGTCTAATCAACTTGGTTCAAGACTTGTAACTTACCAAAATTTACCTCACGGCCAACCCGTCAACGAGATACTAATTGAAGAAAAAATCTCAATTCAAAAAGAGCTATATTTTTCTATTCTTATTGATAGGCAATCTGAGTCGATTATCATTCTTTGCTCAACTCAGGGAGGGACGGAAATTGAAGAAACAGCCAATAAAAATGAGAGTTTAATCTTTAAAGAATTTATAAATATTAAGGAAATTCCAACAGAAGAACAGATTAGTAGCCTATCCAAAAAACTAATGATTCCTTCACAAGCTAATCATGAATTTCATAACTTTGTAATTAATCTTTTTAAACTTTTTTTAGAAAAAGATTTAGCTCTTGTTGAAATTAATCCACTAATAGTAACTAAAGATCATAAGGTTGTAGCTTTAGATTGTAAAATTTCTCTAGATGATAATGCTCTTTTTAAACATGAGAATCTCAGGGAGAGCTTTGATTGGTCTCAAGTAGACGAAAAAGAAGCAGAAGCTCATAAGGCTGGATTAAATTATATCGCTTTAGAGGGTACTATTGGTTGCATGGTCAATGGAGCAGGACTTGCAATGGCAACAATGGATTTAATTAAACATTCAGGTGGGCTTCCTGCAAATTTTCTTGATGTTGGTGGCGGAGCATCTGCTGAAACTGTCAGCAAAGCTTTTAAGATACTTTTATCTGATAAAAATGTTCGGGTAGTTTTAGTAAACATATTTGGTGGCATTATGAGATGTGATGTTATCGCGGAAGGAATTGTTTCTGCAGTAAAAGATGTTGGTATTAAAATTCCTATTGTTGTTAGGCTTGAAGGAACTAATGTTGAAATAGGTAAAAAAATCTTAGACAATAGTAAACTCAATATTACCCCTGCAGATAGCTTAGATGACGCGGCTAAACAAGCAGTAATTTTTTCAAAGGCCTAATTTGTCAATCTTAATAAATAAAAATACGAAAGTTATTTGCCAAGGCTTTACAGGTCGGCAAGGAACCTTTCATAGTGAGCAATCAATCGAATATGGTACAAATCTTGTTGGAGGAGTTACGCCAGGAAAAGGCGGACAAATTCATCTAGGCCTTCCAGTTTTCAACGAAGTAAAAGAAGCAAAAAAAGAAACAGATGCGAATGCAACAGTAATATATGTACCACCCAAATTTGCTGCAAGTTCAATCTTAGAAGCGAGCAATGCAGGAATAAAAATAATTGTTTGTATCACTGAAGGTATTCCAATACTGGAAATGTTGGAAGTGAAAAAAATAATTAAGGAAAATAAATCTATATTAATTGGTCCAAATTGTCCTGGGATTATTACGCCAGATGAATGCAAAATTGGAATTATGCCTGCAAATATTCATAAACGAGGCAAAATTGGTATTATTTCTAAATCAGGAACACTTACCTATGAAGCTGTTCATCAAACAACATCAATTGGATATGGACAATCGACATGTGTTGGAATTGGTGGAGATCCAATCAAAGGTATTAACTTTATAGAATGTTTGTCAATGTTTGAAGAGGACCCTGAGACAGAAGGTATTATTCTTGTTGGAGAAATTGGTGGCACTGACGAGGAATTAGCTGCAGAATATATTAAAAGTAGAATTAAAAAACCTGTCGTCGCACACATAGCAGGTGTCACTGCACCAGCTGGGAAAAGAATGGGACATGCCGGTGCAATTATTTCTGGTAATTCTGGAACAGCAATAAGTAAAATAAATGCTTTAGAGGAAGCTGGAGTTTTAATTGCACATTCACCAGCTGAAATGGGTGAAACAATGAAGGCTGCAATCGGTAAATATTAATGAGAATTTTCATAAATATTTTATTGTATATTTGTATTTTATTTTCTTTTTCAATTAAGTCAGAGGATATTCCATATCTTTTAACTGCTTCATCCAAGGGAGATTTAGAGTCTGTTAAAGCAATTATTGAAAGCGGAGGTAACCCTAATACTGAAGATGGAGATAATGTTACAGCTCTTATGTATGCATCAAGAAAAAATCAAGTAGAAGTGGCAAGATACCTCATATCTAAAGGTGCTGAAGTAAACAAACAAGAAATAGATGGCTGGACTGCACTTATGTATGCATCTAAAAAAAACTATAGTGATGTGGTTGAGGTTCTAATAAATAATAATGCTGATTTAAAAATAACCGATGCAGATGGTTGGACTGCCTTTGGGTTAGCAGCAACTTCAGGAAATTATCAAACACTTGATTTACTTATTAAAAAAGGGGTTAACCCAAATACAAGAAACTCATCTTCCGCTACAGTTCTTATGCTTGCCTGTAACAGTGGCAATGTACCAACTATAAAAATATTAATAAAGAATGGAGCCCTACTTAACCTTAAAGATAAATTTGGTAAATCGGCATTAGTATATTGTGTAAATAAAGACCGAATTAAAGCTACTGAATTTTTATTAGTTCATCAACCAGAAGTCGACTCTCTTGATAAATTTGAATGGACCCCATTAATGTGGGCAGTAAAAAAAGATTATATTGAAATTATTAAGCTTTTAGTTGAGCATAAAGCTAACATTAACCATAAAGATGATGATGGTACTCCGCTTATTCAATATGCAGTTGAGAACGAATCTGTTGATATAGTAAAATTTTTGATTGAAAAAGGTGTAGATATAAATGTTACAGATCAATATGGACTTTCGCCTCTAGTGTATGCATTAAAAACAAAAAACAAAGCCATGGTAGATTTAATTAAATCGGCGGGTGGTGAATACTAAATCATGAAAATTAGTCTTGCTGAAATAAATTCAAAAGTTGGTGATTTAAAATATAATGCCAATGTCATAAAAAAACATGCTGATATAGCGTATAGAAATGGAGCTGAAATTTTAATTACTCCTGAGTTAAGTCTTTGTGGTTACCCACCAGAAGACCTTCTTCTTGAAACAGAATTTATAGATAGATGTCAACATTATCTTCTAGAGATAGCCAAAAAATTTCCAAAGCTAAAAATTATTATCGGACATCCAAAACGAAAAAATAAATTACTCTACAACTCAATTTCATTGTTATATAGAGGCAAAATAAATAAAGTATATGATAAACAAAAGCTTCCAAACTATGGTGTATTTGATGAGAAGAGATATTTTTCACCAGGCAATAAACCAGGAGTTTTTAAGCATAAGGGGAAGACATTTGGTCTCCTTATTTGTGAAGATATATGGGAGTTAGGTCCTCTTGAAGAATTAAATGAATTAAATGTTGAATATATAATATGTGTAAATGCGTCTCCATATGAATTCAATAAAACTAAAAATAAATTTAATATAATTCAAAAAAGACTCGATAAACTTGATGATGTTACCTTGATTTATCTAAACTGTGTTGGAGGCCAGGATGAGTTATTATTTGATGGTAATTCGTTTATAACAAAGCCAAGAAAAAATAACGTAAATGATTTATCTTTTTTTTCTGGTCAGTTTATTAGTCAAAATATTATTGCAGATTTTTCTAAAAAAAATCATATAGAGATAACTAGAAAATATGAAAAGTTCCCATTTCATAGGAAAATTTTAGAAGATTCTATTGCACAAATTGACGTATTGAATGAGAAAGAATTTCTTATATATAATTTGTTAAATGGTTTAATACTCGCAATGAAAGACTACATAGAGAAGAACTCTATAAAAAAATTATTTCTTGGGCTATCTGGTGGAATAGACTCAGCTGTAGTTCTTTTTATTGCCTCTAAAGTTCTAAGCCAAGAAAAAATAACCGCCATAATGATGCCAAGTGAATTTACATCCAATACTAGTTTGAAAGATGCAAATAAGATTGCTTCAAATCTAGGGGTAAATTACAAGATTATACCTATTCAAAAACATATTAAGGTTTTTGAAACAACATTCAAAAATGACTTTGAAGGATTAGATAAGGACATTACGGAACAAAATATTCAAGCGAGAATAAGAGGAATGATATTGATGGCATATGCAAATAAGTTTAAAGGTATGGTTCTTGCTACTGGAAACAAAAGTGAGATGGCTGTTGGGTACTCAACAATTTATGGAGATATGGTAGGTGGCTTTTCAATCT
>ERZ1048686.2124-NODE-2124-length-14060-cov-4.530739_pt1 | contig 14060 bp, 6 predicted proteins | sample MGYA00383099_ERZ1048686 | MGnify/ENA primary metagenome ERZ1048686 (study PRJEB29581, sample SAMEA5548369) | metagenome | biome: marine; feature: coastal; material: water | depth 25 m | study: Short-term variability in the microbial, nano- and picoplankton... | reverse complement strand
CGGAGCGATCAATCCCTCTCCGAAGGAAGGCCTCGCGATCACGGCTCAACCCTTCCACAGCGTCTCAATATGGGTGAAAGCAGATGGGCTCCAAAACCGGGACAAAAGAATTTTTTCAGAGGGTCAATCGACCAACAACAATCCCCTTTTCAACGTAGGAACAGCCAACAATGCCAACGATGGCACTGTTGACATCTACATTCGTGCCGGGGCTGCATTAAACCATCCCCGCTCGATCGGAATCGCCTTTGATGATACCTGGCACCATGTTGCGTGGACTGCTCAAGGAAAAGTCATGGACCTCTATATCGATGGAGTCTTCGATAGCCAATTTGACTATAATGCCGTTAACGACTTCATCCCAACCACAACGACAATTGGGGGGATTCTCCGAGGGAGCGATTGCTGTAACTATTTTGGTAACATTGACGAAGTCGCCATCTGGGATTCTATTCTCAGCGCCGATGATATTGCGTCACTGGCAGAGGGGACATCTGCGGATGAACTTACTGGGGTAAAGCCTAATCTAGACCTTGATGACGATGGTCTTCCCAACACGTGGGAAGTAGAAAATGGGCTAGATCCAAACGACAATGGCTCCGTTGATCCAAAAAATGGCGCCGATGGTGATCCAGATAACGATCAACTTTCAAACGCTGATGAATTTGCCAGAGGAAGTGATCCTAACGATGAGGATACCGATTCTGACGAAGTCAATGATGCTCAGGAAATTGCACTTGGGACCGATATTCTTGATCCCGATTCTGACGGTGATGGTTTGCTCGATGGAGACGAGGTGACTCGAGGAACCAACCCCCTTGAAGCTGACACCGACGGTGATGGCATTACCGATAATGGTGAAGTCTTGGCTGGGACAGACCCTAAAGACCCTAATAGTTTTCCTTCTGAAGACGATACCCTAGCGGCTTACTGGCCCCTTGATTCCACCGATGGAACTACTACTCCTGATCTAGGGCCGTACGGTTATGATCTCGAATTACGCAACATGGATGCTACGAATTTCGTCACGAGTGAGGGGCGGGCTGCAGTCTCTTTTGATGGCATCGAAGATTTTCTTGTTCGAAAGAGTGAGGCTAACGATATCTTGCCAATTTCGAAGAATGCGTCGTTTACGATCTCAATGTGGATCAAAGCTGCCGGGACTGGTCAAAATGATAGACGTTTTTTCTCAGAGAGTTCTGAAATCAACAACAATCCCTTGTTCAATATTGGAACTCGCAACAATGGCTCCGATAATACTGTCGATATCTATTTGAGAGATGGCGGAAGCCCCAATCATCAGTTTTCAACTACTGAGCCATTTGATGACACTTGGCACCATATCGCTTACACCCATGATGATACTACGATGACCATTCAACTCTATGTTGATGGAGTTTTGGACCGAGATGATTGGACCTTTAAAGACGTGATCTCTCCTGACGTGAATTATACCACAATCGGCGCAATTTTGAGAGCCAATCCTTCACACTGGGCGCAGGGCTTGGTGGATGAGGTCTCTCTTTGGTCATCGGTCCTGCCAGCAACGACGATCGCGGAATTAGCTTCTGGAGCCACTCCAATAGAGGTCACTGGGGGAGGAACGATCTTTGGAATCACCTCTGTCGACCGGAGAGAAAATGGTGACGTTTCGCTGGCTTGGAACTCTCGTCCCAATACAGCCTATATCCTTGAGGCAAGTCTCGATCTTGCGACTTGGGTGGAGATCGATGATGGCGTTCAGTCTCAAGGTGAGGAAACGACTTATGTTTTTCCTTCGGGCGTGCCAGGCCTCGACACCGATATAGAGCACCGCATCTTCTTCCGGATACGGAAATGATCAGAGGGTGAAATTCATTTAAATCCCGCATCTTTAACGAGGTGCGGGATTTTTATTTTACGACTGCTCGCAATCTCAAAAATTGTGGAGTGAGAGATTCTTTTAGCAAAACGTTTACTCGGATTCTCCCATTAAGTTCCTCTTCCCGAGAGATTCTGGCAGCGTCAGCGAATAGTGGCTCCCAGCTTTTAAGATCTTTTGAAATCTCTGTGATTAGCGCTACGTCTTCGGCTGCGGAGTTCTCAAGATAAGAGAATCTTATTTGACGATCAAATCGTTGCGCTAAGAGAGGCTCGAATTGATTGGATTCTTGATCAGAAGTGCCCATGGCATATTCGAGAAGTGCTGGGATCAGGTCCCCATCAAAATCTTCTGATGGATTCCCCTTAAATTGAGTTGTGTCCGTTTTTCCCGGGTCGCCTCCTGGGAATCTACTCTTTCTCCAGTTTTGCCCTTTGCTATGGTCTGGTGAAGATTCTGGATATTTCAGAATCAGTGAAGGTCCCTCACCATCTGCCGCTTGAGGCCAGCCAGCATCGTCAAGATAAGAAAAATCTCGGATAATCTGTCCGGAATGATCTACGAGAAGCAGACGTTCACCACCATTATTAAGATTGCCTGAAAATTCTCCTACTACCGAAATTTCTTCACCGTATTTTTGAACAAAGGCATCAAGATCGCTCACCAACAGAAGGCGCCCCCTAGGAGGTAGATCGATCCCATAAGGAAACTCAAATTGAATCCCCTCGATAAATTTAATGCCACCCAAGTGTAGTCGCTCAGTTGATGAAATATTCATCAACTCGATATAGTCGTAATCACTTCCTTCCTCGGCATGATACATGATCTCAGAAATCACGAGAGTCTCTGGTGAGACAGGAATCCCTACCGCAAAAACTGTTTCGGTCAGAGCCGACCATTGATCACCAATGAGACTGCGTGCTTTGAGTGGTCCGCTGGATGTAATCATAACTTCCTCCTTGTAACGCAGAGCTGAAGGAGCCAGGGATTCACTTCCTCCAGCAATCAATTGAGCAGATATTAGAAAATCACTGCTATTTACCCCATCGTTCAGTCCGTGGATCGAAAGAAGATTTCCGCCTACTTTCATCTGATCAAGGTGGGCTGAAACATCAAATGATTCTTGCTCTACCGCAAGGTCGTCTGGATGTCCGTCGACCGCCCCGGAATTCCAGCTGAGGTTTACAGGAGCGTTCGCCGAAGCAATTTGAACACCATTAAGGTATGCTACAAACCCATCATCGAATCTCATTTTTAAATTGAGTGATCCGGCAACCGATAATTCATCAGCCGAAACCTCAAAGGGGATTCGAATGAGAGCCGATCTGCTGACACCCATCATTTCGGGCACAGCTGTAACAATTAAATCATGGTAAACCGAAGGAGCCAGTTCATAGCCGATTCCTCCTCGGCCACCCCCCCAGGATGAGTCGTCAAAACTAAACTGACGCCAGCCCGCTTCAAATATTGATGGTTCAGAAACCGTGAATCTTGTTGGGTTTGACTCATCTAGGAGGATGGTTTCTAAAACTTCCCCCCCGCTGACCCGGGGATCGCTGCCGTCTAGAGTGTAGTAAATTTTAGCCTCGTCTGGGCCGCTTAGCTGTAGTGGAAAACCTTCCTCGATCAGCCCTCCAAATTGGCTTAGCTCCGGAGCGCCAATTTTTGGATAGAGATCCTGCCCTTTGAATTGTTCCAGAACGATCGCAGAGCGTCTCGGGAACCAATTCTCTATCAGCTCATTCCGCACGATTCGAAAATCTTCAGAAACGGTATAGGGCGTTGACCTTCGGTAATCTCCCCAGCGAGCGGACTCGGCAATCAAGGCTGTTTCGATCCCGCTGGTTAAGTTCATCCATAAATCTGCAGGGACGTTTCTTTTAGGGTGGGAAAGATCCCAAGTTGGGTTTTCAGGTTCAACATATAAGACGCCACCATTAAAAAATGCTCTATGAAGACGGTCCGCAAAGAGAAGGCGGTATTCTGGATTCGACTTGAGGGCATGGTGAATCTTCGTGGGTGAATCGTTGACTCTGCGATTAGGTTGGGTGCGGTCTAGATTGACAGAATTTTTCATCCCGTGTTCGTTATCCCAGTCAAAGAAACGCCATCCTCCACTAGATCCGGTTCGGTCGTAGCCCATGTAAAAATTACCAGGCCAGTCGTCGGCTGCTGCATACATATTGTGGATCATGTAATCGATCATCATTTCTAGATCAATCAGCTCAGCAAGCTCTTGGAACGCGGCGAAACCTGAGAGGTCACGGTAGCCGGCACTCCAATTCATTGGGTCTACTTGGATCCTTGCTAAAAGTTTGCGGTAGGAATCCTGATTACCATCGAGGACCTCTTCGTGATTTTTGATAATATCCCAATTTTCTTTCGCCCCACCGTATCTCGTTTCGCCATAAGAACTATCAGGTCTTTCAGTAGGATTATAAACTCCCCAATAAAGACCATTGATGAATAAATGGACCCAGTTCCCATCAGGAGATTCGTGCCCCATACGGCGGTGAGTTTCGCGGGCCCAAGCGTCACGGACAAATTGTCCCATCCGGTTTTTGGTCGAGCTATAAACCCAAGCATCCTGAGAATTTGAGCGTAAAATAAGCGTATCAAATTCCTGTGGACCTTCTCGGCCGAACCAAGGGTAGCGTAATTTTGAATCGCCATATTGTTCGCGAAATGCGAGGCGTAGAGAATGTTTAGGATTCGCAGTGGGATTGCGCGATGAGTTCCCCTGAATTCTAACGCCACAATCAATCTGAAGAGGTTTTCCCTCCAGTCCGACTGGGAAAATTAGCTCTGCTGAGCACGCTTTTTCCCAAGCGGTCCCTCGAGCCGTGCTATTAGCATAAATTCCTGTTGCCGGGTTAAACCAATCATCCACATCCATGACAAGAGAGAGCGCGGGAAGTTCTTCGAGGGCGCTTTGTATCGTTTTCTTAGCTTCGGTAGCCTCCAAATCAGGATCTCCAGCAATTAAAGTAAGATGATGGGGATCTTGGTCCATGCCATAGTCAGCTCCCGGCCATGATGAGGAAAAGCCTGAGGGATTCGCAGGTTGATCCACGATATCTGCTGGGAAGAGGTAAGTGTGCGTATCCACTCCGCTTGAGAGATATCCTTCCCGGAAGGCGGCAGCCCTTAAAGTGGTCGTTCCTGAGATTCTCACCCTGTCTTCTGGGGAATAAAGAAGTCCTGTATTTGCTGTGGGTTGCGACCCGTCGAGAGTGTAGCGAATGATTGCTTCTTCGTCTCGAGCTTCGATTACCACATCGATTGGAGAATTATAGAATCCTCGGTTGGGATGAAATGAAGTGTCACCCACAAAACCTAAGACGGCCTCACTGCTATTGCGCTGACGAGGGGTAGGGACCAAAAGGTATTTGGGTTCCTTCTCTTCTCCTCCCCAAGCATAACCAAAGCTGACATCCTTTTTTTGCGGGGGATACGATACAAACTCACTTACTATCTCGAAGTCCTCTTCGTCTCCTGGCTTCAAGAGGGCCAAGCTCCCCCCCTTTTTTTGAATCGCGAAATCGGTATGGAGTTGCCCTTCTTCGGTGCCTTTTTCTTCACCAGTCGCAAAGATTAGAAGATATTCATTAGCGCCAAGGAGAACATGCGGGAAAATCCAAGGATCTTCATAGTCGGGTGACGAGCTGAGCGCCCAACCGGAGAGGTCAACGACTTCAGAGGTTGGATTCCAAATCTCAATCCAATCGGGAGAAGCCCCACCGCTATCAGTCAAAGTCTTCTCATTTGAAGCCATAAATTCGCTAATAAGAACTTCGCCCAAAATCACTGGTGGATCAGTGGTGATTTCTCGCATCTGATAGGCATTAATAAACTGGGAGCCGGTATTGGCGTCAAAAGTCAGTCTTTGGACCGTTGAGTCAGCAATAAACGTTCCCGTTGCAACAAGAGGCACACCTGTCTCATTCAGAATTACTTCGCCACCTAGTTCATCCCGAATAGTCAGACTTCGATTTACCGAATTATGGTAGTAAAAGAATTGGACTTGATACCTTTGCCCGGTCACGAGATCAGTTAAATTGGCGGTCTGGGGATCGACGCCACTTCGGTAGGCAATCGTGTCGAATAGCTCGTTGATGCCCGTGCCAGCTCGCTTTCCGCTTTCGCCCGTGTTATAATTAAGACCGAGCAAACGAGCGGGAGATTCACCTGAGGTGAAGTCAATGGGTGTAAATTGAACCCCATTGACGATTGGGGATTGGACGGTCCCATTTCCAAAGTTGCAGGCTTCGATTAAGCGCCCGGAACTATGAACGACGTCAGCATCATCAGAAAACTCAATCTCCCACGAAATACGGGCTCCTTCGCAAAAAAACAAGGATCCCGAAATCATCATTGAACTTAGAAGAGCGGATCGATGAAGTGACACGACAATGTAAAGCTATTGCTACTTAGAAGATAAATCGATCCCGAATCTTACCTAAGTGATTTGTCCAAATGATAATTCCCGCACTGGCCCGGCCAGTTGGCACTTCACTTTGGCGAATCGCGGAGGCACTCTTGGAACATGACGAAAGCGGAAAAATCCTTCTTGTTTGATCTCCTTGAAACTCCAAGCCCGACTGGATTTGAAATGCCTGGCCAGAAGGTTTGGGCCAAGTATGTCGGAAAATTTTCAGATTCGGTAGAGTGTGATGCCTATGGCTCGACTTGGGCGACCTTGAAGGGGACCTCCAAAAATGTAGTGATGTTGGAGGCTCACGCGGATGAGATTGGCTACATGATCAAATACATCACTGATGATGGTTTTCTCTACCTCGACCGGGTGGGTGGAAGTGACTCGGCAACTGGGCGGGGGAGGAGAATCCAAATCATGGGTGATAAGGGGCTCGTCCCGGGCATCATTGGGAATACTGCAATTCATCTGCGCCGAGATTCGCTTGGGTCTGAAAAGGCTCCCAAAATCCACGAACTATGGGTCGATGTTGGCGCTTCGTCACCAGAAGATGTTGCCAAGTTGGGTTTGCGGGTTGGGCATCCAGCAGTTTATGCCGATGGGCCGACCGAATTGGGAAAGGACCGGGTGGTGAGTCGAGCGGTCGATAACCGAATTGGTGGATTTATGATTGCGCAGGTGCTTAAGAAGTTGGCGTCCTCAAAGAAGAAGCCGGCTTTCACGGTGGTTTGCCTAAATGCGGTGCAGGAGGAAATCGGGGGCTTCGGCGCGGCAATGGCAACGCACCGGATCCAACCAGATGTTTGTCTGTGCACAGATGTGACGCATGCGACGGATACTCCTGGCCTGAGTGCTCCAATGTATGGGAAGGTGAATCTAGGAGGAGGACCGACGGTCACACATGGCTCCGCGAGTCATCCGCTGGTGGTTGATCGACTGCTCAGGGTGGCAAAGAAAAAGAAGATCGATGTGCAGCATGAAGCAGCGAGCCGGTTTACGGGAACAGATACTGATACGATTTTCCAATCGCGGGATGGAGTTCCTAGTGCATTAGTTTCATTGCCGCTCCGGTGCATGCATTCGGTAATTGAAATGGCGGCTTATTCCGATGTAGACGCTACGACAAATTTGATGGCGGGTTTTGTTGAAAGTCTCAAAAAAGGGGAGACCTTTCATCAATCTTTGAAGTGAATTTATTTTTCGGGTGACTGATCTGGTTCAATTGTTCTAATAACGGTGATGAAAAAACGTCGAGGACGCAGGGGGTTTTGGTGGTGGTCTTGGCTTCTGATCGCGCTGACGATCGGAGGGGTCGTCGGCGGATTTTTCTATGGAAAAAAGAAGTGGGATGAGGCCCCAAAGGAATACGTCGCCTATGCGACTCTCTCATTTCACGTCCGTGATGTTTTCGTGCCGTCCCCAAATGAGATCCAAGCTGGATCCACCGGAGTGGCAGACGCCAATCAGTCCGAGGTGCTCCGAAATGTAAAATTGGAAGAATCTTTGAAAGGAATCGCTCTCAATCTGGATTTCGCCGACCAGTGGGGGATGACCCAAAATGAAGCGGTTATACGATTACGTGGAGGTCTTGATTTGGACTTAGATCAGGTCACCGATCAGCTGACAGTGGGAGCCCGTTTAAACGATTCTCAGGATACCGCTGATTTTGCAAATGCCGTTGCGACCGAAATACCAAATTTAATCAAACGGCTTGACGAAAAGAAAAAAAAGGAAGCTACGGACCAGTTTTCGCGAGATGCCCAACCTCTGGTTGATGAGAATCTTACCGCGAAAGAAAAGTTGAAAGAGTCGCTGGCAGCCAAGGGAGTGAAGCTTGAACCGGGGCCGGGTGTGGACCTCGGAGATTACCTCTATATTCCGGAGGTCCTTGATGCCAAACTGGAGTGGGATTCGACCAGTGATGCTTTAAAGGCGATTTATGACAGCCAGTCAGAGTATCGTAACTATTGGTCAAAGGTAGTGAGCCCATCCTTTGTGATGGCTAAAGCTACCGCGCCACCGAGCTTTGTGGGACCAAATTTACAGCCTTTTCAGGCTAGATGGTCCGTCTATGGAATGACAGCGGGGCTGGTCGCAGGTTCTCTTCTTATGCTCATTTGCTGGAAGTTGTTTCCTTGAATTTCTGGGGTAATTCTATGAGACCGGGGCTTGTGTCAGCGGGCTTGCGGTGCAAGGGTCAACGTAATGCGCCGGCTTATTACTTTTTTCTTCGCGGCTTCGTTGAGGGTTTTCTCGGGTGAGCCGTCCGAAGTTGCTCTTGAGTTTTTACGAGGATTTGATGGTGATTTATCTGAGGCTGAGATTTCTTCTAGTCTCGCAATTTCACCTTTTTGTGGTCCTGAGAAGAAGGATCGTATTGTCGAGTTCTGGGAGGCTCGTGGGTCGTGGAAACAGAACGGCAATTATTCCTTCCGACCTCTCCGAGAGAAGATGGATGATAATCTCTCCGCAGTTTTGATCGGGGCGACTTCGCCAAATGGGCCCGACGTGAGTATGGTGATTTCACTGGGCGTGGTTCGGAGAGAAGGGAAATGGAAGGTTGCTCCTGTGGAAGGAAGCTTTGAAAATACCGGTCTCGGTTTTGAGGTGGATCTGAAAAGTCGGGTGCGTGATCTGGAGAATTGGATGGCCCTTGAGCGAACTTCTGAGATGACTAGTTTACTTCGCTCTGAAATGGGAAAATTTCGGAAAAAAATGGAAGGTGCGGTTTCGCCTGAGTTTCTAGCCGGGAATGATGCTAAGCAGGCCATGCAGGAGTTTTTGAATGCGGCTGAAGCAGGAAAGACCGATTCTATGATCGTTTGGCAGGGATTTCTCGAACGGGAGTCCTTGCCAGAAAGGGATTGGGAAATGCATTTGAAAGCCACTCGTAAGGGCATGGTCAATCAAGACAAGCAGAGGGTTTGGCGATTGCTCACTTCTCAGAAAGTGATGAAAGTCATTATTTCCAATGGGAAAAATGATATAGAGGCCCATGCCGAAGAGGGTGTAAAAAGAGAGGCTGAATTTTTGGTGGGTTTTCTCTCGAGTTTCGAGATTGAGGGTGACCGTTTGAGTCCCGTTAGATTCCGATTGAACATGACGAATCAAGGGTGGCGAATTTCTTTGCCGGCTTTTTTCTCGTATGGCGATCAGGACAGTCGTGCGTTTCGAACGGCAAAAAACGATGAATCTGATTGGAAAGACCGTGAAGCCGTGAAGAAAATGTTTCAGGTCTTTGAGGAGCAAAATAAGGTGGTAAGGGCGAAAAGCCCGGAGGCCCTGCTTAAGGCGATCATTGGAGACCTCGAAACCCAAGATCTAGATTCCTTTCTTCAACGCCATTATCGAGAAGAAAAAAAAGCGGTAAAGGAAGAAGGAAATCCTGCTGATGGCGGAGGTGGTTTGTTGCTTCAGCGGAACATAGTTGGTCGCCGTGGAAACCCGTTCGATGATCGTCGGTCGGGGCGCTACATCGAATCTGTAAAATGGTGGGGATCTTCACTGAAGTCTCGCGATCCATTTTCCGCCAAAATTGTTAAGCTATACCGGCGTGAAAAGATTACGCTTGGAATCCTTTCGTTCTCTGGTTCTGGAGAGAACTGGAAGCCAAAATATCAGCAGGTTTGGATGAGGCAGGATGCCTCGGGGTGGATGATTTTACCTGGTAAGGTTAGCCCAATGGTAGGGACTTACCTTGAAGGGAGCGAGGAGGATTTGCGTGCTTTGTCGGAACAGTTCGTCGAGGATGAGGTGAAGCTGGAAGAGAAATTCTTTACCGATGTTTTAAAGATTGTCGGCCGGGAAAATCCTGAGGGGAAAGCAGCTTCTGAGCCGCAAGCTAAGGCCTTGGTTAAAGAATGGCGCCGCATTGCTAGGGAAGAGGATATGATGGCTTTTCTCAGAGTTTCTGCGGTGAGAAAGTTACCGGCCAAACCAACTAGCTTGCTCCGCGACTTGGGGTTTGTCCGTAAGGGTGCGGCTTCCGCAATGTCACCGGACCAGATTATCGGGTCTAAAGCGGTGGGTCGTTTTCGTGGTGTTTCGATGATGATTGATCATGCGGGAGGGGTCGATCGGGCCTGTCCGTTGGTTTTAGTTGTGCCGACCAAGATTGGCCATTGTGTTTTGGTTGACGTTGAGCTTCCCCTTGAGACCAACAAGGGGATAAGACTTTTGAATGATGAGCGGCTTGAGAGTTTAGCTAAGGAAGTTTCAAAAGAAGATCTCGCAGCTATTGAGGAATTGAGGGAATGGCATCAGAAGGTGTCGCGTCCTGTTTGGGGGAAATGGAAAAGTGAGCAAGCTGATAAAGAATGAGAGGAGTAGGTGAAATTGTCAGCCAGCTTGAAGCCTCGGTGAAGGCTGTGATGCTGGGGCAGGAAGAAACAGTGCGCCGGGTCATCTCGACAATGATCGCTGGTGGGCATGTTCTGCTGGAAGATGTTCCGGGGACTGGGAAAACCACTTTGGCGAAGGCAATTGCTGCTTCGATTGGCGGAAGTAATTTCCAGCGAATCCAATTTACGCCGGATCTTTTACCATCAGATATTCTTGGGGTGAGCGTCCTTGATTCCCGTAATGCGAGCTTTGAGTTTCGCCAAGGTCCGATTTTCAGTGATATCCTTTTGGTGGACGAGGTGAACCGGGCTTCTCCGAGGACACAGAGCGCGCTCCTTGAGGCGATGGCCGAGAAGCAGGTGACGATCGAAGGAAATCACTATGATTTGGGAGATTTGTTTTTCGTGATTGCGACTCAAAATCCAGTTGAACTTCGGGGAACCTATCCGCTCCCCGAGGCACAGATGGATCGTTTCGCTTATCAAGCTTCGCTGGGCTATGTCTCAGTGGATCAGGAGATGGAAATTTTGAATGCGCAGGAGCAGGCGCACCCCTTGTCTCGTGTCGAGGAGGTGGTGACCCGCGATGATCTGCTCATGGTTAAAAAAGCGGTGACGGAGGTTTCCATCACGCCGGCCTTGCAGGAATACCTCGTCCGTTTGGTGGCCGCAACCCGTGGTCGGGCGGGGGTGAAGCTGGCGGCAAGTCCGAGGGCTTCCTTGAATTTACTGAGGATCTCTCAAGCTCTTAGCCTTTTGGAAGGTCGCGATTTTGTCCTCCCTGAGACGATTCAATCACTGGCCCCTGGAGTGATTGGGCATCGTCTCGTTCTTGAGGCTGATGCTCAATATGCTGGGCGCACAGGTCAGACGGTAGTGTCGGAAATTGTTGAGGACCTTGCGGTTCCAGTTTGATCGCAATGGTTATACGACGAAATACTTGACCGCCGAAACGATTCCGGCGGCCACAATTGCTACGATACTTAGCCAGAGGGCAAGGTCGAAAGCGCGTGATGGTCTGAGTTCTTGAGGAAGCCATTTGTAGCGCATTATGATCGCGGCGAAGACTACGATTAACAAAATGATCATGGTAAGTGCCCCGCCGATGATCACCATGAATCCGGGCTTTCCGATCTGGAAGTAGAGGATGCTCCAGATGATGGGGAAGATGATCGAGAGGATTGCGATTGATTTTCGGCGTTGCCTTTCGTCGTTAAAATCGATCCAGCCAAATCGTCCGAAAGCATCTGAAAATAGGCGGGTCCATGCGGCAAGGGCCGCTAGGAGGGTGGAAAAAAGGACGACAACTGCTCCGATAAGGAAGGCTTTTTCAGCCCAGGGACCAAGGCTATCGGTATACATTTTTGAGAGAACTGTAATGAGCTCATTTCCTTCGGGAACGATCTTTTGGCTATGTAAGATAGCGGCTCCTAGAAGATAAAAAAGAGCGGTGACTAGAGTGTAGCAAACCATGGAGAGCGCTGCGTCGAGTTGCATGACACGGATCCAGCCTTTGGCGCGTGCTAGCCATTCAGGGGAGTGCGTTTCGGGTTCGGGGCCGGTAAAGGAAGCGTAACCTTTCTCGATCAGCCAGTAGTTGTAGGCCAAGACTTCATCACCACCGACCCCCGTAATGCTGAAGGTCCCAAGTGCAACAAGGATTAAGGCCGAGGCAGGAAGTTCGAAGCCGAAACCTGAAGTGATTTCGTTGCCGGAAATTGCAAAGGGAGTCCATTGTAATGAGATCAGGGAAACGACCGTGAAAATGGTAAAGAGTCCGATCATGATAATGGACCACTTTTCGATGGGGCCATAGATCCCTCTTGAAACGACGAGGATCGTTAAAGAAGCGGCCGCGATAGTCCAAATCACGTTGCTATGGTCACCAAGATCATAGAGTGCTGAAAGAGCGAGGGCAACGCCACCGATGATTCCTCCGACCTGGAGGTTTTTTAGGCTATGGGTCACAAACCAACTCCACACTGCCCAACTGGCCTTCCCGAACCTAGGTCCAGGAAGTTCATCGAGGGCCTGCATCGAGGTTTTGCCAGAGTAGATGGTAAAACGTCCAAACTCGATTTGAATGGCGACTTTGACGAGGCAGGAAAAGAGGATGAGCCAGAGGCAGATGAATCCAACTTGCGCACCAAAGATGGTAGTTGCGATCAGCTCTCCTGATCCAACGATGGAAGCAGAAAGGACAAATCCGGGGCCAAGCCTTTTCGCGGTGTTCAGCCATCCGGTCGGAGGTGCTAAAATTTTCTCCGGAGTTCTCTCATAGGGATTTGGCATGGGAGAGACTATGGACAGGATGAGAGATCTCGAAAACCTCCAATTAACTAGAATGGAGTTTTGGACAGAGATTCATCCCAAAGAAGGATGGTCACGAGTTGACTTGATCGCTTGGGAAAATGCGAGAAGCATGATCTTTTTACGGCCTAGAGAAAAAATCGGTCGTCTATGGGGTTTTCTCCCCGCGAATGAGTTGCTTCTCCATTAGATGCAAGATGAACCAAGGCGTGGAAAACCTCTTCTGGATCGCAGCTGATTGCGGTGGCAACATCTTCTGCGCTTTTTCGGTCGGCAGTCAGGTGCCCACGGACTTCATTGAGCATGTCGAGGAACTCGGTTGCCGCGGCTTTACCGGCTTCGACACCCGGTTGGTGGTAAGCGTTGATGTTTACCAGAGAGGCATAAAAGGTTACGGTCCGCTCAAAGAGGGCGATGAGGTGCCCAAGGGTTCGCGGTGTGACTTCTTCGATTGAAATTAGCACCGAGTGGCGCCCGTTTTCATATAGGGCGCGGCGGGTGCCCCTGAGGAAACCCTGTAGGTAATCAGCCGAGGTGTTCTCGCCTTCGATCGTAATGGAAGGACCCGAGCGCCCCTTACGCACCTCGATGAAGGTTGCAAAAAAGTTGTGAAGTCCGTCGCGAAGCTGCTGCACGTAAGCGTGCTGATCGGTCGACCCCTTATTGCCGTAAACCGCAATTCCTTGGTTTACGGAGTTCCCCGCAAGATCGTCCGCTTTGCCAAGGGATTCCATAATCAACTGCTGGAGATACTTGGAGAAAAGAACAAGTGAATCCTTGTAGGGAAGCACGACCATGTCCCGTTCGCCCTTTCCGTTTCCTTCGTGATGCCAAGCCAGGGCTAGTCGCATCGCGGCATTGCTTTTCACGTCGGTCGAGCGGGTTAATTTGTCCATCTCCTTTGCTCCGGCGAGCATTTCCTCGAAGTCAATATCTTGAATCGCCATTGGGACTAAGCCCACCGTCGAAAGAATCGAAGTCCGGCCGCCGACCCAGTCTTCCATGGGGAAGGTGGTGATGAATCCTTCCTCGCGTGCGAATTGATCCAACTTGGATCCTTCGCCAGTGACCGCGATAGTATGCTTGGCAAAATCGAGCCCGGCCTCCTCGTAAG
>ERZ1048686.2123-NODE-2123-length-14075-cov-5.044650_pt1 | contig 14075 bp, 9 predicted proteins | sample MGYA00383099_ERZ1048686 | MGnify/ENA primary metagenome ERZ1048686 (study PRJEB29581, sample SAMEA5548369) | metagenome | biome: marine; feature: coastal; material: water | depth 25 m | study: Short-term variability in the microbial, nano- and picoplankton... | reverse complement strand
TATTCAAGAGACAAAGGCCAGTGGGTAGTTCTGTCTTGGTGGTGGGTAAACAATACAAATGCAGAAACAGGAGAAAAAACTCGCAAATATTTACACATGAGTCACAATTTTAACAATGACGGCAAAGTCACTAGAGAGGTTATTTATATGGCTAATTAAAATAAAATCATATGTTTAATTGATTTTTGAACACTTGAAAGCAATAATTAATCATATTTTCAAAAAACATTTAACATTATTTATATTGCTTAAAAAAAAACTTTTTATATCTTTGAATTTGATAGGTGAAAACTTATCAATCTTTTTCATAGCAATTTTCCTCACTCTTAGGAGTGAGGTTTCTTTTTTATAAATGTTTCTATTTTTTTAGTACATTAGCAGCCGTTTAAAAATTTACCAAGTATGATATTAGGAGTTTCAATTACCGATTGGGTTGGATATTTAGCATCACTAGCGCTTATCATTTCATTTATGATGAAAAATGTGAGAACTTTAAGAATTATAAATTCAATTGGGGCAGTACTTTTTGTAATTTATGGAATTATTATGTTACAAATTTCTTATCCTATTATAATAACTAATGGATTTATTTTAGGGGCTAATATTTATTACTTATTTTTAAAAAAGAATTAAAAGCACCTTGTTTGAAAAAAATTATTGTCTCTGTCACGAACGATTTAAGCACTGACCAAAGGGTTCAGAAAGTTTGTAACACCTTAAAAAACAATAATTTTGAAATCTATTTAATAGGAAGACAACTGCCAAGTAGTTTAAATTTAAACTTACCATATAAAACTTTTAGATTCAAACTACTTTTTAATAAAGGATTTCTGTTTTACGCAGAATATAACCTCAGGCTCTTTTTTAAACTTTTGTTTTTAAAAAAAGATATTTTATTAGCCAATGATTTAGATACACTTCTCCCAAATTTTTTAATCAGTACAATTTTTAATAAAAAACTTGTTTATGATTCTCATGAACTCTATACTGAAGTTCCTGAATTGTTAGACAGACCATTTATAAAAAATATTTGGTTGACTATTGAAAAGTGGATATTTCCTAAATTAAAAAATGTTTATACAGTTAATAAATCAATTGCTAAGTATTACAATAAATTATATAATATTGATTTAAAAGTAATACGAAATTTTCCGAACAAGCAAGTTTTAATTAAAACCAAAAAAACACCTTTTAAATTTGAACATAAAAATCTTTTAATTTATCAAGGAGCAATAAACAAAGGAAGAGGCTTAGAGTTAATAATAGAAACTATGCAGTTTTTAAAATCAACTGAATTAATAATAGTTGGTGATGGTGACATAAAAAAAAACCTTATTAAAAAAGTTAATCACTTAAACCTAAACCAATCCATAAAATTTATTGATAAACAATTACCTAACCAATTAAAAGAATTAACACCCTTGGCTAATTTAGGATTAAGCATTGAAGAAAATTTAGGACTAAATTACAGATATGCATTACCAAATAAACTATTTGATTATATTCAAGCTGAAATTCCTGTTCTTGCTTCAGACCTGCCAGAGATGAGTTCGATTGTAAAAAAATATCATATTGGTGAAATTATTAATATTAGAAGCCCAAAAGAATTAGCAAAACAAATTGAAGAAATACTTGGCTCAAAACATAATTATATTGAATTTATAAAACGAGCAAAACAAACCTTAACTTGGGAAAATGAAGAAGAAAAATTAATTGAAATATATACTAAGTTAATATAAATTAAGTGATTTTCTTATAGATTTTAATCAGATTCTACATCTATTAATATTGCAAAAATAGGTAAGCTTATAAATATCAAAAACAAATATTGATGGATATCTTCCTTTTAAATTATACAAAAAAATTCCATTAAAACACTTATATAACATTGCAAATAACCAATCAATACTATATGTTTTGACTCTTGTATATATTCTTAGAATTTTTATATGTTTTTCGGTAATAATTCCTTGAGAATTAAGACTTTTTAAATTATCCAATGCTTGTCTGGTCTTAAATAAAAAAACATCTGTATTTTCTATCCCTAAATGGTAAACTTCATTTTTTAATTGATTGACTTTGACATCATTATTTTTTAAATCATTAAAAAAAAGAATATCCTCATAACCATATTTTATAATTTGTTCATTAAATTTTGTTGTAGAAAAAGTGTTTTTGCTAATTAAGAAATTAGCACCTAAAAAATAACGATATGGATACTCTTTTCTAGTGTTTAAAGAAATTTCTTCTCTTTTTTTTCCATATGCCCATCTCAATAATCTATCATTTGGTGGTTTACTTTCTTCATAACAAATTCCACCACAAAAAACATTAAAGACACCCTCACGAATACAATCTGTATAGTTCTTAATAAAAGTATTGGTTTTTGGCATTACATCAGCATCTAAAAACAATAACCAATCATAGTTAGATTTCTCAGCTAATAAATTTCTAATTTTACTTCTACCTATATTATTTTTAAGATTTATAAAGTCGACATTTTTAAGCTTAGAAAGTTTTTCATTTTTTTCAACATATAAACTTGAAGCATCATCAATACAAATAATTTCAAATTCTATAGCTATGGAATTAAATTGACTTAATAGCTCTTCAACAAGGCTTTTTACATTATAATTATAAACAGGGATTAAAACAGAAATCATAATTTAGCCTTTCTGATGTACAACTTCAAACAGCTCCTCGCCTTCACATTTAATTGTTTTATTTGGAAACTTTAAAATAAGTGCGTAATCGTGTGTGGCCATTAAAATTGTTTTACCACTTTCGTGAATTTCCTTCAAAACATTCATCACTCCTACTGAAGTTACTGGGTCTAAATTTCCTGTAGGCTCATCGGCTAAAATTAAATCAGGATCATTTAATAACGCTCTAGCGATTGCAATACGCTGTTGCTCACCTCCTGAGAGCTGAAAAGGCATTTTAAAATCTTTAGTTTGCATACCAACCTTTGATAATACCTCTTCTATTTTCCTTTTCATTTTATGTTTATCTTTCCAACCTGTAGCCTTTAAAACAAAAAACAGATTTTCATAAACATTTCTATCGTTTAACAATTTAAAGTCCTGAAATACTATCCCTATTTTTCTTCTCAAAAACGGAATTTCCTTTTCTTTCAAAGTTGACAAATCAAATCCAACATTACTTCCTGTACCTTTTTCTAAAGGTAAATCTCCATAAAGAGTTTTCATTAAGCTACTTTTTCCACTACCAGTTTTACCAATTAAATAAACAAACTCTCCTTTGTCTATTTTTATATTGACATCTTTTAAAACTAAGTTTTCACGTTGAAATATTTGGGCATTCTGTAACGAAAGAATTGCTTCAGACATAAATTAAGATTTTCAACAAATCTAATTATTCTAAAATTAAGTATCAACTATAATTAAACAATTTAAAAATTCAATAAATTAGCTCTTTATTTTAAAAAGGTATAGTTTTTGTAAAACTATTCCTCAAATTTAAAGTTAAAATGCAATTTCAATAAATATTTACGTTAATTAAGTATAGTTTTATTCAAACAAACGGCAGTCAAATGAATTATAAAAAATTCTTTTTAATAGGTCTTATTTCACTATTAACACAATTAATTTCAGCCCAACAAACCATTATTTATACGAATACTTTGAAAGAATACAATCATGCAATTGAATTGTATAATAATAAAGCTTTTGTTGCTGCTCAAGAAAAATTTAATACCTTGAAACATAAATTTAACCCAACAACAGAATTAAAAGCGAATTGTGAATTTTACGCTGCAAATTGCGCTATTAGATTAGGGCAACCAGATGCAGATTACTTAATGCAGCATTTTGTTGATAACTACCCTACAAATAGCAAAAGAAATAATGCTTTTATAAATGTTGCAGATTATTATTTTAAAGTTGGAAAGTATGCCTATGCTGGCAAATGGTATTCAAAAGTAAAAACAATCAATCTAACATTAAAAAAAGAAGAAGAATATAATTTTAACTATGCTTATTCTCTTTTTGCAAGTAAAAAATACACGTTAGCCAAAGAGTATTTTTTAAATATATTAGATTCACCAAAATACGGTTCACAAGCAAAATATTATTACGGATATATTGCTTACAATCAGGATGATTACAAAACTGCTGATCAATATTTAAGTGACGTTTCCAATAACTCTCAGTACAAAAGTAAGGTAGATTATTACTTGGCTGATATGAACTTTAAACTAGGAAGATTTGAAAAAGCCATTGAACACGGGCTGCAATTATTAAAAAAAGCAAAAAGATTAGAACATTCTGAAATTTCAAAAATTATTGGTGAAGGTTATTTTAATCTGCAAAAATATGACAAAGCCTTACCACATTTAAAAAATTACAAAGGCAAACGTGGTAAATGGAATAACACTGATTATTATTTGTTAGGTTATACGTATTACCAGCAAAAAGATTATGAAAACGCAGTAAATACTTTCAATAAAATTGTAAGTGGCAAAAATGTAGTTGCCCAGAATGCCTATTACCATTTAGCAGAGTGTTACTTAAAATTAGAGCAAAAAAATGAAGCATTAAATGCATTTAAAAATGCAGCTACAATGAAATTTAACCCGGAAATTCAAAAAGATGCATGGTTGAATTACGCAAAATTAAGTTACGAAATTGGTAATCCATACAAAAGTGTTCCTAATGTATTGCAAGAATATCTGGAGCTCTATCCAAAATCAAAAAACAAACAAGAAATTAATAATTTAATTATAAGCGCTTATATAACATCTAACGATTTTAAAGGCGCATTAGATTTCTTAAAAAATAAGAAAAGTTTAAAAGAGCGAACATTGTATCAAAAAGTTGCATTTTACAGAGGTGTAGAAATGTTTAATAAGCAAAATTATAACTTAGCTCAAAAGAATTTTAAAAATTCGTTAGGCTCTCCGTTTCATACTGAAACAGTTGCCAAAGCAACGTATTGGAAAGGTGAAAGTAATTACAGATTGAATAAATTTTTAAATGCTATTGAAGATTTTAAAACTTTTGTAACACATACTTCTGCTTCTAAAGTTGACGAATTTAATGTAGTTAATTACAATTTGGGTTATGCTTATTTTAAGCAAAAAGAATATCCTAAAGCAATTTCTTCTTTCAAAAAATTTATTTCAATTTCTGGTGACGAAACAAGGCTTAACGATGGCTATTTACGAATTGCAGACAGTTATTTTGCAACAAGCAAATACACAAGTGCAATTTTAAATTACAGCAAGGCTATTGATTTAAATGAAACCGATGTTGATTATGCAAAATTTCAAAGAGCAATTAGCTATGGATTAATTGGGAAAAAAAACAAAAAAATTGAAGAGTTGAATTCGTTTTTGAATACGCATATCAAATCCAGTTATAGAGATGATGTATATTATGTTTTAGGAAATTCTTATATAAAACAAGGCAAAAATGAAGAAGCACTTCAAAACTTTGATAAGTTAATATCAAATTTTAAAAGAAGTCCATTGGTTTCAAAAGCAATACTTAAAAAAGGGTTGATTTACTATAATACCAACCAAAATAATGCTTCTTTATCTATGTACAAAAGTGTTGTGAATCGTTTTCCAAATACTGCTGAATCACAACAGGCAGTAAAAAACGCACGTCAGATTTATGTAGATTTAGGACGTGTAGATGAATATGCTGCTTGGGTTAAAAACATTGATTTTGTGAATGTTTCAAATGCCGAACTGGACAATGATATGTACGAATCAGCTGAAAAACAATATTTACAAAATAACCATAAAAAAAGCATTACTGGCTTTAAAAAATATTTGGAAAATTTCCCTAAAGGAATTCATAGTTTGCAAGCTAATTTCTATTTGGCTCAATCTTTGTTTTCTGAAAAAAAACAAACAGAAGCCATTCCTTATTATTCATTTATTGTGAATCATTCCGAAAGTGAGTTTACCGAAAATGTCTTGTCAAGATTATCCTTGATATATCTTCAAAATAAAAATTGGGAGGAAGCCATTCCATTATTGGTACGATTAGAAAATGAAGCGAATAATTTTCAAAATAAAACGTTTGCTCAATCAAACTTAATGAAAGGTTATTATGCCAAAGAACATTTCAAAAACGCAGTGTCATACGCAGATAAAGTATTATTAAACAGTAAAACAGAAAACAGTATTAAATCTGATGCTCAAATTATAATTGCACGTTCAGCTATAAAAACCGATAACGAATCTAAAGCGAGAGCCTCCTATAAAGAAGTGGAAAAAATTGCTTCTGGTGAATTAAAAGCTGAAGCTCTATATTACAATGCTTATTTTGAAAATAAAGATGGAAGTTATAGAGTTTCCAATAAAATTGTACAACAATTGGCCGCTGACTATGCTTCTTATAAATATTGGGCAGCAAAAGGTTTGATTGTAATGGCAAACAATTATTACGAATTAAAAGATGCTTTTCAGGCAACATATATTTTAGAAAGTGTTCTTCAAAATTTTGCTGAATTTGACGATGTGGTTAAAGAAGCTACAAACGAATTAAATCGTATGAAATCTGAACAGGCAAAAACCAACGAATCTATTAAACAATAATCGTTCAATTTTAAAATTAACAAAACAATGCGTAAGCTTTTCATTATAATTATTTTATTAAGTTCCACAATTTTTTATGCACAAAAAAAGAAAAAGGATACACTTAAAACTGAAGAAATTGTAGTAGTAAAACCATACACACCTTCTATTGCCAACGCTTTCAAAATAAAGTCAAACCCTTCCTTAGAAGGTATTAAAAATATTGAAAAAGAAACAGTTGAATATCGTATTTTTTCAATTCCTGTAGCTTCAACTTTTACGCCATCAAAAGGAAAAGCAAAGGGACTTGTTAGAGATCCTAAAGGACGTTTATTTCAAAATTATGTTTCTGCAGGATTTGGAAACTACACCAGTCCACTTTTTGAGGCTTATATTCACACCTCCAGCAATAAATATAATGATTATGGTGTTTTTGTTAATCATCACTCATCAATTGGTGGCATTAAAGATTTAGCATTGAACAATAATTTTTCAGATACTCGAATTGATGCTTTTTTCAAACAATTTGATCGAGATTATAATTGGCAGCTAAATGCTGGTTACCAGCACCAGATTTTTAATTATTATGGTTTACCACCCAATATTGAATTTGAAGAAACTCTATTAAAAAGTATTGATGAAAGACAGGTTTATAAAAACCTTTACGTTGGTGGGAAAATTGCCATTGAAGATTCCTTTTTTCAAGGTGCAACAGCTGAAATAATGAACTTTTCTGATAGTTACAACTCAAATGAACTACGTTTAATTGTAAAACCAACACTTGAGTTTCCCATATCTACGGAACAAATAAATGGTGAATTTTTAATTGATTTAATTTCCGGAAAATTCAAACAATCATACTTCACTGAAGATGAAAAAAAATACAGTTTTCTGAACTTTGGATTCAACCCTAACTTTGAAGTTATACGTGACAATTTAAAGATAAATTTAGGTGCAAAATTGTATTATTCCAGTGATTTAGAAAATAAAGAAAGTAGCTTTTATGCATATCCAAATGTAACGGCCTCTTTAAAAATGATAGACGATGTATTAATTTTAATAGGTGGAGTTACAGGAGACTTAATTCAAAATAATTACCAGGATTTATCAAGTAAGAACCCTTACATTTCTCCAACAATAAATATTTTACAAACCAATCAGCAATACAAAGCTTTTGCCGGTACAAAAGGGAAATTAGCATCGAACATTGATTATAATTTTTCAGTAAGCCATTCAACTGAGAAAAACAAACCAATATTCATTCAAAACCGAATTTTAACAAATGGTACTGACCCTATTGAGCAAGCATTTAAACTGGGTAATTCATTTGGAGTTGTATACGATGATATTAAAACATTAGGTATAAAGGCCGAAATAACTATTGAGGCTTCAAAAGCTTTTACCTTTAGTGGAACTGTTAACTATAATAATTACACAACAACCAATGAATTTGGGGTGTGGAATTTACCTGACATTACCGCTACATTTTCAGGAAATTATCAACGTAAAAACTGGTTTGCTGGTACTAAAATATTTTATAACGGAAAAACGAAAGATTATATTATTCCATTTTCTGGAAACCCTGAAATTATTGAAAATAATTCCTATTTAGATTTAAACTTAAACGGAGGTTACATATTTTCTGAAAGACTAACAGCCTTTGCAAAAATCAACAATGCTTTTGGAAATAATTACCATCGTTATGTAAATTATCAGGTACAGTCCATCCAAATTCTTGGAGGAATTACTTATAAATTTGATTTATAAAATAAGGATAACTTCATTCCAACAATTTTATGTAGTTTTAGCTTTTAAATCAAATTTATATAAAATGAAGTATCACCTATTGGTAATTTCTTTGCTAATTATTTTGTTTTCGTGCAAACAAGTTGAACCAATCAAAAATATTGATTCAGCCATTAATAAAAAAGATTCTACTACTATTAAGCAGATTTTTAATTTAGCCTTAACACAAGGAGAATGCTACAAAAGATTAGATGAATTAACAAATGGTATTGGTGGTCGATTATCTGGTTCTCCTCAAGCTCAACAAGCAGTTGAATGGGGTGAAAAAGTAATGAAAGAAGCTGGTTTTGATAAAGTATGGCTCCAACCAATAATGGTTCCTCATTGGGTTCGTGGGAAAAAAGAAGAAGCTTACTTCACAATAAATAATAAAAAATATAATGTTCCTATTTGTGCTTTAGGAGGTTCTATTCCAACACCTAAAAATGGAATAGAAGCCGAAGTAATTGAAGTAAAAAGTTTAAATGAAGCCGAACAAATGGGTGAAAAACTTCGAGATAAAATCGTTTTTTTTAATGGCGCTTTCGATGACACAATACTTCGTACCTTTAAAGCTTATGGTGGGTGTGTTGGTATGCGTGTTAACGGAGCAAAAACAACCGGAAAATTTGGAGTAAAAGGAGTTATAGTTCGTTCTATGACTCATAGTATTGATGATTATCCACATACGGGAGTAATGAGTTACAATGATGTAGAAGAGAAATATTGGGTCCCTGGCGCTGCAATTAGTACAAAAGCTGCGAATGCATTGAGTATCGCATTAAAAAACAACCCCTCTTTAAAATTTTATTTTAAACAAAGTTGTAAAACATTACCCGATGCTCCTTCATTCAATGTTATTGGAGAAATTATAGGAAGTAAGTTCCCAAACAAATTTATTACTGTTGGAGGGCATTTAGATTCTTGGGATTTAGGCGATGGCGCTCACGATGATGGTACAGGTATTGTTCAGTCTATAGAGGTTTTACGTTTACTAAAACTAAATAATATCAAGCCAAAACACACCATAAGAGTAGTTTTATTTATGAATGAAGAAAATGGTTTACGAGGTGGAAAAAAATATGCTGAGGAAGCTAAAAAAAATAATGAAATTCACGTTGCTGCTTTAGAATCTGATGCAGGTGGTCATACACCAAGAGGATTTTCATTTCAAGCAACCAATGAAAATAAAGAACTTTTTTTAAGTTGGAAACCTTTGCTAGCTCCTTATGGTCTTCGAGATATTGCTCCGGGAGGAAGTGGTGCCGATATTTACCCTTTAAAAAATGAAACCATTTCATTATTTGGTTACAGACCAGATTCTCAACGTTATTTCGATTATCATCACGCTGCAACAGATACATTTGACAAAGTAAATAAGCGTGAACTAGAATTAGGTGCTGCTTCTATGACTTCATTAGTGTATTTGTTAGATAACTATTTAGATTAGGTATGAAAAAATTAATTTTGTTACTTTTAGTTATGAATTTAGCTTGTACTAAAATGGAAAAGGCAGACTCCATTGTTATCAATGGAAATATTTACACTGTTAACCCTTCTTTTGAAAAAGCTGAAGCTTTTGCCATTAAAAATGGCAAAATTATAGCTATTGGAACTTCTGAAGAAATTAAAAACAACTATGCTCCACAAAAAACGATTGATACACAGGGAAAAACGATTGTTCCTGGGTTTATTGATGCACATTGTCACTTTTTAGGACTTGGATTACAACAACAAAAAGTTGATTTAACTGGAACGAAAAGTTTTGAGGAAGTTGTTGCACGAATTGTAGATTTTCAGAAAAAACAAAATGTAGCATATATTACAGGTCGTGGTTGGGATCAAAACGATTGGGAATTGAAAGAATTTCCTACAAAAGAAAAATTAGATGAATTATTTCCAAATACACCCGTAGCTGTTAGAAGAATTGATGGTCATGCATTATTAGCCAACCAAGCTGCTATTGACATAGCCGGTGTAACTGTAAATTCAAAAGAATACGGTGGATTTATTCTAAAAAAAGATGGAAAACTTACAGGTATTTTTATTGATGGACCAATGGATTTAATTGAAGTTAAAATTCCTAATTCTTCAAAAAAAGAAAAGATTCAAGCATTAAAAGATGCTGAAAAAATATGTTTTAGTTATGGTTTAACTACAGTTGATGATGCCGGACTTTCAAAAGAAAGTATTGAGCTTATCGATAGTTTACAACAAGGAGGCGAATTAAAAATACGCATTTATGCAATGGTTTCGGCAAGTGATGAAAGCATTGATTACTTCACAAAAAAAGGAATTCTTAAAACAGCTCGATTAAATGTTCGCTCATTTAAAATTTATGCCGACGGCGCTTTAGGTTCTCGCGGCGCAGCTTTAAAAAAATCATATAGCGATAAACACAATCACCTTGGCGCATTGGTAACTTCTCTTGAAGATATAGAAAAATATGCTAAAAAAATTGCAGCATCTGACTTCCAAATGAACACCCATGCCATTGGTGATTCAGCAAATTATATAATGCTGAAAACCTATAAAAACGTTCTAAAAGATAAAAACGATAGACGCTGGAGAATTGAACACGCGCAAATTATTGATAAAAAAGATTTTGATTATTTCAACAATATTCTACCTTCAATACAACCTACACATGCAACAAGTGATATGTATTGGGCAGAAGACAGAGTTGGTGAGGAAAGAATTAAAGGTGCATATGCATATAAAGATTTACTAAACAAATATGGGAAAATTGCTTTAGGCACTGATTTTCCTGTTGAAAAAGTAAATCCGTTTTTAACTTTTTATGCTGCAGTTGCCCGAAAAGATTTAAATAATTATCCCGAAAATGGTTTTCAAATTGAAAATGCATTAACACGCAAAGAAACGTTAAAAGGAATGACTATTTGGGCAGCTTATTCAAATTTTGAAGAAAACGAAAAAGGAAGTATTGAAGTTGGTAAAATCGCTGATTTCATAATACTTAATGAAGATATTATGAAAGTTGAAACTTCAAAAATTCCATATTTGAAAGTTGAAGGAACATTTGTTTCTGGAGAAAGAGTATATTAAATAAGCTTTACGGATTTAATTAAACTTTCCGATAAATTACCTAACCACTTTACTTGTTCTGAAACAAGCTTGGTTTCTCTTAATTGTATTTTCAGTTCATTGGTAATTGGAATTCCTTCATCGATTTCTTTATCACGTTGAACTGATAATTTTTCAAAATAATCATCATAAATTTTACTAGCTTTTTCAATTTCATTAGCTACCAAACTAACCTCTAAACTTTCAGATTTTAGTAATTTTAAAGTAATTTCTAAATTATTCTTAATATGTAAAATATAAGTCTCAAACTGCTTTGGTACTTTAGTTGTTTTATTTGTTCTAATAAACATTCCTAATGATGAAAGTGACGACAAAAATGTATTACTAACAGCAACCATCTCATAAATTATTGACAAATTAGTTTGCTTAGATTTTGGTTCCTGATTCATTCTTTGATAAGCCGCATTCAAATTTCCTACTTGGATAAAAGCATCTTTACGTGCCAGCAAATATTCTGTTGAAACTTCTCCTTTTTTATGATACAACTCATCAATTTCTTTTAAAAAATTCAAATTAGCATTTATTGATTTAATAAAAAATTCTCGAATATTTTGAACTTGCCAGGCAGGCCATAAAAAATAACTGGCAGAAAATGCTAATGTTGCACCAATAATAGTATCCAATACTCTAAATTTTACAACAGAAAGTATGTTAGGGTCTAATATTGCATAAACAAAAATTACATTTAAAGTAATAAATACTGCTGCATTTCTATAATTCAATTGCACTAATGAAAAAGCAATTGGCAAAGATATTATTGCTATAATGCCATAAACCGTGGTATTTTGTGTTATTAAAACAACTGCTGTAGCAATAGCCGCTCCTATTAATGTACCAATAACTCGGTGCTTTGAACGTTGTTTTGTTAAACCATAACTTGGCCGCATAATTACAACGAGGGTCAATAAAATCCAATACGGATTTTGCATTGAAAGTATGTTTCCAATTAAAAAACCAATAACCATTAATATAGACAAACGCAATGAATGCTTAAAAATAGGAGATTTAAAACTAAAGTTATCCTTGAGTTTTTTTAAATCATAATCTTGAGTTGTGATAAACCGCTCGGCATCTTTTATTCCTGCTATTTTGTTATTATGAGTATAATTATTCAATACACGCTCTATATCTATAATATTTTGTATTTGTTTTTCCTGATATGTTTTTAAATTTAACAATAAGATAGTTCCTTCCCTCGATTCAGGTAAACCAACTAAATCTCTATAATAATCAATTTGGGTTTTAATTTTCTTTAATAATCTAGGAATGCATTCATTAACCTGTAATTTTTCTTCCTTTAAAATAACTTTAGAAATATGTGTTAATTGATTTGAAATTTCAAAAATGAGATTTTTAAACTCTGCTAATTTTTCGGAATGTTTTTCAAAAATAAGATCGAACTTTTCATATTCAACAGGATTAGAAATTGCCAATTCAAATATTTCAATCAATTTTGAAAACAGTAATTGCTGCCGTCTTGTTCTATTTGAAAATCCCGAATTTAAGCGCTTACTTAAAATAACTTCTCTAATTGATTCGTGATTTTCATTTATTTTAGTTTGTAATAGAAACATACTATTATAAAGCGAAGCTCTATCTTCCCTATTAACTAAAAGATTTCCACGTATTTTTAAAAATTCAGCTGTATTTTCAAATGCTTCAACAAATAATTGATCGGTTTGAATTTTAGGAAACAATATAGATGTCAACATAGTTAATACTAAAAACCAACTTCCTCCCAAGGCAACTAATAATGCATGTGAAAATACTGATATTTCCCGATTATCAATTGCAAAACTTAAAACTACAGCCAATAATCCCGCAAATGAAATTAATGATGCCCTAAAACCAAAAACTGAAATATAAGAAATGGTAAAAACCAATATAAAAAGTAAAGGTAGTACTAAATAGGTCCGTTCTGAAAAAGTTCCTATCAACAGCGTTACTATAAATGAAACTACAATAGCGCTTAAAATTCCAAAATATTTATGACGTAAACTACCTTGAACATCAGCTGGAGAAGAAAATAACACTCCCAATGCAATGCTAAAACCAAAACTTAAATCATTTAAAATAAAATTAGAAAATAATATAGGTAGCACCATTGCAATAGCCATAACAATTGCTTTTAAAAAATAAGTGCTTTTAAAATATCGTTTTAAGTTTGAAAACATATTTTTACCCATGTTTTAATAAAACTACTAATGAATTCTCTCTAATTTGCTCAGGCAACTGTATTCTATTTACTAAGCTTTAATCACTAAAGCTCTCAATCTAAAATATTTTTAACAAATTTATCTATTGAATTTACTCCATATTTTGTGAGATGTTTAACAAACGCTGAACCAATAATAGCACCTTTAGCTTTTGATGTTGCTTGCTGAAATGTTTCAGCATTGGAAATTCCAAAACCAACAATTTGAGCTGATTTTAAATTCATAGTTGCAATTCGTTCAAAATACTTATTCTGTGTTTTTCCAAAAGTATTTTTAGTTCCAGTGACACTTGCTGAACTAACCATATAAATAAATCCTTCTGAAATTTCGTCAATAAATCGAATCCGTTCATCTGATGTTTGTGGCGTAATCAAAAACACATTTATCAAACCGTGTTTTTCAAAAATATCTTTATACTTTTC
>ERZ1048686.2122-NODE-2122-length-14077-cov-6.488375_pt1 | contig 14077 bp, 8 predicted proteins | sample MGYA00383099_ERZ1048686 | MGnify/ENA primary metagenome ERZ1048686 (study PRJEB29581, sample SAMEA5548369) | metagenome | biome: marine; feature: coastal; material: water | depth 25 m | study: Short-term variability in the microbial, nano- and picoplankton... | reverse complement strand
CCGAACATTACCTCGTTTCAAACTACGAGTATATAATTTTCCATCGGAATAGGTGCCAGCACCACCTTCGCCAAAACAATAGTTTGAATCTTCATTAACTAAATGAAACTGATTAATAGCTCTTAAATCTCGTCGTCGGTCGCGTACATTTTTCCCACGCTCTAAAACAATAGGTTTATACCCCAGCTCAATACAACGTAATGCTGCATACATTCCTGCAGGTCCAAAACCTATAATGTGTATTTCTTTTGCTGAAGAAACATCTTTATAATCGAAAGAGTATTCAGAAGTTTCAGGTATTTGTTCACCAATATAAACTGCTAATTTATAATTGAAAATAATGGTAGATTTCCGTGCATCAATTGATTTGCGCAACACTTTTATTGCATTAATCTCATTGATTGCAACTCCTAGGCTACGTGCGGACTTCTTCTCTAAAAAATGCTCTTGTTTGGCTTCTAAAATTGATGCCCTAATTTGTATTTCTTTTACCATTATCGGCAAAACTAATCAAATTTCAACGAAAAAACTATTGTTCTATTTTTTGTCCTTTCTTTAAATAATAACTAATCATAAACAAAATTCCAATCAAAATAAAAGGAAAGGTTATAATTGCAATAATGCCTAAGCTCATACTTACTGAATTGTTCATTGCATAATTATGGTTGTAAATAATAGGGCTGAAAACAACACCAATTATTAAAAAAATTACGCCTCCTACTAATTCTTTTTTCCAAGCTAACAATAAAATAAAAAGTAAAACAAATGAAGGAATAAGATGCAATAAAAAATCTGCAATTTGTTCTAAAATAAGATTTCCATGTCCAAATGCATCCAACGAAAATATACTTACAAAACTTATTGCCGCAATACAAAAAACCCTCGGTAACCAATGAATAATTTTTAATGAAATTTTCATACCAAAAATAATTTGATGAACTTCTTAAAGTTACCTATTTTTAATGAGTAATCAAACTAAAGTGCCCGCTCTTTTCACGAACATTTCCTTTTTTATCAGTAAGTTGTGCTTTGAACCAATAATCACTTGCAGTTAAAATTACTCCATTATAACTACCATTCCAACCAGCATCTTTTGTTGAATCAATGGTTGTAATATATTTACCAAATCGGTTAAAAATCATTATTTGAGCTGATTCATAAAATTCATCAGTAGCTCCTAAAATACTCCAGCGATCATTGTACCCATCATTATTTGGTGTTAAAAATTTAGGAAAACCAATAACTGAAACTTCAATTGATGCAATTCCACAGTTATTCTTATCCCGCACATAAATTGTTCTTATTCCAGGAGCAACATTACTGAAAACAGGTTCATTTTGATATAACCCATCAATATCATCCATAGCAAACTCATAATCTCCAATACCTAAGTTTAATGTATTTATGGTAATACTATTGTTATTAGAATCATCAGTTACTGCTATATCGTTTAAAGTAATAGAAGCAATTTTAGATTCTGAAACGTTCACCGTTCTTTCGAATGAAGCACACTCTGCGGTTGAAGTTGCAACAACGGTATAAACTCCTCCTTTTGAAACAAAGGCTGTTGGTTGATTGCTAATTACTGAATTTAATTCATCAGTCCATTTATATGTGTAAATACCATTTGGATTAAATATTTGCAAAGTTATTGGTGGTAAGTTTAAGCAAACCATTGCTTCAGGATTAACCTCAAACTCAGGACGTGGATGAACTATTAAAGTTAAATGTTCACCAATGCCAAAACAAGCCCCATTATCATCATTTTCTACTCTTACATAAAGCGTTTGCAAAAAAGGAATTTCATTTTCGTAATTAGTAGGTGTTAAAATTTCGTTTTGCTCTAATTGAGCATCTAATAAATTCCTGTAATAATGGACACTTAAATTTTGTGGAGGAAGCGTATTTATATAATATTGAGTAGCTTCTGTAAGATTAAATACAGCCTTTCCATCAATAATATCGTCTTGGTCACAACTTTCTATTTCATAATCAAATCCAGCAGGAAGTTTTGTTGCAGAAACATCTAAATTAACTGTTGCAACTCTGTGACATCCAAATGAATTTTCAACACGTGCAAACACTTCATTATTAACAGCATCTTGATTGTTGAATGGTGAAGAAAGTGCTGTTGTAGTTGAGTTATCAGCTTCAGCATAGGTTAAGTAGTAAGTAACTATATCCTGATTGTTGTTGGTGATAAAAGGATCTGCTTCTTCTAAATTAAAATCGGTAAATCCATCAGAGGTTCCATCTTCATCACAGTTTTTAAATACAATGGTAGATTGAATAACAGGTAGTGTATTTACCTGAATTTCAAATGAAGTATCTGTAAAACATGTTGTATCTAAATTATTAAAAATACGGGCATAAACAGTTTGACCGTTGATAGAAGTATTTTGAAAGTTTGAAGGATCTGTAATTTCACTTGATATTAAATAAGTATCCTCTTTAAAATATTTAATGGTGAAATCTAACAAGTTTTTACCATTTAAAAGCTCAATTTCTTTTGAAGTTAAATCGAAAAAAGTAAAACCATTAGTATCATCTCCATCTGAACTGTTATCACATTCTTCAAGTAAAATATTCGTTGTGGAAGGAATTACTGTTTCAAAAACAAGCACATTTACTGCTAAACGTGACGGGCTTTCACAGCCATTTATAGTTTGTGTAGCATAGTAATTCGTAGCACTTGTAAGAAGGTCTGTTGCGTTTAAAGGTGTTCCTCCTGAAGAATTTGCATACCATTGAATGGTGTTTCCAACCACGGTTAAATTTGAAATGGTCGCATTTTCAATATCGCAAAAAGTTTGAGTGGTATTTCCTGTTGGAGTTGATGTGTCTTGTATAGTTGCTGTAACGGGTGTTCTTGTTGTAGTTGTACAGCCATTTTCAGTAGCATCAACATAATAGATAGTAGTTGAAGTTAGTGTTGGAGTTGTATAGCTTGTTCCACTTGCTATTGATACGCCTCCAGTAGCTGAATTATACCAATTAATCGTTCCTACTGATGCAGTTGCAGTTAATGTACCCGTTCCTGATTCACAAATAATAGTATCAGTTGTTGAGGTAATTGTTGGCAAAGCATTTACCTGAATTTCAAATGAAGTATCTGTAAAACATGTTGTATCTAAATTATTAAAAATACGGGCATAAACAGTTTGACCGTTGATAGAAGTATTTTGAAAGTTTGAAGGATCTGTAATTTCACTTGATATTAAATAAGTATCCTCTTTAAAATATTTAATGGTGAAATCTAACAAGTTTTTACCATTTAAAAGCTCAATTTCTTTTGAAGTTAAATCGAAAAAAGTAAAACCATTAGTATCATCTCCATCTGAACTGTTATCACATTCTTCAAGTAAAATATTCGTTGTGGAAGGAATTACTGTTTCAAAAACAAGCACATTTACTGCTAAACGTGACGGGCTTTCACAGCCATTTATAGTTTGTGTAGCATAGTAATTCGTAGCACTTGTAAGAAGGTCTGTTGCGTTTAAAGGTGTTCCTCCTGAAGAATTTGCATACCATTGAATGGTGTTTCCAACCACGGTTAAATTTGAAATGGTCGCATTTTCAATATCGCAAAAAGTTTGAGTGGTATTTCCTGTTGGAGTTGATGTGTCTTGTATAGTTGCTGTAACGGGTGTTCTTGTTGTAGTTGTACAGCCATTTTCAGTAGCATCAACATAATAGATAGTAGTTGAAGTTAGTGTTGGAGTTGTATAGCTTGTTCCACTTGCTATTGATACGCCTCCAGTAGCTGAATTATACCAATTAATCGTTCCTACTGATGCAGTTGCAGTTAATGTACCCGTTCCTGATTCACAAATAATAGTATCAGTTGTTGAGGTAATTGTTGGAATGTTGTAATATGTTCCTGTAACAGCGATTCTTGGACCATTCTCACAAACTCCATCAGCAGAGGCCAATGCATAATAGGTAGTTGTTGCAGAAATTGTTGGCGAAAATGTATTTCCGCTAGCTAGCTTTGTCCCACCATTTGAGGAATCAAACCAAAGTACAAAACCAGTATTTGAAGTTGCTGATAGTGTAACCTGACCTGTTCCACAACTTGTATCTGTTGTTGTAGCTGTTATTTTAGCCATTTTAATTGTTGTACTTGCAGAAATGTTTAGGATTGGATCACCAGGTGTTCCTCCGTATTCAACAATGTAGCCTTGTATATTATTATTGTTATTCGGGTAATCGTTCCAATTACCATCACTATAAACGTGTAAATAATTTTCTTCTGATGGAATTCCAGGGTTTGGCCAATCGTTTGGTTCACCGGCACTCCAATTTGTATAAGTATGATCTGCCCCATTACTATTTCCATTAGCTAAACCAAACCAAAAAGTATCTCCTGCTTCGGGGCCAGTAACCCATTTCCAAGTTCCTTCGGTTTCTTCGTCACTTCCACCTAACCAACCTTGACCTTCAGCTTGTTCACCTGAAAGTTGTGCTTCTTCAGGTGAAGTTATGGTTGCTAAGTAGCCTTGTAATCCAAAATAGTCTCTACCTTCTGCTGCTGTTTTGGCACTCGTCCAAGTAATACCATTATTTGGTATATATTCATAAAAATGTTCTGTTGAAGGTAAGTAGTTGGCATCACCAATGGTTATTGAAAAAGATTTATCAATTGTTGGGTTTGTGTTTGAGCTTTCAAAAATCACCTCTTTTACAGCTGCAATTAAATCATCATATAACGCATTTCCTCCCGTTGAACTTTTTAAAGTTAATTTACCTTCTGATACACTCCACGTAGTTGTTATGTTTGGATGATTTCCTGTTAAGGTTAACGTATCTTCACCATTTACATAACCTGTTGAAATTTGCACATATACAGCTTCAATGTCATTATCATCAGGGTCAACAATATTAAAGTCTGTTACCACATTTATTTGACTTTGAGGGCAATAATATTGATCTCCACTAGCAGTTAGGGTTGGAGCAGTATTTGTTTGAGCCCAAAAAAAAATTGGCACAAAAAACAATATTGTACTTAAAAAGTATTTATAGGAATTTACCGGGGTCATTGTTACCTACTTTTTTTCTTCGCCAACAGAATATTGGAGAAATGCAAAATTACTAAAAATAAAAACAAATTACATTTTAATAACTTTAGATATTTGAAATTATTGCTTTCCTATTTTATATTATTGAAAATAAATTGATTTAAATTTTAATATATATATATATTAATTGATTCATTTTATAAAATATTTCTGATGAAAGCATAAATTTCTTTTACATTTGTTTTTCAGAATACAAACTTATCACTATGACTAATAAAATTGAATTAAGCTGGAAAGGGCAAATGCTTTTTGAGTCTAAAGCAGCTGAAGGAAGTGTACTGATTGATGCAGCTCCGGAAGCTGGTGGGCAAGGAAAAGGATTACGTCCAAAAGCAATGATGTTAACTTCGTTGGCTGGCTGTTCAGCAATGGATATTGCATCCTTGCTAAAAAAAATGCGTGCCGAAGTTGATGATTTTAAAATTGACGTAGAAGCAACCTTAACAGACGAACATCCAAAATTTTATGACAAAGTACACGTTATTTATCATTTTTTTGGAAGTGATTTCAAAAAAGCTAAAATTGAAAAAGCGGTGAACCTTTCTGTAGAGCGCTACTGTGGCGTAATGGAAATGTTTCGAAAATTTGCAGCCATTACTACTGAAATAATTTATATAGAGCAGTAAAATAATTTACTTACTTTTGAGGTAAAAGCAATGCTATGCGCTGGAAAATAAAGAACGAAATTAACCCTCAAATTGCATCAAAACTCGCCAAGGAACTTGGCATTGAATTTACATTAGCCAAATTATTAGTGCATCGTGGTATTGAAACCTATGAGAAAGCCAAAGCGTTTTTTCGTCCAAATTTAAACGATTTGCACAATCCATATTTAATGAAAGATATGGATAAAGCTGTTAAACGTATACAATTGGCAATTGCCAATAATGAAAATATAATGGTGTATGGAGATTACGATGTGGATGGAACTACTTCTGTTTCATTACTTTATTCTTATTTAAAAACCATATACCCAAATGTTACCACCTATATTCCAGATAGATACGCCGAAGGTTATGGTGTTTCTTATAAAGGGATAGATTATGCTGAAGACAACGATATAACTTTAATTATTGCTTTAGACTGTGGAATAAAAGCAATTGACAAGGTTGCATATGCTACCAAAAAAGGTGTTGATTTTATTATCTGCGATCATCACCGCCCGGGAAGCGAAATACCTCAAGCAGTTGCAGTTTTAGATCCAAAACGTGAAGATTGCAAATATCCTTATAAAGAATTATGTGGCTGTGGTGTTGGTTTTAAATTAATTCAAGCCTTGGCAAGCGAAAAAGGTGAAACAATTCAAGATTTAATCCCATATTTAGATTTGGTAGCAACTGCTATTGCAGCAGACATTGTTCCAATTACTGGTGAAAATAGGGTGCTAGCTTATTTCGGCTTACAAGTAATTAACCAACAGCCTAGAAACGGAATAAAAGCCATTATTCATCAGGTAAATAAAACCGAACTAACCATTACCGATGTTGTTTTTATTATTGCTCCAAGAATTAATGCGGCAGGTAGAATTAAACATGGAAATTATGCCGTTGAACTGTTAACTGAATTGGATTTTGAAGCAGCAGTAAATTTCGCTTCAGAAATTGAAAAAAACAATAATAATCGAAAAGAATTGGATAAAACTATTACTGCTGAAGCCTTGCAACAAATTGAAAAAAATAATGAGCAGCAAAGTTTTTCAACTGTAGTTTATAGTGAAACTTGGCATAAAGGTGTTATTGGTATTGTGGCTTCTAGATTAATTGAAACCTATTACAAACCAACCTTAGTTTTTACAAAAAGTGGCGATAAATTAGCTGCTTCAGCACGATCTGTAAAAGGATTTGACGTATACAATGCGCTAGAAAAATGTTCAGAGTATATAGAACAATTTGGAGGGCACAAATATGCGGCTGGATTAACTATTAAAGAAGCAAATTATCAGGCTTTTAAAAATAAGTTTGAAGAAGTAGTTAAGAACACACTCCCAAAAGAATTAAGAACTCCTGAAATAAGTGTTGATACTGAAATTAGTCTTTCGGAAATTACTCCGAAATTTTACCGTATTTTAAAACAACTCGCTCCTTTCGGACCACAAAATATGAAGCCTGTTTTTATGACTTCAGGACTTAGAGATAATGGTTATGGCAAAAAAGTTGGCGCAGATCAAACCCACTTAAAATTAAATATTATTGACGGCACTAATCAACAAACATACAATGCCATTGGGTTTGGCTTAGCCCAAAAACACGAGTTGGCTCAAAACGGAAATTCTTTTAAAGCAGTTTTTAATATTGATGAAAACCACTGGAACGGAAATACATCCCTTCAATTATTATTAAAAGACATTCAAGAAGATTAGTTTTCTTTAATCAAATAAATATACACAGGGTAATGATCGCTGAATCCACCTGAAAATTGTCCGTTTGAAAAACTTCTAAAAGGATAACCTTTATATTTCCCGGTTTTTGTTGTTAAGTACAAGGGGTTGAAAATACTTGATTTATAAACTTTATAAGATGAATAATTTTTGTTGACAGCTAATAAAGGAGATGTGAACATAATTTGATCAAATAAATTTATATTATCTCTATAAACCAAGGTATTCTGACCTCTTCTAAATAAATCTTCATACGGATTATAAATATCTCCTTCTTGTACATTCTTCTTTTTCGTTTTTGTTTTTAAAACATTTTTTAAACTTGAATTAGTTGGATCATCATTTAAATCACCCATAATAATAATTTTAGGATTTGAGTCAGATAATTTTATTTTTTCGATAATTTGAGTATTTAAATAAGCCGCTTTTTCTCTTTTAGATCTGCTTTTTTCTTCCCCCCCACGTCTTGAAGGCCAATGGTTTACAATAATATGAATGAACTCATCATCTAAATAACCTGAAACTAATAATTGATCTCTTGTATACAGTCTAATACCTTTTTCATCCCAAAGTTTTAATTCAAATGTTTCAAAATTTGTTGGAGTAAAATAGTTGCTTTGATATAGTAAAGCAACATCAATACCTCTCAAATCAGGGGAATCAAAATGTATAATTCCATAATTACTATTCTTTAAATAGGAAGTTGTCACTAAATCTTCCAAAACTTGGTAGTTTTCAATTTCAGAAACTCCAATTAAAACCGGACTATTTTTTGACTCTTTTTCTCCAATTTCAGAAATTACCTTAGCCATATTGTTAAGTTTTTGACTGTAAACGGTATCTCTATTTGCTTTAATTTTCATAATAGGACTTTCTTCATCCATTTTATCAGGATCATCAAAAGTATCGAAGAGATTTTCTAAATTATAAAATGCAATAGTTCTTATTTTGTATTGCTGTTGGCAAAAAGAAATATTTACTGAAATTGCCAAAAGTAAAAAGGTGAGTGTTATTTTTTTCATAACTATATTATATTATTTAAAACTCCGTAAAAATAAAAATTATTTGAATATTCCTTTGAATTTTTCAAATAGAAATTGTTAAATTTGATAAAAATTGGAAATGAAAAAGCTAATTAAATTAGGTTTTTTGTGTTTGCTATATACTTCATTTTTAGCAGCTCAAAACGCCTCATCAATACATGGTGAAATTTCAGAGATTATTTCAGAAAAAAAACTTTCTGAAGTTCAAATTACACTTTTAGAAATACACCATTCAACAAAAACAGATTTAAACGGAAATTTTGAGTTTAAAAATGTGACTAATGGTCAATACCAACTTCAATTACAGTTAAAAGGATATCAAACACAGGTTTTACCTATTTTTTTAGAAGGGAATCTAGATTTAGGAAGTATTTATTTAGAACCTTTTATTGATGAATTTCAAGATACCAGTATTATTTCACTCACCGATAATGATTTAACAGAAGAAAACAGTTCGAATTCTGAGTATATTTCAGGGTTATTTCAATCGTCCAAAGATGCTTATTTAAAAGCGGCGGCTTTTAATTTTAGTCAGGCCTGGTTTAAAGTTCGTGGATACGATTCTAGCTATGGGAAAATATTATTGAATGGTGTTGAAATGAATAATTTTTACGACGGACGACCTCAATGGAGCAACTGGGGAGGTTTAAATGATGCTTTACGAAATCAAAATTTTAGTAGCGGCATTGCTCCTTCAGAAATTTCATTTGGAAATATCTTAGGAAGCACAAATTTTAACACAAGAGCTTCATTAAACAGGGAGGGAGGAAAAATTTCGTACGCTTTAACAAATAAAAGCTATACCGGCAGAGTAATGGCTACTTACTCAACAGGTTTAAATGATAATAATTGGGCATTAACAGTTTCTGGCTCCCGACGTTATGCTGATGAAGGATATATGGACGGTACACCATACAATTCTTGGTCTGGATTTATTGCAGCTGAGAAAAAAATTAACGAAAAGCATAGCTTCAATTTAACAGCAATAGCCGCATTTAACCGAAAAGGTAAATCTTCGCCAAGCACACAAGAAGTATATGACTTAAAGGGCTATAAATACAATTCGTATTGGGGAAATCAGGAAGGTGATATACGCAATTCAAGAATGAAAGAAATTTTTGAGCCAATATTAACGCTTTCACATTATTACACATCAAAAAAATCAACCTTAACAACTTCATTGACTTATCAGTTTGGTCATGTAACAAATGGACGATTAGGATATTTTAATGCTCCAAATCCAGACCCTACATATTGGAAATATTTACCAAGTAACTATCTAAGAGATAACAATTACAACCTTGGTCAGGCGTATTTAGCGGGACAAGATTTTAAAAATGATGGTCAAATAGATTGGAATGAAATTTACTCAATAAACGCAGGTAAAGAAAATGCTTCGTACTATGTATATGATGATAAAGTAGAAGATTCTCAAATCAGTTTTAATTCAACTTTTAATTCAAAATTACCATCAAATATTCTATTAACTGCAGGTATTTCATTTAAAAATTTAACCTCCAAAAACTTTGCTGAAATGACCGATTTATTAGGCGCTGAAGGTTTTATGGACTTGGATCAATACGCTATTGGGAATGAGCAGCAAAACGATTTAAATAATCCAAACAGAACAGTTGTTGTTGGGAATAATTTTCAGTACAATTACAATCTAAATGCCAGCTCAATTGGTGCGTTTACTCAGATTCAGATAACCCGTAAAAAAGTAGATTATTTTGCTGCTGTTCGTTTTAAAAACAGCATTTTTCAACGTGAAGGATTGTATAAAAATGGAACGTATGCCAATACTTCTTTTGGAAAAGGAGAAAAGCAATCTTTTTCAGATTTTAGTTTAAAAGGAGGTTTTACATATAAATTTACCGGCCGTCATTTATTAAACGCTAATGGTGGTTATTTATCGAATGCGCCAACCATAAGAACTATTTTTTCAAATTCCAGAGTTAATAATGAAATTACTCCCAATTTAACTAGTGAAACAGTTTTAACTACTGATATAAATTACATTTTTAGATCACCAAAAATACAGGCTCGCCTAACAGGGTATTATACTAAAATTAGCAATGCTATAGAGTCATCCTTCTTTTTTGCTGAAGGTTTAAGAGGTGATCAGGCCGATTTCGTAAGCGAAATTATAACAGGAGTTGATAAAAAGCATATTGGTGCAGAGCTAAGTCTTGAATATCAGGTAATACCAACATTGAAAATTTTAGCAGCCGGTTCAACTGGACAATACACCTACAATAATAACCCTAATTTATATTTACAATCTGAAAGCTTTGTAGGTGATAACAGCGATTTTGGAACTGCTTATTTGAAAAATTACAAACTTTCGGGAACACCACAAAGAGCATATTCTTTTGGTTTGGAATACAGAGATCCTACGTATTATTGGTTTCAGGTAAATGGCAATTATTTGTCCAATAATTATTTAGACATTTCTCCATTATTGCGTACCAAAAATTTTTATGTTGATACTGACGGCATACCTTTTATTGATAACGAAACTGGAGTTGAGGTAACGCAAAAACAAGTTGATAATTTGCTGAAGCAAGAAAAATTTGATGGTATTTTCTTAATGAATATAGTGGCCGGAAAATCGTGGAGAATTGGACAAAAGTATGTAGGTGTTTTTGCAGGAATCAACAATATTTTGGGAGATACCTATAAAACAGGTGGTTTTGAACAAGCCAGAAATGCTAACTATCCCGAATTAAAGGAAGATAAAAACTTGGAAAGTCCCATTTTTGGATCAAAATATTGGTACAACAGCGATACTTCCTATTATTTTAATTTATACGTAAGATTTTAAAAATATTTAGCTATGAAAAATAAATATATCAATAAAACTCTAGTAGTCATAACCAGCTTTATTATTGCTGGTTGCGTTAAAGATTCAGATTTTTCAACTCCAAATGTCGCTTGTATTGAGCAAACATTAACCGTTACAAATACATTAGATCAAATTAAAGATATGTATACTTTTGGAGGTACACAATTTGAAACCGATATTGTGATTGAAGGTTATGTAGTTTCAAGTGATCAATCTGGAAATATTTATAAATCCTTATCTATTCAAAATCAACCTGAAAATCCAACTTCAGCAATAAAAATAGCCATAGATCAAACCGATATTTACACAAAGTATGAAGTTGGAAGAAAAATATATGTGAAGCTAAATGGTTTGGCAATTGACTATAGTTATGGAAGTTTACAAATTGGAAAAATTAGTAATTCTGATTTAGAAGGAATTTCAACTTTTGAGCTAGATAATCATATAGTGCGCTCTTGTGAAGTTACCACTATTATCCCTAAAAAAGTTGCTATTGCCGATTTAAATAAGGATATGTTAGAGATGTTAGTTGAATTAGAAAATGTTCAGTTTAGCCCTAAAGATTTAGGGAACTCATATGCCAATATTGATAATACCAGAACGGTAAACAGAACATTGCAAAATTTTAATACCAATTGCAATTTAGTTGGTAGTGTTGAAGTTAGAAATTCTGGTTACGCCAGTTTTAAAAGCAATGTACTACCTGAAGGAAAAGGTAGTGTAGTTGCTATTTTCAGCAATTATTACAACGATTTTCAATTGTACATAAGAGATACAAATGATGTAAATTTAACCGAAGCACGCTGTGATTATTCAAATGCTTTAACACCAAATATTACTCTTGCTGAAGTTGCAGCTATGTATGAAGAAAATATGGTTGAATTTGGAATTTCAAACAATTATATTGCAGAAGGCTATGTAATTTCAAGTGATGAAAATGGTAATTTTAGAGAACGATTAATTATTCAGGATGCACTTGAAAATCCTACAACAGGAATTCAAATTCTAGTAGAAAGTGATGCACTTTTTAACAGCTATGCTATTGGAGATAAAGTTTTTGTAAAACTTGACAGGCTCTATATGGACAAGGATGCCGGTGTTTTATCCTTAGGCTACACAAATGGTTCTTCCATAAGTGAAATTAATGAAGAAGATTTCAATTCCTTTATAATAAATAGTGAAGAGTCTTTTGAAATAATTCCAACCGCGCTTTTAATTGCAAATATTGATAATGAAATATATCAAAACACCTTGGTCACAATTCAAAATGTACAATTAGTTGAAGATGAATTAGGAAAAGCATTTGCATATTATAGTGGAACAGCCAACGGAATTAGAACATTAGAAACCTGCGGTGAATCTAAAAAGTTAGGTGCTTTTACTAACGGCAATGCAAGTTTTGCCAATGAATTATTTCCAGAAAATCACGGGAATATCACAGGTATTTTAGGTGAATATTTAGAAGTGAGAACTGCAAGTGATGTTAATTTTACAGAAGCCTTTGAAACATGCCCGGTAATTATTCCTAAAATTATGATTACTGAAATAGCAGACCCTTCAAATGCTACTTCTGCCAGATTTGTAGAATTATTCAATGCAGGAGATACTGAGATTGATTTAAACGGCTGGAAATTGAACAAGTATTTGAATGGCTCTACCTCTGCTTCAAGTGGTGGATTAATATTAACAGGTCAGTCCATTGCTGCAGGAGAATTTTTAATTATAGCTAATACAGGTTATTCTGCAATTTTTGGTGATACGCCCGAAATTGAAACTACCTACATGTCGGGAAATGGTGATGATTCATTTGAATTGGTTGATAATACAAATACTACCATAGATATTTATGGTGTAATTGGAGAAGATGGTAATGGAACAAATTGGGAATATTTAGACGGAAGAGCTGTTAGAAATATTGATAGTATTGAACCAAATCCTGGTTTTAATGCTAACGAATGGACTATTTATTCTAATGCAAATAATTTGTTGATTTCTAATCCAAATTCACCTCAAATTGCTCCAGATAATTACAACCCAAATTTAAGATAGTAATACTACTTTTTTACAGCTAAAATTTATATTACAAAAAACAACTTTTTTAGCTAAAATACGCCGAAATTGTTCATTTTGTAATTTTTAAATATTACATATATCGTAATCTTAACATATTATTTTGTTAATTTATTGTGTTATTAACATTTTATATATCTATATTTTATAGTATATATATTTTATTAAAAATGTTATCATACATTTACTAAAAATTTAAAAAAGTAAAAAACAAGTGTTTTTTGAAGTAAATTTGAGTAGTTAAACAAAGTAAATATTTCAATATATAAGTTATGAATAAATTTAAATTAATGGCAATTGCCTTGGTATTAGGAACAACAAGTTTATTTGCGAATAACATTGTAAATCCTGAAATTTCAAAAGATGAAATCAGAAAACAAATTGTAGAATTAGTTCAAGATTCAAACCACACTATTAATGCTAAAATTGAAGTGAAAGTTACTTTTACATTCAGTTCAGAGGGAGAAATAGTTATTTTAAAAGTTAATTCAACAGACAGCGCTGTTTTAACATTTGTACGAGAAAACTTAAATGGTAAAGTTTTAGCAAAACCTGGCAAAGCTCACAAACACTATACTATGCCAATTGTAATAAAATAAACGAAACTTAATTTTTAATTAAAAAAGCTCAAACTTAAAAGTTTGAGCTTTTTTTAGTTATTTAT
>ERZ1048686.2106-NODE-2106-length-14124-cov-6.564859_pt1 | contig 14124 bp, 13 predicted proteins | sample MGYA00383099_ERZ1048686 | MGnify/ENA primary metagenome ERZ1048686 (study PRJEB29581, sample SAMEA5548369) | metagenome | biome: marine; feature: coastal; material: water | depth 25 m | study: Short-term variability in the microbial, nano- and picoplankton... | reverse complement strand
TGTTGGAGTCCCGGAACCACGCCTTCGCGGGAATGACTAATAGTCGCGGCGATGACGGCTGTTAGATTTAGCCCTGAGCCTCAAACATATGCCCCAACTTTCCAGCCTTTGTGCTCAGATACTTTTCGTTGTGAGGGTTACTGCCCGTTTCCAGCGCAATTCGCTCTACAACCTCGACACCCTGCTCTTCCAATGCCGCCACTTTACGCGGGTTATTCGTCATTAATCGCGCAGACTTGATGTTCAGGTGCGCAAACATTGGGATTAACACAGTGTAATCTCGCATATCGGCCCCAAAACCCAACTGCTCATTAGCTTCTACAGTATCAGCCCCGGCATCCTGTAACTTATAAGCCTTGATCTTGTTGAGCAGCCCGATACCCCGACCCTCCTGGCGGAGATAGAAAATGGCTCCTCTACCCTCCTCGGAAATTGCCTTCATAGCGGCTTGCAGCTGGTTACCGCAGTCACAGCGCATGCTGAATAGCGCGTCCCCGGTCAGGCATTCTGAGTGAATTCGAACTAATACCGGCTCACCATTGCTCACATCACCCAAAGTAAGAACCACATGCTCCTTGTTGCTCTCAGCATCTTCGAAGCCATGCATCTCGAACTCACCCCAGGCGGTGGGGAGGCGGGACGATTCTATATAGCGTGCGGTCAAAGGGCTCATCCGTTCAAAAGGGCGCGTAGTCTAACAGTTTTACGGAGAAATTAGCGAGATGGCTTACTGAGTGCGACTAAGGGTCATAACCCCCTGATTTTCTTCCATTTTGACATGGCGCAAGTAGGTCATTCCCAGCAGGACGTGGCTGGGGAATTCACCTTCGATCACTGTCGCTGGGACGTTGTTAACCTTGATGCCACCTACATTCACGGAGCGCAAATTCAAGGACCAGGCCTTGGCCATGCCGGAGGCGGTTTCGACCCTGGCCGGGGTGGCCTGCTCGAGGTTCAGCCCGATGCGGCGGGCGTGGCTTTCGTTCATGGCGACGATGTTGGCGCCGGTGTCTACCAGCACTTCCAGTTGGCGACCATTGATTTGGGCGTTTGTGCGGTATTGGAGCATCTGATCGCGTTGGATCGTCACCAACTGCGGGGCCGGAGGCTGATAGTTAGTGCCCACTTTCCTTGATAAGCCGAGGACCATTTGTTGGCCGTCAACTTCCAGAGTAGCGGTGTTAGTGTAAGCTGAAACCAGGGTTACGCCTTTGTGGGTTTGGCCCTCTTTTAGCATTTTGCGTTCGCCGTCGATTAGGAGGATGGCGGCATTGGGCATTAGGCCTTCCAGATCGATTTGAGGCGCGGCATTCGTGCTAATTGTATAGTGCATGCCAAGCAAAAGTAGCAAGGCCCTGATCACCCAAAAACAGGATCCCCGCGCTCGCGAGACTGACGACTCAAGTGTCCGGGAAAGCTTTTTCATGGCATCAACCATAACGCAATATGCAGGCAGGCGCAGGCCATGATGCCGGCGACAACATCGTCGATCATGATGCCGAAGCCACCGTCTACCTTCTTGTCCAACCAGCCGATGGGCCAGGGCTTGGCGATATCGAAAATCCTAAAGGCAATGAAGCCAGCGATTATCCAGGGCCAGCTATTGGGCAGCGCCCACATGGTAATCCAGTAGCCCACGAATTCGTCCCAAACGATGCCGCCATGGTCGTGAACGCCCAGTTGTTTGCTAGCTTCGCCGCAGATCCAGATGCCGAGAATAAAGGTAATGACAACGGCCAGGGTGAAATAACCCAGAGATAAGTGAGATAAAGCCCAGTACAAGGGAATGGCTGCCAGGGTACCGAAGGTGCCCGGGGCTTTTGGGGCCAGGCCGGAGCCGAACCCGAAGGCCAGGAATTGGGCTGGAGATTTAAGATTTGGTTTTATGGGGTCTGGCATGGGTTCCAGGCTCTGGGGTATCTAGATTACGGATCGCCGCACCGCCGCCTGCGCGGGAACGACAATTATAGGCTAAAAATGCTGGTATCCGGCGGTGAAGTCAATGTCTTGGTCGACTTTCACGCCCTGCCCTTTGGTTACGCGGCCGATTCGGGTGCAACCCTCGGGTGTTGTCGCCTCCTCAGGCAGGGTCAAGCATAGCTCATAGTCATCACCCCCTGACAAAGCCCATTTTAATTTATTTTCGCTATCTGGGTGTGAGTTCAAGGCAGATGACAGGGGCACGCGGCCACACTCGATGTCGATGCTAACACCACTGGCAGCGGCAATATGTCCTGCATCTGCCAATAAGCCATCGGAAATATCGATGGCGGAAGTCGCTTTACCCAGCAGTTCGCGACCAAGCTCTACCCGCGCTCGGGGACGGTGGAAGCGCTGCAAAAGAAACTCAGCCGCATCCGGTTCTGGATGCCATTCGCCGTTGAGAAAAGCGAGCGCTCCGGCGGCATCGCCCAACGTGCCAGACACATAAACCAGGTCACCTACCTGGGCACCCTCTCGCAACAGGGCTTTATCTGCAGGCAACGCGCCCATAACCTGAACACTGATAGTGAGAGGGCCTCGAGTGGTGTCACCGCCCACCAAAGGGAGTTTGTATTCAGATACCGCCTGGGCCAGCCCCTGACTGAAAGTGTTGATCCAGAACTCATCTGCTTCGGGCAGCGTCAGAGCCACGGTCATGCCGATAGGACGAGCGCCCATAGCAGCGAGGTCGGAGACGGCAACAGACACAGCGCGGAATCCGATGTCTTCGGGAAACATGTCTTCGGGGAAGTGAACTCCCTCGACCATGGTATCTACTGAGGTGGCGAGGCGTTCGTTGGGTTCTAGTCGGAGAATGGCACAATCGTCACCCACAGACAGATCTACTGCGGGGCCTGCCCCAAGAGATGAAAAGTAGCGGTAAATCAGGTCGAATTCAGAGGTGGGCATGAACGATTCCAAAGGTCGCTGGATTCCGTAATAGCGGAGCACCGCTGGCGTGGAAATAACGGTGTGATGTTGCAGTTTTCAGAACTAACGGCCGAGCTTAGCAGCGACCATCAGGCTCCAGTCTCAGCTTTACGCAACTCACGGGCCGCTTTATCCAGCACACCATTGACGTATTTGTGACTCTCACTGGCGCCAAACTTCTTGGCCAGGGCGACTTCCTCATTGATCACCACCTTGTAAGGTACGTCGATGCGCTCTTTCAGCTCAAAAGTCCCCATCCTCAGAAGAGTGCGCTCGATAGGGTCCAGCTCCTCAATATCACGGTCTAACAAGGGCTGGAATACTGCCTCAAGCTCATCGACACAGGCGGGTACGCCGTGCAGCAGCGCCTGAAAATACTCCAGATCCACATGAGCAAAGTCGTAATCGGCCCTGAACTCGGCCTCGATGGTATTTAACGAGGCATCGGCCATCAGCCACTGATAAAGTGCCTGCATGCCGTAATGACGGGCTTTGCGACGCTCCGCAGCCAGGGTGTTATGAGGCTTCTTAGGCGAGTTGGCGCTCATTTAGTCAAGCTTACCCAGCAGGCTGACCATTTCCAGCGCAGACATCGCAGCTTCTTCGCCTTTGTTACCGGCCTTAGTCCCGGAACGTTCTACTGCCTGTTCGATGGTATCGACGGTCAGCACACCGAAGGCTGCGGGTACGCCGTATTCCATGCTCACCATGGCCAGGCCCTTGGTGCACTCGCCGGCTACGAACTCAAAGTGGGGCGTGCCGCCGCGGATGACTGCGCCCAGGGCGATAATGGCATCAACATCGCCTTTGGCAGCGACCTTTTTACATACCAGTGGAATCTCGAAAGCGCCGGGGGCGCGAACGATGGTGATCTGGCTTTTGCTAACGCCGTGGCGGCGCAGGCAATCGATAGCGCCTTCCAGCAGATGCTCTACAACGAAGCTGTTCCAGCGGCCGACCACAATCGTGTAGTTGCCTTTGCCTCCGGTGAAATCACCTTCTATGGTTTTGATATCGCTCATTCTCGCTTTCCTTCTAGTTATCTGGATTCACAAAATCCAGCACTTCCAGGTCAAACCCGGAGATCGCATTGTACTTGATCGGGGCGCCCATCAAATGGATTTTTCCCACGCCCATGTCACGGAGAATCTGGGAACCCAGTCCTACCGTGGTGTAACTATCGGGGTTGGCCATCGCAGCTGAGGGCTCTGCGCCCAGGGCCATATCGATACTGCCCAATAGGCGCTCGGGGCTTTCATCCTTGGCCAGGATCACAACGACTCCGCGCTCATTCTTGGCAACTGCCTCCAAGCACTTGGCAATACTCCAGCTGGCACGACCCTCAACCTCACTGTTTACCAGGTCGCGTAAGGCCGATTGCACATGCACCCGGACCAGAGTGGGCTGGTCGGGGGTTATCTCCCCGCGCGACAGGGCCAAATGTACATTGCCCTCGGTCTGGTCGCGGTAGGCGGTGAGTTGGAATTCGCCGAAAGCGGTGTTGATCTTGCCCTCACGGACGCGCCATACGGTGCGCTCGTTAACCATACGGAAGTGGATCAGGTCGGCAATGGTGCCAATTTTCAGCTCGTTTTTGGCGGCGAACTCAGCCAGGGCTGGGCCATCGGCCAACGTGCCCTCTGGCGTCAAAATGTCCGTGATGACCGCGGCAGGCAACAAACCCGCCAGACGAGCGTAATCGGAAGCGGCTTCGGTATGGCCCGCGCGAGTCAGTACTCCAGCGGGTGCTGCTTCCAATGGAAAAATATGACCGGGCTGAACAATGTCTGCAGGCTCTGCATGAGGCGCAACGGCGGCCTGCACTGTTCGGGCGCGGTCTGCAGCAGATATGCCGGTATCGATGCCCACAGAAGCTTCGATCGAAAGGGTGAAGTTAGATTTTTCGCCCATAGCGTCATCGACCATGGGCGGCAGGTCCAACTGACGGCAGCGCTCCTCGGTCAGCGTCAGGCATACCAGGCCGCGAGCCTGGCGGGCCATAAAGTTTACGTGCTTATCGTCGCAATGCTCAGCGGCAACCATCACTACGCCTTCGTTATGGCTGTCGGCGTCGTCGTCCACCAGCACGACCATACGGCCCTGGCGGAGATCTGAAATGAGTTCGTCTACTGTGTTTACTTGCATGTTGGTTCCGTCGGCGTCATCGCCACAAAAGTGGAAATCACAGGATTAGGTATAGCCGTTCTCGGCCAGGGTCTGCATTGATATCGAGCCCGCACCGGGCTTGGCCGCCCCATCACCCTGCATCAATCGCTCCAGGTAGCGCGCAATTACGTCCACTTCCAAATTCAACTTGCTCCCGGGCTGATAGTCGCCAAACACTGTCTCCGCCATGGTCTGGGGGATGATATTCAGTTCGAATTCAGCGCCGTTAACTGCATTCACTGTGAGGCTGGTGCCATCAACGGTGATGCTGCCTTTATGAGCGATATATTTAGCCAGATCATCCGGCGCACGCATCACAAAGCGCCATGAGCGAGCGTCTTCTTGCAAACTAACCACTTCGCCAACACCATCCACGTGACCGGATACGATATGGCCTCCCAAGCGACTCGCTGGGGTCAGGGCTTTTTCCAGATTCACTTTGGAGCCTGTCTTCAACCCACCCAGGGTCGTGAAGTTCAGGGTCTCCACTGACACATCGGCCCAGTAGCCATCGCCCGGTAGCTCGACCACGGTCAGGCAGGCACCATTAGCGGCAATGCTGTCGCCTAACGCCACGTCACTGAGGTCCAGCTTGCCGGTGTTGACGCGCAGGCGCATGTCACCCCCGGAGGGCTGCATGTCGGCAATTTCGCCAACGGCCTGAATAATGCCTGTGAACATAATCTGTCTCTGGTGTTTCTAGTACTGCGGGATAGCAGTGATACGCCAGTCGTCGCCGACCTTGCGCATATCCTCGATTTGCAGCGGGATCTTCTGCGCCATGGCCTCTAAAGGCAGATCCAGCAGCGGCCTGGCCGCGCTACCCATCAGCACGGGTGCCATATATACGATCAATTCGTCTAAAAGGCCTTCTCGAACAAAGGCTCCCGCCAGACGGGGGCCGCATTCTACCAGAATTTCGTTGCTTTGCCGCGCTGACAGATAGTCGATTAATTGGGCCAAATTGAGGCCATTTTCGTCACCTCCCAAGGCCAGTCGATCGACGCCGCTAGCAACAATAGCGGTAGACGCATCGAGCTTCTCATCGTGGCAGATAAGCGTCGGCGCAGCACCATCCAGAATGGCGGCACTCGCTGGGGTTTGCAGGTTTGAGTCCAGCACCACCCGCAGTGGCTGGTTCAGGCTGGCCAATTCGGCATCTGCCAAAGGCAAGCCCAGCTCTGAGGCTCTTACCGAAAGAGAACAATCGTCTGAAAGCACTGTGCCAATACCGGTGATTACGGCACAACTCATAGCGCGCAGGCGCTGCACATCGGCCCGCGCTGCTGGCCCGGTAATCCACTGGCTCTCGCCAGAAGCCATGGCAGTGCGACCATCCAGCGACATCGCAAGCTTGGCGCGCACTCTGCCTCTGCCACCAGTCATTCGGGAAATAAAGCCGGGAATCACTTTACGTGCATCGGCTTCCAGAAGGCCAACTTCCACCTCAATACCCGCGGCTCGTAATTTATCTAACCCGTTCCCGGCCACCAATGGATTGGGGTCTTCTATCGCGGCAAAGACCCTGCTGACGCCAGCAGCGATCAAGGCATCGGCACAGGGGCCTGTTTTACCGGTGTGGGAACAAGGTTCCAGAGTGACGTAGGCAGTTGCGCCGCTGGCGTAACCCGCCTCTGCCAGGGCTTGGACTTCAGCGTGATTGCCACCGGCAGGTTGGGTGAAACCTTCTCCAATCACCGCGCCATCTCGCTCCAGCACACAGCCCACATGAGGATTAGGCATACAGGAATACTGCCCACGACGTGCCAGTTGCAGGGCGCGCGCCATCATACGGGTATTTAATTCGGTGGCCATGGGTTGGGGCGGTCAGTGAGACCGGGGTTCGGATTCCAATGATTCAATGGCATCGCGAAACTCGGAAATATCTTCAAAGCTTCGGTAAACGGAGGCGAAACGCACGTAGGCGACCTTATCCAGCTGCTTGAGATTATCCATCACCAGTTCACCCAGAATCACAGATTTAACCTCGCGCTCGCCAGTGGCACGCAGGGCATTTTTAATTTTGTTGATGACGGCTTCTATGTCTTCAGTGGAAACAGGGCGTTTCTCCAGAGCGCGGGTAAAGCCGGCTCGCATTTTAGCTTCGTCGAAGGGCTCGCGGTTGCCGTTCTGCTTGATGATGCGCGGCATCACCAATTCTGCCACTTCATAAGTGGTGTAGCGCTCGCTGCAACTAAGGCATTCGCGGCGACGGCGTACCTGATCACCCTCGGCAACGAGGCGCGAGTCGATCACTTTAGTGTCTTCAGCGGCGCAGAATGGGCAGTGCATGGCTTAGTCCCTTGTTGCTAAGTGGCTGAACTTTAACACATTTACGTAGAGGAGTGCGCCGCTCTCCCAGCCTGGGCTGGCTGGCAGAAATCGGTACATCAACGGAGTAGAGACTGCCAAAACGACCGTTCACTCCGCCGTGTATTCGCGGCCGCTGCGGGACTCGGCAAAGGTTGCTGAGCGCAACCTTATATACGCCTCAGACAGTCCTCGCGGACAACCCCGCGCATTCACCGCTACGCTAAAGCGACGGCCTGACTGTTTTGCCAATCTCTACCCCGCCGACGCCCCTTAGTGAGTCATACCTCGAGGGGCGCAAATCGAGCTCTATTACTTGTAAACCGGGAAGCGCCCACAAATTTCCAGCACTTTACCCTTCACCTCGCCAATCACGGCCTCGGAGGTGTCGTTCTCCAGCGACTCAAGTACGTCACACATCCAGTGAGTGAGCTGAACGGTCTCTTCCTCACCAAAACCACGGGTGGTGATCGCGGGAGTACCCACTCGCAAACCGGAAGTGATGAAAGGAGAGCGCGGATCGTTGGGGACAGCGTTCTTGTTGACCGTAATGTTGGCTTCGCCAAGGGCTGCGTCTGCATCTTTACCGGTGTAGGACTTACCGATCAGATCGACCAGCATCAGATGATTCTCGGTGCCGCCGGAAACAATATTGATGCCGCGTTCGATAAATGTTGCCGCCATGGCTTTGGCGTTACGCACTACCTGCTTCTGATACTCCACAAAATCGGGGCCCGCGGCTTCCTTGAAGGAAATTGCTTTAGCGGCGATGACGTGCATCAAAGGGCCGCCCTGGCCACCGGGAAATACTGCGGAGTTGAACTTTTTCTCGAGCTCTTCATTGGCACGAGCGAGGATGATACCGCCGCGAGGACCGCGCAGGGTTTTGTGCGTCGTAGAGGTCACCACATCAGCGTGGGGCACTGGGTTGGGGTAAATACCTGCTGCAACCAAACCTGCCACATGAGCCATATCGACCAAAAGATAGGCGCCGACTTTATCGGCAATCTCGCGGAATCGGGCCCAATCCATAATCTGGGAGTAGGCAGAGAAACCGGCAATAATCATCTTGGGCTTGTGCTCCAATGCCAGGGCTTCTACCTGGTCGTAATCGACCTCGCCGGTCTCTGCGTTCAAGCCATACTGCACCGCGTTGTAGTTCTTGCCGGAAAAGTTGGGCTTGGCGCCGTGAGTCAGGTGACCGCCATCAGCAAGACTCATTCCCAAAATAGTGTCATTAGGCTTCAGCAACGCCAGGAACACGGCAGAGTTGGCCTGGGAACCGGAGTGGGGCTGAACGTTGGCGTAATCTGCACCGAACAGGGCTTTCACCCGATCGATGGCCAGGTCTTCGGCTTTGTCGACGTACTCGCAACCACCGTAGTAACGCTTGCCGGGATAGCCTTCGGCGTATTTGTTGGTCAGCACGGTACCCTGCGCCTGCATCACCCGGGGGCTGGTGTAGTTCTCAGAAGCAATCAATTCGATGTGCTCCTCCTGGCGGCGCTCTTCTTCGCCAATGGCGCTAAAGATCTCGTCGTCAAATCCCTCGATAGTCATGCTTTTGTCGAACATGCGGTACTCCCGGCTGAGTTTGGGGGCTGGCCCCGATTAGGCAAGCGCGGCATTTTACAGAATAAAAGGGGCAGGAAGAAGCAAGATTTGATGGTTTATTGGGCAGATGTTGGGGTGTAGAGCGACAAACTTCCAAATTAATCCCTCATCGTAACAATCGCGCAATCCCAACGCCGGGAATGACGGCTAATCCTGTCGCTGGTAGAATCCGAGCGTCATCATTTCACAGCGGTTTATCCATGGCTCAATCCGGTCATCAATCCTATTAAAATTCAGTTAAGTTTTGGCGGACGGACTGAAAAGCAGCTAATACCTAGCGATCGACCCACCCAAGAATATCAAAAGTGTTAAAACCGGGGCACTTCAGGAGATTTAGTTAATCTTTGACCTACTTTGTATTCCAAAAGTTAACTTTTTAGGGACTTAAACCCATCAGCGCCAAACAGACTCCCTAATATCTGATGTTTGATCATCATATGCAGTTATTCACTGGGTCATTACACATCCACCCTTACACCACACAGCACTGTAGATTCTCACCTAAGTTGAAATATTCTCACGCTATTTGGAGCTTTCCCAAATGAACACCAGGCTTGTCACTCAGCGTCTGCTCTGCGCCAGTATACTTGGCAATACCTCTTGGCCTGAATATTGTTTCTCTCTAAAGCTGCCATGCTTCAAAGCCAAATTTAATGCATACTTTCAGCAACTTGACAATTAGGCTTAATTGAGATGAAGAGCACTAACCACTTCTCCCTATTTTTTGTAGTGACCATTGTCCTACTTTTAAGCTCCGGCCTCACCACCGCGCAGCCGGGCGCCCAATCACCGCCCGTATATACATACAGCAAGTCCCCTAGTTTGACGACCACGGGCGACGTTCAAGGACTTTTTTTGGGTTCGGGCGTGCCGACTACTAACTACAACGCATTCGATATCGATAAGGGAATATTTTATATCATTTCCAACATTGGTGGCTCCTCTGAACCAAGCACCGTTGATCCGCTGTTTCAAACGCTGCGTTTTAGTGGATCGACTACTACTGATATTCGCCAGATCACAGCATCCGCTAGCTCCCTGAGCTCGGGGTGCGGCGACTTCACTCCTACTTTTGAGGCAGGGCAGCTCATTGTTGACAACGCCACTGCTGACTTCACCGAATACAATGGAGCAGCCTGCCGCCTCAGTAGCAATTTTTGGCGCAGCTATCTGGCCTTTCCGCTGGTTCGGAGCGGCATCGCACTCAACAACGGTCATCTTATTGCCACCACCAACAGTAAGCTTGGCTTTGGCAATCCATTTACTTTCGACGTGACCGGTACCGATAATCAATATCGCTTCCTCTCCTCACCGGGCAACACTGGCAAGCTCTCTCTCTCGTTGGACTCTGGTGCCCGCTTAGTCATGGGAGCGGACCTAACGGGCGCAGCTCTGGTTTCGAGCGCCTCTAGTTCCTCCAACTCTAGCTTGAATATGAAGCCCGGTAGCAGTCTGACACTTAATAACACGCTGCTTACTCTGGTTGGAGATGCCAATGGAGCGGGTTCAGCCGGGGGGTTTGCCGAGAGCTCTATCAACGGTAGCGCTATCAACCTAACAGGATCGCTGGTAACCAGCGGCACAGGAATAAACGCCTCAGAGCTCCATCTATCTGTTGCCAATGTGGCGGACTCATCAATTAGTTTTTCCTCCGGCACGACTTCTCTACTCGCGAGCCGACTTAAGTTTTCGGGTAACAACCTTGTCTTGGGCTGGGAGGATGCGAAAATCGCTAATAGATCGCGCGGGCAGCTCGTACGCATGACCGAGTTTTCAGTCACGGGCGGTAAAACAACGGTCAACTGCACTGCAAACTGCTCAGCAGCACCATTGCATGTCGCTACTGAAGAAATCGTCGTTAGCTCGGGCGGCGAGCTAGTGCTCGGTGGCAATGTACTCTTTGACCCAGCGGCCATACGTGCGGTTAAAGTAACCGGTGGCAGCACACTGACCCCTAAAACCAACTTCCTTGGCACAGAGCTAGCACAGAACTACTTTCTCGACGTGGACACCACCTCCACTCTACGCCTGAATAATGACCTTAATCTTCGCTGCGACCAATGCAGCCTGTTCAACCTGCGTGGCTCAACTAATTTTACCGGTAGTCCTGCCACGAGCGAGAGTACATTACTAATTGAGGCTGCGAATGAGGCTTCGGTTTCCTATCAAGATGGTCAAATCAGGGCTCGATTGAATCCGACGGGCTGGACGCAAGACGTTGGGAGTGGTTTGATCTTAGCGGATTACTCGGATGCCATGCAGCTTGCAATCAAAGGCAACGGAGGCATCACCGCGAGAAAACTGGACAGCGCTGAGGTGGTAGTAGAGGCCTACGCCGCTGGCCTGAGCGCCACCGATTTTGTAAGCCAGGGTTTTGATGATGCAACGTATGGCAAAGGGACCTATAACATCATCACGGGTACTCAGGGCGACCTGGGCAATTGGCCGGCGATTGACGATAACGGCCGACCCAAAGTAGTACTGGGCGCTTCCATGCCGGCGGGCTTGGTCGCTCAGGTCACACGCGACCTGGCAGACGCCGAGATCCCAACTCAACCCGCGTTCCCAACTAGTAAATTGCGTGTTCTGCAAATCCAGCTATCGCTGGCCCAGGGCCCGCTCGCATTGGTCTACCCTGACGCGATCGGCAACGCAGAGCAGACCACTTCCGTTGTCCCCACGGTGACCAACGCTGCTGGCACCATGAGTTATACCTTTGTAGATATTACTCCTGTATCCGGTGCCAGCTATGGCGGAACAATCTCTGTTGATAGTAGCGGCACACTCAGTCTGACACCGATTGCAACAGATGGCGCGGAATGCTTAGCCGGCAACATAGGTGGTCGGAACTTTACGGTCAGAGTTGTCGCGGAGCGAAAGGACCTGCCGGACCCCAACGCTGCTGCCTTGGCTTCTTTCAATATCCAGGTTTGCAATGCTGCCTCGTCAATTACACCTTATATTTCGTACACAGGTTTCCTGGATGCAGACCTTGTGCCCGTGGGCACAGCGGTCAACAAGAAGCCCTTCGTATCCGCCGGGTTCACTCCCACCATATTCACAGTTGATACCGGCACGCTCCCTGCAGGGTTGACCCTCAATGCCAGCACCGGAGAGATTTCCGGCACGCCGACCGCGGCTGTAAATGGCGGGGATGCCGCCGTCACTATCAAGGCCGTCGAGGGAGGTACTCAGGCCCTTGATTCTATCTATCTTCCTATCGACCCGGTTCTGACATACACCAACGCAGAGACAGAGATTGGCCAGCCTTTTAGCGCACCAGCCACCAAGTCGCCCTATCAAGGGACCGAAAGTCCTGTATTCCGCCTGACCAGCCCGCCTGCAGGCTGGTCGATCAATACCACCACGGGTGAGATCTCTGCAACACCGGACACTTTTGGTGAGGTCAATTTGAACGTGGAATACGAAGCCGGACCACTGGGCAGCGCCGCCGGAAACATTGCCAAAGCCTCACTCCATGTCAAAGTGACAGGAGATCCAATTACTGTGAGCTACCCAAGCCTCAGTTTGAATGCGGGAGAAGCAGTTTCATTGACCCCAACTTTGACCAATGACAGGGATACGGTGACCTTTTCCGTTCCCGGCGGTCTGCCTGCAGGATGGGTCATCAGCAATAGTGGCGTTATCACCGGAGTAATGCCCAAGAGTAACTCGCCAACTTTCCTGGTCGAAGCCAAAGACAAATACACTCAGGGCGGCACCAGCGTCACCGTGACTCAACTACCTCCGGCCATGACAACGATAACAGGTGGGCCCGGCGGACTCTCCGCCGTGATGTCAGTCCAGGGTTGCTCCAACATTGCTTCTGCCAGCTTTGTACCTGCACCGGATTCACCAAGCAAACCGACTGGCTATGACTTCCCCTTCGGGTTACTCGATTTCTCGCTTAACAGCTGCAACAGCCTCTTGCAGGGCATCACCGTCACGGTAGATTATTCCCAGCCACTCCCCGCTGGAGCCCGTTTTTTCAAAGAGGAAAGTGGCGTTTATAGTGGTTACAGTGCCCAGCTAGGCGGCAGCAGCACCACCTTCCTGCTCACTGACAATGGTGAAGGTGATGATGACCCGGTCCCGGGCGAAGTCCGCGACCCCAGCGGCATTGGGGTTCAAATTCAAGTTCCCGCGCCGGTGGCAGTTCCTGCGATGCCATTGCAGTTACTTTGGGCACTCGCCAGTTTTGTCGGTTTGCTAGGAATACATCGTTTGCGAGCCAGAAAAGGGGGAAAAGAGTAGGGCAAATGCCCCCTGTACGAGCCAGTAGACTAGGGATGGAAGATGAGGGCCGATCAGAAGACCGGTCAATTGATTTCACAGACGTACCTAGCTGATAGCGATCCCAGATATAAGATTGCGTCTCTTCAGTGTACTTGAGGCGAGTTCTTCGGGCCATGGTGCAACACTCCACTTTTCATATAATGTCGCTGATTTTAATCAGCAGCATTTCAGAGCGGCGCAGGCCCATATCTAGCCCCAATAGCAGCACGATGTAATTACGTAGTTTTAGCGCTTCACTGGCAAAGGGGTTCTCAGCGCTTTTAGGATGCATGACCTCTAACAACCGTCCGCGCTCCTGATGGGTCAGCCCCTTCATTTCTTCAACCCTGGTCTTTTTCCAGGCAGGTTTAGCAGCTTTTATCTTGCGATTAAAACGCCGTACTACATCATCAACTGCCGCATCCCGTGAGGTTTGATCTCCGAGTTTGTCATATAGAAACTTCAGATAGTCACGCACTGCCTCAAGCCGCTGTTGCGCATGTACTCTACCCACGGATTCAAATGCCGCTGGAAGCAACCGAACACTCGAATGCTTTTTATTCAGTGTTGTTCTTTTGGAAGCCAGCGTCACTGACATAACGGGATATCTCTTCATCGGTCAGATAGCTGGACTCAGGCCGTTCCTCCAACAGTGGAATTAGGTCAATCGATTCATACTCAAGAAATTCCTCAAATAGCCAGATGTGTTCTAAGTATTTTTTCTGCGTGTTTAATGCTCGACCTGAAAGCTCCAGGGTCGCATAAAGATTCGGAAAATAAACAGGCATACAATCTTTTACTAGCACTTTTGCCCTAGCGCCATTTATCATGATCTCTTGAATTTGA
>ERZ1048686.2103-NODE-2103-length-14139-cov-20.157910_pt1 | contig 14139 bp, 32 predicted proteins | sample MGYA00383099_ERZ1048686 | MGnify/ENA primary metagenome ERZ1048686 (study PRJEB29581, sample SAMEA5548369) | metagenome | biome: marine; feature: coastal; material: water | depth 25 m | study: Short-term variability in the microbial, nano- and picoplankton... | reverse complement strand
TCAAATATAAATAGCTAGAGCCTTGTTTAAACAGCAAGGCTTTATGGTATTTATACCAACAAACAAAGGAGGCCCAGTGATAGAAATTAAATTAGGTAAAGACAGGACCATTACGCACAAAGTTACAACAGTAACTAAAAACAATGTAAAAGAATTAGTAAAAGAATACAATTATAAAGCAGATGTTTTGAGCAACAATGGCGTTAAAAAACTATCAATATAATAACTATCTAGAAGGCATTGTTTAAACAGTGCCTTTTATGATACTTATACCAATAGATAAAGGAGAAAATATGAGTAGCTATATAAAATACGATGAGCCAAATGTTCATTTGGTTGGAGATTGCACAACAATCTTTGTAGTTGAAAATAAAACAATAGTTAATGTAAATGTTGACTTTGATGAACGAGCATTATTAAAAAATAATAAAAAACTTGTTTACAAAGGTGAAAGTGATATGACACATAAAGAACAGGTTGTAAAAATACAAATTGACTTAATGAAACAAATCACCATGTTGCAAAATGCTGTTAATGAATTAGACCAAATTCGTAGAACAGACAGCATCTTATAAAGGAGAAAAAATGTGTAACGAAAAAAATTGTACAGAAGAAGTGTTCAAATTTAATTCGCCATGGGGTGAAGTTAGCACGCCTTTTTGTGGTAACCATGGTATAGAAGATATACTTTCTTCTAAATAACTATCTAGAACGCATTGTTTAAACAGTGCGTTTTATGATAGCTATAACAAGCTATTCAATAGGAGTTGGCATATATCCTATGCCCGCTATTATTGTAAGACACACAATAAAGGAGACACATGAATACACAAAAACAATTGTTGGCAGAAAACCCAACAGGTAACAAAGTATATCAAGGCACACGCGAGGAATGGCTCAACGATGTAGCCGACTTCTTTTACAATAAAATAAAAGAGGAATATGTTCCAGTAGTACCTAGAGAAAATATTAAATTATCTATGGGGTTCATGCCTACAGGTAACAAGATGGGTAACGCTATCGGTGTATGCCACTATGAAGGCCACTCTACAGGAAACTATAGAGAAATCTTCATCAAGCCTACACTCGGAGCCAGTAACCTAGTCGAATGTATCGAGACAGCACAAGTTGTAGCACACGAAGTTACACACGCAGTCTTACCACCCAAGACAGGCCATGGCCCTAAGTTCGCTAGAATAATCAAGAATTATCTAGGTGCCGAAGGTAAACCAACAGCTACTGTTGCAGGCCCAGGGTTCACATTGTTAGTCAAAGACTTCATTGAGAGCTTAGGATATCTTCCACATTCAAAAATGTTAGAAGATAAAATCGGTAAGGGTTCGACTACAGTTGCAGTTCGATGCACAGGAGCAGAAAGTTGCCCAGGTTCATCAGACAAATCAATTGCCCAAGGTTGGGGATTGATTGCAAGAGTATCTATCGCAGTCTACAGAAAAGTTGGTGACAGCTTTAGATGCATGGCTTGCGGTTCCAGTACTGTTGTAGAGTTACCGGGAAATCTTAGAAAAGATTACAAGTAAGTATATAGATAGCTTGTTGTTTAAACAGCGAGCTATCGATTATATTTATCAAGACACAAACAGAAAGGAGATATATGCAAGCATATATTATAACAGCTAGAGATAACTTCAGCGGATACCATGACGCGTTCAAGGTAACCGCAGACAGTGCGTCTTCAGCTATAAACAAATGGACTAAATTACAAGGTAAGTTAGGTATCAATACAGAATATAGATGGCCTAACCCAGTGGCATGCAAAGCAGAACATTTCAAGCCACAGTTCCTTAACCAAGACAATATGCCAGTTAATATGCGACACAGTGGCATAGAAGGCGAAGGCGGTAGCGAGTACAATCACGAAATTGTACAGTGGAATGACCTAACTAGAGCAGAGAGAGAAGATGTTCTAGAATGGTTAGCCATGGACCAAGAGACCAAAGACGATGAGCTTACGCCCTTTTAGTGTCGAGGGTTGACAGCTTGTAGCCTATGAGGAGTACTTATAGGTGGTTTATTCATCCACCTTTCCTTTATCCTTGTAGGCTACTGGGTGTAGATAGCAAGCAATTTATGTAAGGCAAAAGATACATTGCCCTGTATAAAAAGTCTTATGTAGATTGCTTGCTGTTTAAACAAACAGCAGAGACACAAAGAAAGTAGGAAACAATGAGTGACCACAGTAGGGATGATGCACAACAAGTTGCAGAAAAGTTCCAAGAAGATATCAAAGATATCACAGACAAACTAGACACACTAAATCTAGAGATACTTAGAGATGGACAAGAAGTACAAGTTCGTTTTTACAGTGAGGTATTTTGTGACACAGTACTAACAAGCCTAGGAGATACAGAGACAGAAATCGTAGAGATTAATCATCACTGTAACCACTATGGTTGTGACGAAATGTTAGAGATACATGTCAAGACCAACTCAGACGCAGGCCAAGGACAGATAGGAATAGATAACCTTACATCGAATTGGAATTATGACAAGGAAGAGCGTGACTTTTACTTCGGTGCAGTCATAACTTACATTGACAAGAGCAGATACAAAGCAAGACAAGCTAAGGGTGATTTAACTATGGGTAATGATTATGTTTACCAAGACATAAAAATATTAGACATACCATTCAAATTTGGTTGGATAGAAGAGGCAACGCTAGAGCCAGTATCAGAATACTTATCTAGCGATGAGTTCCAAAACCAACTAAGATTGTTAAGCAAAGTTACACACCAAGTTGTAATTAATTAACCCAACAGGGAAAGCCATAGGGTAGGTATGGTTGTTCAGCCTACCCACATGGCTGTTTAAACAAGTAGGAAAAGATAAGGAGGCATAATGCCAAAGCAATACCCGACTAACAATGGCCTAATAGAAATAGGCAAAGACAGTACTTATACATTGAATGAGTTCAGTGTTTGGTTAGAGATAGAGACAAACCCAACAAACGAAAGAAATACATCAGTGATGATACATCCTGTTGCATTCGACAGTCTTATCAAAGCTATTGAAAAAGCTAGAGAGATTGGTTCAGTTGATGGCGACACAGCTACCGAGAAGTGGGATGCTGTTGTTAAGAGTGGAGAAATAAAAGGAGCAAAGTATGGGAGAACAAGTAGATACGCCACAGGACACAGTCTTCTTTAAGGTAACCAAGGTTGTTACCTATAAGTATGACTACCCAATGACAGAAGATGAGCTACATGATTGCAGACAAGATGCAATGAATGACAGTGACAACTTCATGGGCAAGTGGGGAAACGATAACGATGCAAAGCAGACTGGTGAGGAGATAAAATCCATATCAGTTCTCGATGCAGACGATAGTGATGGTGATAACAGTTGGTACATATAGTACCGACTGTTTAAACAAGGAGAAAACAATGAGAGAGCCAAAGGAAATATCCATATGTTCTAAGTTTGACATAGTCAATTTTAAAAATGGTGATGTCAAATGGATAATGTATGACAGTAGAGACGAAGCAATTAGAAAGCAGACCGAGGAAGAGCTAACAGAGCCAACAGTTTTACAACACTTTAGAGTTGTAGGTACTAACGACCAAGGGTTCGTACTAGAGCTTGAAGAAGGTATAGAGATAAAGTATAAGGAGGTATCAGATGAGTGAAAAATTATATTACAAACTGTTTTACTTTTCGCTAGATGCGATGGAGCTAACAGAAAACAAAGATACAGTTACAAAAAGAATAGGTTACAAGTATGCACGAAAGGTATACGATAGAAGTTTTTGGAAACTGTTTAACTATAGCCCATACGATTACACCATGAATGGAGAGATAGAAGATGAGTGAATTAAAAAGATTAGAAGATGAGAAGGTTAGATTGCAAGGAGAGATTGATGCAGTCAATCAGTTGATTGGCCCTGGTAAAACCAACAACATAAAAACATTGATGCACACCGCAGAAAAGTTGGCGGTAAATAAAAAACTTGTATCCTTAGAGATACAGATAGAACGATGCAACATAGAAATACAAAGGATACTAAAAGAACATAACGCTATATAAGAAATGGAGATAGAAATGAGAAAACCTAATAGAGCAGAAAGAAGACGAGCTTCATCCAAGAAAAAAGGTGGTGCGCAAGTAGCACATACTTCCGGAGGCCAAAGGTTGAAGGCAATGCAGGATGAAGTACGATTTAATGAGAGCTTGTTTAAAGAGGAATAAGAGCAACTCAATACTTGTTTAATATTCAATAGCTGTTAGTCTATAAGTATGAAATACATTGTAAAAAGTGTAAGCATATTTGACAGCAGTGTCCATGAGTGGGAGTTTGAAGACCTGTTTGAGGCACAAGCTAAGGTGAGAGAGCTTAAAGATGTAGGTTCTAATCACTTTATGATAAGACTATACAGCAAAGTATCAGCAAGTATCTAACACTAAACAATTAAGGAGGCAGTATGCCAAACGATGGTATCGATTTTCGTGACCCCGCAAGTATAAAAAACTGGGCTATTGAATTAGCTAATGCTTGTGGAGGTAGCAAGATTATGTTTGGGAATATAAAAAAACCAAACCCTACAAAAGCTAATGCACTATTAGAACAGTTCGCAATAGCATACAATACACAATTAATAGGAGAGGAAAAAGATGACACCGGCAAAGCAGAAGAAGAATGAAGAAGTAGAAATACTTACAATCAAAGTTATTGTAAACGAAAGTTCAGTAGCAACAGCCAAAGAAAGAGAAAACTTTTTCATTGGATACATTGATAACATACCCGGTTGTGAAGTTCACTATACAAAGGTAGAGAAAGCAGAGGTGATAGATTTATGACAGACCAAAGTACTATAGTTCTTAACAGACTAAAAGGAATACAATCAGAGATAAACAGAGCGCAGATTATGTTGGAAGAAAAGCACAAGACACGCAAGCAGTTCATCGTTGATTGTTTAAACAACGACATTACAGTCAAGCAAATAGCAGGTATCTTAGATATCAGTTTGGCAAGAGTATACAAAATAATGGAGGAAATAAATGGACGATAAAATTAAGAAGGCCTTAACAAAGCCATTCAGTAAAGACGAAGTAAAGGCACCACCCAAGGGTAAGTTCGGTTCTTATGTACCGCATCACCTAGTCACTAAGAGACTTAACGATGTTGCTTATGGTGAGTGGAGCCATCAATTAAAAGAAATTGTAAGAGATAAAGATGGAAGTATTAGAGCTGTAGTAACTAAATTTACACTGTTCGGTGTACGACATGACGAAGTCGGTGATGTCGATAGCGTTGATGTAAAGAATAACAATACCGAAGGTGAGTTGCTAAAACTATGTATGTCGGATGCACTAAAGCGTGGAGCGATGCGTCATGGTATTGGCCTTCACTTGTGGACTGGTGAGGTTACAGAGGAAGAACACTACGCTAACAAAAGTGTAGAGAAGTTTCCACAAAAATCAGCTACACCCAACATAACAAAGCCAAGTGATAAGTTCTTAGATGAGGACCCAAGTGATATGTTGAACAGACTAAGAGAAGCACTTGCCTTTCACGAACCTTTAGAGGAGACAAGGAAAGCAATTAAAAAACAATCGTGGGATGAATGGACAAAAGACAACAAAGAAAAAGATGTTGGCAAGTGGACAGAGCAAGACTTCGATGCGTACTTAGACCTGTTTGTACAGTACCAATCAGCTACACCAAAAGCATTAATCGATACAGTCGAAGAAGTGTTCGGTGAAGTAGTTGACAATAGTGGTAGCGTCAAAGCATGCCCTAAGTGCAACAAGACAGACGACATAACAGACATGCGAGTTAAGAAAGCAGAGGCACCCGAAGGTAGTGGTATCAAAAACTTACCCGACTTTATGTGTGAGAAGAACGACCCGAAATATAGACCGGCAGCTAATGGTTGCGGATGGGGTGGATATATCGGTGGCAAAGGTGACAAGGAAGTACCTAGCACATGGCTCTAGAACAGCCATCGTTCCCACTAGATAAGTTAAAGGCAAAGCTAAAGAAGAAATATCCTAATCATAATTTTGATGTTGCTTCTATGCCCGATACTAAATGCAAAGTTAATGGTAGATGCCCTGGCAACAGGGCTATTTACTATGACAATAGTGGAAACTATTTCTGTGGTGCCATCATTAAGATGATGGATGAAAGGACCATGGAGAAATCAGACAAAGAATGCGGAGCTTACCTTGTTGATTTATCAATGAAGAAAGCAGAGCAGAAGAGAATAAGAAATGTTCAGCCTCTTCGCTAGCATTCTACCCCTATGTCTTATCCCCATCAGTGAAACACCTAAAGATATAGGAACATACATACATTGTTTAAACAATGAAACAAAGATAGAACATGTAATCCAATGGGAGCCTCTAGTTACAGAACACTTCAAAGAAGAAGATGTAGCAGAGGCCTTGTTGATTATATTCTGTGAGAGCAGTGGCCGAAGTCAAGTAGTAAATGGTAACACCAATGGCACAAAAGACATTGGACTGTGGCAATTTAATGATAAGACTTGGGCTTGGTTGACACCTAAGTTAAATATAACTGGACCAAGAACTGACCCTGTACTTAGTACAAAGGTAGCAAGTTGGTTATATTACAACGATGGTAGTCACCATTGGAACAGTAGCAATAAATGTTGGAGGACATATGACAAATAAATATGATAAAGAAAAAGACATAGACAGCAATAATTTCTATGACAAATTTCAAAAACAACTTGCTGAAGGTGAAACTTATGAAGATTTGTTTAAAGAATTTATGGTTGGTAAAGATATAGAAGTAAAAGCTGAGAGTTACAAGTGGGAACAAAGTGGTAATCATTACCTAGAGTTTGCACAGCTACCAAAAGGAGCGGAAGATAAAGAAGAAAACTTCGTACCTAGTGGTATATCAGTAACTAAATCATACTGGTGGGCAGTATTTCTTAGAGGAGAAAACGATGAACTAGGTAAAGCAGTCATTGCTTATGTTATACCAGTACACATTATGAAAGAAATGAAAAGAAAACTTCTTAAAGAAAGAGGTTATACAAGAGGTGGCGATGGTAATAGAACTAAAGGAGTACTAGTACCTATCGAGATGATAGCTATGTACCCTTTTAATCGTTAGCTTATATCCGGTTGTTTAAACAATGACCGGAAAGCTAGGACCTCTGTCGTTTACTAAGAGAGTAAGCACTCCAGGGTGTGACCACAATCCACTTCTCTGTGTAAAATCAATAGACTTATCAAGGGATGGACATTGAAACCAGTGTCTATCTCCTTGGTTCTTAGCACGAAAGTGATGGTAGTGAGCTGTTATAAGTATCTCTGCTTCACCTGTTGGTAGGAAACCAAACATCTGACCCTTCCACCAGGCCTCTATCTTAGCCTCTGCATTACCTCCACCATTAGTCATATGACCATGTGTGAATGCGGCCTTCTTACCCTTGACCTCTATGTTTAAATGATAACCTTCGGGTATGATGACCTTTACTTTTTTGTATCGTTCTTTGTTGGCAGAAAATATTTCATCCATTATCTGTAGGTGCATAGTATCTGAGTTGTCTAATCTATTAGAAAGCACTTGCCCTTTACCACTCCTGGTCATTTCACCATGGTTCCCTGGCACTCCAGTCAAAGTAATCTTATCTACATGTGGCAAGAAAGTCTCTACTGTTTTGTATATCATAGCTCTAGCTAGTGAGTACTGCTCTAAAAGATTGAGCGAAACATTAAAGGGTTGACTGTCGTAAAAGAACTTAGAACACCCTTCTGTCAAGTCACCCATTCCTACTAGAAATACTTCATCAATCTTCATCCCCATCTTACGATAGTTCTTCAGTAGCTTGACTGCATCCTGCAATGCTACATCATATCTAGCTATTGTAGCTTCAACTCCATAGTCATCCTTGCCGAGTTGCCAGTCACTCATCATAAATAACATGGCTGTATCACCACCGAATAGATTTCGTTTAGTTAATGCCGGCTTCTTTACTGCTTGTTTAAACAATGCGTCATAATGTTTGTCATGTGTTGCTGATTTCCTGCGTATAGTTCCTTTGAATGCGTGAAAGGTTTCAACGATACCACCTTTAAGCTGTGCATTCCAGGAAGATACCTTTAAGATGCCATCTATTTCGTATATCTTTGGGTCAAATCCCCAGTTTTTTAGAATGTTATCGAAGTCATTTTCATAGTTAGGGTCTGTACCTACATGTACAAGTTCACCCTTACCTGTGTTAGGGTCTATATCAATAGAAGGTTGCCATCCTGCTTTGTAAAAGTTATTACCATTCTCTGCAGGTATAGCTGTTTTCTTAGATGATTTTTTCTTAGGCATGTTTCCACCTTTCATATACTACATTTAGTATATAACAGATATTGAATTACCTATGTATTTACTTGGATGATTTTGTAGGTTTTGGTCCTATTTGTTTTTTAGCAAACTCTTTCACTACTACAAGTGCAGCAGCTCCACCGGATAGGGCAGCGAGTTGTACTGCATTAGCGTCAACACCAACTAATGGTGCAACAGTTAACGCAGATATGAATGCTTCAACAAAAGTCCAAACAGTTTTACTAAGAACATCTTTATATTCTTGGCTCATTTTGTAACTCCATGCTTCATTCCAAGGGGTCCACGCTACATCCTTCTTGAATGTCCCATCAGATTTTCTTTTTCTTTTAAATTTTTCAAACATTAGCTTATTACTCTACCTTTAATCTTAGCGTTCAATGCTATGACACCACCATTAATCTCATTTAATTTCTCCATAACATCCTTAGCTACAATAACATCTGTTAAACTAGCGTCATCTAAGTCCTTCTTTAAGAGTTGTTGTATAGTTGTATACTCAATACTTACCTTCTTACCTTGTAGTAATTCGTTAGCAACTTTTCTATACATAGCTTTGTAAGCCTTTACACTTTGTCCAACGAACCCATCTTTACCTAGGTCTAAGTCTTGCTGAGTTTCCCCGACAATGAGACACCCACTAGTATGCTCATCGGTGTTCCCGGAGTGTATGAGTATGTAAGTAAATCCTGGCACATCTTGTAGATGTAACATTCCATAGTGTGAGTTGCCATATTTAGCAGAGTATCTTGTGTGAAAACCACCTGTTTTTCTAAACTCTATATCGTATTCGCCTTCGGGTATGCAAGTTTCGTGCATTACTTTGACTGTTTGATACTGGTCTTCGAGTGTATAGCACTCAAACTTACCATCTATAAAGAGCAAGCCATTCGTTGCATCCTTACCGAACTGTGTTCTTACTACTTGTAATTTCATTCATCCTCCTCATGTGAATAACTACCATACTTGCAGTTACATATAGTTACCCAAGTTCCATTTTTATTCTGCTTGGGAGTACAGAACCCTTCTTTATTTGCCGCCACAACAGCCGCCACCACAACAATCCATGTTAATCTCCTTGTCTAAAGCTAATAGTTAGTAACCATATAGCTAGTGTAATTAGTGTAGCAAGTCCTGTCACTTGTTGTGCAGAACCAGTAAGTGTTAATGTGGCAATAACTAAACCAACTAAAGTCCAACTAAGGTTAAGTGTTTCCTTAATTACTTTAATTATCCAGTTGCCTACTTGTTTAAACATTGCCTCTCCTAAATACAAAAGCCGCCATAGATACTATTCTAGTCAGAATAACTGGCACTACAACTTCTTGTGCTTTTTCTCGTTGGTCTTGTGTCATGTCGTCACCTATCTCCGAAAGATTTATTTCTTGTATGTCTATATCTATAAAAGTTTGTATAGGATTTTCTATAAAGTTCTCGAACTGTACCTCTGTAACAACATCAGCAAGGGTGTAGTTCTCTACATCTGTGTTCTCTACTGCTCTAGCTACATACTCTTCAACAGCTTCAGCTATAACTTCGTCATCTTTAATAGTCTCAGCTATGATAGCTACATCTTCTGCTTCAACTTGTAATACTTCAGCTACAACTTCTACCTGTTCTTCAGTAAGCTCTTCAACATCTGCAATAGCTTCCTCAACAACAGCTTGTACTATCTCTTGTACTTCTTCTGTAGCTTGGTCTAGGTTTTGTACACCAATATCATTTACTTGTTCTAGTACTTCAACAACTTCTTCAACAGTAGCTTCCTCTACTACAATCTCTTCTACAACTTCTTCTACTTCTGCTACTTCAACAGCAACTTCTTCTTCAGTAAGCTCTATGGGTTCTTTATCTTCCACTCTCGGTAGTGTTGTTCCTGGCGTATCTTCACTAACAACTTCCTGTATCGGCTCATCCAAAACTTCCTTGACATCTTCTTTAACTTCTTCATCTATAACCTCCTCTAGTTCTTCATCTTGTATTGGTATTTCCACCACGATTTCGGGAGCAATATCTTCCAAATCAAATTCAATAATCTCGAACTCAATAGGGAGTTCTTCAAACTCCACAATTGCATCTTCAAATACTTCCTCTTTAGGTGGGTCGAGTACATCAACATCATCCTTAGGAATGATGACTTCCACATCTTCTTTAATTTCTTCAACGATTACCTCCTCTTTTATAATATCATCTTTAATATCTTCTTCAATAGGTTTAGGTATATCACAATCACCACGCTCTATCTGTGCGTTAGTCATAAAGCAACCAAACTCAGCTTCATTATCTACACGCTCCTGGTCACGCTCTATAGTTCCATCATTGACATCTGCTTGTGTATAAGTCTTGTCAACACCTTCTACTTTTACATCAACAATAATCTCTTGTGGTGTAGGTGGTGGCGGTGGTGGTATGTAAGGTTCAGGTTCCGGTTCAGGCTTAGGAGGTACAGTTGTTGTAGTAGTCGTAGTTGTGGTACTAGATGTTGTGGTACTAGATGTTGTAGTAGTAGGAGTAGAACCATAGTCACAATCAACACTAACGATACCTGTCCATTCAGAATAACTAGCATCTGTGTCATTGTCTGCTCTTACTTTTGCATAGAATGTATCTGCTGTTGTACCGAATATTGTTTCTCTATAACTAGCAGTAAATGCATAGCTCTTATAAGACAAAGCAGTTTCCCAACCAGTACTGTTAGCTACTGCATAATTAGTTTCTACAAAGTTATCATTGCTAAATGCTATTGCATATCTTTCGGGTGGGCTACTTTCAAAACCATCACTCTCTTGCCATGTAACAGTGATGTCACCTTTAGTTGTATCACCATCAGCATCACAAGCTATAGATATATCGTATGGTGTTTGTGTAGGTACATGGTCTGCAAGTACTACTCCTGGAATAAGTAACGATAGTATAAGGGTTACTGCTGCTTGTTTAAACAGCATTACATTACTATTGCTGCGACTACTCCACCTATAGCAACTGCTAATGTTAATACTTTATAAAATTCTGATTTGTCTAATTTAGTGTCTAGCTTTTGCTCAATGTCATCAAGCTTTTTAAATATCATTTCGATAATTTCTTTCTGTGTGTAGTTGTCTGAATGAGACATTATGGTAAGTCATCATGGGACAGCCAGTCCCATTCCTTATTTACATTACTATCTAGGTCGTAGTTACTTATTCTTTTAAGATAAGAACTAATTTCTTTTAAAAAATAACCTAGAAAAAATCCAATTATAAAATCCATGAGGACTATTATAACAGATTATTTATGCAGGTTTTGGATTGTCTGATTTAACTGTAGCTATGTGGTCTTTCCATGTAGTTGTACCATCTACCAAATCTTTATATTGCATATCAAGTTGGTCGCCAATAGAACCATAAGCTTCTTGTCTAGCTTGTATATAACCAAACTGTTGAGTATCCCATTTGCTGTTAGCTAAGTCTGTTACAGACTGTGCATAATCAGCATCATTGAACTCTAGTCTTTCGTTATTAACTTGCTTGTAAAGAGGCTTAGCAGCTTCTATCTCTGCTGTAGCTTCAGTTGTTAGTTCTTCTAATGTTGCCATAATATTCTCCTATGTTAGCATACTTCTTTTGTTATTACTTCTTTAAACCATATAAAACTAATTTAGCTGTCCAATCATCATCTGAAAAACTAAAATTAATTCCATCACAACTGCTAGTGCTAGTAAATACTCCACCACCCTGATTTGCATTTAAGTTAGAATTACTAATTAATCCTGTGCTTTCTTGTGTCATAAAACTGTATTCACTAGAGTTGTTAAAATTAAATAAATAAAAACTATAATTAAATTCATTACCATTACCTGCAAAATCCCTTATTTTCCAATAAGTTTGATTAGTGCTACTTGCATTTGAAAAACTTGCATCAGCTTTTAAATCTTTATAAGCATAATCATAATTAGCAGTAGTGTTAGCAGTTCCACTTTCAGTTACTCTCATATAAACATCTCTACCAAAAGATGAAGTGCTTTGAGTTAATTTTGTTACTATAAGTTTATATACATCATAAGTACTGTCTATTCCTGTTATTGTCATACTTGCTACTGCTGATGTAACTATTTCTTCATCTATTTTTATTAAGCTACCTGCCATATCACTTCACCCCATATACTACTAATGTTGCATTTTCTAATCTTGAACTACTTTGTGTTGCTTCTATGCCTGTTATCTGTTCTGCAACTTTATGTACAAATATTCCTTTTCTACCAATCAATGTTGATGTAGAACTTGCTATATAATGAGAAGCTAATTGTGATTGTGCAAAAGTAAAACTTGAACTGTCAAAAGGATTATAAACATACATTACAAAAAAACCACCAACACTTCCCTCATTGTACATAGCATATTCCCAAGAAGTTTCCCCTGTGCCTTGTAGTTCTGAAAAACTTGTTGTGCTTTTCATATACAAACTTGCATTATCATAATTTGCTGTACTATCAACACCACCACTATCAATTAATCTAATATTTGTTCCTGCTTCAGCAGTAACACTATCAACTTGCAAAATAACTTTATACACATCATATTCAGCACTAAAGCAATCTGTTACCTGTAAAGAACTTGTTGCACTTGTACAAGTAGCAGATTTTATAAATTGAAGTTCAGTAGCCATTATGAATATTCCTTTATGCCATATAGACTTGCTGAAGTAACAGTTATATTTCCACTTGTTGAAGTTAATCTTATTCCACTTACTGTATCAGCAGTAGGTCTAACACCACTACCAAAAGACATCATATATTCTGCTGAAAATTCATTTGTGTAGGTTGTTTGGTGTGTTAAAAAACTGTACTTTGAACTATCCCCTAAATTATAAAAATAAACATATCCATTTAATTTTTCATTAGTTGTATTTCCATTAAGTCTGCCTATTTCTAAATAAGTAGATGAGGTACTTCTATTTTCTGCAAAACTACCACCTGCTCTACCTGTTTGATTAGCCCATTGATAACCACTAGAAATAAATGAGCCATTAGACAATCTAATTCCAGTTGGTTGTCCGTCTGTTGTTACATTAAAATCATTAATAGTTAATAAGTGTACATTATATTCAGTTTCTTTTATAGCAGTAAAATCTATTGCACTAACTCCACTTCCTGTTTTAGTTTCAATTAATTCTAATTGTCCATAGTTAGTGTATTTATCTGCTCTTGTTAAATCATAAATATCTTTAGGTTTAAAGATACCTTTATTATTTCCAAAACTTTGTTCTGGTGCTTCTGGTATATATCCAAATTCACTCATTATGAAACCACCTTAAATAAAGTAAATTGACTACCATCACTTAAATTTCCACTAGAAGCATAAAATTGAATACCATTACAACTTTGTGCTTCTGTTTGCACTCCACCACCCTGCAATCCATAAAGTCTAGGGGTATTAGTCCAACCTGCTACCTCATTTGTTACAAAACTATATTCTGAACTTGAATTAAAATTATATAAATAAAATATTGCTGATTGTGTTTCATAAGATTGGTTACCTGTAAACATAAATCTCCAATGGTTTTGATTAGTTAAAGCATCATTACCAAAACTTGCATTTGCTATAAGTGCCTTGCTTGCTTGGTCATATTCTGAACTTGTATCTGCACTACTACTAACTAAAACTCTTGTTCTAATCTGTCCATCTGAGGTTGTACTTGCATTAGTTATAGCAACCATATACACATCATCAGTTGTTGTGCCAACCAAATCTATTGCATTAGTTGAAGTTCCACTTACTGTATTTGTTGCTACTTGTATTAATCCCATTAGCTATCCACCCTTAATCCA
>ERZ1048686.2101-NODE-2101-length-14150-cov-8.861511_pt1 | contig 14150 bp, 11 predicted proteins | sample MGYA00383099_ERZ1048686 | MGnify/ENA primary metagenome ERZ1048686 (study PRJEB29581, sample SAMEA5548369) | metagenome | biome: marine; feature: coastal; material: water | depth 25 m | study: Short-term variability in the microbial, nano- and picoplankton... | reverse complement strand
AATGAAAGTTAATGACCAAAGTTTTTTAAGGAATCGGTGAGAGCCCTCAATACCCATGTCTGACCACTCTAAGCTTTGTTCTGCCGGGGCAGCAAACATAATAAAAAGTCTGGCGGTATCAGCGCCATATTTTTTTATCAATTCATTAGGGTCAACAGTGTTACCTTTAGATTTTGACATCTTGGTTCCGTCTTTAAGGACCATCCCCTGTGTCAATAATTTTTTAAATGGCTCGGCTGTGTCAACTAATTTCATATCATATAAAATTCTGCTGAAAAAGCGTGCGTATAGTAGGTGTAATATTGCGTGCTCAATACCACCAACATAGTAATCAACAGGTAGCCAATATTTTGCTCTCTTATCAAGCATTGCATCAGATTGATTAAAACTCGCATACCTTGCAAAATACCAAGAGGACTCAAAAAAAGTATCAAGCGTATCAGTTTCTCTTTTCGCCTTTCCACCGCAGGTTGGGCAATTACACTCTGTAAAATCTTTTAGTTTTTTTAGAGGCGATCCTTGTGCATCAATTTTAATATTTTCTGGTAATTCTATGGGAAGATCTTTTTCGTCGGCTGGAACGTCTCCACATTTTTCACAATAAATCATGGGAATTGGACAGCCCCAATATCGTTGCCTAGAAATACCCCAGTCTCTTATGCGGTATTGTATTTTCCCCTTACCTTGCTTTATGGACTCAATTTTTTTTGTAATAATTTCTTGGGCACTCGAGCTCTCAAGCCCATTAAATTCATCTGAATTGATCAATGTTCCATTACCGATATAGGGTAATTCATTGAGTCCCGAATCATTTTTTATAACTTGTATGATGTTTAATTTATATTTATTTGCAAACTCAAAATCTCTTTCGTCGTGGGCAGGGACAGCCATAATTGCACCCTCACCGTATCCAGCTAAGACATAATTTGCTATCCAAATAGGTATTTTTTTGTTTGAAATGGGGTGCAAGGCGAATAGGCCAGTAAAAATTCCTACCTTTGCCGCTGTAGCTATATCGGCTTCTGAAACACTATTACTTAGCTTTTTGATGAATGATTGTACTTTAACATCATCAATTATTTGACATAATTTATGTTCTGGAGCAATTGCTAAAAATGATGCTCCCATCAATGTATCAGGCCTTGTGGTATAAACTTTAATACTGTTAATCTTATCTTTTAAACGATCTTCTGATGAATCATCATTATGGATGAGTTTAAAATCAATCTCACAACCTTCACTTCTCCCAATCCAATTTTTTTGCATTGTTTTGACTTGTTCTGGCCAGTCATTCAAATCTTTAAGACCGTCAAGAAGATCATCGGCGTATTTTGTAATTCTCATGAAATATTGTGGGATCTCTTTTCTTTCAATCAGCGCGCCTGATCTCCATCCTCTTCCATCAACTACCTGTTCATTGGCCAAAACCGTTTGGTCAACTGGGTCCCAATTTACAGTTGATGTTTTTTTATAAATCATATCCTGTTTATAAAGTTTTAAGAAAAGCCACTGCTCCCATTTATAATATTCAACAGAGCATGTTGCAATTTCTCTTTGCCAATCAACGGCAAGCCCGAGCTCTTTAAGTTGCTCTCTCATATGTTCGATATTTTGATATGTCCATTTTGCTGGTGCTGTATTATTTTGAATCGCAGCATTTTCAGCAGGCAGGCCAAAGGCATCCCAACCCATAGGTTGCATAACATTAAACCCATTCATTAATTTAAATCTTGAAATTACGTCACCAATTGTATAATTTCTGACATGACCCATATGAAGTTTTCCACTTGGGTAGGGGAACATGGATAAAACATAATATTTTTTATCACTTGAATTTTCTGCTGATTCAAATGTTTGATTGGAATCCCAAAAACTTTGAATATTTTTTTCTATTTCTTTAAAAGGATAGTCTTCTTGCATATTTATTTTAATTTATTTGCAATCTTTGTATTTATATTATCAGGCTTATCCACTCCATCAATTGAAATAAATTTAAGTGTTTTTGATGAATCTTTTTCTGCTAAATCTGAATAAAAATTTACAAGTGGTTCTGTTTGCTCATGATAGGTTTTGAGCCTCTTGATAATTGTACTTTCTTTATCATCATCACGGATAATGAGTGGTTCACCTGTAACATCGTCGATTCCATCTTTTACTGGAGCGTTGAGAGTTATATGGTAAATTCTCCCTGAAGCAGGGTGAATTCTTCTCCCTGTGAGTCTATTAATAATTTCATTGTCTGGAACTGCGACTTCAATAACATACTCAATGGAGATTTCAGCATCTATCATTGCTTGAGCTTGCGTAATTGTTCTTGGAAAGCCATCGAGAAGAAAACCATCTTTGCAGTCATCCTCATTTATTCTTAGTTTAACTAAATCAATTATTAGATTGTCAGGAACCAACTGGCCTTGATTCATAAAATCTTCAGCCCTCAACCCTAAATCTGTTTTACCTTTTACTGCTGCTCGTAGCATATCACCTGTGGATATTTGAGGGATCTTATATTTTTCTTTTAAGAAGGAAGCTTGTGTTCCCTTCCCAGCTCCTGGGGCACCAATTAATATTATTTTCATTTTTTACTCCTAAAAAAACAGTTGAATTATATCAGCAATCAAAATTTATATTATTTTGCGTGACATAATTTTCTAATTTTATAAATTGATCTATGGTCAGTGCTTCAGATCGAATTTTTGGTGATATTTCAAGATTTAAAAAATCTTTATCAAGTAAGATATTTTTAAAGTTGTTTTTAATTGTTTTTCTTTTTTGGGAAAAAGCTATTTTAACAATTTGTTCAAAGCTATCTTTATCAATGACTTTAGGGCTAATCCTTTTTTTTCTTATCAACCTAATAAATGCAGAGGTAATTTTTGGTTGTGGGAAAAATGCTACTGGTGGTAACTCAAATAAAAGTTCAGTGTCAAAATAATACTGAAGGATAACCGATAACCGCCCAAAAGATTTGTTTGATGGTTTAGCAGTTATTCTCTCAGCAACTTCTTTTTGAACCATAAAGTATAATTCAGATGAAGAGCTATATATTTTTGTAAGTTTTAATATTATTTCAGTCGCTATGTAATAAGGTAAATTCCCAATAATCTTATTAAATTTTTTAAAAAATTCATCATTTATACCCAATACATCCTCGGCTAATATGGAAATGTTTTTAGTACTAATTTTATGCTTTAAAATTTTTATCATATCAGGGTCAATTTCAACAACTGAGATATGATTAATTTTTTTTAATACTGGTTCCGTGATTGCGCCTTTGCCCGGTCCAATTTCGAGTATATTGTTTCCTTCTTTTAGATTAATTTCCTTTATGATTTTAGATATAAAGTAACGATCAACTAAAAAATTTTGCCCAAATTTTTTTTTTGCTCTCAATATTGATTTTTAGCTATACTAATCGCTAATTTTATTGATTCAAAAAAACTACTAGGGTCAATGTTATTTGAGCCCACAATGTCAAGTCCAGTACCGTGGTCTACTGATGTTCTTATAATCGGTAATCCCAGTGTCACATTCACACCTTTTCCAAAGGTGAGAGCTTTAAAGGGAGCTAATCCTTGATCATGATACATCGCGAGATAACAATCTGTTTTACTCATAATTTTTGGTGTAAAGGCGGTATCTGAAGGAATAGGTCCATTTACTGAAATTCCTAACTCCTGCATTTCACTAACAACTGGCTTTATTATTTTTATCTCCTCATCACCAAACTCACCATCTTCACCACTATGCGGATTTAAACCAGTAACTGTGATTTTTGGACAGGAAATTTTAAATTTTTTTCTTAGATCATTGTGAAGGGTTGAAATAGTAGTACGCAAGCCTTTTTGAGTAATTTTTCTTGGAACATCCTTCAGAGAAATATGAGTTGTAGCAAGAGCAACATTTAACTTTTTATTTGATAATAGCATCACCTCTTTGCCTTTATGATTACAAATATCAGCAATGTATTCTGTGTGACCAGAAAATTTATTCCCTTTTGACGAAAGAATTTTTTTATGGATCGGAAGCGTAATTAAGGCGTCAAATTTTTTACTTAAACATAACTCGATTGAATTTTTTAATCCCTCCAATTGCTTTAGGGAATTATTTTTATCAAGTTGTCCGGGAACAACTGGATTTCTATAATCTAGATTGATTATTTTTAATTCCCCATTTCCTAAATGTAAGCCCAATCTCTTTGAAAAAATAATGTTTTTTTTCTGTTGTTTAGCTCTTGAAAGAATGGCATCTTTATTTCCAATAATTGTGATATTAGCCAGAAATTTTTTAAATGCAAGCATCACACAAAGATCTAGTCCAATTCCAGCTGGATCGCCAGAAGTAATAATAAGATTAGGTATTTTTTTCATTAGTTTTCATAAAGCCATATTTCTACATGAGCTCCCTCTCTTAATGTTTTAATCCAATCATTGAATTTAATATTAGTCTTTTGCATAAGTAAATTTTCTTTAACTCTTTGCCTTAATGACTCTGATGATAGATCTTTTTCTCGTCTATCATTTACTTGGATTAAATGCCAACCAAGCGGTGTTTTAACTGGCTGGCTGACCTCATCTAATTTTAAAGCATCCATCTCTTTTTCAAATTCAGGGATAGTATCTCCTGGATTTAGCCATCCTAAATCTCCTTTATTTATAGCGGAACCATCCTCAGAATATTTTTCCGCAGCTTCGGAAAAACTCATACCTTCAATAATTAAATTTCTAATGTGTGCTAGCTTTTTCTTGATTTCGTCTTCAGATGTAATTTGATTCTTCTTAAGTAAGATTTGTTTAACTTTTGATTGCCTAACAATAACGGTTTCCATTTCAAATTCTTCAATTTGATTTAACTTTATTAAATGATAGCCACCTGAACTTTTAATTGGTTTACTTACCTCTCCAATTTTCATTGATTTTAAGCTATCAATAAATGCATCTGGAATATCTTCCATTAGCTTTGATCCCATTAGCCCACCTTTCTCTGCCATAGGGCCATCTGAGTAATCTATTGCTACTTCATTAAATTTTTTTTCTTTAAGCTCATTTATTACTTCTGTTAATTTTATTTTTGTTTTTTCAGGATCATCATTATTTTTAATATATTCTATAAAAATATGAGAATAATTATACTTAGTGGGAGTAATTTCTTTTTGAAGCTCAATATAGTTATTAATTTCAAATTCAGATATTTTCACATTTGCACTAATGGTTCTTTTTTTTACTTGATCGAAAATTAATTGAATACGAATATCCTCTCTAAAATCAGGATAACTTGAACCTTCTTCTTCGATTTGTTTAATTAAGTCTTCGGTTGTTATGTTATTAGATTTAGCGATATTGCCGATCACATTATTGAGTCGTTCCTCATCCATGCTTATGCCCTTCATTGATGCATATTCAATCACTAATTTTTCGGTAATCAGCTGATCAAGAGATAATTTTGTAATTTCCTTATCAGTAGGTATAGTTTCCCTTTTTTGTAAGAATGCTCTTTTAATTTCTTCTTTTTTTTTATCCAGCTCTAACTTTGTAATTGTACTTGTTTCTACAATAGCAATGATACTGTCAACTTCAATATATTTTTCAGCAGAATAAACTGGATGTATTAAAAAAATATTTTTTAAGATTATAAGTCCAAAAATAAAAATAACTTTAGTGATCATTTAATCTAAATTTTTCTCACGGTATTCATCAGGCAAGTCGCTTGCAAATTCACTACCTTGAACTGTTCTATTCATTTTTTCAAATAACCCCGCCTTACTTCCTTGACCAAATGACCCAAGATCACCAATTTCAAGCATCAAAAAATATGTATTTGTAGAATTTTTATCTGTCGCTAGCTGAAGTCTATGGAACATAAATTGTGCCGACCAACAACCCGCATCATATTCAGTCCCGAGCATTGATTCAATATCATGGTTTTCAACAATGTCGTAATTATAACTTGCCAGCGCTGACCAACCTGAGCTTATTGGCCATTGACCAGATAATAAGTATTGTTTTACATTATATGTGCTTGAAGATGGATTTCTTACTAGGCGATAGGAAGCATTAAAGACTTTGCCTGGTTCTGGTGAAAATTTTGCTGCTGAAGTAAACTGATTAGTTGAATCTTCAGAAAAATTATATTCATAGTCAGTTGTAAATTTAAGTGATTTTGTTAAATTTGCTTGCGCACTAACTAAAAAATCTGATTTATCTCCTTTGTATGATGAGCCATCAAATTGTGGTTCATTTAGTACTTTTCTTTCAGATAAGTAAAATCTCTGTGCCATAGTTAACGACATCCAACTGTAACCAAAATCATCTATAACTCTTGAAGTCAACGCCGTTGTAATTGCATTGGTGTCCATAACCCTATCTTGTCCAGAAAACTGATTTTCTTCGAAAATTGTTGTTGAATTTAATTCATTCAAAGAGGTGTCAAACATCGGAAGTTTAGTTTGATCTTCATAAGGGGTATATGTATAAAAAACTCTTGGTTCAAGTGTCTGGGTAAAATTGTAGCCGCTTAGTTTAAAAGGACGATCAAGATATAAGCCAGAATCGATTGATACGGTTGGAATGGCTATGCTCTTCTGTGAGGTTTGAGCATCATCAAGCTCATAGTGTCTTAGATTTGCTATGAATTTTGGTTCTAAGTATCCAAAACTAGCTTCCATTGGAAATGAAATACTAGGAGTCGAAGCAACTCTTGAGCCGGTAGCAATATTATTTGCTGCATTATCACCTTTATCGAATTGGTCATACATAAAATTTAAATCTGTTTGTAAAAACAGTGATTGATCAACTTTATCTTCCCAATCTTTTTTGAAACTTGCATAAAAACTCGGTTTTAGTTCATATGGAGATGCGGACGTTAGATTTTGAAACTGTTGAACTTTCAAGTTAGCTTTGATATCTGATAAATCATCAGTCTTTTCATAATCTAGGTATGCTGTTTGTCTTAAACTTACCTGGCTAGTAACTGCTATGCTTGTTGACATATCTGCAAAATAATTATTGTCATTATTTTTGACTTGTTCATATTCAATCGTACCAGTAAACCCATGACCAAAATCGTGTTTATGATTAATGTTTAGTAGATATCGGTTATCGATATCAGATTCCCTATCATTATTAAGATATTGAATTTGGGAAGTTCCTTGAAAATTTTCATTCAGATATCTAAATTCACCATCAAATTGTAATCCACGTTTTGCCATATTTCTTGTTGTAATCGTCGCATCATACGTAGGAGATAAATTGAAGTAATATGGGATTGACATTTCAAACCCGCTAGTAGTTGTGCTTCCAGCAGTTGGAAGTAGCCAGCCTGATTTTCTTTGTGAGGTAAGGGAGAAATCAACATAAGGTGAGTACATGATCGGGATACCTTTAAGAGAAAGTACGGAATCTTTTGCTGTAATTTTCCCTGATGATTGATCCATAACAGTCTCTTCACTTGTAATAAACCATTCATTTTGGCCTGCTTCACAAGTTGTAACCTTAGCGAATTCTAATTTCGTTTTATCTTCTCCCTCTAAAAATATTTTTGTAGCAGTGCCTCGAAGTTTACTATTAAACTTTGAAGTTTTAATTTTAGTAATTGTTGAACCATCATCTGCTTTTTCTAGACTTATAGATTCGTTGATATTCGCAATAAAAGATCCATTTGCTATAGTTCCTGTATTTTCAGCTAACGACATTTCTAACTCTGAGCCCTTTAGCTCAAGGTTAGGTGTAGTAATTGTAATTTCACCTTTTGCATAAAGTTGTTCAGATATTTGATCATACTCAATAAAATCAGCTGTTATTGATTGTTTGCCCTTAGAAATCAAAGCATTTCCTGAAGCTCTAAGCTTTCTGTCAAGAATACTTTCTAGAGAGTCGCCTTCAATAACTATGCTACTTTCGGTTATTTTTTTAACAGGCGAAGAGGAATCTTGATTTTTCTCATCAGCAAAAAGATTTGTGTTTTTTAAAGAAAAAAACACAAACAAAAAAATCCATATTTTTTTTGTTCTTAAATTCAAATTATACGAAACCTGATATAGTCATTTTAACCATTTTAATTTTAAGTAAACTTTAGTCTTTATTTTAAAAACTAATATATAAATCAGTGAGTTGTGGATTATAACTCAAGTAAATTAAAAAAGAACTTATTTATTAATCAAAGAGAAATTAATTTGGATAGTTCAAAAAGAATAGATTTATTAAAAGATTGGCTCTATAAAAAATTGGAAATAGATTTTTCTATTTCTACTGCCTCAAGTGATGCAAGCTTTAGAAGTTATTTTAGGATAAAAACACTGGAAGATAGCTTCATAGTAATGGATGCCCCTCCACAAAATGAATCAATCGAATCTTTCTTAAAAATTGGCAAAATGTTAAATTCAATTGAAGTAAATGTCCCTCATATATATCAAGAAGATAGGGCGCTTGGATTTATCTTGATGCAGGATTTCGGAAATAATACCTATCTAGATGTCTTAAATGATGATAATCAACAGCGTTTGTATGATGATTCAATTAAGTCACTTATTCATATGCAAAAATTTGTAAAAAAAGATTTTTGTCCAAGTTATACAAATAAAATACTTTTTGATGAGATGGTTCTATTTATTGAGTGGTACTTAAGAAAATATAAAAAAATTGAGCTAAGCAATAAAGAATATGAAGAATTAATAACTTGGATTGAGGAGGTTAGTAAGAAAGTCTCAAGCCAAGAAAAATTTTTTGTTCATCGCGATTATCATAGTAGAAACTTGATGATTCAAAAATCAAATAATCCAGGTATTTTAGATTTTCAAGACGCTTTAGTAGGTCCCATTACTTATGATCTTGTTTCACTTCTTAAGGATGCTTATATTGAATGGGATGAGGAAATCGTCCTAGACCATGCAGTAAGGTATTGGGAAAAAGCTAAGAGTAATAATCTCATCACTAATTTAGAATTTTCAACCTTTTACAAAGATTTTGAATGTATGGGTATTCAGAGGCATCTAAAAATTTTAGGTATCTTCGCAAGACTTTCTATTAGAGACAAAAAAAATCAGTACCTTGAGAATATTCCACTAATTGAGAAGTATTTAATGGATGCGACAGAGAGATATCGAGATTTTCATAAGATAAGAAATTTTTTGGATAAAGTAATTAAATGAAAGCAATGATCTTAGCAGCAGGAAGAGGAAAGAGAATGGGTAATTTAACTCAAACCTGTCCTAAACCTTTATTAAAGGTCAAGGGGAGGTGTTTGTTAGACTGGCATTTAAGTAAATTATCTGCAGCTGGTTTTAAAGATGTTGTTATCAATGTGTCATATTTATCAAAACAAATCATTGAATTTGTCGGCGACGGCTTGATTTGGGGATTAAATATAGCCGTTTCTGAAGAAGCGGAAGCATTGGAAACTGCGGGTGGAATAAAGAAAGCAATTAAATATCTAGGCGATGACCCTTTTCTAGTGATCAATGCGGATATTTTTTCAAATTATGATTACAAAAATCTTATAGTTAAATCCTTAGACAAAAGGTGTATGGGTTATCTAGTTTTAGTCAAAAACCCAGAACATAACCTTAAAGGTGATTTTGGCCTGTTAGATGATGCTACTTTGACAATGAATTCTGATAGGCTTTTGACTTTTTCTGGCATTGCTATTTATGACCCCAAATTTTTTTCTAAATTAATAGTAGGGAGTAAAATTAAACTGTCACCAATATTAGAAATTGCAATAAATAAAAATTGTATTAAAGGTGAATTATTTGAAGGGGTTTGGTCAGATATAGGAACGCCTGAGCGTTTGAATATGATTAATATAGATGAGTAAAGGCATGAAAGTTTATAAAGAATTTAAAAAAAGAAGAGATAGGCTTGCATCTTTACTAGATGACAGTGTTGCAATCATCGTAAATTCAAAGGAATCTATAAGAAATAAAGATTGTCACTACCCATTTAGATCTGAAAGTAATTTTCATTACATATCAGGGTTCCCAGAACCAGAGACAATCGTAATGATTTTCGGAGGCAAAAATCCAAAATCAATCATTTTTTGTCAGCCTAAAGATGAAGTAAAAGAGGTCTGGAATGGAGTTATAATTGGTCCAGAGAAAGCATCCAAAGATTTCTTATTTGATGAGGGGTACCCTTTATCCGCGGCTCATAAGCTTATTCCTAAATTTATAAAGAGTAAAAAAATATTCTTATTACCATCTTCTAGGATTGATCGTATTTTAACTCCTAAGTGGTTTGAAATAAATAATAAATTGAGAGAAGATTTATCCGAAATCCTTGATGATATGAGAGTTGTTAAAAACGATTTTGAAATTAATTTAATGAGAAGGTCGGCAAATATTTCAGCTAATGCACATATACAGGCTATGAAACTAACTAAACCTAATAAATATGAGTATGAAATTGAAGGAGAAATTTTAAATCAATTCTTTAGGAAGGGTGCACGCAACCCAGCCTATTCATCTATTGTCGCATCTGGGATTAATGGATGTACCCTTCATTATGTAGAAAATGATTCCCAAATGAAGGATGGTGATCTATTATTAATAGATGCTGGATGTGAAGTAGGGAGCTATGCTTCGGACATTACAAGAACCTTTCCTGTAAATGGTAAATTTTCTTTTGCTCAAAAAGAAATTTATCAATTAGTTCTATCGGCACAAAAAGCTGCCATTGAAAAAGTTAAAGTAGGACATTTTTTTGATGATCCACACAGGGAAGCGCTTAAAATTATTATTGATGGTTTAATAGATTTAGGTATTTTAATTGGCTCAAGAGATGAAGTTTATGAAAAAGAATTATATAAAAAGTTCTTTATGCATAGAACAAGCCATTGGCTTGGTTTAGACGTTCATGATGTAGGAAAATATTTATCTAAAAACAATAAGTCACAGGCTGTGAAATTTACTGAAGGAAACGTTTTGACTATCGAGCCAGGCTGCTATATCAGACCATCTGACCATGTTTCACAAGAATTTTGGGGAATAGGGGTAAGGATAGAAGATGATGTTTTAGTCACTCCTGATGGCCATGATGTTTTAAGTAAGAATGCACCAAAAGAAATAAAAGAACTTGAAGAAATTATTGGGATTTCAAATGCCTGATTGTGCAATTATTGGTGGTGGGCCAGTTGGTTTGATATTTGCAATATTAAACCATGCTAATAAAGGTAAAATTCAAATTTTTGAATCTAAAATTCGTGGCTCGAGTAACCAAGACAATAAAGCACTCGCACTTTCAAATGGAAGCCGACTTATTTTGGAGGAAATTGGAATTTGGGATCGATTAGAGAAAGACACAACTAAGATAGAGAAAATACATACAAGTCAGGTTGGTTCTTTTGGTAGGACTTTATTGGATGCTGGAGAATTCAATGAAGAATCATTAGGATATATTGTTTCCTACGGTCATCTAATGGCGGTCCTGCAACAAGAGATAGAATGCATAAGCAACGTTAAGACATTTTATGAAACAAAGGTTACTAAATGTATGGGTGAAAAAGCTATGCTCAATCTTTCATTGGAAACTAACAACAAAATAAAAAATTTGAAAAGTGAATTTGTTATCTTGGCTGATGGGGCTGCCGAAAAAATTGAAGGGCTGGAGCTAAATAAAAAAATAAAACACTTCGATCATACTGCGATTGTAACTAAAGTCTTGACTGAAATGCCTCATCGTAATATCGCCTACGAAAGATTCACCTCTAATGGACCTATTGCCTTGCTACCTAATAAAGACGATAAATTCTCATTAGTTTGGACTGGGCCAAGCAAATTTATTGAAAAGCTTGAAAAATTGAATCAAGAAAGTTTTTTATCACAGCTTCATGAAAGCTTTGGCGACAGAGTTGGTAGCTTTTTAGAGTGTGATAAAAGAATCTCATTTGGCTTAAAACAAACATTTGTGGAAGTAATGCATTCAAATATTGTCGCTCTCGGGAATGCATCACAGACTATGCATCCCGTTGCTGGGCAGGGTTTAAATACTGGTTTAAGGGATGCTTATAAGCTTAATCAGTCTTTAATAGATCACTCAAAGATAAAAAACTTAGAAGCTCTGCTTGATGAATATAAACACTCAAGAGCAAGTGAGCGGAAAAAAATACTTAACTTCACTGAAATGCTCGTAAAAAGCTTTTCGAATGACCTAGTAGGGCTAAAAAAAATTAGAGGTTATGCACTTTCTTTATTAGATATTGCAAGACCTATCAAGCAATCATTTGTTAAAAAGATGAGTTATGGTGAATGATATTCAAAATAAAATTATTATCATAGGAGGTGGTTTAATCGGAGAGCTTCTGCATCTTATGTTGAAATCAAAAGGTTTTGAAATCAACCATTTTGCAAAAGCACTTAAAATAAAAAACAGAACTTTTGCGTTATCTCCTTCCTCTGTCGACTGGCTAAGGTCACTTGGCTTTCCCTCATCATTTTTTGAGGCACTTAGCGAAATTAAAAGTATGAAAATTTTTGATAGCTCTATTAAAAACTCTGTCACCCTGGATGCAGAAGATGTTCACAAGCCGGCACTTGCTTATATGGTAAATGAAAAAGATTTTAATGTAGCGATAAAGAAAACATTTAATAATGGAAAAAATTTCAAAAAATTATCTACTGATTTTGAGATTAAAACAGAACAAGAGCAAGTGATTTTAAAGTTCCACAATGAAGAACACAAAGCATCAATCATAATTGCATGTGATGGTGCTAATTCGATGGTAAGGGAAAAAATAGCAATCAATCCATTAAAGCACGATTTTAAGCAGACAGCTCTATCATTTGAGCTTAAAGTTAAGTCTGAAATACAAAAGCAAGCATTTCAATTTTTTTTAAAAGAAAGTATTTTAGCAGTTCTACCGATTAGAAAAGGATTGGTTTCAATTGTTTGGTCATGCGATTACCAATTTTTTGAAAAACTTAATAACCTTGATGATAAATCTATTGAAAACGAATTAAATTTGATTATCGGCAATTATTATAAAGACATAAAAATTGCTTCAAAGAAAGAATATTTTCCACTTTTCATGAACAGTGTTGAGAGTATTTTTAAGGATCGTGTTTTGCTTGTTGGAGATGCTGCGCACTTTATTCATCCTATGGCAGGACAAGGTTTAAATCTAGGCATAAGGGATATTATTTTCCTAGAAAAAAATATAGATAAAAAAGATTATATGGATATTGGTTTGAAAGGTTTTTTACGTAAATACGAGAGAGTAAGAAAGGAAGATGTAAGCCAGATGGGGTTTTTAACTTTTGGCCTTAATTGGATTTTCTCAAAAAAATCAACTATTGTAATTGGTATGATTGAAAAAGGAATGAGTATGCTCGACAAATCAAAATTTTTAAAACAACAACTTATTAAAAAGGCTATTTAATGATAAAAATCGCGCTAATATTTTTTTTAACTTTTATCAATCTAAATGTTATGTCGGGCGAGAAAGAATTGAGAGAGATTATTAAAAAAACTTATCCTGAGTTATCAATTAAAAGTATCCAAAAAACAAATTATAACGACCTTTATGAAATTTTTATTGGAGGACAAATAATTTATAGTGATGAAGATTTTAACTTTTTAATTGTTGAGGGTAGGTTAGTTGATCCAAAAACTAAAATAGATCTAACCTCTGCAAGACTGGAAGAATTAAATAAAGTAGATTTTGACAGCTTACCTTTCAAAAATGCAATCAAAGAACAAAGAGGTGATGGAAGTCGTCGAATTGCTGTTTTTTCTGATGTAGATTGCCCATTTTGTAGAAAGCTTGAGAAAGAAACGATATCTAAATTAAAAGATGTAACCATTTATACATTTTTATACCCTTTAGCTATTCATCCCGAGGCAATGAATAAGTCAAAAAAAATATGGTGTTCAGATAATAAAATAATTGCTTGGAATAATTACATGCTCAAAAATACACTTCCTAAAAATGATGGTAATTGCGACACTCCAATTGAAGCAAATTTAAAGCTTGCCAAGAAACTTGGTATATCTTCAACCCCTACTATCATCGTATCCAGCGGTAAAAGAATTGAAGGAGCTTTACCTTATGAGGATATTAAAAAATATATAGAATAATTTTTTTGTAAAATGGCTTGACTTTTATTCTACACAGGAGTTAAATTCGGTTCAGGTGTTTGGTTTATTCGTATCAGTCGTTCTTCT
>ERZ1048686.2091-NODE-2091-length-14207-cov-5.748940_pt1 | contig 14207 bp, 6 predicted proteins | sample MGYA00383099_ERZ1048686 | MGnify/ENA primary metagenome ERZ1048686 (study PRJEB29581, sample SAMEA5548369) | metagenome | biome: marine; feature: coastal; material: water | depth 25 m | study: Short-term variability in the microbial, nano- and picoplankton... | reverse complement strand
TCAGCATACATAGACCCGGGCGCGACAGCGACCGACTCAGTTGATGGGTCTGTGCCTGTTACAATGTCTGGAGCCGTGGGTAGTGACGCGGGAACCTACACATTGACCTATACGGCAACCGATGCAGCGTCCAATTCGGCAACCGCAACGCGAACGGTCGTCGTAGCAGATACGATATCGCCGGTCATTACGCTGGTTGGCGCCAACACGATTGAACACCAACAGGGCGCAACTTTTGCGGATCCTGGCGTCTCTGCCTCCGATGTCGTTGACGGGACCATTGCCGTCACGACTAGCGGCACTGTGGGGACTGCCGTCGGTCCCTATGAATTAACATATACAGCGACTGACGTAGCCGGCAATACCGCGATAGCAACGCGAACGGTCAACTTTGTTGCCGCGCCAACGGGAGAGGATCTGACGGATCTTGTGGTATTCGATGGCGAGTCGGTTGATGCGACCTGGGATCGGGGTATCAATGCCTTTGATGCGGCGATTGGGTTTTCAGAATGCAATAACGATGGCGGTGCTGCTTGTCCGAGCATTAGTTGGCAACTCGTCGAAGACGATGCACGTGGCGACGTGCTCGAGGTGACACATTCAGCCACCGGGGACTTGGCGGGACTGTTTATTGCAACCAGTGTTCCGCTTGATGTTTCTGGTTTTGCCACGGGCGATGTGCAATTCGACATCAGGGTGATCAGCGGTGACAGCAATATCACCATGAAGATTGATTGTGTACATCCATGCTCATCCGGTGATCAAACGTTAGGCAGTAAAGGTGCATCTGGGTGGGAGACGGTGAAGTTTCCGTTCTCGACGCTTATTGCAGGTGGCTTGGATATGTCCAGAGTGAGCACCGGCATCGTAATCTGGGCAACAAACACAACCAGTACCGTTTTTCAGATCGACAATGTTCGGTTCACGGGTTTTGACGACAGCGTAGCGCCACCGACCGGCAACTACGCAATAACCGCATACGGTGCCGGCAGTATCTCGGACACCATTAATCCCGCGAGTTACCGATGCGTTGTTGATTTCGGTAATTGGATCTACAACGCCGGCGTTGTCGAACCGGCAATCGACAGTTGTAATCCGGCGACTGGGATTCCAACGGGGACACCGACAAAGAGGTTTCCGCAACTCACTGGACCGGCGGCAAGTGGCCCTACGCCGACCCATAAATGGTGGGGCTCCATCCCGTTCATGGGCGAGATGACGATTGGCGACGCCAATGATGCAGCCTACATTACGCCAGACCCAATCACGGCGCGCATCACCGATAGAGGTTTTCGTGCGATGGGCATTCCGTCGGGGCTTGGCCCGACAGTTGATGGATTCATGTATCAGATTCCTGATCCGTTCAGTGAAGTATTCGACGGTATTGCGCTAGGTAATTCAGCTTTCTCAAATATGGAGGCTTATCTCAAGGATTACAGTGACGGCTCGGTAACCGTTGAGTGGCAAGAAAATGACCAGCCCGTGATGGAAGCAACGTTTGTACATGGCTCGCCATACGTTTACGTCAAGGCCTATCAAGGGCAGCTTGTTGTTAGAACGCTAAGAGCAGATAGCGGCGAGAAAGGTACTTTCTACAACCAGGCGAACAGTTTGGGGGTTTGGACAAGTGTTGCTGGCCAGCACAATAATTTTCTTGTGACCGGAGAGGGTACGACGACCTTTAGCAACATTGCAGGTAATGAAATTTCCGTTGCGAACGCGACCAACGAGCTGACTCTGACTTACCTGCCGCAAACTTCGGGCAATCCTGCCGATGCAATGTCTACGTTTTTCGAGGGTCGAGCGAGGAACGTTGTCGCATCAGTTGACATCGATTACTCCGTAGACCGATCAGACAACTCAATCACAGTGAGTCACGACTATCGCGATGCTACGGGCGCCCCGGTTGAAACAATGGTTGGGTTACACCCACTGCATTGGAAGAATAGCGCCCAGTCGACTTCAGCCTATCAGACGCGTTCGGCACGCGGTGTGATCAAGTTTAGTCAGACAAGCGGTTTTGAGTATCAGCTGGCGTCGGTTGGCGTTTTACCATCACTACCATCGTTTAACGGCACATTTGATGAGGCGACGCTAGAAAATCTGGTGACTGAGTTTGTTGAGCAGGGCGCAAGCACATGGAACGATCGCACCGATACCTACTGGGCCGCGAAAAACTATTCCAAGGTTGCTGAGCTAATCGCGATTGCAAATGGCATAGGCATGGATGCCGAAGCAGCACTGTTGCTTGACTGGCTCAAAGCCGAGTTAGCCGATTGGTTTACCGCGGAAACGGACGGTAACTTAGATGTCATGAAGTACTTTGTCTATGACGATGAATGGAACACGCTGCTTGGCATGGAAGAGGCCTTTTCCTCACATCAGCAGCTCAACGATCATCATTTTCATTACGGCTATTTTGTTCGCGCCGCTGCAGAAATCTGTCGAATAGATATTGCTTGGTGCGGCGCCGATCAGTATGGCCCGATGATCGAACTTCTAATTCGAGACTACGCCGGGGACGCGAATGACCCGATGTTTCCGTATCTTCGAAACTTTGATCCAGCGAATGGTTTCTCATGGGCCTCTGGTCCCGCAAATTTTGTTCGTGGCAATAATAATGAGTCGACCTCCGAGGCTGCGAATGCTTATGGTGCGATCGTGCTGTATGGCCTCATTACCGGCGATGACGATCTGGTTAACAAAGGTATGTACCTGCACGCATCAACAGCTGAGGCGTATTGGCAATACTGGAACAACATCGATGGTTACAACAGTAGTGCCGCGGACGAAGATAATTTTCCGGCAGGTTACGAGCGCATCACGACCTCGATTATTTGGGGCGATGGCGCGGTATTTTCGACGTGGTTTAGCGGCGCTTTTGCTCACATACTTGGAATTCAGGGCTTGCCCTCGAGCTCTCTGATACTGCACGTGGGTCAGTATGCTGATTACATGATTGACTATGTCAACTTGGGTCTTAGTGAATCGTCTAACATCAAACCCTCTGGTCTGCCTGATGACCAATGGCGCGATCTTTGGTGGAACCTATGGGCTATGACCGATGCTGAGGCATCGATTGCCGATTACAATACGGTCGCGGATTACGAGCCTGAAGCAGGAGAAACAAAAGCGCACACTTATCACTGGATTCACACTTTCCGTGAGCTCGGCCATATGATTAGCGGAACAGGCGCATTGACGTCTGACTATCCGGCAGCGTTGGCGTTCGATAATAACGGGGTGACCTCTTACGTTGTCTATAACTTTTCCGGCGCTGACCTGAGAGTGACGTTCAGTGATGGTCAAATTGTTGATGCGGCACCCTTCGGATTTACTACCGTTAAAAATTAATTCCGCGCGAACTAAAGCTGTCTGTAGCAGGTCGGCAGATTTTTGCGAAACTTTTCCGTTAGCACACTGAATTAAGTCATGGTGCGCAACGGCAATATTGCTGACACTCATAGCTCAGACAACAATTCAGCCCTCTAGCATTCGCAGAAAAAGCGCCCGAACGACTATGTGCCGAACAGAACCTTTAAGGCGTTTTGCCAAGGCGCCTCTATGCTATTGGCTCTAGCTTGTTTAGGTATTGACCAGGTCCTGCTCGAAACGGCTATTCAAACTTAAAAAAATAACGAACCAAACCGGCAGCCTCAGGGATTCACGGTAAACGTGGTCTTCAATAGCCCCTATTATTGTGTGGTTTTGTTCGAGGTTATGCTTGTTGTCAGCGAAGATAAATGCCCCCTCGAATGGTTGTTTTCACGAATAAGAAAAGAACTACTGCAAATTTTGTGAATCTTGAGCTATGGTGTGAGACTACAAAAATAATTGGGTCCATCTAACCCGCAGTGGAGGAAATGACTATGACGAAAGCATCAGATCTATTTATTGAGTGCCTTGAGGCCGAAGGGTGTGAATACGTTTTCGGTATTCCTGGAGAAGAGAATCTCGATTTCCTTGACAGCCTTAGTCGGTCAGAAAAAATTAAGCTAGTGCTTACCCGGCATGAACAGGGCGCCGGTTTCATGGCTTCTGTATACGGGCGCCTAACGGGCAAGACTGGCGTCTGTGTTTCAACCCTCGGTCCCGGTGCAACCAACTTCACCACAGCAGCTGCTTACGCTCAACTCGGTGGTATGCCCATGATGATGATCACTGGACAAAAACCCGTCAAAAAATCCAAGCAGGGTCGGTTCCAAATCCTTGACGTGGTCGAGATGATGAAACCGATCACTAAATATGCTGTTTCGTTGGTCGCGGGCGACAACATTCCCTCACGCGTTCGCGAAGCTTACCGATTAGCCGAAGAGGAAAAACCTGGTGCTGTTCATATCGAACTGCCGGAGGATATTGCTGACGAAGAAAGTGATCAGCGGCCGATCCCGGCTTCATCTGCGCGCAGACCTGTAGCTGAACACAAATCGATCGCGTTGGCGCTTGAGAAGCTGCACAACGCAAAGTCGCCGATCATTATCATCGGTGCTGGCGGTAATCGTAAAATGACATCGAAGATGCTCACGGAGTTTATCGATAAAACCGGTATACCGTTTGTTACTACACAACTTGGCAAAGGCGTGGTTGATGAACGACACCCACTATTCATGGGTTGTGCTGCGTTATCAGCAGGTGACTATGTGCACCGAGCCATAGAGGCTGCCGATCTAATCCTCAATGTTGGTCATGACGTCATCGAAAAGCCACCGTTCTTTATGAAAGCGGGCGGCGCTGAGGTTGTCCACATTTCCTACAATACTGCTGAGGTAGACCCGGTTTATTTCCCTCAAGTCGAGGTGATTGGTGATGTTGGAAATGCAATTTGGCAAATGAAAAACGACGTTAAAACAAGCGAAGAGGCTGACTGGGACTTTAACCGTATGATGGCAGTGCGTGAGTACCACGATGCTCATATTGTTGAAGGCTCAGACGATGCACGCTTCCCTTGCTATCCACAGCATGTGGTCAAACGGGTGCGTGAAGCGCTTCCTGATGATGGCATGATTTGCCTAGACAACGGTGTCTACAAAATCTGGTTTGCCCGAAACTATCGCGCGCATCAGCCCAACACTGTGTTACTGGATAACGCATTGGCAACGATGGGCGCCGGTCTGCCATCCGCCATGGCAGCGCATATGGTTTATCCAGATCGCAAGGTGCTGGCGATTTGCGGTGATGGCGGATTCATGATGAATTCTCAGGAGCTCGAGACGGCGGTGCGTGAGAAGATGAACATTGCTGTGTTGATCCTTAACGACAATTCCTACGGCATGATCCGATGGAAACAAGCAAACATGGGCTTTGATGACTGGGGTCTGCAGTACGGTAACCCCGATTTCGTTAAGTATGTTGAGTCATATGGCGGTATCGGGCATCGGGTAGAATCCGCTGAGGCATTACCCGGCATTCTTGATACTGCGCTCTCCACGCCGGGGGTTCACCTGATTGATTGCCCGGTTGACTATGTTGACAACGATCAGATACTCAATGTTGACATCAAAAAACACTCAGCGTCCATTTAGCATGCCTGAGGTCATTGGGGGCCATAGGGCCCCCGTCTAATGTTTATATTTTGCGCACAATAATTCGGAGAGTTTCTATGTCCACGCTTCAGGCCAAATACCCGTATTACCTAAACAACAAAGCTGTTTACGCTAACGAGGCCCTTGAGGTTACCGATAAGTACACAGGTGAAGTGGCTACGCGTTGTGCTTTGGCGGACGCTACGGCAATAGACGAAGGTATCGCGGGCGCTGTGAGAGCGGCCGAACCCATGGCGAAGATGCCATCGTATGAAAAGAAGGCGATACTTGAACATTGCGTGACCCGTTTTAAAGAACGATACGACGAGCTAGCTATGGCGCTTTGTATAGAAGCGGGTAAGCCGATCAATGATGCTGAAGGCGAGGTGACGCGTTTAATCGACACTTTTCAGATTGCGGCCGAAGAATCGACGCGTATGCACGGTGAATTGCAGGCGTTGGATATCTCGCCGCGTGCTAAAGGTTATCAGGGGATGTGGAAACGTGTTCCTATTGGTCCATGCTCTTTTATTTCTCCGTTTAATTTTCCGCTTAATCTTGCTGCGCACAAGATTGCTCCCGCACTGGCTGTGGGTTGTCCGTTCGTCATGAAGCCAGCCTCGCGCACGCCGCTGGGTGCGATCATCATGGGTGAGGTGCTAGCGGAAACCGACTTGCCGGAAGGGGCTTTTTCTATTCTCGCTTGTTCGCGTGATGGTGCTGATTTGTTTACTGTCGACGACCGACTAAAACTTCTTTCATTTACTGGCTCACCCGGTGTGGGCTGGGATTTGAAAGCGCGTTGTGGCAAGAAGAAGGTAGTATTGGAACTTGGCGGTAATGCTGCGGTTGTCGTTGATGCTGATACCAAAGATCTAGATGACGCGGTCAATAGGATTATATTTGGCGCCTTCTATCAGTCCGGCCAGTCGTGTATCGGCGTCCAGCGGATTATGATTCATGAAGATATTTACGATGTCATGAAAGCCAAGTTGGTGGCGAAAACTGCTACGTTGATTAAGGGCGATCCGAAACAACGAGAAACTTTCATTGGACCCATGATCTCGGAAAGTGAGGCCACCCGATTGCACGGCTGGATTGACTCTGCCGCCGCTGCCGGGGGAACGATTCTTTGCGGAGGCACGCGAGAGGGTGCCATGTTAGACGCCACGCTGATGGAAAACGTGCCACTAAACCAAGACCTTTGTGTAGAAGAGGCGTTTGGGCCTGCCGCCGTTCTACAAAAGTTCTCGAGCTGGGACGACGCCATATCGATGGTCAATGACAGTAAGTTTGGTTTGCAGGCGGGCATCTTTACTCGAGACTTCTACAAAGTGCAGCAAGCCTGGGACGAAATGGAAGTGGGCGGTGTTGTTGTTGGCGACGTACCTTCTTATCGTGTTGACAACATGCCTTATGGCGGCGTGAAAGATTCGGGTATCGGCAGGGAAGGTATCTTGTTCGCGATGGAAGACATGACTGAAATTCGCAATCTGGTCATTCGTACTCCGCCAGAATAATCCACCAGTGCTGGCCGGGTAGAACGGTTTTTATCTTCGGCACTACTCGCTGACTGACTTCATAGCGCCCAGATCGGGCGCCGTAATAAAGATGCCCCGCCACGATTCTGTGTGTCTTGCGCAATGTCGCAGCCATTCGGACATTGACCTACCCCTGCCGCAAAATAGCATTAGCGGACCTTTTTCGTATGAATCAATCAAAATGTATACCTCTGGCATTTGTGATCTGAGTGCGACATCGTGTTTAATCAAGCGAAGCATTAATAAGGAGTAGAGTAAGGTGGATTACGAGAATGTTGCACTTGAACGAGACGGCAAGGTTGCCATCGTTCGTTTGAATGCCCCGGAAGTGCTTAATGCACTATCCGGCGACATGGTTCAGGAGCTGTCTCATGCGATAGACGCGGTGATTAGCAGTGACGCGAGATGTTTGCTTTTAACCGGAGAGGGTCGAGCATTTTGCGCTGGCGCGAATCTTGCCGGCCGAGGCGCATCTGATGCGTTGCCCCCTGCAGGCAGCGTACTTGAGACTCACTATCATCCCGTGATGACGAAGTTACGCAACATGGAGATTCCAATGGTGTCTGCTGTCAATGGGCCAGCAGTTGGGGTCGGCATGAGCTTTGCTGTTATGGCTGACATGGTGATTGCAGCCAAGAGTGCATATTTCTTGCAGGCGTTTGCCAACATAGGTTTAGTGCCTGACGGCGGAGCAACATGGATATTGCCGCGTTTAATTGGCTGGGGGCGGGCGGTCGAACTGTCTTTGCTTGCGGAGCGTTTACCAGCCGAACAGGCTTTGGATTGGGGACTCGTGAATCGCGTCGTTGACGACGCTGACCTGATGACGGCTGCGATGGAAATTTGCCAACGGCTGGCTAATGGCCCGATGTCTCTTGGGCTCATTCGCCGGGCCTACTGGGACTCGCTCAGTAATAGCTATGCGGAACAATTCCAGCATGAAGCCAATCTTCAACGTATTGCCGGTGCGAGCGATGACAATAGGGAGGGCGTTAAGGCATTCCTCGAAAAGCGCAAGCCACAGTTCAAGGGCTGTTGATGCGAAAATTGATATGTTTCGCCTAAATCCAATTCACGCGGCACCGATGTTTTAACGCAATGACGCCAAGGATAGGTCGTGCATTGCGTTTAGCGTGATGTGAAGATTAGTGCGTGAGATAGCTGGGGTCAGAGTCCCCGGTTTTAGGTAAGGGTCAGGATCAATTGTCAGATCTAATTGATGAAGGCCATGAGATTGTTTAGCAAAAATCGATGTAAGGTAAGAATAAATGAAACCAATTAACGACCAGCTAGATCCGATTACCGCAACCGACCAACAAATTGCTGATGCACTATCAGATGCCGACACGGCATCGATCATGCTTTGCATGGTCCATCTGACCGGCGATATGGGGATCATCCGTGGTGCGGTGAAACCGATCATGGAATTTCTGTCCCCTGACGAAGGTGTCACTGAGCAAGATCGGCAACGGATTCTTAGCCAAGCACTGGATATTTTGAAGCGCTATCGGGATTCACCCGGAGATCTATTCAAGCCGAACGCCGATGAATTGCTGGAAATGTTGCGGTTTCTCGCCGGTGATGAAATGAGCGATGAGCACGTGGAATTTCTGACGTCTGAGTTATCCATGAACGGAGAAGATCCATACGGCCAGCCCGCAATATTTGATGTGCCTGAAGAAAAACGTCAGCAATTTGACGTGCTGGTAATAGGTGCTGGCATGTCTGGCTTGCTCACAGCGATTCGACTGAAAGAAGCTGGTATCTCATTTCAGGTGGTCGAAAAGAATGAGGATGTTGGAGGTACCTGGTACGAGAATCGATACCCGGGGTGCCGCGTCGATAGCGCGAACCATTCGTATTCATATTCCTTCAAACCAAAAGACTGGCCGCAGCATTTTTCACAGCAAGAAATACTGAGAGAGTATTTCTCTGACACAGCTAACGAGTTTGGTCTGCGTGAGCACATTTCCTTCAAAACAGAAGTGAGTGAGGCAAGGTTTGATGAAGCAACCGGCCGATGGCAGGTGCAGATAGTCAGCGACGGAGAAGTCCGGTTGATCTCCGCAAACGCAGTCATTAGTGCCGTTGGTCAGCTAAACAGGCCGAACATACCAAGCATTCCAGGCGCGGCGAGCTTTAGTGGCGTCTCTTTTCACAGTGCGCGTTGGGAACATGAGCATGATCTCAGTGGTAAGCGTATTGGAGTCATTGGTACTGGTGGTAGTGCATTTCAGTTCGCGCCAATTCTTGCTGAGCAAGCAGAATCGATGACCTTGTTTCAGCGCACGCCGCCGTGGATTATTCCCAACCCAGATTATTTCGAAGAGGTTCCGGCCGGTGTCCATTGGCTGCAGGGCCATGTGCCGTTTTATGCCAAGTGGTTTCGTTTCAAGGTCTTCTGGCGGTCTGCCGAAGGCATGCTAGCGGCCGCACGGGCAGACGAGGGCTGGGATAGACCTGAAGAATCCGTCGGTGAAGTCAGTCAAGCAGTGAGAGACATGTTTTTGGAAAACCTTCGGACAGAACTTGAAGGCAGGGATGATCTATTAGAGAAGTGCACGCCTCATTACCCACCGTTTGCTAAGAGAATGTTGATTGACGATGGTAAGTATCTGCGTACGCTGAGAAAAGATAACGTCGAGCTGATCACTAGTGAAATTGAATGTATTACACCTGGCGGCGTAAAAACGTCTGATGGCGTCGAGCATCAATTTGATGTGTTGGTCTATGGCACCGGCTTTAAAGCAAGTGAATTTCTGTTTCCTATGAAAGTTTACGGTCTGGGTGGGGTTGAGCTTCAAGAACAATGGGCGGATGACCCACAGGCATACAAAGGGGTGACCGTACCGGGTTTTCCAAATCTGTTCTGTACCTATGGGCCCAACACCAATATCGTGGTAAACGGTAGCATCATCTTTTTCTCGGAATGTGAGGTGCGTTATATTCTGGGCTGCTTGGCGCTGTTAATGGAAAAAGGCGGCAACTATCTCGACGTGAAACAAGATGTTTGCGACGAGTACAACCGATGGATTAACGAAGGTAACGCGAAAATGGCATGGGGTCAGTCTAACGTGAACACCTGGTATAAAAACGCCAGTGGAAAAATCACTCAGAACTGGCCCGGCACGTTGATTGAATTTTGGCAGCAGACGCGAAAGGCGAATGAGTCGGAATACAGGATCGGATAAAGCGTTACAAATACATGAGCAGGCGTATTGAGGCCAGCGACGGCAGAGTGTGACGTCGCTGAGTTTTTGCGTCGACATTAGCGAGCGATTAATGACCTTTTAAGCCTGCCCTTAACTAATCCCTTTGAGCAAATCCTCGAGCCTCATTCCGATGCCAGTTCGTCCTCGGGTGGTTTTCTTGTCGACCACCAGATAAGTGCTAAAAGTAATACCTGAATCACTAGCCTAATAGATAAAGCTGCCTCGGAAACGTCTGGGAATTGTTCGGGGTTCAGCCACATATGAACGTTGGCGGGAGTGACTGCGAGGGTCAGTGCAATTAAGCCCCATCCCGCGAGTGGACGGACTTTTGGCCAAAGGATTAAGATCGCAAGTAGCACCTCAAATACACCGCTGGCATAAACAGCAAACAATGGCCAAGGCCACCAGGGCGGAACAATCGCTATAAAAAAATCTGCATTGGTAAAGTGGGTAACCCCGCCACCAAAAAACCACGCAAATACGACGGCAAGTCCTGCATAGCGAATATAGTTGATCATATTAGTTTCCTTTCAACAGCCATGGTTGCAGGCGTGTGATGGCGTCTGTCTAAAGTGGGAATGGCGGGAAAATCCTGCGCCATAAATTGTTCGAATAGTCTCCGTTGCTCGGATCACAATGTTGCATCCTAGCCGAGTCAACAACTTAGTAGGCAACAGAGATTAGGTCTCGACCTTAACCCAAAAAGCCTATCACTTGCGAATTAGGCGAATAGCAAGTTGCGTGAAGACCTCGAAAGTCGGAAGTTTTAGGACGTGAAAGGTTGACGCCAAGCTAACGATTCGAATATTCACATAATGATACTGAGCCAGTGAGTCCCGGTTTTGGGGTGGATTGGGCGCGTTATCCCGAACGAAATAATGTAACCTTGGCGCTCGTTAGAAGGCTGGCGAACACGACAGCTTTTCAAACGATGAAGCATCAGGTCTCAACCCGGTCCGCGCCCTTGTAAGCAAGGTCTAGTCATATAAATAGGAATGCGACATGAGTACGTCAGAACAAGAAGCAGCATTAGATTCAAGCGCCACATCAATAAATCCGCTCAGTGAGCCCTGCGTGATGGTTATTTTCGGTGCGTCGGGTGATCTCACTAAACGGCTACTAGTGCCCAGTTTGTACAATTTGGCATGCGATGGCTTGTTATCGCCAAATTTCGCAGTGCTGGGATCGGGGCGCAGTAAACTCAGCGATGAAGCGTTTCGGACTTCAATGGCGAGTGAGACTTCGGGTCTGCGGGCGTTCCATACTCGCCACGAGTTTGATGAGGCGGCATGCGATGAGCTGCTGGCGCGCTTTCATTTTGAAAGTGCCAACATCGATGTTGAAGATTTTATTCGGCTCAAAGCCACAGTAGAGGCGCTCGACGAAAAATATCAAGCGGGTGGTAATGTTCTGTTTTACTTTGCTATGGCGCCACGATTTTTTGGTGCCTTGTGTGAAAACCTGTACAAGGCGGGATTTCAAAGTGATCGTGGCTGGCAACGCATTATCGTGGAGAAACCTTTTGGCACAGATTTGGAGTCTGCCTTAGCCCTGAATGCAGACATCCTCCAATATTGGGAGGAAGAGCAAATCTATCGTGTCGATCATTATCTTGGCAAAGAGACGGTACAAAATTTGTTGGCATTTCGATTTTCTAACGGCATGTTTGAACCGCTTTGGAATAAAAACCATATTGACAATATACAGTTTAATGTCTGTGAGTCAGTAGATGTTCAGGGTAGGGGCGGTTACTACGACCAGTCCGGTGTGCTTCGCGACATGATGCAAAATCATATGTTTCAAATGCTATCTTACATCTGCATGGAGCCACCGGGTTCCTTCGAGGCAGATGCAATTCGAAACGAAAAAGCTAAATTACTTGAGTCGGTGCGCATCTATACGGACGAGGAGGTAAGCGAAAACGTGGTTCGAGGACAATACGGTCCCAGCCCTGATCGCCCCGGCGAAGACCGTAAACCTGGATATCGAGAAGAAGCCGACGTGGACTCAACATCAAAAACGGAGACTTTTGCCGCCGCGAAGCTACAGGTTGATAACTGGCGCTGGCAAGGGGTCCCCATTTACCTTCGCTCAGGCAAGGCGCTTTGGAAACGAGGCACCGAGATTGTTATTGAATTCAAAAAGCCCCCGGAGACGATGTTTAAAGGAACCGGTGTTGAAAGCTTAACGTCTAATCGTTTGGTTTTTCACATTCAGCCCTATCAGGGTATTGATCTGTTGTTCCAAGCAAAAACTCCCGGCCCAACGATGCAATTACAGGGGGTTGACATGAATTTTAGCTATGGTGATGCATTTAAATCGTCCCGATATACGGGTTACGAGGTCATGCTTTATGCGTGCTCTCGTGGTGACGCAACGTTGTTTTCACGCGGTGATTTAGTTGAGGCGGCATGGCGAATTGCTCAGCCTATGCTGGATCATTGGGCGGCGGCACCCGCACCTGATTTTCCAAACTACACAAGAAATTCATGGGGCCCTAAGTCGGCTTATGAGTTGTTAGAGAAAGAGGGTCGGCGTTGGTTTGAAGTCGTCACGCCTGATGTGTTGGAAGAAAGTCCCTTATTTAGAGGGGCTGATCCGCTGCTGCTTAGTGCCGTGATTTTGGCACTTCAGCCAGCGACGGTCTCTGCGGGAGAAACTGTCATTCGGCAGGGTGAGGTAAGTACAGAGATGTATTTTGTCTGCCGTGGCGAGGTCGACGTGCTCGATGCCAGTGGTGAGTCAGTGAGCGAACTCGGGGAAGGCGATTTTTTTGGAGAAATCGGTTTGTTGTTGGCAACGCCGAGAACTGCGAGTGTGAAAGCCAAAACCTTATGTGATTTTTTTGTGTTGAGCAAAAAAGACTTTATTCGAATACTGCAAGATCATCCGCAGTTTGCGGAAGGGGTCTTGAAGGTGGCTGAGCAGCGTTATGAGTTAACGGTGCCACTTGAGTCGCTGATGCACTAAAGCCAACTTTTGGTAACGGTTTATCCCGCGCCGACCTGTACAGCGGTCCTTCATGCTGATGCGAAAGTGAGTAATCAGCCTGAACGAGATGAATGCGCCAGCGAAACAGTTGGTCAAAAAGTAGTCGCTTTAGATGCAATGTGGCGTTATCTTGATGTAATTAAGTTGTAAGTATCTTCGTAAGCAAGCATTACGTCACTGATAAATGTTGGAGCATCACTCATGTTTTGGAAAATAGCCCTGGTCTTTTTTTTAACGACGTTCCATTTGAATGCGGCGGAGCTTACGGTGCCAAAATCGTTTGTAAATGGTGAGGTAGCTGATGCCAATGACTTTAATGCAAACAATGATTACCTCGTCGGGAAGATTGAGGAAGAGAAAACTAGAATTGATCAGTTGTTGGCTAATGCGCGATGGAACAACGCTGATGAGTCAGGATCGATTGTAAAGAAAATAGATTGCACGACTAATCAATCAGCCTTGGTAGAGGCTTACCAAGCTAATGTGTCTGAAGATCATTTGACCTTCCTTCTAACCGGCAGTTGTTTTGGTGCTTATCAATGGCTTCAAGCCGTCAATGATGAGGGTGCACTCGTTGTTTCTGGTCAGATTCAGCCGAAGAATCAGGTAGTTGCGCTTATATCTGACAAAACAACAAATCCATCTAATCGTGCCAAGCTAGTTCCGAGAAAGCTCACGTCGGATCGTGATTATTTCGCGGCAGGCATACTATCAAGTTTTGGCAACGGTCTGTATTTAACAGGTCTGGACATTGAGATGGGCGTGGATGATAGTTGGGGCATCTTGTTCTCGCGCTCTTCGAACGGCGACGCTACAGACGTTTCTATTTCAGGTAACCCGGATTCAAGCAAGGCGCAGATAGGGGTATTGATTCAAAATGGTGCGGCAGCCTACATCGGCACCCAGACGGTTGCGTCGTCGATAGATGGTGTTGCCACGGG
>ERZ1048686.2088-NODE-2088-length-14234-cov-18.411877_pt1 | contig 14234 bp, 10 predicted proteins | sample MGYA00383099_ERZ1048686 | MGnify/ENA primary metagenome ERZ1048686 (study PRJEB29581, sample SAMEA5548369) | metagenome | biome: marine; feature: coastal; material: water | depth 25 m | study: Short-term variability in the microbial, nano- and picoplankton... | reverse complement strand
CTCATCTGTATTTATTGCATATTGAAACCCTTCTTTTATTGAATAAGATCCATGCTCTCCTTTTTTATTTATTGCTAAAAACCCAACCTGAAAATCTTTATGGTCTGATTGCTGTTCTATAATTCTTTGTATAGCTAATTCACAAGCTTGTTGAGGGGATTTCCCTTGTCTCATAAATTCTACAATAAGAAAAGATCCAGCCATTTTAATTACAGCTTCTCCCTTCCCTGTAGCGCAAGCAGCTCCGTATTTTTTATCCACATACATACCCGCTCCAATAATTGGAGAATCTCCAACTCTTCCATAATATTTCCAAGCTAATCCTGAAGTAGTGCAACTCCCAGATAAATTTCCATCTTTATCTAAAGCAATCATACCAATGGTGTCATGATTATGTTGGTCAATAAACATTTGGTCTTGAGGATGATTTTCCATCCATTGTTTCCATCTTTTTTTCGCATTCTCGGTTAACATATTTTCTTCTTTAAACCCTTGCTGTAATGCAAATTTTAAAGCTCCATCTCCCGATAACATGATATGAGGTGTCTCTTCCATAACTTTTCTGGCAACTGCTATTGCATTTTTAATGTTTTTTAAAAATGAAACTGAACCACAATTTCCTTTTTCATCCATGATACAAGCATCAAGGGTTACATTCCCTTCTCTATCTGGCATGCCACCATAACCTACTGAGGTACAGCTAGGATCTGATTCCGTAACCATTACACCTTTTTCCACCGCATCTAAAGCTCTTCCGTTATTTTTTAAAATTTCCCACGCTACTTTGTTGGCTTCAACTCCATGTCTCCATGTTGAAATTACAATTGCATTATTTTCCATAATATTTGATTTTGCTATTAGTTGAGGCGCAATAGAAATTCCTATTCCTACTGCAGTTGTATTTTTAATAAAACGTCTTCTTGTATTTACTTTTTCTCTACCCAATCCCCATGTTTTTTAATAAGGTTAATTAAAGAAGTCACTGCCTCCTGTTCAGGAATATTTTTTTCTACTACCGTTTGTTCTTTGTAAAGTGTAATTTTCCCTTTCCCAGTACCCACATATCCATAATCCGCATCTGCCATTTCTCCTGGTCCGTTTACAATACATCCCATAATTCCTATCTTTACTCCTTTCAGATGATCTGTTTCTTTTCGAATTTTTGCAGTGGTTTCTTGCAAATCAAAAAGAGTTCTCCCGCAAGATGGACAAGAAATATATTCCGTTTTAGAGATTCTGCATCTGCTGGCTTGCAATATTCCAAAAGCCAAGGAATTTACAGATTGATCGGAACCACAATTTTCTGATGCAATAAAAATACCATCTCCCAATCCATCTAAAAGCAAAGCTCCAAAATCAGAACTTGCAGAAAGTTGCAATTGTTCTTCTAATAAATTACCATAAGCCCTCCCAATTATTACTGGAGTTTTAATATTATTATTCATCAGTTCAGTAAATAGTTTTCTCTGTTCTGCTAATCCGTTTTCATTGTAAGTATCTATCATCAAAATAGCTGTTTTATCTCCTTTCAATTTATCATATAACTCTTTTGATAATTCAGAAAGACAAACATAAACTACATTAAGTTTCTTGGATAGTTCCGTCTCATCTAAATAATCATTTATAGTTAAAAAGGGATATCCTTTTTTATGTGTTAACCATTTTTTGTAATTGCAAATAATCCCTAAAGTTCCTGGAACTTCAAAATTTACATCATGATTTCCTACAAACACATAATCGGCAGCCATATCCGAAATGTGCCATTTATCCAATGGAACAGAATAGTTATATCCCAAAGCAAACAAGGATGCAGCTGTAATTTTTTCTTTTAGGCAAAAATCAGCCATCACAATTGGTACATTTTTACCTCCAATATTCAGAACCTCATCCGTTTCTCTTTTTACATAATCAAAAGAGTGTAAGGGATTGTTTGTTATTTCTTCTATCTTTTCATGTTGTTCTATTCCATTAAAATGAGATAGTAATTTTTGAGCTACCGGCATTTCATGTTCTGGTGCTTCCGTTAATGAAACTCTAATAGTATCTCCCAAACCATCTGCTAAAAGTGTTCCTATCCCCACTGCAGATTTTATTCTTCCATCCTCACCTTCTCCAGCTTCTGTTACTCCCAAATGAAGAGGGTAATTCATATCTTCTTTTATCATTTCAGATACCAACATTCTATATGCTTGCACCATAACTCTAGTGTTAGATGCCTTCATTGATAAAATTATTTCATGATAATCTTCTTCTCGACAAATACGTAAAAACTCCATAGCAGATTCTACCATTCCTTTTGGAGTATCTCCATAACGGCTCAAAATTCTATCCGAAAGAGAACCATGATTAGTCCCAATTCTCATAGCTGTTCCATACTCTTTACAAATACGAACAAGAGGCGTAAACTTTACTTTTATTCGTTCTAATTCCGCATTGTACGTTTCATCCGAATATTCAATTTCCTCAAATTTCTTTTTGTCAGCATAGTTCCCAGGATTTACTCTTACTTTTTCTACAATTCTAGCAGCAACTTCAGCAGCATTAGGAGTGAAATGAATATCTGCAACAATAGGAGTAGTATATCCTCTTTTCAGTAGTTCGTCTTTTATGTTCTGTAAGTTTTCCGCTTCCTTTATAGATGGAGCGGTGATTCTGACAAGTTCACATCCTGATTCTATCATCCTGATGGATTCATCTACAGTAGCTTCGGTATCCATAGTGTCTGTAATTGTCATGGATTGTACTCTTATCGGATTATTGCCTCCAATTCCAATATTACCTACTTTTACTTCTCTGGTTTTAAATCTAGAGTAATTACTTAATGAGTTACAATATTTCATTTATTGTTTTACAAATTTCTGAATTATTGAAGTGTTATTCCCTTGAACTTGTATTGTATAAATTCCATTCGGGAAAGCTGATATTGAAATACTTTCTGAGTTAGAATTTGCTGTTTTGGAATAGATTTCCTCACCCAACAAATTTAAAATCTTAATTTCTGAATTTATTAAAGAAGCGGATTCTAATCTAATATTATCAGTTGCTGGATTTGGGAAAACATCTAACTTATCAAATATATTTTCGGAAGAAAGTATGGTCCCAACTCTAAAATTATGTATGATGTTGGTTCCAAAATCTGCATTAAAATCGGAAAACCAAGTTCCAGGAACATTTCGTAATTTTACATATCCTGCTCCATCAGAATTGTTCCAATAATCTAATCCGTCTTCATCTGTGTCTTCTACAATAAAAGTATAGCATCCACTTTCAAAGTCTATGGTGTCTCTATATTGAGTGTTTATATACATAGTTTGTGAAATATTATATAATGATCCATCATCATTTAGAAATTTCCAAGACGTTTCTGACACATTACTACCTCCAGAATTTGTTTGAGTCCAAACAGCAAATTTTTCTTCATATTGTGGAACATGCGCAAATGGAGTTCTCATAATATTATTATCTAAATATTCATCTGATTGTCCATTTGGATTAGAAAGTGACACTTGAAACACATCTTTTGTTCCTCCCCAATTCTGTAAAAGTGGAAGTTCAACTTCTTCTTCCTCCAAAAAAACAAGAGAACCGTTCCAAGTATATGTGTGAATAACCCCTCCTTCTACACCATATTCTATAACTACGGAAGTAAGTGGATCTGAACCATAATTTCTAATTTTTATTAGAGGTTTCCCACAGATAGGATTAAATCTAGAATATTCATCTTTTAAAGAGGGTTTTATAATATCAGTAATTTCTACATCATTAGTGAAATTAGATCCTTCATATAAGAATAATTGACAATCTATTATATAGGATGGAGTTTGAGTTCCACTCCAACTATAGGATTGGAAATTTACATTAATCTCTACAGAATCTGAACTTGTGATATAGTTTGTAATTTCATGATCGAAGGTTTGAGCTCTAGTGCCAGGGCACCAATTTGCTCTATCTAAAATCCATGTGCCACCTTGAGGATAAATAGGATTTTCACCACAATTTGGATCCCAATTAAATTGTGTGTGTGTTAGATTACCATCAATCTTCACATAATAATCAATTGGTTTAAATTCTGCTGCATAAATATTATTATCAAAACCATGACCAGTTGTTGTCATTTTTACCATTGCTTGAGTTGAATTTGCATCTACCCAAAACATTTTTGGTGGTAGGCAAGATTGCTCAAAAGCTGATGAAGTAGTGTAAGAACATCCTCCTGAATAAATATTTTGTAATGAAGTAACATTTCTTGGAGGTGTTCCCTCAATAAACTCAAAATCTAAAGTTGCGGAGAACCCTGAAGACCAACCACCATAATGAGCTCTTATTTCCACAGAATCTTGTAATATAGAAGCAAAATCTGTAATATCAAAAATATGTGTAAACTCCCAGTTATTATTTAATCCATTGCCATATGGAGTTATAACTCTTGCTAGTTCATAACTCTCAATTATTTCGTTTAAAGAGGTGTCTAATTGACCTGTTCTATGTAGAACTTCAATTTTTGTAGTATAGTCCCAATCAGAGCATCCTGAACTTGCGCATCCCATAGTATAATGCAAGTAGATTTTCCTGTAAGTTTTAGAACCATCTGGGAAAACTCCCCACTCATCATAATTTCCATTCCATGTCATATCTGTATGATCATGAACCTGAATATTTGTAGTGTCTCCAGCAAAGGAATTAATAGTTACTGTTAGTGTAATTGCAAATAGTAAATTTTTTATCATAATTTTATTTTAATCGTGAACTTCTGTTACTCCTCCCGAAATTATTAGTTTCATTATTTCTCCAGATGATTTGTCAATTGGAGTTACATCTTTTCTCTCTACTACAAAAAGTTGACCTGAAATAGCGTACGAATGTGGCATGTATATTAATACTTTTCCTTTTTTAATATTTAAAGATTCTACATCTTCATTGGTTACAAAACCTATACGTTCTATAGTGGAATTTTCATAAATTTTTACAAGTACTGGTTCAGAAAACCCTTTCTTCTTACCAACAAATGTATTCATCATATCTTTTACAGATGTGTAAATTGTCTTTAGTAAAGGGAATTTATTTAATGTTCTTTGAAAAAATGCATTTATCGGACTTGCAATCAGTATTGATCCTAAATAACCAAATACTGTAATAATAATTAATAAAATAATAATCCCTAAGAACTTCATATTTTCAGGTAAATAATCTCCAATAATACCATTAAGTAAAGTATATGATTTGATAATGACCCAAACAATAGCAGCAACAGGAACAATATACAATAATCCTTTTAAAAAATAATTTTTTATATTATTCATAATATTAAACTTTAAGTGTGTTTTTGAAGTTCTAAAAATAATAATTTAAAACTAATAACAATGAAAAAAATGATTTTAAGTATATTATCTTTAAACGTAGCTTTTGGCAAATTAAATTCCACGCTACAGTCAGTTTTGTCGCTTCTTTATTGTGTGTTATAATTTAGATTCTTAAAAGAATCCAGGTTCTTGGAGAAATCACTCTATAAAAGTGAAATTGGAAGATATAGAGGACAATAATCTATTCAAAACTTATGTTGATAAGTTATTTATCGACTCTTTATATTAGAATAGATGCTTTGTAAATTTGAAGAGTATTATAAAACTCTAATTTTTATGAGAAATTCAATTTTAGTATTTGCTCTAAGCTTATTTTTTATTAGCTCTTGTGTGAGCCCTAAAATACACAATGCTTTAATTTCAGATTATGATAACAATCAAAAAAACCTTAATCAGAAAGAGAAAGAAACTCTAAAATTATCAGATGAAGTAGAAGAATTAAATTCGAACATAGTTTTATTAAAAGAAAAAATATCTCAACTAAAGAATGACTCTGTACAAAATGGCAACTCTTTAATGAATTTGCAAAACAAATATGATGAATTAAGCACTGCATACGATTTGCTTACTAGCCAAAATAGCCGACAAATGTCGGAAAAAGCAAAAGAAACAAAACGACTCTTAGAGCAATTAGAAGAAGCTCAAAACAAACTCCTTGTAAAAGAAGATGAGTTAAACAAATTGTCACAAAGTTTATCAGATAAAGAAGACGAATTAAATAAAGCTCAGAAAGTGTTAGATGAGCGTTCTGCTAGGGTAAATGAGTTAGAAAAAATAATAAGTCAGAAAGATTCCTTAGTAACAGCTATAAAAACAAAAATACAAAAAGCTTTAAGCGGACTTGAAGGAGATGGTCTTACAATAGAGCAAAGAAATGGCAAGATATACATTTCTTTGGAAGAAGATTTACTTTTTGCTTCTGGGAAATATGTAGTAAATCAATCTGGTATTGACGCACTAAACAAATTATCTCAAGTACTTGCCAATCAAGTAGATTTGAAAATTTTAGTAGAAGGACATACCGATAATATTAAGGGAAGTGGCAAGGCGGTAATAAAAGATAATTGGGATTTGAGTGTAATGAGAGCGACTTCTGTAGTGAAAATTTTACTTAATAATAAAGCGTTAGATCCGTTACAACTTACAGCTGCCGGAAGAGGAGAACATAACCCAATAGCAACCAACGAAACGGTTGAAGGAAGAAAAATGAATAGACGAATTGATATGATTCTATCTCCTAATTTGGATGACTTATATGAAATATTAGAAGAGTAATTGAAATACCTCTTCAATTTTTGAGCATTTCTTTATTTCAATCTTAAATCCTTTAGAATTAAATTTATTAAACTTAGATATAATAATCTGTTTATAACCTAACTTTTCAGCTTCCGCTATTCTTTGTTCAATTCTATTAACTGCTCTTATTTCTCCAGAAAGTCCTACCTCAGCAGCAAAACAACATTGCATTCCAATAGACTTATCCTGATCAGAGGAAAGTACAGAACAAATAACTGCAAGATCAATTGCAGTATCATCTGGTTTTATACCTCCCGTAATATTTAAAAACACATCCTTTACCCCTAATCGAAAGCCGCATCTTTTTTCTAAAACAGCAAGTAACATATTTAACCTCCTAGTGTCAAAACCTGTAGCGGATCGCTGTGGAGTTCCATACACAGCTGAACTTACTAAAGATTGTATTTCTATCATTAGCGGACGAGCTCCTTCAATAGTTGCAGCTATTGATACACCAGAAGTTTCTTCATCTCTATCTGAAATTAAAATTTCTGATGGATTATTCACTTCTCTTAATCCATTTTGTCCCATTTCATAAACACCTAATTCAGATGCAGAACCAAAACGATTTTTCACTGTTCGTAGGATTCTGTACACATGATGTCTATCTCCCTCAAACTGCAAAACCGTATCCACCATATGTTCCAAAATTTTTGGACCTGCAATAGCGCCATCTTTATTAATATGACCAATTAGAAATACAGCAGTTCCCGTTTGTTTAGCATATTTTATCAGTTCAGAAGTACATTCTCTAATCTGAGAAACACTACCTGGGGAAGATTCAATATGAGCAGTATGTAAAGTCTGAATAGAATCCACAATCAGAATCTCAGGCTCTACCTTTTCTATTTGCTGAAATATATTCTGGGTAGAAGTTTCTGTAAGAATCAAACAATTTTCAGAACTATTCTCTACTCTCTGAGCTCTCATCTTTATTTGATTTTCACTTTCCTCTCCGGAAACATATAGTGTCTTTTTATCGGAAGTTAAAGCAAGTTGAAGTAGTAAGGTTGATTTCCCAATTCCTGGATCTCCTCCCAAAAGAACTACAGAACCAGGAACAATTCCTCCTCCCAAAACTCTATTCAGTTCTATGTCAGAAGTTTTCATTCTTTTCTCTTTAGAAAAAGAAATATCATTAATGGAAATAGGAACACTTACCTTATTAAGTCCGTTCCAAGTTGTTAATTTCTCTTCTTTAGAAATTACTTCTTCTACAAATGTATTCCACTCATTACATTGAGGACATTTACCTAACCATTTTGGAGATTGAGTGCCACAATTCTGGCAGAAAAATGCAGATTGAACTTTCTTTTTTGCCATTAACTTTGTTTTATTTTTTCAACAATTTTTGTAGAAGAAACTCCGTCAATAAAAGGAAACAAAATAACTTCTCCTCCATTTTCTAAAACCACTCCATTTCCGGCAATTTCCGTTACTTTATAATCACCTCCTTTTGCCAAAACATCTGGGATCAAAGTTTCAATTAATTTATATGGAGTTTCTTCAGAAAAGAAAACAATAGCGTCAACAAACTGAAGAGAAGCAAGTAAAATTGCTCTAGAGATTTCATCCATAATTGGCCTGTTTTCCCCTTTTAACTCTTTAATGGAAGAATCCGAATTAAGACCAATGATAAGCTTGTCTCCTAAGTCTGCAGTATTTGCTAAAACTTCAATATGTCCTCTATGCACTAAATCAAAACATCCGTTTGTAAACACAATTTTCTCTCCATTTTCTTTCCATTTATCTGATTGTATTTTTAAATCTGATAAAGAATAAATTTTTGATTTTATATTTTTTAAATTACTCATGATTTTTGTTCTTTTTTATTTATAAACAATAAAATCATCCCAACAGATCCCATAATAATAGCTACCAAAGTTTGAGCTGCGTGTACAATAGTAGGAAACAAAAGTGCAGGATTAGCGGGATCTCCATCTTCTCCTAAGTAAACTTTCCCAACTCCTAAAACTGAAAGTCCAATCATAACAATTGCATGATAAGATCCTATTCCTCCAGGAGTTGGGATAACCATACCAATTCCTCCTAATACAAGTAAAAATAATCCATCTGATATTGTAAGATGAGATGTTTCTTCAATTGCAAAAAAACAAACATAAGTCATTAAGAAATACATAATCCAAATACTGAAAGTATGAAACCAAAAAGATGATTTCCGTTTCATTTTTTTTATACTTTTAAAACCTTCTTTTAACCCATCAATAAATTCTATTATCTTCTCATAAAAAGATGTTTTTACAATCCATTTTTTCAGTAAATAATAAGCCAACACAAAAAATATCAATATTGATATTAGAACATAATATTTTGTAGATCCCAATGTTGTTGAATCGGAGCTCTGAGAACCCAATTCAGTAAAAAATCTTAATATTAAATCTAATTTTAATATTAAAGTAAGTAAAAATAAACTGATAAGAAATACTAAATCGATAACTCTCTCTACTAAAATAGTACCAAAAAGTTTGTCTACTGGAATTTTCTCTACTCTATTTAAAGCGGTGCATCTTGTAATTTCCCCAGCTCTTGGAATAAACAAATTTGTAAAATATCCAACAGAAACTGATGAGATTGAATTCAGTTTTGATGATTTATATCCCAAAGCGTCAATTAAAACAATCCACCTCATCCCTCTGTTTATATAAGCCCATCCTCCACAAATTATGGAAAGAAAAACCCATCGAATTTCTACCTCCGAAATCTTCTCGATAAGTGCAGCAGGATCTTGATTTCGGAACAAAAAATAAATAATTAATCCAGCAAACGACAAAGAAGCAATATATTTCAAAATAACAAGTGTAATGTTTTTACCCCTTTTAGATTCTTTCATGCTGTAAAACTAAAAAATAATATTGTCAATTAAACGAACTGAGGAAATAGATGCGGCAATACAAGCTGCATTTTTATTTTTTATTCTAAATTCTGAAATAGGTTGTAATTTTTTCAAGGAAACTATCTCCAGATATTCTAGACTTATATCTGTTTGATGACTAAATTTTTCTATTGCAATTTTCTTTAACTGGTCTACTGTGAAATTATGTGAATTTTCTTCAATAAATTGTAATGTTTGATAAATTAGAGTAGCTTTTTGTAAATTTTTTTCGGAAAGTAATTTGTTTCTAGAGCTCATTGCAAGTCCTGATTCTTCTCTTTTTGTAGGAACACCAATAATTTCTATAGGAATCTGTAATTGTTTGCTTATATATTTTATTATTTGAAGTTGTTGCAAGTCTTTTTCTCCAAAAAATGCTTTTTCAGGACTTATAATTCTAAATAGTTTCTCAACTATTGTAGCAACTCCATTAAAATGACCTTTTCTCCCCTCTCCTTCCATAAAATTATCTAATCCATCAAAATCAAACTGTTTGACTTGTTCATTCTCCTGATATAAATCTGATACTTCCGGTAAATATAGAATAGTACATTTTTTTTCTGTTAATATGTTGATATCAATCTCAGTTGTTCTAGGGTATTTTTCAAAATCTGAAGGATTATTAAATTGAATAGGATTTACAAAAATGCTGCAAACAACTATATCCGAACTTTCTTTTGCCTTTTGCAATAAGGAAAGGTGTCCTTCGTGTAAAGATCCCATTGTTGGAATAAAAGACACAATTTTATCCTTTCTTATTTCGTTTAAATATGATTTAAGTTCTGATTTTAGTGTAAATGTTTTCATTTGTGAAATTAACAAAATAGCAAACATAAAGAATTGCTTGATAAAAAGCATATAATTTCGTAAATTTGCAGACTAACCGATTTTTTATGGAAAAGAAAAAAATATTATTCGCTTCACAAGAGATAAATCCTTACCTGCCAGAAACTCAGATGTCTAATGTAGGATTAAACCTACCAAAACATTCTATTGAACAAGGAAATGAAACTAGAGTTTTTCTTCCAAAGTTTGGTGTAATTAAGGAAAAAGCAAATAATTTACATGAAGTAATCCGTCTTTCAGGAATGAATTTAATAATTGATGATTTTGATCATCAACTAATAATAAAGGTTGCTTCTATTCAATCTGCCAGATTGCAAATTTACTTTATTGATAATGATGAATATTTCCCTAAAAGAGTGATGTTCCATGATGAAAACGGAAATTTTCTGCCAAATACGGAAGAAAGAATGATGTTTTACTGTAAGGGAGTGATTGAAACAGTAAAGAAACTTGGGTGGTCACCAGAAATAATTCATTGTCAGGGATGGTTCTCTTCCTTAATTCCTATGTACATCAAGAAGATATTTAATGAAGATCCTTTATTTAAAGACACAAAAGTAATTTATAATGTATTTGATACTGAATATCAGAATTCGATTAACCCAGTAATTGTAGAGAAACTATTGTATGAAAATAATTTAGAAGAGTCTGATTTAGATCTTCTTAGGAATCCTACTTTTGAGAATCTAAGTAAATTTGCTATTTCTTATTCTGATGCTGTAATTCAAGGTTCTGAAAATATAAACAAAAACGTGTTGGATTGTATGAAAAAAAGCGAACTACCGTTTATGGAGTATCCTGGAGAAGAAGATTATGAAGATCAATACAATAATTTCTTTGATAGTTTAGTTGAAGAGGAGGAATTAGAACTTACTGAAGAAAAATAATGAACATATATAAAAACGCAGCTTTCTATATATTATTAGCTGTTTTATTTGCCTGTAACGACCCAGATATTATAGGACTCGACTTACCTGGTTCGGCAAGATTTACTATTACAAACGACTCTATTGATAACTTTACAATTAAAACTGTGTCAGAAGATAGTTTACGTTCTGACGAATCGCAGAACTTACTATTAGGACAAATAAACGATCCGATTTTTGGAGAAAATAAAGGTTCATTTTGCACACAAATGTTACTGCCAAATAACAATATTGACGCAATAAATGGTATAGAAGTAGATTCTGTTTTTCTTACTTATAGTATTTCGGACCACTATGGAGATTTAAATGAAAGTGAAGATCTTGAGATTAATGTTTATCGGTTGTCTGAAGACATTTATAAAGATAGTAATTACTATTCTGATACATCTTTTAATTATGATCCAAATAACCTTGTTACAAATTATTTTATTAATGAAGGAGATTCATCAACTTCATCTTTCATCAACATACAATTAGATAATAGTTTTGGAGAAATAATAATGAATGAAACTGGAGGGTCTAATATGATTGATAATGTTGCTTTTTTGGAGTTTTTTAAAGGGTTTCATGTAGAAGCAACTGCCTCAAACACTATTTTATATTTAAATCCTATTGCAGATAAAAGTAGATTTAGTATTTATTATCATGAGATTGGAGGAGACACTGCTTTAAGTTTTGATTTTGAATTAGGTGGTGATGCTACCAGAATCAATATGTTTAACAAAAAAGATATTAATGATATATCGCCTGATGTAAATGAAATTTTTATTCAATCCATGGCGGGATATAAAGCAGAATTTGATTTCACAAACCTTGAAGAAATACAAACAAAATGTCTAGGAAAATCAATTAATCGTGTAACTATTGATTTTGAAGCTTTTGAAAATAATGACTATCCCCTTCATGAGAAACTCTATTTATTAAGAGAAAATAATGAAGAAAAAATTGTTTTTCTAACCGATTTCACAATAGAGGGAGAGGGACATTTTGGAGGAGAATTTGATAATAATACTTATAGTTTTAATATTACACGATATTTTGTTCAGTTACTTACAAACGATCAGTACACAAATAAGCTGTATCTAGTACCTGTACTTGGATCTGCAAATGCTAACAGAACTATTTTGGATAAGAGTAAGATATTTATTAATATAATTTATACAGAAATATAAAATGTGTGGAATAGTTGCTTATGTAGGAAATAGGAGGGCCTTTCCAATATTAATTAAAGGCCTTCAACGTTTAGAATATCGAGGATATGATAGTGCTGGAGTAGGTTTAATAGCTCAGGATCATAATAAAATCACAGTATATAAACAGTCTGGAAAGGTATCAGATCTTTTAGATTATATTGGTGAAAAAGATACAAATGGCTCTATCGGTATTGGTCACACTAGGTGGGCAACTCACGGGCCTCCAAATCAGCAAAATTCCCACCCACATGACTCTTCAGATAATTCATTTTCTTTAATTCATAATGGAATTATTGAAAACTATGCTTCATTAAAAAGTATGCTTGAACAGAAAGGGTATATTTTTAAAAGCGATACTGATTCTGAGGTTTTAATGTATTTGATTGAAGATGTTTATAATAATGATTCAGAAGAGAAGGACTTATATAAATCTATAAGAGTCGCTCTTAATGAAGTTGTTGGTGCCTATGCTATTGTAGTTATAGACAAAAACAATTCAAATGAGTTTTATGCAGCCAGAAAAGGTTCCCCATTAGTGATTGGAATTGGGAATAGTGAGTATTTTGTTGCCTCAGATGCCTCTCCAATTATAGAATACACGGATAAAGTGATATATCTTGAAGATGGAGAAATCGCTAAATTAAATAAGAATGAAAAAGTTGTTATAAAGACTATTCAAAATGAGAGTAAGACTCCATATGTAGAAAAGCTTGAACAAAGTTTAGAATCAATTGAAAAGGGGGGGTATGATCATTTTATGCTTAAAGAGATTTATGAGCAGCCTAAAAGTATTGTTGATACATTAAGAGGAAGGATAGATCCAAAAACAAACGACATAAAACTGGGCGGAATTAAAGATCATGAGTCTAAAATAATAAAAGCTGATAGAATTATTATTATTGCATGTGGAACTTCTTGGCATGCAGGATTAATTGGGGAATATTTAATCGAGAAGCTAGCAAGAATAAATGTTGAGGTTGAATACGCTTCAGAGTTTAGATATAGGAATCCTATTATAACAAAGAAAGATGTTGTAATTGCAATATCGCAATCTGGAGAAACAGCTGATACATTAGCTGCATTAGAAATAGCAAAAGAACATGGAGCATTAACTTTAGGAATTTGTAATGTGGTAGGTTCTTCAATTCCTAGAGCAACTGATGGAGGAACGTATACTCATGCTGGCCCTGAGATTGGGGTGGCATCTACAAAAGCATTTACCACACAGATAACAGTATTGATGCTATTTGCATTAAGGTTTTCACAGATTAAAAAGACAGTAGAAAGAGAAAATTATGATTTGCTTATTTCTCAGCTTACTACTGTTCCAGAAAACATCAAAACCTTGCTTAAGCAAAATGATATGATTGAAAAAATAGCAAGAAAATTTAAGGATGTATCTAATTTCTTATATTTAGGAAGAGGACTTAATTTTCCTGTTGCTTTAGAGGGGGCTTTAAAATTAAAAGAGATCTCATACATACATGCTGAAGGTTATCCTGCCGCTGAAATGAAGCATGGTCCAATTGCTTTAATTGATGAAGAGATGCCAATTGTGGTAATAGCAACTAGAAAAGATAATTATGAAAAAGTTGTAAGTAATATTCACGAAGTAAAAGCAAGAGGAGGTCAGTTAATTGCAATTGTTACAGAAGGGGATACTGAGGTAAAAGCTGTTGCTGATTATTGTATTGAGATTCCTAAATGTTTTAGAGAGATA
>ERZ1048686.2081-NODE-2081-length-14269-cov-5.273181_pt1 | contig 14269 bp, 16 predicted proteins | sample MGYA00383099_ERZ1048686 | MGnify/ENA primary metagenome ERZ1048686 (study PRJEB29581, sample SAMEA5548369) | metagenome | biome: marine; feature: coastal; material: water | depth 25 m | study: Short-term variability in the microbial, nano- and picoplankton... | reverse complement strand
GAACCAGGAATAATAATGAGAATGTTAGATCTGGGCGTTTTAGGTATCATAGCACCAATGATAAACACAAAAGAAGATTGTGAAAAGTTTGTTTCTTATTGTTACTACCCTCCAATAGGACAAAGAAGTTTTGGTCCTATGCGTGCTCAATTAATTCATGGATCAAACTATTTTGAAAAAGCCAATGAAAATATTTTAAGTTTTGCAATGATAGAAACACAACAGGCAGTAGATAATTTAGATGATATTCTTTCCGTGCCAAATTTAACTGGAGTCTATATTGGACCTGCAGATATGAGCTCTTCTTACGGCATGAAACCACAATTTGATGTTAAAGAAGACCCCGTTTTTTCAAACATTAAGCTAATTGCAAAAAAAGCTAATGAATATGGAAAAATTGCTGGCATTCATAATGGCACAACTCAATATGCCAAAGAAATGATAGATTTAGGTTTTAAACTGGTAACTATTTCATCTGACTTTAGATCGATGTCGGCACACGCACAATCTGTTATCGATGATATGAAAGATGAAACAAAAGAAGCTTCGGAAAACGAAGCCTACTAATCCTTATCCTCTTTTCTAAAAAAAGGGATTAAAAAAACTAAACAAGCAACAAGAAAAAATAAACTTCCAAACATTGCCCAAAAATTTCCTATACTAGAAATTAAAAAGCCTGTTGCTGATATAATAAAAAGTATCCAACCAATAAGATTAATTTTTTTATTATTCATTTTCTTTATTTATCGCCTCTTCCATTTCTAATAACTCTAACCATCTATTTTCTTTATTCTCAAGTTCTTTTTCTAGAGTGCTTAATTTTTCTGTAACTTCTTCAAATCTATTATTATTACTGATATATAAATTTGAATCTTTTAATTCATTTTTTAGTGATGAAATTTCTTCTTGAATAATTTTGATTTCTTGGGGGATATTTTCTAATTCAAATTTAAATTTGAAAGATAATTTTTCTATTTTTTTTATTTTAGTTATATTTTCTTTTTTCTTTGAACTTTTATTTATATGAAACTTATCTGATTGATGATTTAGAAAATCACTATATCCTCCTAAAAACATTGATATTTTTCCATCTCCATCAAATGATAAAATTTTATTTACTGTTTGGTCTAGAAAATCTCTATCATGAGAAACAATCAATAAGGTCCCTTTATAACTAGAAAGCATTTCGGTGAGAAGATCCATTGTTTCTAAATCTAAATCATTTGTTGGCTCATCTAAGATAAGTCCTGTTTTTGGATTAGCTAAAACCTTTGACAATAATAATCTATTTTGTTGCCCTCCAGACAGTGATAAGATTGTGTCATTAACGCGCTTAGGATCAAATTGAAAATCCTTTAAATAACTACAAACATGTCTTTCCTTACCTTGGACAGATAGATAATCCCCTCCATTAGGAACTAAAATTTCTTTTAATGATTTATTAGAATTTAAATCATTTCTTAATTGATCAAAATAGGAAAATTCTAAATTCTTTTTTAATTTAATCGATCCACTAATTTCCTTAAGTTCTCCAATCAAAGTTTTTAAAAATGTAGATTTACCTGTCCCGTTTTTTCCTAACAGACCAATGCGGTCCCCCTTTGTAATCTTCACAGATATATCTTTTAATATTTTATTTTTTGAATTTGGATACGAAACAGACGCTTTAATAAATTCAGCAATAAATTTAGAGTTATCAGATGCGGGCTTAACTAACATTGGTTTTACTGATTTAATTGCTAGTCGATAAGATGACTCATCTTTTTCCAATTGCTCTTTTAGTTGTCTTGCCCTTTCAAGTCGCTTTACATTCCTTTTAACTCTTGCTTTGACTCCTCTTTGGGCCCACTCCACCTCTAGATTTACAAATTGTTTTCTATTTTTTAATTCCCGAGCTTCTTGATCTAATAATTCTTCAGACCAAGCGTCAAAATTTTTAAAACCACTTGGGCTTATTCTTAAATCCCCCCTATCCAACCAAAAAACTTTATTTGTAAAGTTACTTAAAAAAGTCCTGTCATGACTAACACAAAGCATCACCCTATTTAATCCTTTGAGATGTTGCTCGAGCCATTGAATGCATTCTAGATCTAAATGGTTTGTAGGCTCATCAAGTAGCATTATGTCCGACTCCGGTATAAGACATTTAGCTAGTGCAATTCTTCTTTTCTGACCACCTGATAAATTTTTGATATTTGCGTTCTTATCTAAATTTAAATTATCACAATAAATATCTATTTTATATTTCTCATCTTCGTTTTTTAATATTGCGCTCATTTCTTCTTCAACCGATTTTGAAACATCTAATTCAAAGTGTTGAGTAAAGTAAGAGACTTTAAGACTGGGGAAGTTCCAAAGTTCACCGTTATCTAATTCCTGGGTTCCCATTACTATTTTCATTAATGTTGTTTTGCCAACACCATTTTTTCCAACTAAAGCAACTAAGTCACCACGGTGTATATTTAAATTTAAACCATTAAAAATTTCCTTTTTACCAAATCTAACGTCTACATCTCGTAATGAGAAAATTAAATCACTAGGCATTTATTTTAAGTATAGAAAAAGAAGCTCAATTGAACTTAATATCAAAAATAGAATGATAATTCTTTTAAGAGACCATGAACCTGAAGGAAAAATAAAATTATAAAATTTTTGCATAAAGGCTATTATTACTAAATTTGAAAAAAATCTAACATAAACGCTTTATAAAAAAGCATTTATGTAATTTATAAAATATTAATCTCTACTATAAATATAAAATCCTATAGCAAATAAAGCGGTAAAAATAATATTCACGTAAGCCGTAGGTCCTGCGACAGCACCAATCATAATATGATAAGCAATTATTATTGTAAATAAAAGGCCTCCAATTGCATGAAGCATGCCAATAGATTTAATTGACTCACTTGCAACATCTGGAAATCTCCATGCCCAAATTGAGAAAACTAAGAAAGTCATCCCTGAAAATTGACCTAAAGTAATAAGATCATCAGTTACTTCCCAACCTGCAGCTCCTAAAAAAGCACTTGTTAGGAATAGCCCCCCTATTGCATTTAAAAATAATACAATTGATTGGACTTTAAATACGGTTCTTAAATTCATTTTAATCTCCTTAATTAAATTTTCATTTTAATATTTTTATTGAGATTCGTATTTTAATAAATAGTTATAAATAAGCACTATTAGAATGATATGAGTAGAAACCAAGACAATTTTTACAAACCCTTTTTATTATTTTTTAAATTTTAAGGTTTGGGATTTTAAAAAAGCTTTTTTAAATTTGGAAAATGTGAAATTATTAGTTTTACAAGAGTCTAAGATAACCTTTTCTTTCTTTTCAACAAATTTAATAGCATCAAGTAAATCATCTATTAGAGTATCATCAAAAGATACTGCACCGTGTACATCAGCATGAATTAAATCATTATCATTGATTTGCATGCCCATCACATTAACTTTTGTTCCAAACTCCATTAACGAAACTTCTGCATGACTAGGACTTAATGTCTTTGATAAAAATTGGAAATTTTTTGGTATAACATCAAGATCTCTAACCGAACCATTTGTTATGACTCCAAGACATCCAAGTTTATTGTGTATATTGGCATTAACTTCTCCCCAGAATGACCCTATAGGGTTTTTATGCTGATCATAAATAACAGAAATTTTAGGGAAATTACCTTTATTAACATACTCATAATAATCAATCCTAATTGAGTTTTTAGTTTTTTTATTATGCTTTAGGGAACTAATTTTTGCTGTTTTTGCATACCCAACCATCGGTTTAATTTTTGGATTTAAACAGAAAAACTTTTCTTTTGAATATCCTTTAATCTTGTATGTTGGATCTAACAACTCAAGTCCATTACAAATAGTTGGGGTATCAAATTTCTGCAGTTTCAATAATTTATTATTTTTCATTTAACTGTATTTCCTTTCTATGTTTGTTTGACTGATATGATGCAAAAACCATAGATAGGCTTTTGATATTATCTGCTCCACTGGTGTCATGAACTCTTTTCTTGTTAAGGCAAGAAATAAAATGATTGTGTGTATTAACTATACTTTCCTGAATTTGATCCCATGGTTTTGAGATCCATTTTAACTTCTTTGGATTACCTTTGTGTATTTTTTTCAATCCTTTTTTATGAACAGTAATATTATAATCATAATCTAAATCTATTGAGCCATTTGCATATTCTACATTTACTAAAGTTTGTGCAAATCTATCAGGAGTTTTTATAGACGAAATTGAAGCATCTATAATGCTAACTCCCCCATTATGATGTCGAACAAGGGATGTAAATGCCGTTTCACCTTTAAATTTTTTATTTGTATTTTGGTTAATGGTATAAACACTTGTTGCTTCACCTAGAAAAAATCTACTTAAATCATATAAATGAATGCCTACATCTAAAATCAAATATTCCTCTAAGTCATAAAGGTAGGTTTGATTGGTATAGCCCACTGGATTAGCGTGTCGAAAAGAGATTTTAGAATATTGTGGTTTTTTTAACTGATATTGTTTTTCTAATTTTTTTAGTGTCATCAATGGTGTTTGCCATCTAAAGTTTTCATGAACCATTAAAGGTGTTTTAGTCTTCTCGTAAAGGCTGACAATTTTTTTTGCATCCTGTAAGTTTTCAGCAAAAGGTTTCTGAATTGATGTTGCAATTTTTCTTTTTGATAATATTTTTCCTATTGGAAGATGAGTTTCCATTGTTGTTACAACATCAACAAAATCAATATTTTCTTCATCTAATAATTTATTTATATTAGTGTAATAGTGTGCAATCTTAAACTTTTTAGAAAAAGAAATAGCTTTTTTCTTATCTAAATCACAAACTGCAACGATCTCAATATTTTTAATTTCCTTCCAAGCCTGCATATGATTATGTGCAAAAAAACCACATCCAATTATTGCCCCTTTTAATTTCATTAACTAACCTGAATTAATTTTATTTCATAAGGCTCAAAAGATAAGGTCTCTGTCGAGTCTTCAAAATTTAAAAATGAAAATTGAGATTTGCTTAATTGCTCAAAATTATTTTTGTTGAGATAACTTTGCCGAAGAACAGTTTCATTTTCTAAAATATAACTTGTCTGACTTGATGAGTTATTTGTTAGTAAGTAATACATTTTTTCTTCCTTTACTAGTTTCACACCTGAGATTGAATTTATTTTTTCAATTTTATAAATTTTTGCATTTTTAAAACACAACAAGACTTCATAAAGGTAAAATAAAGGTCTCTTCTGATTATTTTCTGTAAGTATGCCATGAATACCTTTGAGTGAAGCAATGGTGATAAATTTAGTATTTTTGGATAAAATTTCTGAAAACACAGCAATAGTCCAATTCAAACTAATAAGGCTATCATGTCGTGGATCCAAATCAGTCATTTCCAATCTTACTTTATCAATATTAGGAGCAAGTTTTTCTCCATAAGGATTAAAATGCATCCCAAGAGTCATGGGGCCAATATGTATTGGTGTATCTTTACTAAAATTATTAATTGAATTTAAAATAAATTTTATAGAATTAGGAGTATCTAATACACCATAATCACTTGCATCATGTACTATTGGGGTAAAAGAAAAATTAATTCCATCAAAATCACCATTTGGTTTCTTTCTATTTAATTCTGTAAAATTAGTTACCATGCCAGAGAAAATTTGAACATCTGGGAATTGAATTTTAGCCTCTTTGTAATAATCTCCTAATTGTGGAACTGATGGCCACTCACCAGCAGGTTGAAAACTATTTAAATAAATTTTAGGACAGATAAGAAGTTTGTTAACATTGATTTTGTTTGAAATAATGTAATCTTTTATATCCTTTATAATGTCCTTAACCTTCTTAGAATGATCAATAAGTACAACTAAATAAATAGGTAGATGATTAAAATTTGGCTTGCTACTCTCAGTATTGTTTTCAAAATCAACCAGATGATATAAAAAATCAACATTTACCAAATCAATTCCACTAGTTTCATTATCAACTTTTATACCTATTTTTGGCATCGTGTATTCTTCTCTGATATTATTCGGTAATATGTTTTGATTTGGTATAAGTCCGAATGAATTATTTTTTTCTCTCATAGTAATTTCTATTTCCTGATGAAAGTCAGAATTTTTATTTTCTTTATAAGGAAATGGATCGAGTAAAGAACCGCTATAAATTTTATAAGATGCGTCTCCCCAATTTCGTTGATCTTCCATTTCAAAATGAATACCGTCAAATCTAATATTAAGAGCTATTGAGTCAAACATTTCGTATGAAAGATTATTAAATTTAACCATTGGTTGATCGGGTTGAATAATTAAAGGATATTTTAGTGTTTCAGTTGTATGATCACTTTTTGACACAATTACTTGTTGATTAACAACACCATCTAATGGCAAAAGAAGATTAAAACCTATTCTATTCGTCCAAAAATCAGTTAAAAATTTACCATTGGCAATTAATTTTACAGAATTACTACCTATTGAAAGAAGAAGTTTCACTGCTAATTGTTCAACATCACCATATTTTAAATCAAATTCAAAATATAATTTTTTATCTTTATTATAAGATGAAGTCTTAATAATTTCAGGAGAATAATTATTCCAATCTTTATCTCTTACTAAAAAAGAAATTAACTTTAATATTTCAATATTATTATATTTTATATTTCTCAAAAAAAGATTATCTCTTAAAAGTGAAAAATTATTGATAGTAAATTTTTCAAATATTTCATTTTTTAGATATCCCAAGGAATCAAAATTATGCATAGTTTACAACACTAGTTTTTTTGGCATTAAAGATATCTTTTATTGTTTTTTGTAAATTAGATTGATCATTATGATTAAGAAGTCCAAGTAAAATAATTTCTCGTTGAGCAAAACTTCCCCCTAGCTGATGAAAAGCATTATGCATTACTTTTGTATCTATAACTTTTCTATTAAGGAGATTGTTTAGTACTGGCTCTAAATAACTACTAGTTGTATTCTGAAATTTTGTATTTTTATAATGCTGACTGATACCCTCTTTAATTAATTGTAAACGTTCTGTGTCATCAAAATATTTATAAAATAGTATAAGATGATAATCGATAAAGGGTATGAGTTGCTGTTCACAAAAATAATTAGCTAAAGGTTGTAATTTGTGCATTCTCTGCTCCACGTCAACACCTTGGTAGTGCAATCTCAGTAGTAGAGAGCTGGTGTTACAAAAATCTAAATAAAATTCATCTTCGCTGAATATAAAATTATCAAACATTTCAAGGCATTTAATAAAATCTTTTTTATAAAAATGCATAAGGGCTTGATGCCACCATATATGCCGCTTAATTGCGCCATATTGAGACCAATCAATTGATGTAAAAAATTCATTACTTTCTAAATCAGATGACAATTCATTATCTTGCACGTGCAGTAAAGCATGCCAACTCCATAAATCTTTTTTTGACATTGCTAATGATTCATTAGCTAAATTTTGAGCCAGAGATAACTGGTCATTTTCCTCATAAGCAAAACTCGTCATCCCTAAAATTAAATTGTAAAAAGGATCCGTTTTTGTCCAACTATCCAAAATCTCTAGGTGCTTACGAAGAAAATTTGAGTCTATGCCAATAAAAATATTATTAAAATGAAGTAACCGTATTGCCAATATATCTTTTTTATGATCAGAAATAATATTTTGAAGACTGGAAATGACTGAATGCAGATCTTTTTTAAGCCAAAACGATATTACATTAAGATATTTTTTGAAGTGATCATTTAAATTCTCAATATTAATATTGCCTAATAATGTTTTCGCATCATTTATCTTATTATTATCACGTGTGAGTAAAATTAAAATTATTTTTAATAATTTAGGCGCGTTAAAATTTGGATTTTCTTCAATCAATAAATTGCATTTATCTAAACTGTCTTTTTTAAACAATAGGTATGAATTTAAAGCATCCAAAAAGTGTTCTCTTTGATCTTCGTTTGAAGAATCAATCCAATTTAAATCTAATTTATTAAATTCACTCATGAAATGACTATATAATAAAAGCTTCTAGATAAAAAGAAGGGAATTTAGTTCAATTTTTATTCTGTCGACGAAATGTATAGGGTTCTACAAATTCACTTTTCCAAATACCTAATTTATTATCATGAGCATATTCTTCATCAACAATATAATCTTTAGAATAATAACGGTATGCAATTGCCCAACCATTTCTCACCATCCACTGATTAATAACAATGTCATTAACAGAACAAATCGCAACATAACGCTTATACCTATCAATATCATTTACAACGCACTTTACTTCTCGATTATTAATTAAATTTTTTAATTCTTTTGTTGATTGCTTGCCACAAAACCAATCTTCATTATCAATTTTACATGTTTGTTTAGTTTCAGGAGCATCAATACCATGCAGTCTTATTTTATTACTTTTTATATGAATTGTATCACCATCTATAATTCTAGGTTTACCATTTATCGTTTTAGCAAGAACAGAATTACCAAAAAATAGTAAAATTATAGAAAGAATTAATATGGTTGTTTTCATTTATTTAATTATATATTTAATGTTTAAGTTTAATCAATGCCGCAGTAACTCAGGGGTAGAGTAATTCATTGGTAATGAATAAGCCGGCAGTTCGATTCTGCCCTGTGGCACCATTTTAATGAAATACGTAATCATATTAATAATTTTTTTTATAAGCGCAGAGGTAATGGCAAAACAAATATCAGATTTAAATTGGGAAAAAAGAGTAATTATTATTTCTTATGAAAAACAGAGCGATGAATTATTTACTAAAAGTATAAAATATATTTCTGAGAATAAATGTGAAATAGATGATAGAAATTTAGAAATAATTTTTTTTGAGAATTATAAAAATAAAGTTTTTTTAACACCTAAATTTATTAATAAAAAAAATGGTATTTGGTTACTTGGATATGATGGAGAAATTAAGGACTATAGCCAAGACGACAAAATATTTTTACGATTATTTAATTTAATTGACTCAATGCCAATGAGAAAACAAGAAATGAAAAAGGGTAGTTGTTAAAAAAATAGCACTCATAAGAAGAGTGCTATTTTAGCTTTTTTTATTTTACAAACTAAAATATCTTATTAAAATCACCACCATTGGGATTAAAGGTCTTATGGCATGTTTTATTGGCCAATCATTACCATCAAAACTTTCGAAAATTTTTAATGTTGTTCCAAGATTAAAACAAAAAGCCAAAATAGTAAAAATAAACAAAACACCAATAACTTCATTGGGTGAAGTGAAGCTGCCAATTTGAAACAATGTAGCAATTAGCATTAAAACCATACCAATCATTAAAAATCCAAGAGGTCTTCCCATAAACATTGCCTCTTTAGATCCATAGCCAATACTATTTTTTACAAAATTCTTATTAAAAGCAAAACTTAGCCCAAAGAAGCCGCCAAATAAAATTAAAAAAACATGACACACAAAGGGTATCATACCTCCAGCTGACTCAATCATAAAATCTCCTATTATTAATAATTTACGTATATCATTTTATATATGATTCTCTCTAACAAGTGGATGGTTGAGTCTGACATTTGCGCAAAGGTAATTAAATCGGAATTTAAAACACCAGACTCGGTATGTTTTTTAAAAGATTTTAATTACAAATCCACCAAGTTTGATTTAATGCTTTAAAAGTAAAGAAAAATAGAGAGTTTTAAGGTAGAATCGCTAAATCAATGATTAAAATTTATTATAGTCATCTCCCTTTTTGGAGAGCAGAAGTTTTAAGAGTCTCTCTCTTTATTAAAGATATTCCTTTTGAAGATATTAGAATTTCTAGGGAAGAGTTTGTACATTTAATAAAAACTGGTTTTTTACCAAATGGTAAAAGGTCTCCTTTTCATCAACTACCTGTCATAGAAGTGGATAATGAAATAATTGGCCAAACAGGAGCTATAGCAAGATATTGTGGCAAAGTTTCAAATCTTTATGCTGATGATATGTTAAAAGCAGCAAAAATTGATCAAATAATTGATGCTGCTACCGATATAACAAATAAAGTAAGCCCAACCATAAAAGAAAAAAATCTAGAAAAAAAAATGGAAGATAGAAAAGTGCTAGTAAATAAACTGCTACCCAGATGGTTTAGATATTTAGAACATTTACTTTCAGAGGATGACTCTACATGGTTTGTAGAAAAAATGACTATTGCGGATATTGCAATGTGGAGATTACTTGGCTGGCTATCATCAGGCATCATTGATGGTATCCCTACTTATGTTGTTGATGACTTTCCAAAACTAAAAAATATTCATCACCAGGTACATACCCATCCAAAAGTTCAAGAATGGATGTTGAAAACTTACGGTAAAGAAATTTAACAATGACTGCGCTGAGTATTAACGTAAATAAATTTGCTTTAATACGCAATGCTAGAGGCGCTGATATGCCAAACCTCGTCGACATAAGTAAAAAATGTATTGAATACGGTGCTGACGGCATTACCGTTCATCCTCGACCAGATGAGAGGCATGTTAAATTTTCTGATTTACAAGAATTAAAAAATCTAACTAATAATTATAAACAAATAGAATTTAATATTGAAGGTTACCCTTCAGATGATTTTATCAAGAGAGTAATTGATGTATCACCTGATCAAGTCACTCTTGTTCCTGATCCACCAGAAGCTCTGACATCCTCTTTTGGATGGGACTGCAAAGAAAATAAAAACTTTTTAACTAAAGTAATAAATAAATTCAGAAATAATAACATTCGAGTTTCAATATTTATAAATCCATCTATTGAAACTTTATCAAATCTAGAGATAATTAAACCAGATAGAGTTGAGTTATATACTTATGATTATGCCAAAAATTATAATGAAAATAAAAACTCAGCAATTAAACCTTATCTTGAAGTAACAAGCTATTTAAAGAATGAATTCCCAAATATATCACTTAATGCTGGTCATGATTTAAATTTAGATAATTTAGATTATTTTTTGCATAATATACCTAGCATAAAAGAAGTATCAATTGGGCATGCTTTGGTGTGTGATAGTATTGATTATGGATTAAAACTAACAATAGAGAAATATAAAAAATTATCCCAACAAAAACATGATTAATTGGTTTTGGATTCAATTTGCTGCCATATGTATTGTTGGAGCAATGTCTCCTGGACCCTCATTGGCATTAATCATTAGAAATTCAATAAAATATGGAAGAGTTTCTGGCCTACTTAGCTCAATTGGTCATGCAATAGGTATTGGAATTTACGCTGCAATCTCGGTTGTAGGTTTACAATTAATACTCATTAATAATATGTTTGTATTTAATACAATACAGTTTTGCGGCAGTGTTTTTTTATTAATTTTAGGAATCTTATTTTTGAAAAATTCAGAAGAAAAATTATCGATAAATGATGAGCAAAAAAAAATAAATTCATTTGCACAGGGATTTGCCATTAGTATACTGAATCCTAAAATCCTCATTTGGTTTGCTGCCATTTTTTCACAATTTATAGATGTTTCATCAACAAGTATGACAAAATTTATTATGGTTTTAATTGCATCATCGATAGATGGGATTTGGTATATAATAGTGACTATTACTGTAACAGGATTTGGTTTAAAACACTTTTTAGAAAGCAATACTAAAACAATTCAAAATATATCTGGTATAACCTTGATTTTTATTTCACTAATTATTTTATATAAAACGTTAAGCCCATACTTCTTCTAAAACACGTAATCTATTTTTACCCATAACTTTTTCAATCTCTTCAGAAGTGTAACCTCTTTTATCTAATTCTTGTGCAATAAGCATATGATCCATGCAATCATTCCAACCTTTTGGCAAACAATCAAGTCCATCGTAATCACTTCCTACACCAACATAGTCAATGCCAATCATTTTCACAATATAGTCAATATGATCAACAAAAATATCCATCCCTGGACAAACAGATGATAATTCTTTTTGCAAAAAGTGTTGTTTCGCAATCCACTTACCTGCTGTCGTTTCATGTTTATCCGCAAGTTCATTAAGTTTTTCTTTAAAAGTAGTTCTTACCTTTTGTTCTCTGCTCTTAAATGTTGAATCAATAAAAAAAGGATAAGGATTTAGCCCAATAAAACCATTTGTATTTTTAATAGCTACAATTTGATCATCTTTAAGATTTCTAAAATGTGGACATAAATTATAGACGCTAGAGTGTGATGCAATGATTGGTTTTTTGGCGATAGCAATTGTATCCCAAAAACTTTTTTCACCAATATGAGACATATCAATTAATACTCTATTTTCTTGGCAGAGATTAATTACTTCAATGCCAAATTTACTTAAACCAACTGTCTTTAAACTAGATTGCTTATGAGTTTCTCCATAACCAGAACTTACCCAATCCAAGGAATGATTCCATGTTGGGCCAAAATAAAATAGTCCTTTATTAATAAAATATTCTAAATTTTCTATTTTGTTTTCTAATGCTTCTCCACCCTCCATTGCTATAGGAAGAGATAATAGATTGTTTTGTTTAGCAGTTTTTATTTCTTCAAGGGTGATGGGAACTGACACTCCTTCAACATTCTCTAATGCTTTTAATTTTTCATACATTTTAGAAGCAAATTCAAAGTAACTTGTATTAGCTTCTTTTTCAGAAGCCCAAACAATCATTACCTCTAAGTCAATTGCTGATAGTTTTAATCGTTCAATATCAGTGTGGCCAGAGGATGTGTTTTTAGTCACATCCTCACCTATCATCATTCTTTGCACAAGATCATTATGCAAATCAGCTACAAACATAATTACTCTGTAATGATTTCCATTTTAATTATTTTATCAGGATCTTGAGGTGGCTCTCCTCGTGTAATATTATCAACCAACTCCATACCTTCTACTACTTGACCCCATACAGTATATTGACCATCCAAAAAGCTAGCGTCATTAAAAACAATGAAAAACTGACTGTTTGCACTACCAGGGTCTTGTGCTCTAGCCATTGAAAGCGCTCCCCTACCATGATTAGCATCAGAAAATTCAGCTGGAATATTTGGAAGATTAGAGCCTCCAGTACCTGCTCTGGACATATTGAATTTATCATTTGAGGAATTACCAAATTCTACATCGCCTGTTTGTGCCATAAAACCATCAATAACTCGGTGAAATACTACGCCATCATATTGTCCTTCATTTATTAACTGCTTAATTTGCGCAACATGCTTTGGTGCTAAATCTGGGCGAGTTTCTATTTTGACCACACCATCCTTTAATGTCATATGTATAATATCTTTTTCGTCTGCCATAACTGGTCCTCCATTTAATAAAGTTGAGATTGCCAGGCACAGAAATAAAAATTTAAAAAATTTAATCATATTTGTTCCCTTTACCTTCGCTCAAAAAGTTTTATATAGTGTCTAATGCATTTGTTTGAAGAAAATATCAAGAACTTAGGTTTAAATATTCCAGAACTTCCAAAAGCTCTAGCAAATTATGTTCCATATAAAATTGTTGGTAAAACCATGTACATATCTGGTCAAGCGCCAGTTCAAAATGGGGAACTTATTTATAAGGGCAAAGTAGGTTCAGATATTACTGTTGAAGATGGTATTGAAGCTGCTAGATTGTGTGTTACTAATATTATTGCCGCTGTTAAAACCGGTCTTGAAGGTGATTGGGGTAAATTAGATAGTTTTGTAAAATTAACAGGATTTGTTAACTGTCAGGATGATTTCACCGATCAACCAAAAATTATCAATGGAGCATCTGACATGTTAGTTGAAATTTTTGGCGACCAGGGTCGTCATGCAAGAGTTGCTGTTGGTTCAAATGCTCTCCCATTAGGAATTTCAGTAGAAATAGACGCTATAGTTCAGTTAAAATAAATGCCTTCACTAAAAAGTGATTTCTTTTTCATCGATAGTTTAAAAAAAATTAAAAAAGAAGATTGGAATGCCTGTGTTGATAGTGATCACCCTTTCATCCAATATGAATTTTTATTTGCCTTAGAAGAAAGCGAGAGTGCTTGCTCTCAGACAGGATGGAAGCCCTATCATTATATTGAGCGAAATGATGAAAATGACATAATTGCTATTTGCCCACTCTATTTAAAAAGTCATTCTTATGGGGAATATATTTTTGATCACGCATGGGCAGATGCCTATCATCGACATGGACTAAATTACTATCCTAAACTCCAATCTGCAATACCTTTTACACCTGTAACTGGGGAGAGGATATTTATAAGTAAAAAAATTAAAAATAAAAAAGAGAAAATCAAAGAAATA
>ERZ1048686.2063-NODE-2063-length-14344-cov-4.307439_pt1 | contig 14344 bp, 15 predicted proteins | sample MGYA00383099_ERZ1048686 | MGnify/ENA primary metagenome ERZ1048686 (study PRJEB29581, sample SAMEA5548369) | metagenome | biome: marine; feature: coastal; material: water | depth 25 m | study: Short-term variability in the microbial, nano- and picoplankton... | reverse complement strand
TTATAGCAAATACCTGCAATCACTTATACTTATGTTTAAGGTAATTCATATAATCTTATTAGAAAGAAATTATGTTTCCAAAAAACTCAGTTTTTTTATCATTTGACTCTCAAGATGGCTTAGAAAAAAATGCAATTCAATTTATTCTTAAACAAGCAAATGCTGCGATAATAAAGAAGGGATCTTTTTCTCTTGTGCTTTCAGGAGGGAATACACCTGTTGGTTTATATAAGTTATTAGCCAAAGAAAAAATCGATTTTAAAAAATGGCATATTTATTTTGGCGATGAACGATGCTTACCTATAGATCACTTAGATAGAAATAGTTATGTAGCTGAATCAATTTGGTTATCAAAAGTAAATATTTTAAAGTCTCATATACATATAATTCCTGCTGAGTTAGGAAGTAAAGAGGGAGCTTTAAAGTATGAAAAAATACTTAATAAAAATGAAAATTTTGATTTAGTAATTCTTGGATTAGGAGATGATGGACATATAGCAAGCCTATTTCCAAATGATAACTGGGATAATTCTAAGCAAGTTGTTTCAATTACAAATTCACCTAAGCCTCCAAATCATAGAATATCATTATCGCCAAGCAGATTGAGTAGTACAGAAAATGTATTATTTTTGATTAGTGGTAAAAATAAATTAGATGCTCTTAATCAATGGAAAGGGGATGATGATATACCTGTAAAATTAATATCAGCTAAAAACCAAATTATGATAATGACTTTTAATGTTATTTAATTAGCTTTGCTGTATTACAATATTTGGAAATTTACTAGAATGATCTTCTGATAACCCTGCGATCTTTAATGCAGATTTTCTTGCAATTGATCTATATATCAATGATATTTCACTTTCTGGATTATCAATAATTGAAGGTTTTCCGGCATCTAGGTTTTCTCTTATTTTAATATCTAATGGTAGACTTCCAAGAAGTTCAGTATCGTAATCTGAACATATTTTTGTACCACCATCTTTTCCAAAGATAAATTCTTCATGACCACAATTTGAACAAATATGTGTAGACATATTCTCAACAATACCAAGTATTGGTATTTTAACTTTTTCAAACATCTTGAGACCTCTTCTTGCATCAAGAAGAGCTATATCTTGTGGTGTAGTTACAATTATTGATCCAGTAACAGGAATTTTTTGAGCAAGAGTTAATTGAGTATCACCAGTACCTGGAGGTAAATCAATGATCAAATAGTCTAGATTATTCCAATTTGTTTCTTTTAGAAGTTGTTCTAAAGTACTTGTTACCATAGGTCCACGCCACACCATTGGTGTTTCTTGGTCAACTAAAAACCCAATAGACATAGCCTGAATACCATGAGCAATTATTGGTTCCATTGATTTTCCGTCTTTGCTATCTGGTTTTTTAGTAATACCCATCATTTTTGGTTGACTAGGCCCATAAATATCTGCATCTAAAATTCCAACATTAGCCCCTTCGTATGATAATGCCAGAGCTAAATTAGCGGCTATTGATGACTTTCCAACACCTCCTTTACCTGAAGCAATAGCGATAACATTTTTAATATCTTTTATTGCATTAACTCCCTGCTGTACTTGTCTGGTTAAAATTTTAGTTGACCATTTAATATTAATATCTAAGTTTGTTATTTTTTTTAATCCCTGTTTTATAATTTCTTCATATAAACTTATTTGGCTTTTAAATGGAAAATTTAATTCGATTGATATATTAATTTGTTTTTCATTTGAATCAATTAATTTAATATTCTTTTTTAAAATGAATCTTTGATTTAATTCTGGATGATTAAGTTGTAAAAGATATTTTTCTATTTTATTTTTCATTTTTTAGCTTTTTTTGAATTAAAAAATATTTCTAATGTGATAAAAGGTTGTATTTTGATAGAATACTATTTTAAATTCACCTAAAATGTTTGGTTTCTAATGCGAAAAATTCTCGTAACATCAGCTTTACCATACGCAAATGGTAGTATACACCTTGGCCACTTAGTAGAATACATACAAACTGATATTTGGGTAAGATTTCAAAAAATGCAGGGTAATATTGCATATTATATCTGTGCTGACGACACACACGGAACCCCAATAATGTTAATGGCAGAGAAAGAAAATATTTCTCCCGAAGATTTGGTTGAAAGCATACATAAAGAACATGTAAAAGATTTTAAAGAGTTCCATGTTGATTTTGATAATTTTTATTCAACTAATTCACCAGAAAATAAGGAATTATCAGAGAGTATTTATAAATCTCTTGTTAAAAATAATAAGATTCTAGAAAAAGAAATTGAGCAATTTTATGATTCTGACAAGAAAATGTTTTTACCTGATCGTTTTATTAAAGGAAAGTGCCCAAAATGTAAGGAAGAGGATCAATATGGAGATTCATGTGAGGTATGTGGCTCTACATATAATCCTACTGATTTAATTGATCCTTATTCTGTTATAACAGGCTCAACGCCTATTAAAAAGAAAACAAAACATTATTTTTTTAAATTATCCGAATGTTCAGATTTTTTATTAAAATGGACCTCATCAGGAACCTTACAAAAAGAAGCAAGTAATAAACTTAAAGAATGGTTTAAGTCTGGTCTTTCGGATTGGGATATTTCAAGAGATGCACCTTATTTTGGTTTTGAAATTCCTGATGCTCCTGGTAAATTTTTCTATGTTTGGCTTGATGCTCCAATAGGGTATATGGCTAGTTTTATGAATTTGGCAAAGAAAATTAATTTATCTTTTGATGATTTTTGGAAAAATAATAATGAATCTGAATTAATACATTTTATTGGAAAAGATATTTTATATTTTCATGCTCTTTTTTGGCCAGCAACATTAGAATATTCAAATTATAGAAAACCAACAAAGATATTTGCTCACGGTTTTTTGACTATAAATGGAGAAAAAATGTCAAAATCCAGAGGTACTTTTATTACGGCAAGAAGCTATTTAGATAATGTTAAAGATACGGATTTTCTTAGGTATTATTATGCTTCAAAATTAAATGATTCAATGGAAGATATAGATCTTAATTTTGATGATTTTATATCAAAAGTTAATAGTGACTTGGTTGGTAAATTTATTAATATTCCAAGTAGAACTTCTGGTTTTATTGTTAAATATTTCAATAATAAGCTCGTCTCTAAAAATGATTTAAATAATAAAGATTATATTAATTTATTAAAAGAAATCAATGATTTAGAAAAAGAAATTAATTCTTTATATGAAGAAAGATTATTTAGTAAATTAGTAAAATTGTTAATGTCTTTTGTTGAAAAATTAAATGAATTTATAAGCTTAAAAGAGCCTTGGGTTTTAGCTAAAAATGAGTCTCAACATATTGAGAATTCAGAGTTACATCAGATATGCTCAGTTTGTTTACATGCCTTTAGAATGATTGCTATTTACATGACTCCAATTACTCCTGAATTATCATCTAAAATAGCTAAATTTTTTAATGAATCACCTTATGATTTGTTTTTAAGTATTGAAAAAGAGGCTATTGTAATTAATAAATATGAGCATTTAATGCAAAGATTAGAATTAGCTGATATAGAAGGAATGCTTGAGAGTAAATAATTTTTTTGTAATTGTAATTAAGATATTTCTTGGAGAATTTGGTTTATAACTAATTCTGGATTTTTCGCCTGCGTTACTGGCCGACCAATAATTAAAATATTTGAACCAAATTTTATAGCTTCTGAAGGAGTTGTTATTCTTTTTTGATCATTTTTAGATTTATTTTCTGGCCTAATACCAGGTGTTACATATAAAAAATTTTGTGGAAGTAAATTTTTAATATTTACAATATCTTTTGCTGAGCAAACAATTCCATCCAATTTAGCTTGCCTTGCACTTAAAGCAAGATTTAAAATATGATCATTTATAGATAATTCGAAACCAATGTCTTTTAGACCGATTTGATCCATACTTGTTAGTAGAGTTACTGCAATTAGATAAGGTTTATTATTTGATTTATCAACACCTTCTCTAGCAGATATCATCATTTCTTTCCCGCCAAGAGCGTGAACATTTAGAATAGAAATACCCATTTTAGAAGCAATAAAACATGCTTTTTCTACAGTATTAGGTATATCATGATATTTTAAATCTAAAAAAATTTTGAAACCTTTTTTATGAATCCAGTCAATAATTTCTGGACCACATGCGGTAAATAATTCCTGACCAACTTTGATGCCACAGTCTGTAGAGGGTAGTTTTTGTATTAATTCTTTTGCTATATTTGGTTCATTTTGATCAATAGCTATAAATAATTTTGGACTAAATTCCATTATTTATTAGTCTCAATATTAGTTTCAAGAATTATATCAGCTGGTTCTGAAGGAAGAGATTCCCAAGCATTACATGCTGGGCATTGCCAATGAAATTGGCGGGCTTTAAATCCACACTGGTTACACATATAAAATCTTCTATCGCCTATAGTATTTTTAATTGTTTGTTGAATTAATTCAACATTATCTATTTTATTTGTTTTTCCAATAGCTTGTGCTTGGAAAAATTTATCTAAAGCTGAGAGGCTAGGTCTTTGTATTAATTCATTTCTAGCTATATTTTCTGCTTCGTTTGCTCCTTTTATTTTTAATACAGTGTCATATAAAACATTTAGTAAAGTTTTTAATTTATATATGTCAAAAAATCTTGCAATAATTGATAATCCTTCATTAACTTTATTTAAGATTTCAAAGGTATTAATAATTTTTGGAGCAACAAGTCCTAAATACTCGGGTTGTTGAAATTCAATTTTTTTCCAATAAACTATTGCTTCTTCATATAATTTTTCTTCAGCACAAATATCGCCTAAAAGAATATTGGCTCTTGTACAATTTTTAGATTCTTCTAATGCTTGATGTAATGATTTTTTAGCTAATTCATATTTTTTATTTAGGATTTGAGTTACTGCAATTTCACAAAAATAGTGACTTATTGATACCCTGAAGGAAATACCTGATATTTTTTCTAATTCAGTAGCAGTTTTTATCGCTTTTCCCCATTCTCTTTCTTTTACATATATTTCAAGTAGAGTATTTAATGAAAATTGATAATATTTATCTTTATTAAGAGCCAGAAGGAGCTCTTCTGAGCGATCATATAATCCAGCTTTAAAGTAATCTTGAGCCAATTCTGCTTTTATAGAATCTTGTTGTTCCGTTGTTAATTCTCTTTTTTCAAGTAAATCTATATGAAGATTGATTGCTCTATCAATTTGTCCTGTTCTACGAAGTAAGCCCCCTAAAGCAAAATGCAATTCTAAAGAATCATTATTTATTTTAATGGCTTCATCAAAAGCTTCTATTGCTTTTTCGTACTGATTTGTAATTAAATAATGTAAGCCTTTAAAGTATGCCGAGGGTAGGTCAGTGCTTTCAGATATTATTTGCTTAATATCTACTCGAGCGGCAAGCCAACCAAGCGCAAAGAAAAAAGGTATAACTAATAACCACCAAAATTCAAATTCAACCATATTAGATATATTACTTTTAAGTTAAAAAAAAAGCATATCCTAATATTAAAGAATATACTTTTTTTATTTAATTATTTTTATTTATCAACTCGTACCCTTAATTCTTTTCCAGCTTTGAAATGAGGAACATTTTTCTCTGGAACATTTACTTTTTCACCTGTTTTAGGATTTCTTCCTATACGTGGTGGACGATAGTTTAAGCTAAAACTTCCAAATCCCCTTATTTCAATTCTCTTATTATTTTTAAGAGAGTCGCTCATTGCATCTAAAATAGATTTTACTGACAACTCTGCATCTTTATGAACTAATTGTGAGAATCGAGTTGCTAATAGATTAATAAGTTTTGATTTAGTCATTATTTTTCATCATCAAGTTTTGCTTTAAGCAGTGCGCCTAAATTAGTTGTTCCTGCATTTTCTATATCTTTTTTAGCAGTTGTTTTTTTCTTTGTTGTTGTTTTTGATTTTGTTGCTTTTTTATCATCTTTTTTTGATTTAGATTCTTCTTTGGTATCTTTTTTAGGATTTGGATCTTCTGTTAATTGCTTAATACCTAATGCTATTCTTTCTTTATCAACATCAATTGCAATAATCAATGACTCAATACTATCGCCTTTCTTATATTTTTTTACTGCTTCTTCACCTGATTCAGTCCATGAAATATCTGAAAGGTGAATTAAGCCATCAATATCACCTTCTAATCCAATGAATATACCAAAATCAGTAATTGATTTAATCTCTCCAGTAATTTTGTCATCTTTTTTATATTTTGATGCAAAATCTTCCCATGGATTTTGTTTGCATTGTTTCATACCTAATGAAAGCCTTCTTCTATCTTCATCAATTTCAAGAATCATTATTTCAACTTCATCTCCCAATTGAACTGCTTTTGATGGATGTATATTTTTATTTGTCCAATCCATTTCTGATACATGAACCAATCCTTCAATTCCAGTTTCTATTTCAATAAAAGCTCCATAATCTGTTAGATTTGAAACTTTACCAAATAATTTTGTATTAACTGGATAGCGTTTATTTAAACCAATCCATGGATCGTCATCTAGTTGTTTAAGGCCAAGGGATACTCTATTTTTTTCTTTATCAAATTTAAGAACTCTAGCTTCAATTTCATCACCAACATTTAAAATTTCTGAGGGATGTTTTATTCTTTTCCAAGCAAGATCAGTTATATGAAGTAATCCATCAATTCCACCTAAATCTACAAATGCTCCATAATCTGTTATATTTTTGATTATGCCTTTTACATTTGCACCTTCTGTTAAAGTTTCAATAACTGATTCTAAGTTAGTACCAAGTTGATCTTCAAGAACAGCTTTTCTAGAAACAACAACGTTATTTCTTTTTCGATCAATTTTGATAATTTTTAATTCGCATTCTTTATTTTCAAAGGGAGAAGTATCTTTTACTGGCTTAACATCAACTAATGAGCCCGGAAGAAATGCCATTATTCCATTTACTGTAACTCTTAAACCACCTTTAACTCTTGTGCTAACAAATCCATTAATTATTGATCCTTTATCCATGGCATCTTCAAGATCTATCCATGCTTGCATTTGTTTTGCTTTAGCTCTAGATAGTATTGTTGAGCCATAACCATCTTCTATTTTTTCAATAGCAACTTTTACATGATCTCCTAATTTAACCTCTATTGTTCCTTTGTCATCTAAAAATTCTTCTGTTTTAATAACACTTTCCGATTTAAGACCAGCATTTACTATAATAAAATCACTTTCTACTGAGATAACTTCAGCAGTTATTACTTCACCTTGACGCATTTCTTTAAGCGCCATACTTTCTTCAAATAATGCTGCAAAACTTTCTGAGTCAGAATCTTTTCTATTATTTGTTGTTGCCATTTAAATTATTAACCTTAACTATAAATCCCAACTAGCGATGGGGAAATTAATCTATTCTGATAATTTTGAGTTATCAGTACCTTTATTTTCATTAAGCAAACTTAAAATTTTATTTACTGTTTCATCTTCACTAAGATTATCAGTTTCAATAACATAAGCTTCTTTAATTTTAATTAGAGGCGATACCTTTCTATCTTTATCTCTCTTATCTCTTATTGCAATTTCTCGGGTAAGGTCCGACAGGTTAACATCATTTCCTTTTGATATCAATTGTTTATATCTTCTTTTTACTCTTTCATCAACACTTGCATTTAAGTATATTTTTAGATTTGCATTAGGAAAAACAACGCTAGCCATATCTCTTCCTTCCGCAACAAGACCTGGTGATTTACAAAAACTTCTTTGATATTTGAGAATTGAAGCTCTGAGTTTATCGTGAATGGCAATTTCAGAAGCTAATTTTCCTATTGATTCAGTCCTGATAAAATTTGAAATTTTATTGCCATCAAGTAGTACATTGTCTTCAGAAAAAGTAATTTTTGAATTTTTGACTAAATTTATTAGTTCATCGACTGATTCCGAATTAATATTTTTTTTCTTAGCTGCGTAAGCAATAATTCTATAAATAGCACCGGAGTCAAGATAATGGAAATTTAATTTGGAAGCTAATTTTTTAGCTACTGTACCTTTTCCAGAGCCAGCTGGACCATCAATAGCAATGACAAACGGTTGTTTATTTTTAGACAATAATATTCTCAAAATCTTTGAAAAAATTCGGATAAGTTTTATTTGTACATTCAGGATCATTTATTATGATATTTTTATTTGCCAAACATATTAAAGAAAAACACATAGCCATTCTATGATCATCATAAGTATCAATTGTAATATTATTATTTATTACTTCAGGCGGTTTGATTGTTATTGAGCTTTTCGAAGTTTTTACAGAAGCACCTAATTTTTTTAATTCAGTTTTTATTGCTAAGATTCTATCAGTTTCTTTTACGCGCCAACTTTCTATAGAAGTTAAAGTCGTTGTTCCTTTTGCAAATAAAGCTAAAATAGCTAAAGTCATTGCAGCATCTGGAATATTCATACAATCAATAACCATTCCTTTTAGATGATGTTTTTTTGATACTTTAATTGAATTTGGAAGATATTCAATTTTTGCTCCCATCTTTTTTATTATATTCAAAAATTCTAGATCACCTTGTATACTTGATTTATTTATATTATTTACTTCAACTGAGCCTGCAATTGCACCAGCCGCAAAAAAATAAGAAGCTGATGAAGCATCACCTTCTACTTGAAGTTTTTTTGGATTTTTAAAACTCGAAGGAGCTTTTAAGGTAAAATTCTTCCACTTATTATTTTTATATTTTATTCCGAATTTTTTAAGTAATTTTAAAGTAATTTCGATGTAAGGCTTAGAGACAAGTTTTCCAATTATTTGAATTTTTAAATGTTGCTTACATAAAGGCGCTGCTATTAAAAGAGCGGTTAAGTATTGGCTTGAAACATTCCCTTTAATTTTAATATTTTTATTACAATTAATAATTCCAGGTGAGATTTGAAGAGGTGGATACCCAGGATTAGCAAGATAATTAATTTTAGCTCCAATTTGTTTTAAAGCATCAACAAGGTCTTTAATTGGTCGCTCATGCATTCTTTTTATACCTTTAAGTTGATATTGACCCTCCATAAGGGAGAGTACTGCAGTAAGAGGTCGAAATGCTGTGCCTGCGTTTCCTAGAAATAGCTTAGTATTTTTATTTGGGAAGTCTTCACTACAGCCATTTATTAAAATATGTTTCTTTTTAATAACTTTATATTTAACTTTAAGTTTTTTTAAAGCATTTAACATTTGTTGAGTATCATCTGAATCAAGGTAATTCTCTATCAATGTCTCGCCATTGGATAATGCTGACATAAGCAAAACTCTATTAGTAATACTTTTTGAGCCAGGCAAATAAATTTTACCGTTTACTTTTAATGCCGCTGTTAGTTTTTTTTGTTTCACCTAATCTTCTTTTGCCCAGTTTTCTCTTGTTGTGCTAGCTAGTTTTAAATATTTTTCTAGATTTTTATGATCTTTTGTTTCAATTAAATTAGTAAGTTCGCTTATTTCTTTTTGAAATAATTTTAGATCTTTAATTATTGATTTTTGATTTTGCATTGATATATCGCTCCATACCTCTGGAGAACTTGCTGCAATTCTTGAAAAATCTCTAAATCCGCTAGCAGCAAAATTTAATAAAATATCTTTATTTTCTTTATTATTAATAAGATTCACTAAGCCAAAAGCTAGTAGGTGAGGCAAATGGCTAATAGTTGAAAATATTTGATCATGTTCGCTTGCTTCCATTTTTGTAACTATCCCTCCTAATGATTTCCAAAATTTTATTAGATTAGAAATCTTTTGCGGAGAGTTTTCATCAATTGGAGTTAAAACAATATTCTTTTTATGGAATAAATCTTTTTTTGCTGCTAAAGGACCATGTTTTTCAGAGCCTGCAATTGGATGTGAACCAATAAACTGATGGGATTTATCTTCTAAAATAATTTTAGCATCATTCATAATATCTGATTTAGTGCTTCCTACATCGGTTACGATTGTATTTTGATTTAAGAAAGGCTTTATTTTTTGTAAAATATTTTTTATTTGAGCTACAGGTGTTGCAATAATAATAAGATCAGCTTCATTTATATTTTGATCAATTTCAGTTGATGAGGAATCGAGAACGCCCGATTCAACTAGTCCTTGTAAAGAATTACCACCAGCTCTTCCAATGCCAATTATTTTATTAAATAAGCTTAATTCTCGAGCTTTAAGAGCAATTGAGCCGCCTATTAGTCCGAGACCAAAAATATATAAATTTTTCATTAGTGAAAGTTTGGTAAAAAGGAAAATTGTATCACGCTATTTAGCTTGTTGCTTCTTGCCAGGCTCCCTCAATCATTAATTCATAAGGTTTAAAGTTTGTTTTATATTTCATTTTTTGACTTTCATAAATCCAATAACCAAGATATAGAAAAGGTAAGTTTTCTTTTTTACATAATTCGAGAAGCCAAATAATAGAAATTGTTCCAAGGCTTAATTTATTATTATTACAATTATAGAAAGTGTAGACAGCTGAAATTCCATCTTTAATAAAGTCAATAATTGAAACTATTTTAAGTTCATTATTGAATCTAAATTCAACAATTTTTGAATTAACATTACTTTTAATTAAAAAATCATTGTAGTCAGCTACATCATCTTCATCTTCATTATCATTTCGATGTCTTCTATTTTGATATTGAATATACAATTCATAATGTTCTTCATCAAAAGTTAGCGGTAAAATTTTTACTGTAAGTTTATTTAGATATTTTTTTGCTCTTTTTTGAGATTTACTTAGAATAAAATTCTTAGCTAACAATCTTATAGGAATACAGGCATTACAATTTTTACAGTTAGGTTTGTAGACATATTGCCCGCTTCTTCTAAATCCTTTATTTATGAGGTTATTAAAGTTTTCACTATTAATTCTTTTATAGGGAGTTGCAACAATAGATTGAGCATCTTGGCCATCAATATAGCCACAGGAGTATTTTGTTGTGACATAAAATTGAATTTCTTTTAAAACTTTTTTTTCAAAATAACTCATAGTTATTCAAATTAGATAAATATTTATTTAATTAATTAAAATAATACTAGAATTTTTTTTTAATAGGTATAAAGTTAATAACGTAAGTTTTTTTTATTTGATTTAATTTTTTAGAGAAAGGAGATCGATTTTAAAGTTTATCAAGTCAGTAAATACAATTTCATTTAAAAATTTTTTAATTAAAGGAGTAGTATGGACTTCAAAGAACTTAAGAATAGACATCAAGCTTTAAAAGATATTGTTAAGCAAGCTTATAAAAATTATGTACCTGACGCTAAAGTAAGGTTATATAAAAAAGAAAAATTAAGAATAAAAACACTTTTAGATAAGGAAAAACAAACAACTCATTAATATATAAAAATAAAAAAGCCGGCTAAGCCGGCTTTTTTATTTAAATTTGTGTGTTTACAATTTAAAGCTTATTCAATATATAAGATATAAGTTAAAATAAGCAATTAGAATTTCTATTAATTAGGTTTTAGGCGGTGATAAAATTATGCAAGACGTTACAAAAAAGAATTTTTCTGAGCATCTTGAAATAATTAATACGTTATTAGAGTCTGGTTCTGACTCGATTAAATTATTTGGAGAATTATTAGCTAATTGTTTACAACAAAATGGCACTATTTTTTGGTGTGGAAATGGAGGTAGCGCATCTGATAGTCAGCATTTAGCAGCAGAATTGGTAGGACGATTTAAGAAAGATCGACGTGCTTTAAAATCTATAGCATTAACAACTGACAGTTCAATTTTAACTAGTGTAGCTAATGATTATGGTTTTGAAGATATTTTTTCACGCCAACTTGATGCTTTAGGTTCATCGGGCGACATTTTAGTTGGAATTACAACTTCGGGTAATAGTGAAAATATTTTGAAAGCTCTTCAGGCCGCTAAAAATTTAGGCATTATTTCTATTTTACTTACAGGAAAAGATGGAGGAAAAGCAAAACAAATTGCAGATCATTCGCTTGTAGTTGGATCCGATTCTACTGCAAGAATTCAGGAAGCACATATATTAATTGGCCATATTTTGTGTGACCTAATTGAAGAGAAACTCCAGCTTGTTTAAAAAAATAGCATGACGATTTTAGTAACAGGAGCTGCCGGCTTTATTGGATCAAACTTTGTTTTGGATTGGCTTGATAATAATGATGAAAATATTGTTTCTTTAGATGACCTAACTTATGCGGGCAATTTAGACAATTTATCTTCTTTATCAAAAGATAATAGACATTTTTTTATTAAAGGGGATATTGGTAACTCTGAACTTATTTCTTCAATTTTTGAAAAATATAGCCCAAGAGCTATAATAAATTTTGCTGCTGAAAGTCATGTAGATAGATCTATATCTACTCCTGAAAATTTTATAAAAACAAATATTTTAGGTACGTTTAGACTTTTACAAAGCACTCTTTTATATTGGGAAGTGCTTCAAAAGAAACAAAAAGAAGAATTTCGTTTTATTCATATATCTACAGATGAAGTTTATGGAGATTTAGATGCAAAATCCTCTCGATTTACTGAAGAAAATAAATATATTCCAAATAGCCCATATAGTGCAAGTAAGGCAGCTAGTGATCATCTAGTAAGGGCTTGGCATAAAACATATAAATTACCAGTAATAACTACTAATTGTTCAAATAATTATGGCTGTTTTCAATTCCCAGAAAAATTAATCCCTTTGTGTATTATTAATGCAATAAATGACAAAGCTCTACCATTATATGGCGACGGAAAGCAGATTAGAGATTGGTTGTATGTTAAAGACCATTGCGATGCTATTAGATTAGTTCTTCAAAATGGATCAGTAGGAGAAAGTTATAATATTGGAGCTAATGTAGAGAGAACTAACATTGAAGTTGTTAAATTGATATGTAAATTATTAGATGATATTAAGCCTAGAATTGATAAAGAATCTTATGTAAAACAAATTTCGTTTGTAAAAGATCGTCAAGGCCATGATCGACGTTATGCAATTGATTCTTCAAAAATTCAAAAAGAACTTGGTTGGCAGCCTAAAGAAACTTTTGATTCAGGAATAACTAAAACTATAAAATGGTATCTTGATCATAACAAGTGGGTAACAAATGTTATTAGTGGCGATTATAAAAAATGGATTGATAAATAGTATTTATGAAAATACTTCTTACTGGTATAAATGGACAATTAGGTCATTATATAAATCAAAAACTATCATCTATTTATGAGGTTTTTGCTTTAACTCATGAAAGTTTTGACTTAACTAATAAAATTCAGATGGAAAAAGTAATTGATGATATAAAGCCTGATTTAATAATAAATCCTGCTGCATACACATATGTAGATAATGCTGAAAAAGAATCAGAGCTTGTTTTTAAGACAAATTATAAGGCACCAGAATTTTTGGCTATAAAAACAAAAGAACTTGATATTCCATTAATACATTTTTCAACTGATTATATTTTTGATGGTTTAAAAAGGGAGCCATATTTTGAAGATGATAAAGCTAATCCAAAATCAATTTATGGAAAATCAAAATATGATGCAGATATCATAATTCAAAAAAATAATGCACAGCATATTATTATAAGAACAAGTTGGGTATATAGCCTAAGAGGAAAAAATTTTTTAACAACAATTCTAGATATGGCTAAGTTTAAAAACTCTTTTAGTATTGTTTCTGATCAAATAGGAACTCCAACCTCGGCATCTTTTATTGCAAATACTATATTTGAGATAATAAAAAAATTAGATGAAATTAAGAAAAATAATTTATATGGTATATATAATTTAACAAATCTTGGTCAAGCTAGTTGGTATGATTTTGCTCAGGCTATAATTTATAATGCTAATAAATTAAAATTAGAAATTAAATGTATGCCAGAAAATATTAAACCAATTAAAACTTCTGATTTTCCTACTCTAGCTACGAGACCAAAAAATTCTTTACTAAATAATCAAAAAATAATGAAAACCTTTGGAGTAAAATCTCAGGAATGGCAAGATGAGTTGAGATTAGTTATGAGTAAAATAGGTCGGGATAGTAAAAATGACAGCTAATATTAAGCGAAAGGGCATTATACTTGCAGGCGGGAATGGTTCGCGACTCTATCCAGTAACAAAAGTTCTTTCAAAACAATTATTGCCAGTATTTGATAAGCCAATGATTTATTACCCATTAGCAACTTTAATGACTGCAAATATTAGAGAAATATTAATTATTTCAACTCCTAAAGACATTTCTCAGTATCAAGATTTACTTGGAAATGGAAGTGCATGGGGGATGAATATTTCATATCAAATTCAATCATCACCAGATGGTTTGGCACAAGCATTTATTTTAGCTGAAGATTTTATT
>ERZ1048686.2061-NODE-2061-length-14371-cov-12.684199_pt1 | contig 14371 bp, 14 predicted proteins | sample MGYA00383099_ERZ1048686 | MGnify/ENA primary metagenome ERZ1048686 (study PRJEB29581, sample SAMEA5548369) | metagenome | biome: marine; feature: coastal; material: water | depth 25 m | study: Short-term variability in the microbial, nano- and picoplankton... | reverse complement strand
TACGCGTCACGATTCCGCCTATGATGGCAGGGTCGATGGTAATGCTGATTGCGACATCCTTGCCGGAATACGAAGAAATGGACTTTTCTAGTTTTTCGACAGTCGCGGTTGGTAACTCGTGTGCTACGGTTACACGGGCCTCAATGCGGCCCAGTTTTTCCTGCAATAATAAATTAAAAGCTCTTTCTATACTTGGCAGTAGTACAATTCTCCGCTTTGCCAAAAGGTAACGGCTGAATGTGTCAACCAGGGCAGGTGCTTTTATTTTACTTAAAATTCCTTTGAGGATACTCTGTTTGTGTTCTGTAGAAACCTTTGTGTCCGAAAGGATCTCTCTCAACTCTGTGGAATCTTTATATACTTCAGCCAGTTCGGAAAAATGCTTACCTGTTTTTTCAAGCTCTTTCCCTTTTTCCGCCAAACTGATTAGGGCCTTGGCATAACGCCGCGCAATGACACCCTGACTCACGCTGCCCCTTTAGACTGATTGAGTTGATCCATAAAATTTTTCACCAATTTTTTTTGCTCGTTTTGATTCATCTCTTTTTTCAAAGTGCCTTCTGCCAATTTCACACTTTCTTCGGCAATCCAACGTCGCAAATCATCTTCAGCTTTTCTTTGCTCCTGCTTCAGCGCGAAACTGGCCTGCTCTTTCATACGCTGAATTTCAAGTTTCCCTTCTTCAACGATACGCGCTTTTGCGTCTTTTGCATCTTTTTTTGCAGCCTTAACCATTTCGAGGGCTTCCTTTTCCAGTCCGGCAATTTTTGAGTGCATTTCACTCAGGTCAGCAGATATTTTTTCTTCCGCGTTTCTTGCGTCATCGATTACTTTTTTTGCGGATTCGGCAGAACTTCCGAGTGCTGCTGCCACAGGCTTCTTTGCGAATTTGTAAATGATTGCCGCAAGTACTACGACGTTGACTACTTTCCAGATGAAGTCCATAAGTGGAGAACTACTTCCCTCACCTCCTGCGGCATAAAGCGCAGTACTCCAGAATGAGACAAAGAGGATTAAGGTGAAAAGTCGAAACATGTTTTCTTTCTGAAACATTTTACTCAACAGATGTGAAATAAGCTGTGGGAAATGCCTTGAACAAAAAAGCTTGAATAACTTAGCGGGAACGGCCTGCTGTTTTCATCTGTGCGTGGCCGTTACTTTTCTAGCTTAATAATTGCTTGCTTATGGAAGCAGATATTTCCTGATTCAGTTTGGTAAAATAATTTTTGGTGGCTTCTATCTCACCACCCAGCTCTGCAATATTTTTATCATGCTCGGCCTGTAATTCATCGCGTTCTGCAGTGATCATGGTCTCCCGTTCGGTGACCCCTTTCTCATGACCAGCGTTCCTCAGATGGAGTACTTCTGTCCGAACCTTATCAAGCTTTTGCTGAAAATCTTCTTTGAGCTGTTCAAGCTCTTCATTTACCTGGATTACCCGGTTTTGGCTTTTTTCGATCACTTCATTTCGGTTGTCGAGGGTTCTTAAAACAGGCTGGAATAAGAGCTTGTTTAAAGTTACAATCATTATGAACAGGACAATCAGCACTGCAGTAGGTGTGGCCAACTGCAAATGCAGCAGCCCATAATCCATGTTGATGCCGCCCCATGCGTTGTCAATGATTGCTTGTTTGAAATCCATATCCTGCCGGCTTATGATGTCTTATATATTGATGAATATTAACCTCATTTTTTAACATATTATCTGCAACAAAGTCAAGCACATTTCTATTTTATTTGTTAGAGTGGTATAATAATTCAGCTTTGTATTAAATCAATAAACATACTCGATAGTCTCATATTTTATTTTGTCATTCCTAAAGTATGTGATGTGAATGATGCTTAGGATTTCAGTAGTTTGCCCGAGCTCTCCTTTCAGAGGATGTGGCATAATAAAATTAACATTATTAATATTATAACGGATATAATGAGGCAAAAAATTACAGACAAAAACAGGTAGAATGTATAGAACAGGTATAGGCTTTGACGTGCATGCACTTGCAGCAGATCGGCCGCTGATAATTGGAGGAGTAAATATTCCTCATTCAAAAGGACTTCTCGGCCATTCAGACGCAGATGTGCTGGTTCATGCTGTGATGGACGCAATTCTTGGAGCGCTTGCGCTGGGAGACATAGGTCAACATTTTCCAGACACTGATGCTAAGTATCAAGGTGCAGACAGTCTGGAGTTGCTAAGTCATGTTCAGCTTTTAGCAGCGGAAAAAGGCTTTGTCTGCGCAAATCTTGACAGCATTATCATGGCGCAAAAACCAAAAATGGGTCCATACCTTTTGGAAATGAGAACAAATTTGGCTGCGGTGCTAAAGCTGAAGCTTGATCAGGTTTCTATAAAAGCTACTACCACTGAGAGGCTGGGCCTCATCGGCCGTGAAGAAGGAATTGCAGCACAGGCAATTGTGCTTTTTGAGTCCACAATTTAAATAGGAAATTTAGCATGCCACATATTATTATGGCCCTGGATCAGGGTACGACTAGTTCTCGTACTATTTTGTTTGACGAAAACGGAAAAATTGTCGCAGAAGCAAACGCTGCCCTGGACTGTCACTTTCCGCAATCCGGATGGGTGGAACAAGTTCCTGAAGAGATCTGGAACAGTCAACGCCGGACCATCGAAGCCGCTTTGGAGCAAGCAAAACTGACAATGAAAGACATCAGTGCTGTCGGAATTACCAATCAACGTGAAAGCACCATTGCCTGGAATCGTGATACAGGAGAAGCACTTGGCCCGGCAATTAACTGGCAATGCAGGCGTACCGCGGATTTTTGTGAGGAATTGAAGGCGGAAGGCTTTGACAGTCTTTTGAGAAAAAGAACCGGCTTAGTCACGGATCCCTATTTTTCGGGAACTAAAATGCGCTGGATTCTGGAAAATGTACCACAGGCACGTAAACTGGCGGATCAGGGGAAGCTTTGTTTCGGAACAGTTGATTCCTGGCTGATCTGGAAATTGACCGGTGGACGTGTACATGCCACGGAAATCAGCAATGCCTCGCGGACACTTGTTTTCAATATCGAAGCGTGTGAGTGGGACGCTGAAATTCTTACACGCTTTGGAATACCACGTGAAACTTTGCCGGAAGTTAAACCATCGAGCGGTGTGATTGCTACGGTAGATCCGGAATTGTTTGGAGGAGAAGCACCGATTGCGGGTGTGGCTGGAGATCAACAGGCGGCGCTTTTCGGACAAGCTTGTTTTGAACCGGGAATGGCCAAAAACACTTATGGTACTGGTTGTTTCATGATTTCTAACACCGGTTCTGAACCAGTTTTTTCCAAGCATGGTTTGCTGACCACCATAGCCTGGCAAATCGGGAGTGAGCCTAACAGCGAAGTAACTTATGCGCTTGAAGGTTCTGTTTTCATCGCTGGCGCTCTGATACAGTGGCTGCGTGACGGACTACAGCTTTTTGAAGATGCATCCGAAACTCAGGCCATGGCTGAATCAGTTCCAGATTCGGGAGGTGTTTTTGTGGTTCCCGCCTTTGTCGGGCTTGGAGCACCGCACTGGGATCCTTACGCCCGTGGTACGATTGTCGGACTGACCCGTGATACAAACCGCAGTCATATCGTGCGGGCGTCGCTGGAAGCTATTGCATTTCAATCTGCGGAAGTTCTCCGCAGCATTGCCAAAGATACCGGAAAAGACATTAAAGAACTCCGCATCGACGGCGGGGCCGCAGCTAATGATTTTCTCTGTCAGTTTCAGGCGGATCTATTGGGACTTAATGTTACACGGCCGCAGATACTTGAAACTACCGCGATGGGTGCTGCGTTTCTTGCAGGATTGGCTGTCGGAGTTTGGCCTGATCAAGCGGCTATAAGGAATCTCTGGCAGGAAGAAAAGACATTTGTGTCAGACATCTCCAGAGAAAATGCTGATCAAAAAATGGAAGCCTGGAGCAGAGCGGTTGAACGTTCCAAGGACTGGATTGTTCCGTAATAGTTTCGCAATCCCGGCGGTAAAATTTTGAAAGCTACAGTTTCCCGTGTTTGGCGGCTACAACTTCCGCAATCATGCTGAGCGCAATTTCCGCTGCAGTCTGTGCACCGATGTCGGCACCTGCGGGGCCTTTGATTTGTGCTATTGTAGCGGCATCAAATCCGGCTTCTTCTAAACGAGCGCATCGCTTGGCGTGCGTTCTGCTGCTGCCTAATGCACCAATATACGGCAAATTATTCTTGAGTAAAATGTGCAGGGCGGGATCATCTATTTTAGGATCGTGCGTAAGTAAAATGGCGTAGGTATCTTCGTTAAGCGGTAGCTCCGGCAGAACGTCATCTGGCCACTTTGAAATAAGCTGATCAGGAGGAACAGCGAAGCGTTCCGGGGTTGCAAAGACCCCTCGCGGGTCAATCACTATCGTGTGAAAATCGAGCTCCTTTGCAAAGCCTACCAGCGGAATTGTAATGTGTCCGGCACCGATAATCAGCAGCAGATCACGGCGGGGAAAAACCTGAATAAAATATTCTTTTCCCCCAAGCTCCACAATCCTGTTTTCACGCTCCTTGTATGCCTCTTCTGCCAATGCAACTGCTTCTTCATGATTATTTTGAATACTGCCTACATTTTCGCCATCAGGAAGTATTAAAAGTATAGCCTGATCTTCAGTTGAAGATCCATTTACGTGAGGGAGCGCTGAAATTAAAATTGCCGGTTTATTGTTGCTGATGCAGTTTTGAAGAGTGTCCCAAACTTTTGTTGTGTTTGGATCGGCTGAAAATGCCCAATGCTTTTCCAAAAGTACCGAGACCTCTCCGCCGCAGGACAAACCAACGGACAAAGCCAGGTCGTCTTCAACTCCGAAACTAAGCCGCCTTGATTCACCGCTTTCCAGTGCATCCAGAGCTTCTTCAATAACCGCCCCTTCGATACAGCCGCCGCTGACGGAACCTGCTACCCTCATTCCCTTTCCGATCAGCATTCCAGCCCCGCTTTTTCGAGGTGCTGAACGCCAGGTCTGAATCACCCTTGCGAGAACAAAAGGCTCTCCTGATTCAATCCATTTTAGCTGCTCTTCCCAAATATCTCTCATTCCTACTCTTAAAATCCGTGTTGTTTAAAAGTTCGTGACTATTTGTCTAAAAGTCCGGTCAAAAAACTCGCAATTCCGGCTGCACAAATTCCCCTGAAGGCAATGCACTTTGCCTTGCCCAGTTTGGTTCCGTCCGGAGCGTAAACGTATGACCAGAATGTTGTCCAGTCGTAATGACCGATTAATTTCTCATCTTTGTCAAAAAGCCTTCGGTTTTTTGCGCTCCCAACTAAATTTTGTTCTCCGTCATCTCGTACCACGAACATCTGGAATCCGCCCAGAATGTTAACGAATCCCAGACGTCCCACTGGAGTTCCGTCCAGTTCCTGCAATTCTATATAGTCTATGTAAACCAGTGCCAGACCGAGGGGCTTTTTGTCAGGGCTGAGGATTGTAGTCTTGAGCGGTAGTGCAAACAAATCCTGAGACATTCCCAACAAGAGAATGCAGAAAAGCAGAAGCATACTCGACTGAAAAAATAGATGTTTAGATAGGACAGACATTTTGGCGGAAAAACAAAAAAGGGAAGGTAAGCTTTTCATACAAGCCTACCTTCCCTCTATAGAAAGTGCAATCCTGATCTGGATTACAAAAGCGTTACTGCCACACCAGGGTGGATTGCGATGTTAGCGGATAATCTGGAAAAAAACTTCCAGGGTCACATCTTTACACCTCCTACGACAGTTGGAGGACCTTCTACAGTTGGCATTGCAGTCATTTCAGGAGCAGTATATCCACTTTCATCCGGTAGACTTATATCACCAAATGCAAGCCCTGCATCTGTACAAACAGAAGCAGAACTGGCCTTTCTCATTGTCTGCTCAATTTCTAGAGGCTTGACTATATAATTAGTACTACCGTCTGCGGTTTGTGTAACATCTGCATACGCCGGTATCATTATATCCTCGATATAGCGAGTTGAATCATCATTTGCACAAGAAACCTTCTCACCATTTTTTCGATTTATGCAAAAAGATGGAAGTCCCCAAAGGTTTCCAAAGCCACCATATTCAAGGTAGAATGAAGAATTATCATAGCTCTTTCCACTGTTGCTACTTGATCCGCTGTGAGTATATTTGACACTCATGGGTGGATCGAATCTCACACTACTATTGTCACTTGCTAACAGGATTGTTAGCTTGTTCCAATCTTGTGCTCCAGTTTCCCAGGTATAAAAACTAGACAAATCTGTACGGGCATCCCATGGACAAATTGAATTATTGTCCCAGGAACATCGTAATGAATTGTAGTTTGCTGTGGTGTTATCAAACAGGATACCTGACTGCAACCCGTATTGAAAATTCTGGTTTGCGCTTGCTAAAACGGCGCTAGCTGAATCATTATCCTGTTTGAGCACCATTCCATTTGTTGTATTGTCGAAAGAATACATATAAGCATTTGTGGCACTTGCGTTATCAGTACCTTGGAAGTTGTAAAATGCAGTTTGCTGGTTTCCACTTGCAAGTGTAGCAGGGTTCGGGCATTGACTATAGCATGCTAATTTACTTGGTACACTATCTCCCGGAAAGACAGACTCTCTTGTGTTAAAATTGACATTAGTAGTGCCTGACGGTTGTGCAGTTGGAGTTGTATGATTATTTGGAGGAGATCCATATGTTAATTGAAGCGAACCATCACCGCCCAGAGCCTGTGAATAGAAATGAAAGCCCCATGGTGCGGTATTACTGTTTAAAGTAAGTGTTGTTTCACTCACATCTTCCATCATATAGGTAGTTGAGTTTTCTTCTCCATCAATTATTAAATTTGAACCATTCCAAAAAACTCTTTTCTGTTTGTAATTGTCAGAGGGATCACTCCAAGTAAGTGGGATATTCTTAATACTAGCAAGGGTAATAGTTTTCTTGGTCCATTTCGAAAGCTTTCCACCCCAGGAGCGTACGGTGTAATTAGTTCCTGTCTGATCAGCTGCTCCACTAAAGTCCATTTTTGCAACCGTGCTATTGTCTCCCACACCTGCGTCAGAAGGCATCCAAAGTCCATAATATCCAATGTACCCGTAGTAATCAGTTCCGCTAGCGGTTGCTTTGATAGGAAAGCCGGAGTTAATATTTAGCCTGCTACCATTATCATGATATAAACCATATCTGAACGCGGATTGTAAATATTTATCACGTCGCAGACAAATGGGGTCACTTGCTGTTGAACCCACTGTTTTCTGTTTGTAAAAATATTTTTTACTGAATGCTATTTTATAGGACTTTTGATCCCCTGTCAGCTGACGGCTTTGATTATACTTAGGCATTGTAGTAATAGCTGTACCACCTGAACCACTCTTCTTCCTGACAGAAACAGAAGATAGTGAAGTAGTGCCATCACTTTCTAGTTGTGGATTATAAAACTGAAGGACATTTGAACCATCTTTTTTCTTTTTAGTTTTCAAGTAACCCTTGAAGATTTCTGTCCCGGAAGTTGTAGTACCCTGACGCATACTAAAGGCCATCTTGAAGTGACCCCATGGGTGGTCATCTGAAGGACTCTTATAAACTTTAGACTGTGCATAAATAACACTATCTGGCTCTCCGTTGTCGTCAGAATCCATTGGTATCCAGGCCTTAACAATCATAGGCTCGCCATCGGCTCTAGTAGAATTTACAGTCCACATTTCGTATTGTGGCGCATTACTGTTTCCGGAGGATTCGCCGCATTTTGATTTATCAATCTGAGCTTTATAATTTCCTTGACCAATCATTTTGCCTGCCCTTGTCTGCCCCATCCAGCATAAAATACTATTAGCTGTTTGAAATGCTTCAGCCGACCTTTCATAGACAAACGTTTCGGTTTCGTCAACAGTAATGTCTTCGCCTGATGTGAAGTTATCAGTACTAAAGTGAGAAAATGCTGTTCTCGATGAAGCTGAGGCATCGCTAGTTGCAGAAACCAGGCTCACTTTAGAAGAAAGTGTAATAGCACCACTGCCAGAAGCTGCAGCGATAGTCTCATCTTCATCAGATGAGGTTGAGGTTGAGGTTGAGGTTGAGGAAGACGAGGAAGAATCACTATCCTTCTTGGCGCAACTGGCAAAAAACATGCTCATTATCCCAATAAGGGCTATGATATAAATTAGTTTTTTCATATTACCTCTTTGAAAATGTTGTTTGTTTTAGAGTGCTAAAACGCCTTTGTAGTAGCAACATATCTAGCACATTGGAAATTATGGCTCCAGTCTATACCTAAATAATCAGAATGCAAGTAAAAAAAGAAAAAATTAATAGGCTGACAACATTCCCTGCCTAAAGGTTGGATAACGAAGGTTTACACCAAGTTCCAGCAGTCGTTGATTTGAAATAATTCGCTGAGGAGATCCCGAAAGATTATCTGTATTATCCTGAAACATTTCCTGAGTTAAATCCTCACGGTTTTCTATCAGCCAATTCGCGACCTCCCATGAAGGTTTTGCCTCAAGGTCAACTGCGTTAACGCAGTTGGGGGCGTCCGGATTATCTAGCAGATGGAGAATAATCTGCGCCAGGTCCTCAACATGGATACGGTGAACCGGCGTGATGGAAAGAGGAATCGGCTTTCCGGACTTGAGACGAAAGTCAATTCCACGTCCGGAACCATAAATTCCGCCCGGACGGATTATTTGCAGTTGAAAATACTGGGAAAGGATTTTTTCGGTCAGCAGGCGGAGCTTTCCGGATAGTGTGTCTGCTTCAAATTCTGAATTTTCCGTCCATATTCCATTGCGTTTGGGATAAACGCCAGTGGTTGAAATGTAAATTAGCCGTTTCAGTTGCGGCCGATTCTGCCTCATCCATGTCCCCCAAAGCTGCAGGCGCTCGGTTTCCGCTTCTAGATTTTTCAGCAGTGGCGGAATTGTCAGCACCAGTGTTGCGGGTTTTTCAGGCATGGCCGACCAGAAATTTTTATCAGCCCAGTCAAAATTGAAAACAGGAATTAGTGGTTCGGGAGGTGGTGTTTCATGCCATGTACCCCATGATTCTGAAACTGATTTCAATTCCGCGGCGAGAATCTTTCCCAAAAAACCTAATCCAAGAATTCCGACTGGAACTGCAGAAGCGGGAATATTCATTTATATTGTTTCAGCATTGTGGGAAACAGAACGTGTTACGAAAATATTGTTCCGGATGGCTGCGGTACTTTTATGGATAATGAAGGATATGGATGAGACTTAAGCCAGGACTATTGACAATCTTGTTAAAATTTATAATTCCCATGAAAGCGGAAATCCAGAAACTTGTAAGAATATAAAATAATGAAAAACCACATTTTCTGGAAGCACTAACATTTGTGAGAGTTTGTCTGTTTAACAGTTCATTATTTTTGGCGTTTCTCAGGCCCGGATATTGATGCTGCTTTTATTCTGGTTGATTTGAGTGGACTCCTGAAAACCCACCAAACCTCCTAAATCCTTTATCATGTCCAACATTCCAAACATCAGCTTTTCCTTGCCATTATCTTTCATGGACTCTGCAAAGGAGCGGTGCACGCTCTCAGTTGATTCCATCAGCACAGCAAATTTGGAGTTTTTAAGCAGGGCAAAAGCTTTGAGATAGTTTTCCGGATCCTGCATCAAATCACTAATTTCGTCACCTAAATCGTTTATATCATCCAACGCAAAACTTTTATATTCTGGTAGTTCCTTAATTTGGCGGATCGACTCACCGTTCAGTTCCTTGATGCGGGTTTCTATAGTTTTACCAAATTGTTCAGCTGCGTCTGAAGTTAGCTGCTGCTGTTTTGCCACATTTTCAAAACCCGAAACTACCATTCCGTAGGTACGCCGTAGAGTCATTGTATTGTTATGAGTATCTGCTCTGAGGATGTTGTTCAGTTCAGGATTGGGCGGCATATTTTTTTTGCCAAGTTTGGAGTTGCCCGGAAAGCTCGAAGTCTTTTTCGAGAGCGAAGTTTGTGCTTGATCCTGCAGCTCTTTTTTTTCAAGAGGCGCATTCTGTCTTTCCGGATTCGACTTATTTGCCGCCGGAGGAGTATTAGAGGAGACTTGCATGGTTCCTGCTTTGGTCACATAGTTTGAGTTGCTCTCCGTGTAATACAAGAATCCAGCCAAATCCTGATGTTTTGACTTGAGATTCCATGTTGCCGGAACGCAGACTGGGAAAATATTTAATGAAGTTTCAAAACAAACTCAAAATCCATTTAGAAATTTGAAATCACTTGTCTATTATTTTATGCGTTTAAATTATTTTCTGGCTGTGCAGGGCTTTTGCTTAAGTCTGATTTTTTCCGCACAGCAGACTTTTGCGCTTGAAGGACAGGTATTGCCCAAAAAATGGGAAAAAATTTCTCTCCAGAAAATGAAGGCGGAGGTAATTGACGGAGACACTTTTGACGCGGACCTGAACCGTAACGGGAAGTTTTCTAATCCTGAAGAGCGGATTCGTCTGCTCTACGTTGATACGCCTGAATTATCAAAATCGCACAAAGGAAAAGATCCGAAATTCGGCTTGCCCGCTAAAGGATTTTTAAGTTCAGTACTTAGGAAAAAAGCAGCAGTATTGTGGATTGATCCAAGCAACCGTACAGGCAATTATGGACGGTTGCTCGCAGTTTTGGAAGTTAAGGGTCATAACATCAATTTGGCGCTGATTAAACAGGGGCACAGTTATTTTGATACACGTTACTCGTGGCCGGAGGATTTCAAAATATACGCAAAAGCAGAAGCATATGCTTTTGAAAAACACCTCGGGATCTGGAGTTATAAAAAATCACGCAAACGATATTTGCTGCGCATGCGTAAAGAAGGCAAGACCGTTTATTCACGCAAAAATCCTTACTTTGTTTCAAAAATACAAGAGGCGCAAAGTATCAATTTATCAAAATTCAATGGACGTTTTGTCAGGGTACGGGGTAAAATTAAAAAAATAAATACCCTCGGAAAAGGCGCGAAGCTGATTTATTTGTATCATCAGCGTATGAAAAAAGGCTTGGCGGTGATCAGCTTTGAAAATCAGCGGAACTGGCTTGGGCTAAATAAAATCCGGAAAGGCGATTTTCTGCAAATTGAAGGTTTTGCGACTTTATATAAACAGAAGCAGTGGCAAATCAGGCTGCATCGGGCGCTACTTTTAGATTAGTCATCAAAAAAATTTATTCCTAAAAACTCCTTAATAATGAAACATCACCACAGAGTGCACAGAGAAAAAGCTGATATTGTACAAGGTCCCTCACATACTTTCGGAATGACACGACATAAGCGGTGACTTTAGAGTAAATATAACCAAGTTGTTATGAAAATCCCTAATAAATTTAAGCTTGCTCAAATAAATAAAACAATCTTGATAGGAGGAGTTATAATGTTGTGGAGCTCAAGCGTAATTTTAGCAGGTCGACCTGTAAATTTGGGTCTAAAAAATAAGCTGCTTGCGCCTTGTCCAAAGAGCCCAAATTGCGTTTTGAGTCAGCAGAGTGATGAAAAACACCGGATTCAGCCGCTAGCTTATACAGGATCTTTGGAAGTCGCGAAGGAGAGGCTTAGCCAGGTACTTATGTCCCTGAAAAACGCGCGGGTAATCACGCAAAACGGAGATTACTGGCATGTCGAATTCATAACACGCTGGTTGCGTTTTATAGACGATGTTGAGTTCTATTTTCCGGAATCCGAGGCGCTGATTCATTTGCGTTCGGCGTCCCGCTGGGGATATACTGATTTTGGAGTAAACCGGAAACGGGTGGAAAAAATACGGGACCAGTTTGAAAAACTGGTAAATGGAAGCTGAAATCAGCGCATTTTTTTCAGCAGGTCACCATCGGATTTTTTAAAATAATCCTGATTACGCTGAAGAGTTCCGCTGAGCGCGGAAGGCGCTTCAGGTCCGGGAGCATAATTCTGCTGTTGTGCCAGTTCGGTTTTGTTCCAGTCACAGGCGGAGAGTAGCATCAGTGTTGCTCCACAGAGCAGAATGATTGTAAGATTAATCTTCATTTAGTTTTACCTTTTTTTAATATACTCATATTAATTAGTGTAACCACTCTAAAAAACTCTGTCTACTGTAGCAAGTTTTTTGTCGCAATTCTTTAAGGTGCTTTGTGAAGACTACTGTCATTATTAATCCATATGCGGGAAACGGGCGAACGGAAAAGCTCTGGCCGGTTATTGAGGCTGCTTTAAAACAAAGCATTGGTCCTTTTCAAACTGAACAGACAAAGTCTCAAGGAGATGCTGTTCTGTTGACACGTAAGGCTCTTGAAGACGGCACGACAAGAATAGTAGCGGTTGGTGGAGATGGTCATCTCAACGAAGTGCTGAACGGATTTATTGAAAATGATGTTCAGCTGAATCCTCAGGCAAGTTTGAGTTTTGTGATGAGTGGAACCGGTTGTGATTTTCAGCGCTCGCTTGGAATTTCCGGTAAGTGGCAGAATGCTGTAGCAGGGCTGAAAGATGCAAAAGTGCGCAAAATTGATGTCGGTAAAGTCACTTACACTGCAGCAGATAAGACGCAGAAAATCCGCTATTTTGACAACATCGCAAGTTTCGGTCTCAGCGGAGCGGTTGATCATTACATTGATAATTCAAGGCTGGGCAACTATCTTGGCGGGACCATGCTGTTTTTGTGGGCCACAATCAAAACCGTTTTCAGTCACCCCAACCAGGCAATCCGCTACCGCATAGACGATGGACCGCAGGAGGAAATCCGTACAAGACTCAGCTTATTGGCCAACGGTCGTTTTTTTGGCGGTGCGATGCACGCGGCTCCGGAAGCAGAACTAGATGACGGTTTGCTTGATTTGTTAATGCTGAAAGAAATTTCTCTGGCAAGATTTCTCTGGCATTTGCCGAAAATTTACAAGGGAACACACTTAGAACTTCCGGAAATCCATTTTCAAAAGGTACGTAAATTCACTGCTGAAAGTTCTGAACAGGTTATTTTGGATATCGATGGCGAGTCTCCCGGATATCTGGAAGCGACTTTTGAAGTCCTGCCGAAGATTTTGAATCTGCAAGTCTGACGGGTTGGAGTGATGTTCTCAAAAAGAGTCTATAAATCTAACCCGGACACAAATCAGCAATCCGCAAATGCAACACATTAGCCTTTTCTTAATTCATTTCCGAGTCATTCCTTATGTCAGTTAATTCTTCACTTTTGGAGCGCAAGCACTGGATTTTTGATCTTGATGGTACACTTACTGTGGCAGTTCATGATTTTGATGCTATCCGAGAAGAGCTCGGAATTCCAGGAGGACTGCCAATTATCAAAACCATTAAGTCTCTTCCGGAAAAAGAATCAGTACTATTACAGAACAAGTTGCACTCAATAGAAGAAAAACTTGCACGCAACGCGAGACCGGCGAGGGGAGTTAAAACTTTGCTGGAAAACCTGCGGCGAGGAGATTACAGTCTGGGTATCCTCACTTTGAATACAAGAGAAAATGCCTGGTTTACGCTTGAAGCTCTCGGTTTAGCACAGTACTTCAGTGAAGAATTTGTTATCGGACGCTGGTGCGAAGAACCAAAACCGTCCCCGAAAGGTATATACAAAATGTTGAAACAGTGGAAGGTCACTTCAAACGACGCGCTGATGGTGGGAGATTTTCTTTATGATCTGCAAGTTGGACGTGCCGCGGAAACAGCAACGGTTCATGTTGATCCAAGCGGAGAATTTGCCTGGCCCGAACTGGCGGATATTCAGGTTAATTCACTGGATGAACTCGCTGGGCTACTGCCGAAATGAAGCAGTAAGATACTGAAAATTTTCTGCTTCTCACTTGCGACTTTCTCCCCTTTGGTGTTTGATAGGCCTTGCCTTGCTCTTTAAATCAGGCAGTTTTATGATTTAGATTTTGCATCCTTAACATTTGCCGTTTCCGACGCAGCTTCTTCTTTTTTGCGTTCGGCCATCTTTGAGACAAGGATGCTTATTTCGTATAGGATAATGAGAGGTCCGGCCATGAGAGTTTGTGTGAAAACATCAGGAGGTGTCAATACCGCTGCTGTAATAAAAATTACTACCAGAGAATATTTTCGATTTTCACGCAGCCAGGCCGCATTGATGATGCCGAGTCTAGTCAGAATGAAAGAGACTGTCGGTAATTCAAAGATCAGTCCGAAAGCAAATAAAAGATGGATAGTGAGCGACAAATAACTCGCCATGCTCAGGGAGGGCAGAGTGAATTTATTTTCAAAACCTAAAAAGAAATCATAACCATACGGTATCACAACAAAATAGCCGAAAAGGCCTCCGCCGACAAAAAGCGGATATGAAAACAAAATGAAAGGCCAGATCGCATTACGTTCTTTTGAAAAAAGTGCGGGCCGGACAAACAACCAGATTTGACCAAGTAAATACGGAAATGATAAAAAAAGCGCAGCA
>ERZ1048686.2057-NODE-2057-length-14395-cov-5.245397_pt1 | contig 14395 bp, 13 predicted proteins | sample MGYA00383099_ERZ1048686 | MGnify/ENA primary metagenome ERZ1048686 (study PRJEB29581, sample SAMEA5548369) | metagenome | biome: marine; feature: coastal; material: water | depth 25 m | study: Short-term variability in the microbial, nano- and picoplankton... | reverse complement strand
GCGCCGTTAACCGAGGCAATGGTAAAGGCTGTTGCTAACACGGCTTTCATCGAAAGCTTGTTAAAGGTTTTCATTTTAGTCTCCCTCTGCAGTAGTGCATGATACTAATCACGCCTGACTTTAATTTTTGAAAATATGTCAAATTGACACTTAACAGAGCACCATACTGGGCACTGACTTTGCTATTGTCCAGCATAAATTTTCGCTGCAGGGATGAACTTGGATTGGGAATTATTTTCTTGCATTGCAATTGGGCACTTAGCTGCTTTGAAAAGAAAATTGATCCCTGCAGGTTTGCGCGCTTGTCAGCCGATGAACAAAATGAACGCAGAGGCCAACTGCACTTTCAAGACGCAAATATTTTGCGCAGCACAAGCGCGTCTTCTGGCGCGGCTTGGGGCGATTTGTAATAGTTTTCGCGTGTGCCCACTTGTTGGTAACCAGACCTATTATAAAGCGCTTGGGCTGCAAGGTTTGAGGTGGCAACCTCTAAAAAACAGCTCGCACCTGCAGCGCTGCGCACGCGGGCTTCAAATTGGGCAAGATATGCCATCCCCAATCCGCGCCGCTGATGGGCCGGATCAACAATGATCATTAAAATCTCGGCTTCATCACCGATCAGCTGTCCCAGCACAAAACCATGATCACAGGTCAGTATAAGCGCGTGTTTGGCAGTGCTCAGCTGGGCATATTCTGCCGCGCTCCAAGCTCGGGTGCCCGCAGAGGTCGCGCGGTGCAGCGCTGCCATCGCTTCGGGCGTCATGTCAACAGCACAGGTGCGCTATCGCGCGCCGGCGCAGCATCGGGCGGTTTGATATAAAGCGGGGCAGGGGGTGTATTGTTTGGTCCCTCTGCTGCAGTGGCAATCTTGGCAATATTCGTGACAAGAAAGCGCGGTCCAACACGCTCAATTATCTTGGAACCAGTTCGCCCGAGCGAGGTTTGTTCCACCAAGGCAGGCAGATCGCCATTGGCCGGATAGCCTTTGAGGTAAACTTTGTCTTGCTGACCGGGTACAATGACCCGCGCTGCGCCGGAATGACCAAAATAGCTGGCCGCAAAACTGTCAACACCAAGTGCGGGGCGATCGAGCGAGAGGCTCAAGCTGCGCGCAAGGCTTACGGATATGCGAATGCCAGTGAAATTCCCCGGCCCGATACCAACTCCTATGAGATCGACATCCGCCAAAGTTTTGCCCGCCTGTGCGATCACCTCTTGGATCAGAGGAACCAGATGCTCGGCCTGTCCTTTTTGCATTTCCAAGGCTTTTACAACAATCAGATCGTCGCCAAACAGCAAAGCGGCCGCGCAATGCGCGGCCGATGTATCAAACGCCAGAACGCAGCGATCAGACCGCAACAGGGCGTACCTCGGTCACTTCGGGGATATAATGGCGCAGCAGGTTTTCAATGCCCATTTTAAGCGTCATGGTCGAAGAGGGACAGCCGGCACAGGCGCCCTGCATCTGCAGATAGACAATGCCACGTTCAAATCCGTAAAACGTGATGTCACCGCCATCCTGCGCCACTGCAGGGCGCACGCGGCTGTCCAATAGTTCTTTGATTTGATCAACAATCTCGCCATCTTCGCCGGTATGCTCTGCATGGGCTGAGGCCTCTGATGTTTCGAGCATGACTGGCTGGCCAGACTGAAAATGCTCCATGATAACACCCAATAAAGCCGGCTTTATGTGATCCCATTCAGAGCCGCCATCTTTTGTAATGGTGATGAAATCGCGTCCAAAAAACACGCCTGATACACCGTTTACTGCGAACAAGCGCTCTGCCAGTGGTGACTGTGATGCGGTGTCAGCCGAGGGAAAATCCGCTGTGCCATCTTGGATCACAGCCTGTCCGGGCAGAAACTTAAGAGTTGCGGGGTTCGGCGTGGATTCGGTTTGAATAAACATATGTAAGGCCTCCGGTTCACGTATCTATATGGCGTTGGTTTAATAGGCTGTCAATATCTTAGAATGATTCTAATGTAAGCTAGGATGCGATTGAGTTTCAGTAAATTCTAAGTATTGCCAAAGAGCTTGCTCATTATTCCAGACGATAAACACCGTTCAGGTAATCGCCTCAAGCCGCTCTTTGGATAGGTTGCCGGGTACGATGGTAAAAGGTATGGGCAGCGAGCCAGAGTTTTTTGTCAGCTGTGTCACCAAAGGCCCGGGGCCTTTGCTATCTGTGCCGGCGCCCAGAACCAAAACACCTATTTCTGGATCATCGTTGACCTGCGCTAGGATTTCAGGCACCGGTTCGCCCTCTCGTATCACTAATTCTGGGTCAACACCCTGACGATCACGCATCCATTTTGCAAACACTTCAAAGTGGGCATTGATACGCTCACGCGCTTCTTCGCGCATTATATCGCCAACACCAATCCAATGGTTGAACTCTTCGGGCTCGATCACCGCCAACACCTCGACACCGCCGCCAGTGTGCGCCGCGCGCAGGGCTGCGAAACGCATCGCGTTAAGGCACTCTTGACTGCTATCTAGAACGACCAAAAATTTCCGCATAAATGAAGCCTCCTTAAATGAAATCATGCGCCAAGTTGCACGGCAACGCAACGGGGCATTTGAGTTGAAATTCTAGAGCTTGCCCTCTGCGCTGGCCCAGTCCCAATACATCTCGCGCACGCGGCGGGCAATCGGGCCGATTTGATATTGTTGCTCGTCAAAGGCCGTTACCGGCGTGACTTTATGCATATTGCCGGACAGAAATATTTCGTCGGCGGCCTCAAAGTCTTCAAAGCTAAGAACACATTCATGCACTTGGGTGCCGTCCTGCCTTAAATTTTCCATATGTCGGGCACGGGTGATGCCGGCCAGAAAAGTGCCGTTTGCAATCGGTGTAAAAACTTCGCCGTCTTTTGCCATGAACACATTGGATGTGGCGGTTTCGGCCACATTGCCCATGGCATCGGCCACCAAAGCATTGCCAAAGCCTTTGCTGCGCGCCTCAACCAGCATGCGTGCATTGTTTGGGTAAAGGCACCCTGCCTTGGCATTGACCACCGCGCTTTCCAAAACCGGACGGCGAAACCGGGTGCGGGTTAGGGTGACACTTGCCGCCGCATCCGCAAGCGGGATTTCTTCTAGGCATATTGCAAACCCTGTCAGTTCGGCTTGCGGAACGATAGCAGAGATATCGCCGTTAATGCCCCAATACATCGGCCGGATATAAACCGCCGCATCGGCGGCATAGGCAGTGAGCCCCTCGCGAATAATTTCAACCATATCGGTGGCGCTGACAGTTGGGGTCAGCATGAGCGCGCGTGCCGAATTATTGACCCGTTCGCAATGGGCCAGCACATCGGGCGCCAGTCCTGCCACTGAACGCGCACCGTCAAAGACGCCCGAGCCCAGCCATGTGCCGTGATCGGCCGCTTTCATGATCGCGACATCGCCGTCATGCCAGCAGCCTTCAAAATATGTGCGGATATTGGTTCCGGTGGCCATGGGTTATCCTGCTTTATCTGTTCCTGCGTTCGCTGCGCCGCACTTGGGCGCATTTTGCAGCAGAGTGCAAAATTGCGGCCCCGGGCGCAAGTCTTGGATTTCAGTGCGCTGCCAAAGACGTGGTAGCGATTATCCCGCGTTCAGCAGCCCCATGATGTCATAGGTCTGCTCTATGATTGGTTTGGCAATGGCGCGGGCATTTTCGGCGCCTTGGGCCAAAATACGGTCAATTTCGGCCGGATCTTTCATCAAGCGGGTCATTTCCGCAGATATGGGCGATAGTGTTTCCACAGCCCTTTCGACCAGCATTGGCTTGAACTCGGAAAACTGTTTGCCGCCCACATCGCCCAGCACCTGCGCCACGCTTTGATCGCCAAGCGCGGCGTAGATCGCCACCAGATTGCGCGCCTCGGGCCGTCCTTCTAGACCGGCCTCTTCCGAAGGCAGCGCATCGGGGTCGGTTTTCGCTTTGCGGAACTTTTGCGCAATGGTGTCGGCATCATCGCCCATATTGATCCGGCTCAAATCAGAAGGGTCGGATTTTGACATCTTTTTCGACCCGTCGCGCAGGCTCATCACCCGCGCTGCAGGGCCGCCAATCACCGGTTCGATCACCGGGAAAAAATCAACGCCGAAATCGTGGTTGAACTTGATCGCAATATCTCGGGTCAGCTCAAGATGCTGTTTCTGATCATCGCCCACCGGCACATGGGTGGCATGATAGGCCAAAATATCAGCCGCCATCAGAGCCGGATAACCAAACAGCCCAAGCGAGGCATTTTCGGCATTTTTGCCGGCTTTGTCCTTGAACTGGGTCATGCGTTTCATCCATCCCATGCGGGCAACGCAATTAAACACCCAGGCCAGCTGCGCATGCTCTGGCACGGCAGATTGGTGAAACAGGATGGATTTGGCTGGATCAAGACCGGCAGCAATGAAAAACGCCACCCCCTCGCGAGTGTTATTGCGCAGTTCCTGCGGGTCTTTTTTTGTGGTGATCGCGTGTAAATCCACCATGCAGTAAATGGTTTCGAAATCTTCCTCTTGCATCTGCACAAAGCGTTTGATCGCGCCAAGATAATTGCCCAGCGTCAATCCACCCGAGGGTTGCACCCCGGAAAAAACACGTTTGGTAAATTTATCGAGCGAATGCGTTTGGACCGCCTCCGACATATTCATTCTCCATCTGGAAGTTTCTGTTCAACTCGCTTACCCATAGCAATGTGTCCCGTCAAGCAAAGGTCAGGCCGAATGTCCGAAAATCAACCGCCCCCAGCCATTAATCCGATGCCGCCCGTTGTCATGGCCCTGTTTTTAATAATCGCTGCGGTGGAATTGGGCTTTATGCTGGGTGGGTTTGGACTGTTTGGCGGCCAAAGCGGTAGCGCCTTGCGATCCCAAGCGATCGAAAGCTATGGGGTCAATACCATGCTCGCGGGATGGATGATCGAAAACCAAAGTTACCCGCTTGAGCATTTGGCGCGCTTTGTCAGCTATTCGTTTATTCATGCCAGCACGCTGCATGCGGCGGTGGCCTGCGCATTATTCTTGGCGATGGGCAAAATGGTTGGTTCAGTTTTCTCGGCTGTGTCCGTGTTGCTTGTTTTTGGGCTGTCTGCGGCGATCGGCGCATTTGCATTGTGCCTTGTGCTGCCCGATGGCGGGTGGCTTTTTGGCGCCTATCCGGGGATTTACGGTCTGATCGGGGCCTATACGTTTTTGATGTGGATTACGCTAAAGGCACAGAACGGCCGACCCTCACAAGCGTTTTCACTGATTGCAATGTTGCTTGCGATCCAACTGGTGTTTGGCATCGTCTTTGGTGACAATTATCACTGGGTTGCCGAACTTGTGGGGTTCCTCACCGGATTTTCACTGTCGTTCTTTTTGGTCCCTGGCGGCTTTAGACGCGTGCTAGAGTTTTTGCGGCGCTAGCGACTGCGGCGCAGGGCCCCACGCAGCTCAGCACCGGAAAATGCGCCTGTTATACGGCCACAAATCCCATAGACTACAACCCCAGCCACCACCAGAAAGGCGGCAAAACCGATCCGCTGAAGCGTTGAGGTGACCCACGGATCAAGTGCACTGGCTGCCGCCCACAGCACAGCGCCCATGGCCAGCGCCGCAATGGCGATACGCGGCAACCGCGCTTTGAAGCGGTGATCAAACTGGGCAACTGCACCGTAGCGGCGGGTGCCGAGCATCAAAAGCGCCACCAATATCCACGCCGATACAGTGGTGGCTATTGCCGGTGCAACCCAGCCCACCGCCGGCATTAAGCCCACTGCGAGGGCGGCGTTGACAATCATCGACACCACCGCGTAGCGAAAGGGTGTTTTGGTATCCTCACGGGCAAAATAAACTGGCTGCAACAGCTTTTGCAGAACAAAAGCCGGCAGGCCAAGGCCGTAGATCGCGGTCGCCAGTGCCATCGCCTCGGCGGCGGATCGGCCGGTGGCCCCATGTTCAAAAAGCGCAGAAACAAGGGGCAGCGGAATGACGCACAAAGCTACGGCGGCCGGCAGGGACAGCGCCAGGGTAATTTCGCCTGCACGCGAAAACGCCGTGCGCGCACCGATGTCATCCTTTGCCTGTAACCGCCGCGATAACTCAGGCAGCAACACAATGCCAACCGCAATGCCAACCACCCCGAGCGGCAGCTGATAGAGCCGGTCCGCGCCATAAAGCCAGCTGACAGCATCAGCGTATTGGCTAGACACCAGCTGCCCGACCAACAGGTTGATCTGCATCACCCCACCGGCAAGCGCAGCTGGGATTGCCACTTTTACCAAATGCCGCATTTGCGGGCTAAGCCTTGGGCGGCCAAGGGTGATTTTTAGTCCTGCACGCCAAGCTGCCCACCACAAAAGCCCCAGCTGTACGGCCCCTGCTATCGGGACCGACCAGATCAGAAATAAAATGGCCGAACGGCCTAAAGCCCAGGCCATAAGCAGCGCTGCGATGATTAAAATGTTTAAAAACACCGGCGCGGCGGCGGCCATGGCAAAGCGCCCTTGAGCATTGAGCGCACCTGACAGCAATGCGGCCAGAGAGATTAGCAGGATATAGGGAAACATCACCCGCCCATAGCCCACAGCCAGATCAAAGCGGGCATCGCCGATAAACCCACCCGCGGTCACCCACACAAGGGCTGGCATAAAGATCATCGCAAGTGCAGACAGCAGCAGCAGCACAAATCCAAGACCCCCCATGGCCTGACTGGCAAATCCAAGCGGATCATCATCCGCTTCAAGCCGTTTGGAAAACAGCGGCACAAAAGCGGCGTTAAACGCGCCCTCGGCGGTAAAGCGGCGAAACATATTGGGCAGCCGGAAGGCCACGATAAAGGCATCCAGCAACGGGCCGGCGCCGATCAGCGCATACAGCAAAACTTCGCGGCCCATGCCCAGAACGCGGCTGAGCAAGGTCCAGACGCCCACGGTCATAATGTTGCCCGCGAGTTTGACCGGGTTTGACCGCTTTGCCGTCATCGCGCAGCCCTCTGGGCGCCGCTTTCTATGGCTTCGCGTAACTTGCGCTCAAGCGACTGCTGTTTACCGGTACTGTGGAACTTTAGGCCAAACATGTCCTTGACATAAAAGCTGTCGACCACCTGTTCGCCGTAAGTCGCAATGACCGCTGAATTGATATAGACATTTGCATTTGCCAATGTTCGCGTCAGATCAAAAAGCAGCCCCGGCCGATCACGGGTGTCGACCTCGATAATGGTATAAATTTCCGAGCCCTCGTTATCAAAGGTGATCGAGGTGGGCACTTTAAAGGCGCGTTCGCGTTTTTTAATCTTATCTTTGTCTTTGATCGCATCGCGGGCCACAACCTCGCCTTTGAGCGTTTTTTCGATGATCTGCTGCAAGCGCGGCAATCGGGCCGCGTCATAGGGATGCCCTTCGGCGTCTTGTATCCAGAACGCAGCGGTGGCGTAGCCGTCTTTTGAAGTGTAACTGCGGGCATCTACCACATTGGCACCCAGAAGCGCCAAGGCCCCCGCCAAACGGGAAAATATCCCGGGATGATCGACCAGAGCAAAGCACACCCGGGTGGCATCACGGTCGGTATCGGGATGAAGATCAATGCGAATTTCATCTTCACCGATATTTTTCAGGAGTTGGGCAAACACCGCATGGGCGGTCACATGCAGACCCTGCCAATACGGCGGATAATGCCGGCCGGTTTCGGTTTTGAGGTCTTTGGCGCTCCAGCTCGGCAGCGCAGCACGCAGGTTTTGTTTGGCCTCTGTGCCGCGCGTTTCGCGGTTAAGCGCTTCTTGACCGGTTTCCAACGCGCGTCGGGTTTGCCGGTAAAGCGCCCGGATCAGTGCCGCTTTCCAGTTGTTCCACGTATCGGGGCCAACGCCGCGGATGTCACATACAGTCAAAACCGTTAGCAAATCCAAACGTTTTACCGTTTGCACCGCTTTGGCAAAGTCGCGCACTGTGCGCGGATCGGCAATATCGCGTTTTTGCGCCATGTCGGACATCAACAGGTGATAGCGCACCAGCCATTCGGCGGTGTCCACATCAGATTTTCCAAGTCCCAAACGCGGGGCAACTTTACGGGTGATTTTTGCCCCCAGAACCGAATGGTCTTCATTTTGCCCCTTGCCGATATCATGCAGCAAAAGAGCAATATAAATAACTTTCCGGTTGATCCCTTGCTTCAGGATTGAGCTTGCAACCGGCAGCTCTTCGAGCAGTTCTTCGCGTTCGATCTGGGCCAGATTTCGGATACATTGTATCGTATGCTCATCCACAGTGTAGCTGTGGTACATATTGAACTGCATCATTGCGACAATGGGCTCAAACTCGGGAATAAAAGCCGCCAGCACTCCAAGTTCGTTCATCCGCCGAAGGGCGCGCTCTGGGTTGCCATGGCGCAGTAGCAAATCGACAAATATTTGCTGGGCCTCACTATCTTTGCGCATCTTATTATCAATCAGGTGCAAATTTGCCGATACCAGCCGCATCGCATCTGGGTGGATCAGCAGGCCTGTGCGCAGAGCTTCTTGAAACAGGCGTAAAAGATTAAGTGGATTTTGCAAAAATGCATCTGGCGTTTTGATCGAAAGCCGGTTGTGCACCACTTGATAATCTTCCCGTACTGTTGGCCGGCGGCGAAAGATGCGGTCCAGCAGTGGCTCTGCTTTGGCGTGACTGGCCTCTAGCGCGGTTAGAAAAATCCGCGTGAGCTCGCCGACGCCTGTGGCGTGGCGAAAATACTCTTGCATGAAACTTTCAACGCCGCGCCGGCCAGCGCGGTCGCGGTAGCCCATGCGCTCGGCCACCTCAACTTGCAGGTCAAAGCTCAGCTGATCGGCTGCACGGCCGGCGATGAAATGAAGATGGCTTCGAACCGCCCATAAAAAGCCTTCTGCACGTCTAAACTTCTGATACTCTTCGGGGCGAAAGACACCCAGTTCGACCAAATCCGCGGCCGAGTCTGCGTGGTGCACATATTTTGCAATCCAATAGAGCGATTGTAGATCGCGCAGCCCGCCTTTGCCCTCTTTGACATTGGGCTCGACCATATAGCGCTGGCCGCCCTGTTTAAGATGCCGCGCGCCGCGTTCTTGCAGCTTGGCATCGATAAATTCACGCTCGCTTCCGGAAAACAAATCTGACCATAGCCGCGAGTTCAGCTCGCTGCTTAAGGCCTCATCGCCGCATATACGGCGATTTTCCAACATGGCCGTCCGAATGGTATAATCATCTTTTCCAAGCCGCAGGCAGTCTTTGACCGTGCGCGATGCGTGGCCGATTTTTAATTTTAGATCCCACAGCATATATAGCATGCTTTCAATCACGCTTTCCGCCCAGGGGGTCAATTTATACGGCGTCAAAAAAAGCAGATCGACATCTGAAAACGGCGCCATTTCACCGCGGCCATAGCCTCCAACCGCAATAACGGATAGCCGCTCGCCCTCTGTCGGGTTGGGCAATGGGTGAAGCCAATGGGTGGCAATTTTCCAAACAGTATGCACTAGACAATCGGTCAAGTATGTCTGGGATCTGGTCATTTGATGCGCAGCGGCAGGGGCTTTCTCAAAAGCCTTTGCAATCTCGGCCATGCCGGATTTTTGCCGCGCGCGCAGATCTTTTACCATCCGCTCACGCAAGCTTTTCGAAGTTTTTGCGGTTTCGACCGCCTCGGCCAGGATTTCGCCGGCCGCCTGAATATCAAATATCTGATCTGGATCACAGATCAGCTGCACGCCCTGCTGTGCAACCTCAATGCGATAGCGATCAGAAACTAAGGAAGTCAAAGGCGCTTGGGGCCGGGTCAAGGATCACCACCCGCTTGTTAAAGACTTTGGCAATGGCCAATCCGCGTTCATTAGTGCCTTCGCTGGTGAGCCGGAAAATGCCATCAATTCCTTCGAAACCGGCCGATTGGGTCAAAGATGAGCGGTTGAACTTATCGCTTTGCCCCGTCATCAACAGCGCTCCGACAGCTGCAATACCATCATAGGCCAGCCCTGCAAGCTGATGCGGCTGCGTGCCATAGGCTTCTTTGTAACGTTCCGAAAACCGTTCGGCTTTTCGATAGTCGGGCAGGGCAAACCAGCCCCCCTGAACCCCGGGCAAAGCCAGGTTCTGGGCTGGCACATCCCAGCGTGCCAGACCGGCAAATTGTACCTTATCAGGTTGCACGCCGGCTTCGGGCAGCATTTGCACCAAAAGCCCAAGGGCCCCGGCTGTGGTTGAGGTTAAAAAGATCAAATCCGCTTCCTCGATCTCAACAGCTGCGCGAATCAACGGCACAGCATTCACAACGCCCTCTTGGGAAAATTCAAAGCTTTGGGTGGCAACAATTTCAAGAGAAGTATCCATTGCTGCGCGCTCGATTGCCAATCTGCCGAAGCTGCCCTCGACATTATTGGGGTGCACAATGATTGCCCGCATTTTGCCCTGAGAAGCGGCAAATTCAACAATCCGCTTCGCGGTGTTGTCAAAGGTTTTCCCAAGAACGAAAACATTGCCGCCTGCAATCGCATTGTTGTTTGAGAAGCTGAGGATATTTACCTTTTTATCAGCCACGGCCATACCGGCGGCATTCGCTGCCCCGCCATAAAGTGGCCCAACGATAATTTTGGCCCCCTCTTTGACGGCTATTTGTGCCTGACGCGCCGCTATATCGGCATTGCCGGCGGTATCATAAACCCGAAGATCGATTTTTATTTTGTCAAGGTCGGCAACCGCTAAGCGGGCGGCGTTCTCCAAACTGGCAGCGATGGGCGCTGTGGCCTCGGCGCTGCTTGGGATCAATAAGGCCACAGGCACCGGCTCGGCAAAGTATCCGCCCTGGCCATCGGTTAACTTGCTTGTTTCAATGTCGCATGCAATCAGGAAAAAACCCAAAGAAATGATGCCAAAGGCGCGCAATCGCTTGCAGTTACGTGAAATAATGTCAATCATAGGTACAAACTCCGTCACGGACGGCTGTAGCACAGCCACTTTCAAAACGCGATAATAAAGCTCAAAAAAGCGGGTTTATATGTGAATCACAAAACAGTCAAATTAGCGCCGGGTTTGTATTTTGTTGCAACCCCTATCGGCACCGCTCGCGATATCACTTTGCGCGCCTTGGACATCTTGGCAAACGCCGATGTGATCGCAGCCGAAGACACGCGCAGCATGCGCAAATTGATGGATATTCATGGCATTGCTTTGGGCAATCGACCGCTTCTTGCCTATCATGACCACAATGGCAAAACCATGCGCCCAAGACTGCTTGAGCAGTTGGGAACTGGAAAATCAGTGGCCTATGCATCAGAGGCCGGCACCCCGATGATTGCGGATCCCGGATTTGATCTTGCACGCGAGGCAGCAGGCAAGGGCCATTTGGTGACCACAGCGCCGGGGCCATCTGCGGCGCTTGCGGCGCTCACTCTGGCCGGTCTGCCAACTGATCGGTTTTTGTTTGCGGGGTTTTTGCCCAATACAAAAACTGCGCGGCGCAGCCAATTGCAAGCTTTGGGCGATGTGTCCGCTACCTTGGTGTTTTACGAATCGCCCAAGCGTTTGGCCGCCATGCTTGGCGATGCAGCCGAGGTGCTCGGCGCTGAGCGCAACGCTGCTTATTGCCGCGAGCTCACCAAAAAATTTGAAGAGGTTCAGCGCGGCACACTTGCCGAGCTTGTGGAGCGGACCGGCTCTTTAACGCTTAAAGGTGAAGTTGTGGTGCTTATCGATCGTGCAGCTTCAGGGTCTGTTAACCAAGAAGACATAGTCTCAGCCTTGCGCCGCGCGCTGCAAAGCATGAGTGTGCGCGATGCCTCCGAAACCGTGGCCCAGGCTTATGGGCTACCAAAACGTAAAATTTATCAGATGGCGCTGGAATTTGATAAGGAAGAAGACCGGTAAACATGCCTATCTTGACGGCCTTGCGGCCGAGCAACAGGTTGCTGCGCACTATCAAAAACGCGGCTATCAACTCAAACGCACCCGTTGTCGCGGTGCGGGGGGCGAGATTGATTTAATTTTGTTTCACGCCGAAGGATGGGTTTTTGTCGAGGTCAAGCGGGCGCGGGATCATGCCTCAGCCGCCAGTCGGTTAAATCGCAGGCAAATTCAACGGATGTTTCAAACCGCCGAAGAATTCTGCCAAACATTTGCCCAAGGCCAACTTTGTGCGATGCGCTTTGATCTGGCGCTGGTGAATGCCGAGGCCGGTGTGGAAATCTTGGAAAATGCGCTTTACAATGATTAAGGATTGTCGCCGCTCGCCTATTGCTATTGCCGCGGCGGTTGGCCATTTAAAGGCAAGTCAACGTAAAGAGGTATGTTTTGAAAATCGCATTTCAGATGGATCCAATCGGGCCGATAGACATTGCAGCGGACAGCACATTCCGACTTGCCGAAGAGGCGCAGGCGCGCGGACATGAGCTGTTTTACTACACCCCGGACCAGCTGGCGTATCAAGAAGGCCGCCTGACCGCACGCGGATGGCCACTAAAAGTGCAAAGGGTTGTGGGCGATCACGCGCTTCTGGGCGATGAGCAAGAGTTGGATTTGGCCGCGTTCGATTTAATCTGGCTGCGTCAGGACCCGCCTTTTGATATGCATTACATCACCACCACGCATTTGCTGGATCGGGTGCATCCCAAAACTCTTGTGGTCAATGACCCGTTTTGGGTGCGCAATTACCCCGAAAAACTGTTGGTGCTGGAATTTCCGGAACTGACGCCGCCGACAACTATCGCGCGCGAATTGAAAACCATAAGAACGTTTAAAGAAAAGCACGGCGACATCATCGTCAAACCGCTTTATGGAAATGGCGGCGCCGGGGTGTTTCGATTGGATCAAAATGACCGCAATCTGGCATCCCTGCATGAGCTCTTTACCGGATTTTCCCGAGAGCCGCTGATTGCGCAAAAATATCTGCCTGCGGTCAGTAAGGGCGATAAACGGGTCATTTTGGTCGATGGCGAACCGGTTGGGGCGATCAACCGCGTGCCGGCGGCCGGGGAAACCCGCTCAAACATGCATGTGGGCGGGCGGCCGGAAAAGATTGAGCTGAGCGCGCGCGATCATGAAATTTGCCGCGCCATTGGCCCGCTGCTGCGCGAAAAGGGGCAGATTTTTGTCGGCATTGATGTGATCGGTGAATATCTGACCGAGATCAACGTCACATCGCCTACAGGGATACAAGAGCTTGAGCGCTTTGACGGGATCAATGTGGCGGAAAAGATCTGGCAGGCGATCGAAAGCAAGAGGGCATAACATGTCCCTGCGGCGGCGGATTTTCAACTTTGCGCTGCGGTGGTCTGAAAAACCCTATTTGCGCCAAGCCGATCCGCTGGATTTGCGCGAAAGATTTGAAAAGATGGCGCGGTTTTGGTTTCGGCCGCCGCGCGGGGTGACATTTACGGGGCGCAGTTTTGCCGCGCCATCCGGCCCAAGAAAAGCGCTTTGGATTACCCCAGAAAACCCTAATGCCAATTCAGTCATTCTTTATCTGCACGGCGGTGCATTTATATTTGGCTCGCCCGAAACGCACGGCGCAATGTTGGCCAAGCTTGCTCAACTGAGCGGAGCCATGGCCTGTCTGCCGCGTTACCGGCTGGCGCCCGAACATCCGTTTCCGGCCGGATTAGATGACGCGCTGGCTGCCTATCAAGACCTTTTTGAGCAGGGCTATAGCGCCGATCAAATCATCCTTGGCGGCGACAGTGCCGGCGGCGGTTTAGCCCTTGCCTTGCTGCATGTGCTGATCGCTGACGGGCAGCCTTTGCCGGCTGGAGTGTTTTGCCTTTCCCCCTTAACCGATCTGACATTTTCGGGGAAAAGCTGGGCTTTTAATGCGGAAAAAGAAGTGCTGCTTCCGGCTGAAAGGGCAAGTGAGTTGGTTGGGATGTACCTTGGGGAAAACGATGCAACAGACCCGCGCGCCTCGCCGCTGTTTGGCGATTTTACCGGCGCGCCGCCGGTCTACCTCACTGTAGGAGACAGCGAGATTTTGTTGGATGATACCCTGCGAATGGCTGAAAGATTGCGCCAATGCGGTGTCGACGTCAGCTGTGACGTCGCGCAAGGTTTGCCGCATGTCTGGCCCCTATGTCAGGGCCTTCTGCCCGAGGCTGATGCCACTTTGGCGCAGATTTCTGGTTGGATTGCGGCTCGCCTTGTGGCCCAAGGCGATAGCTGACAGCTTCGGCCAGATGCGATTTGCAGACCTGATCGCTGGCCGCCAGATCGGCGATTGTGCGCGCCACCCGGCGCACCCGATGATAGCCGCGCGCAGACAGTTGAAACCGCTCGGCGACGGTGCGCAAAAGCTGCTGTGCATCCGGCGCAAGTTGAAGCGCTGCATCCAATGCCTCGCCGCTGGCATCAGCATTGGTGCGGATCATTGCATGGGTTTCGTACCTTTTGGTTTGCCGCGCCCGCGCCGCATTCACGCGCGCGGCCACCA